>WLWG01000638.1_pt1 | contig 35186 bp, 43 predicted proteins | sample 6712871 | NCBI WGS metagenome assembly WLWG01 (sample SAMN12718693, study PRJNA515312) | sponge metagenome | isolation source: marine sponge | host: Mycale hentscheli | place: New Zealand: South Island, Marlborough, Capsize Point | collected 2003-05-01
TTCGTTTGATATTATTGATGCTGCGACTATCGCAGCAACTGAGGCATATCTCATGGACGGTTCGTTCGGTAAGTCAATCCTCTGGAAGCTTACCCCTAACGTGTCTGGTAGCATGCCCCTGGCTAGTATTACTCAGCCCGGCGGTACTGGAACTACGATCTCCATTGTGGCTGAGAACGCCTTCGGTGGTGACTATGATGAGAGCGATCCTACCAAGGACTACTTCTCCTTTGCCTTTCATGGGCAGAGCCCAGCCAACCTGGGTTCCGGAGAGTTCTGTATGGACGCCGCCAACAGCGTTGTTAGGTACAAGCCTGTGACTCCCGGAAGACCCGACTTCGCTAGCGTTGCTTCTATGGTTCAGTGCGTTGATGCCAGAACTGATGAAGGAACGACCGCTACTTTCGAGAACTGTACGTTCTCCAACACAGCGCCCGCGGGCACGGTTGGGCAGATCTACACGTACCTTAACGACGGGCAGCTCGTTGTTCGTAGCTCCCGGTTCGATCACGGCAAGGAGGCAGTGAGAGGTAACGGCAAGTTCTACTACTGCGACTTCTCTAGGTTCTCACAGCGTACTCTCGGCTCCGCCGGAGCAGGGCTCGTGGTTGAGGACTGTAGCTTCCGCTCAGGCGGTTGTACTAACTCCTCGATCCTTACGCAGGGTGTTCTTGCTGGTGAGGAGAATAGAATCAAGATCCAGAGAAATTACTTCTCAATCTCTAAGTCTACTCACGGTCAGGCTATCTCTCTTTATAAGGACTCCTGGCAGAACGCTCTTGTGAAGGATAATATCTTCCATAACTGCAAGGTCGGTCTGACCTACCAGCACTTCACAACTGGGTCCCCTTCAACCATCACTGGTGACGGGTACGCGCTGGCTGTAGAGAATAACCTCTTCTTCGTGGACGACGTCTATACCCCCGATGGTCTAGTAAACCAGCCTTCGTTGTCTCAGGTAGTAGAGCAGATGACTACGACGCACCTGGACGGGCTTAACCCCATAGTCAGGTTCCGTCATAACTCACTGATGTATGACCCCTCTACCTTTGCGGAAACAGCTGATCGTTGGCGTCTCGCTGGCATGATGCACTATGACGGGTTTCAGGACTGTGACGTATTCTACGAGAGCCAGATTACTGGGTACCGAACGACAGGAGACGCCGATGGAGACTCTACTCGTAACTTCCGCAGTAACATGATCTTTGACACCAGAGGCCAGGGCGGAGCAGCCGCCTACGTCAGCGTCGAGGATTGGTGGATGGACATCACGAGGGAGGGTACGTATGACGTTGCCGAGTATCTGGACTTCACTACTCTAAGGCCCAAGGCAACTTTGGCTGGTCAGGGATGTGTCGCTCAGGATACTGGCGATGTTGGTGCCCGGTTCACGGGCCTGACCGCAGCTGACCTGTCTACTTTGTATGCCGGTTGGGCTGATACGTTCCCTCCAGTGGACGTACCGGCGTTTGATGAGACCGAGTTTATTACAGGTACCGCGCTTAACGGACGTGCTACTAGCTGGTCGTATTTTACTGACTACGCTGAACAAGATGACAGAAATGATATCAGCGATGATGGCACCTTGGTCCAGATCTTGGACCCTAGCCCATAATTTATACCTTGGCTTCCCTACCGGGAGGTCAAGGCTTTACTCTAACTTTTATTCTCCAAGGAGATTACTATGACTACCTTTATTCCCTTTGGTTTGCCAAACGGAAACCCTAAGCTCATTCAGACTGGTGTCTTCTCTGAAGGCCAAGAAATCAAAGTTAAGGCTACCGGCACTCTTGCTGGAGCTACCAACACCCCGATGATCGAGGAGTCGGCTCCTGTGGCTATTCAAGCAGCAAGTACCTGGGCTTCTGTCCCCCTGGATTCCTCTACCACCACATATGGTATGCATATGGGTGATTACGTTACGAACACTACCCCGAATTACCAGCCGATGGCTTGGATTACTTTCCAGGGTGATGACTTCACCAACGCTGGGCTTAACAGCCCGTCCAGTGGTAATAACATCAACACCCCAGCTGCCGCTACGACATACGAGAACATGATGTTCAACGTAGCCATGAGCCGTCTTGCTGCTCAGCAGGTTTCCCCTAGTTCAGCTACGCCTATCTGTTTCGACCCCGAGGATCTCGGCGTTGACAAGGCTCTGTTCTACCACGACATCTACAGTGCTTGGGTTGACGAAGGTCAGCCAGCGGGCTCGACGAGCTTTGCTAGCGATCTTCGTCCCTACGACCAAGACGGCGTTGCTGGCCTTACCTTCCCAGGTACTGACATTACAACGGCCGCTCCTCTGATTATCCAGATGTTCAAGAACCTGAAGGAGCGTATCAACGTTATCTACCCTGACTGTCCCGTCGGATTCTATTCCGTGGGCTCGGCAGCCTTCTGGCTGACCGGTTGGAGTGGTGTTTATAAGAACAACACCAACACAAGCAGCTCTCTCTATAAGTCTTACGAGATTATGGAGAGAATGTTTGATGGTAACCTCTCGGAGACGGGCAGCTGGTGGGGATACCAGACAATGGATGTCCTCGATTTCGTCTTCAATTCGTACTACCCCGCATTGAACGATACGGGTAAGATGCCCTTCGTCCGATACGGCAGTAAGCTTGAGCTTCTCAAGAACTTCCTCCACCTCTTCGTGGAAAAGTTTGCTGGCACTGATCAGGGCGCTAAGATGATGATCGGCGTTTCAGTGCGTGCTAATGTATCGCCCAGTGACTTGTCTGGTCAAGATGTTATCTACTCGGCAATTGCCAAGAACGATACGACACTTACGGTCGCCGGAGAACCGGTTGATTGGTTTAACAGTACGCTTGATTATCCTGATTTCAACTTGGTACCTAAGATTACTGATAGCGCGCTTAATTCAGACTTCGTGTATACGCCCATGGCTATGCAGGGTGATCTTGTTAAGTGGCTGAACCTTCTCCCCTCTGATTCCGCACCAGCTGGCTTCCAGTCGGCACCTCCTGCAGCATCTCCTGCTGGAGCCGAGGCAGAACTGTCTCAGCTCTCTGGATCGCTTAGGGATTTCCCTATGGCGATCTGGGACGGAGCCTATACGGCAACGGGGTTGTACCAGGGAGTCGACAATGACCTCTACGGTCCTACTCTTACCGATGCTCAGGTTGAGACGTTCCGTAGCCTGTACACCAAGCAGACCATCATGGACGCTTACTCCAACTCGGGACAGACTACGAACCCCTACGGGTCGTGGCTGGCTACGCAGATGGATGCAGACGCTGCTACGTACATCACTATGTTCTCTACTAAGGGAGCACAGGATTGGTATGAAGCCACCTCCAACCCCTCCGCTCAGTTTACGGTCAAGTGGAGTGCTTCTCTGGGTTATGGTTTTCAGCTAACAGGTGTTAGCGGAGATCTTCTTACCCAGCTCACTGGAGCAGGAGACAGCGGAGCAAAGCTGTACCCAGCGAGCAATGGCGCTTCTTCGTTTATAGGTCTCTATCTGACTACTGTCGGGGGATATTCCCCGGTAGCTGGTCAGTCAAAGGTTTCAGTTGAGATCGCCGGAGGAAACGGAGCGCACACTGCTGTAGCTACGGTTTCTGGCGCTGGAGAAAACAACTGGGAATGGGAAAGCACTGCCTGTGAATTCCCTCTCCCCGCTGTAGATAACCAGGTTTATAATGTAACCATTACGCTGATTACCCCTTGATATAACTCATGTCTTGGCTTCCCTACCGGGAGGTCAAGGCTTTTACTTTAAAAACAAGGAGACAACTATGTCTATTGAAGCTGGCGGCGGGGATCGAATTAAGATCTCCCCCTCAACTAGCGGAGTCTCAGCACTCCCGCCCACCGTGTCTCTGTTCTATGAAATCACGGAATCTCTTACGACCGTAGAACCTGAGCCTGACCCTCTAGGTTACTCAGGCACCTTCGGAAATTATACAGATAACTTCCTGAACAAACCCTACAGCGCTACCTCCGTATCTGATATTGGAACACCAAACCAAAGTGCTTCAAGCATCATCGCAAACTCTTCAAGTGGCATCTTAATGAGTTTTACTCCAGCAATGGATAATGACTCATGGGATCTCTTTGAGCAGAGCTATGGAGAACAGACTTGGACCCTAGAGGTTACTACTACCGAAGTAACAGACCATGGTCCTATTGGAACTAAGATATCTTACTTCTGGCCTGCGGGATCTCTCGGTCGCTTCACTACGGACACCGCTCAGCTTCCGGTACCTACAGTACTGCCTGGCGATCCAGTGTGGCCTACTGTCGAGAATACCCCACCAAGTTCTGCCTCGGATTTCTGGGGCGATGCTCCAACCTTCGAGCTCACTATTGGTGGAACCTCCCCTCTTCCTCCTGATCCATCGCTTGATTCTTATCAGGCTCTTTCGGTGTATATCAATAACGGTGGTACTCAAGACCTTCAAGGTAATACTTATACTATTCAGAATGCTTACGAGCTTGGGCTGTATGGCGGTAATACTACCGGCATCCAGACTACGGCTACTACTACGCTCACTAACGGAACTGTCACCGGGTGTCTTAACCCTAACCTCATTACCTGGACCGACATTGGCTCCGGAGTATACAAGGGAATCATTGACGCCGACGTATTGGCTGAACCTAACTGGAGCAACGATACTAGATGGCAGATGGTCGACAGAGATCAGGTCGCTAATCCTCTTCAGCAGATGAGACCAACTCCCAGTGCAGAAGTGTCCCCTTATCGGTACACCTGGACTGAGGACTGGATCTGGTTTGAAGACGTTGCTGGCGGCGAGAACGAAGGTGGTATGACTGTGGCTATTGCCTCAGGTACTACCGATGTTATTGAGTCAGTGACGTTTCCTGCCACTTCAGCAGGAGACGCCTTGTTTACGGCCCTTGATAATGGCTGTGACAACGCTCTGTCCAACAACGCTAACTGGCAGAATCTTACCATTGCTATCCACACGCTTCCTAACGTGATTGAGTTCACCACGGTTGCGACGTGGGATCTCTCGACTAGAACGATGACCTTTACTAAGGCAGGGCTTCAATACTCTGATTATATGAAGTTTGCCTGGAGTGGTGTTGGATCTAGTAGTGATTCTGACGCAATAAGTAACCTCGATGCTGGTGAATACATGATGAACTCCTCTAACGGAACCATCTACTATAAGCCAGTCAATGCTACCGCAATGAGCGGTACTCCCCAAATCTTTGTGCCAGCCATTGCGCAGATGCTTAAGATTAACGGAGGTGGTCATATCGAGTTTGATGGTGTGGAGATCTTCGGATCGAAGCAGGGAATATCTGCCAACCCGTTCTTCGTCATTGGTAGGCTCAGCGAAGATAATTTCCTCACCTTCAGTAACTGTAATATCCACAGGCTTATCGAAGGAAGCAAGGATGTAGTGCTTACTATAAGCGGCTGCACCGTGAATGAAATGATTAACCGAGCCTTTGGTGGCACAAGAATGACTATTACCGAGAGTTACTTCGGTATCTCCTATAATAAGTCTGTGCTTAGTGCTACCGCGGCTGATGGTATTGTTAACTTGGTAGAGAAGAACTTCTTTAATCTTAGAGCCACGGCTCACGGTCAAGTCATGGCTAACTACACCGGTGCCTGGCAGAACGTCCAGATCAAGAATAACATCTTCTTTAACTGTAAGCAGATCCTATCGTATCAGCCCCTTGGCACTAACAACGGAGACCCAGCTACGCAGGGTACCTTCGAGGTAGCCAATAACCTGATCTATACTGAGGACATTGCTGTTCTTCCTATCCCGCAGGGTCAGACCGGCATCGCCTTCAACGGGGCTACTGATGTTGACCTGACGACCCAGAAGGTGAAGTATCTGTCCAATACAATTGTGATGGAGCAGGACTTTAAGGAGAACTTCGCAGACCAGGCTGTCCAGCAGACCTTGCAGACTTCGCTGCTTAAGCATTTCTGTTCTCAGGTAACCCTGGCAAATAACATTATGCCGTCTGTCCGTCATCCTACCCAAAGTTCCTTCGATGCTAATAGCGGTGCTCCTGGTATTAAGACTGGACATGCTTCGATTAGTAATGCTAAGTACGGTCGATGTGCCGTAAGTCCCACGGACACTGTTAACGCGGGCTATGGTCAGACAGATATGGCCGAGCTTCCGTACACCACGGGAAGTAATATCACCGTAGATCTTACTGGCGTATTCGATATGCCTACTCTGACTCCTTCTGGAGCTTGGTCTACCGGTGCTACTGATAACGGAGCTATCGGAGTACGTTGGAGTTCTATCCCAACTGTATCTCAGATTACAGCTCTTGATAGCGCGCAGAGTACTACCTGGTGGCAGACTTATGTGCCTGGTACATACCCAGACCCAGCCTATCCTACGGATCCTCTGGATATCGTAGTGGCCGGTGATGACAATAGAATTTGACCTTAGGACCGTCGCACTGCTGATGCAGAACAATGTGTGTAACCTCCCTCGTGGAGACCTGGTGCGAACGCCAACGTTACGCCATTCAGTGCAGCAGCCATGGTACTCCTCTCAGAGTAACCACGGGCAGCAGCGTCGGATCTACTCATAGTGGGCGTCGGGAGGTGCTGTGCCTCCCGGCGTCCTTTCTTTACATTTAAGGGCCCCGATTGAAATTGGCCTGGAACCCGGAGTTTGAAATGAACAAGTTGTTTAAATATTTGATTGTATGTGCGGTCGCTCTCCTCAGTCCTGTAGCCTGGGGAGGCGACTTCGCTCTAAAGACCATTGATTCTTCTGGGGTCTGGTACGAGTACACTGGTACCGTGCTGGACTCAGATGCTGAACAGCTCAGAGGAATCATGAAGACTTTCCCGGACAAGAACGTGTTTATCACCATCAACTCTGGAGGCGGTAGCGCCTTCGGTGGGTTGGCGTTGTTCTGGGAAGCTGAGAGATGGGATAATCTGACCACGATTGCAGGTAAGGATTACGGCGCGTGGTCGGCAGCGGGGATGTTCTGGTTAGGCTCCCCGCGAGATTGGTTTGAGTCTTCGGAATCTAAGGTAGGATTCCATCAGGCTTACTGTAACCCATACCATCCCCCCGGATGTGATATCGGACCGTTCAGGGATCGACTTGTCGAAGCCCTGGACAAGGCTGGATACCACGGCATTATCTTTGATGCTTGGTTGTCTGATGTACAGATGGTGTGGGGTGTATCGGGCTGGGCCCTACTCACTGACGAGGGCTGGTTCCTACACCACACACGGTATGGACTAACTCATAAGATTATACCCTCATGGGAGATTTAATAAATGTCTATCGAATTGATTTCAATGTTGGGTGGTGCCCTCTCGGGGTTTATCTTTCGTTTTATGGCTGCTTCCATCGAGAACCAGCAGAAGACTACCGAGATGCTCCTCCAGAAGCAAGCTATGGCTGACGATTCCGCTGATCGCGCTGCTAGCCGTGGTTCTCACATCGGTCGCAGGGTGCTCGTATTCACAGTCCTCTGGGTTCTCGCTATTGCACCCTTCATCGGAGCCCTCATCGGTGTCGACGTCTGGGTCGAAGACGAGCGAGCCCCTTGGGACTTCCTCGGGATCTTCAGCGGAGGCTGGGAACAGCTCCGAGGTATTGTCATCCTTCCTGAGCTTCGCGCTGCTCTGCTGGCCGCTGTTGGTTTCTATTTGGGTGGTTCGACGATTGCGAGAGGGAAGTAATGCAAAATCCGGAAATCACTGAATGGATTCTCGCGCTGTTGGGTCTGGGTATTGCGGCTATTATTGCTAAGGTGTGGAAGATTCCTTCCATCGAACATAAGCTGGATACCGTAATCAAGGAAACCGACAACAACCGAGACAAGATCCATAAGATTAATAATACTCTTCAGCACCACGAATATAGGATTGATGCTCTTGAGAAAACAAAGACTGAAACAACCAAACCCTAAGCAGCTTCCTAGAGTTCGTCCCAAGGAGCTCAAAGCTCAAAGGGCAGCAAAGAAGGAGGAACGTAATGGACAGATTTCAGCAAAGAAGGTTTGAGAAGATGATGAGAGATGCGGATCGGTTCTCTTCCTTCGGAGGATCTCCCAAAGGTGCTCCCGGAGCTACCGGAAGTCGTGGTCCCGCAGGCCCCCGAGGCAGTGCAGGCCCAAACGGGCTACAAGGCCCTGTGGGCGATCAGGGACCCCCGGGAGACCCCGGACCGAGTGGAGACCCCGGATCGGACGGAAACCCTGGTTCAAATGGCTCAGACGGCGCTGACGGCGCTCCTGGAGCCATTGGAGACAAGGGACCGGACGGCGATAAGGGACCCACTGGCGATGCTGGTCCTCAGGGACCTGCTGGCGATGCCGGGGAAGGCGGAGGAGGTGGCTCACTAGAGAGTCATATTATCCTGTCTTCCGGAAATGTAGATGTAAATAGTGGAATGCCTACCGGCCAGTCTGCCGCGTTCAGCGCGGTCGATCTCCTTTGGGTTCCGGTAGCAGGCACGGATTTTACCGTGACCAGTTCGAGTATTACCTGTAACTTTGATGGCCTGGTTAAGGTCGAGGCGAATGTCTTTGTAGCGATCCCTGCCGCTCTTAACGTGCAGCGTCCTGCTCCTCAGATTCGGTTCATCTTGAACGGGACAGAGACAGGTCCGGTTGGAGCGTCTAGCTACATCCGAGATTCTACTGGACACGAGTCCTCATCGGTCCATGTCCATAGCTATATACAGGTATCTGCAGGAGACGTCATTACAATAGGTGCCCGAAAGGGTTCTACCAATAATAATGTAACGGAATCCATAGCTAATTACTCACAGTATTTTGTTCAACGTCTTTCTTAAGGAGAGAACTATGTGTAAGTCATGTGGATGTGGAAGCAAGAAGTCCCATCGTAAGCCTGCTGCCAAGAAGGCTGCCCCTCGCAAGAAGGCTGCCAAGAAGGTGGCGAAGAAGCGACGAGGCTACTGATGGCTGCTCGAAAGAAGAAGGCTACTCCCAAGAAAAAGCCTTTGGACAAGTGTGCCAAGTGGGCCAAGAAGACCTACAAGGTCTGGCCTTCTGCCTATGCTTCGGGAGCTGCGGTCAAGTGCCGCAAGGGCAAGTCCGGTCCCGGCAAGCGTGGGAAGAAGAAGTAATGGCTGCTAAGAAGAAGAATTCCCTTAAGACGTGGTTCGGCAAGAACAACGGCAAGGGATGGATTGATTGTAAGACGGGCAAGCCCTGTGGACGTAAGTCTGCTACGGGCGGTAGCAAGCGCAAGTACCCTGCCTGTCGGCCTACTAAGTCTCAATGTACCTCTGCCTCCAAGAAGAAGAAGGGTCCTAAGCGGATCTCTTGGAAGGGCAAGAAGAAAGGAAAGAAGTGATGGCTGCAAAGAAGAAGGGTGCAATGAAGGGCTGTGGCATCAAGAATGGATGTAAGTCCAAGAAGGGCGGACTGACCGCCAAGGGCCGAAAGAAGATTAATGCTAAGACCGGATCTAACCTCAAGGCTCCCGTGACCGGTAAGGTCAAGAAGGGCAGCAAGGCTGCTGGACGGCGTAAGTCGTTCTGTGCCCGCTCCAAGAGCTGGACCGGAGAGCGTGGCAAGGCTGCACGCAGAAGGTGGAAGTGCTGATGCCCGGTAAGTCAAAGACCTCAAAGTATTATGCTTCCAACCCCAAGGCCCGTAAGAAGCGAGTTGCTTCCCAGGCCAAGATCAACGCCAAGCCTTCTGAGAAGAAGCGTCGGGCCGAGCTCGCCAAGGAGCGCCGCAAGCGCGGTGTCATGGGCAAGGGCGGCAAGGACGTCTCTCACAAGAAGGGTGGCGGTACTACGTTGGAGAGCCGCCGAGCCAATCGGGCTCGTAACGGACACAACGGCAAGTCAAGGAAGAAGTAATGAAGAACGATAAGGTCAACGAGCTTGAGGGCGTTTTGTTCGATGCCGTCATTAGTGAGCTCAAGACCGAACCCACCGCAGGCTGGGCGCAGGTCGCCCGTGGATTGCTCTCGGACTACCGAAGCACCGCGGATGATCTGCCTGGCCTGAAGGGCGAGGAAATCAAGAACATCTTGAAGGACTCCGCTCCTTTCAAGATCAACAAGACCGGATGAGGGGGTAACCCCTCTTCGGCCTTTACCAAACCAAGGAGACTATCATGAACCCAATCAACCGAGATCTCATTCCGGACGATGTCCCTGATGAGATGATTGAGGACTTTCGTAATCACCTCTATGCCACCATGCGGTATCTGTTCGGCGTTGCGCCGACGGACCTCCAGTATGCGATGGCAGAGGCCCTGCAGGACCACGGCACCGACATGCAGCTTCAGGCTGGTCGAGGTGCTGGTAAGTCTGTACTTACCTCGATCTTGGCTTCCTGGTTCCTCCTAAGGGACCCTGACGCTACGATCATGGTTCTGTCCGCCACGGCCCAGAAGGCTGTGGAGTTTATCAGCATGACCCGGCGCATCTGCGATCTGGTACCTTACTGCAACCACCTGAGCCCGCACCTGCACATGACCGACAACGCCTTCGCCTTTAACTGCGGAGCCCGTAAGAAGGTCGGACAGGATGCCTCGGTGTTTGCTCGTGGTATCACTAGTCAGATCACTGGTAGTCACGCTGATATTGTTATTAGTGATGATATTGAAATTGAAGGCAACTCGGATACCGAGATCCAGCGCGAGAAGCTGCTGGGACGCCTCCATGAGCTTGAGCAGATCCGTAACCCTGGCGGTCGCGTGATCATGCTCGGTACCCCGCAGACTCGGGACTCGATCTACAACAAGCTCGCCGAGAGCTACCCTCAGATCAAGTTCCCCGCGGTGATCCCCGATCCTACCGTGCCCTCTCAGTGCGAGAACGTGTCTGAGTGGATCATGGGACTGGATGGAGAGCCCGGTACCTCTACGCAGCCCGAGCGCTTCTCTCAGGAGCTGCTCGAAGAGCGTAAGGCAAAGATCGGCCCTACCAAGTTCGACCTGCACTACCGCCTGGACTGCTCGCTGGCTGATGTCGGCAAGTATCCCCTGCGTCTGGCAGACCTTCTGGTGTTTGATGTGGATTCGGAGATGTTCCCAGAGAAGGTTATCTGGGCCAGCGCCGAGCCGTACAAGCACCTGCCGAGCTTCGGTATGTCCGGAGACAAGATGTACAAGCCTATGTATATCTCCCCCTCGTTTATCCCTTACACCCAAACCGTCGTCTTCGTTGACCCCTCAGGTCGAGGCGCTGACGAGACGGCGGTGTGTGTAGCGTCAACCGTAAATGGTTATATTATTATTCACGAACTCATTGGACTCGACGGAGGCTATGATGAACCAACCCTCGAACGAATCGCCAAGAAAGCGCTTCAATATGGAGCTTCAGAGATTCGCGTGGAGTCTAACTTTGGTGACGGCACAGTTGCTGCACTCATGCGTCCAGTGGCTGCAAGAATCTGTGGCCAGATTGCTGTCTCAGACTACCGAGTCCAAGGAGCTAAGGAAGCCCGTATGATCTCAAACATCGAGCCGGTCATGGCGGCCCACCGCCTGGTCTTCAACTCCTCGGCCATCCGTGTCGAAGAGACTCAGAAGCAGATCACTCGATTGACTGACATGAAGGGTGCCCTTAAGCATGATGACCGCGTGGATGTCCTGTCTGCCGCCTGTGACTACTGGCGAGACTGGCTTCAGGTGGACGTTGATGAGATGGCTGCTAAGAACGCGGCCAAGGCTGAGGAAGACTACATTGATATGTGGGTCAACGATAGCCGCCGCGGTCAGATCATCTCTGAAGGCCGAGGCGGCAGCGGTACCTCACGTACTCGAAACATTCTCGGCGGCAGTGGTCAGACCCAACGCCCCAACTTCCTTAGGAGGGGATAATGATTATTGTAACCGGAACCGCTCCGCGCTGTGGCACCTCTGCCATGATGCGTGAGCTGATTAAAAGCTATAAGCCACATTCCTACGCTCAGGCTTTCCCTGACTACGTGGCTCGAGAAAAGAACCCAGAAGGGTTTTGGGATATCAATAAGGAGTATCTCTACGGAGACGATCCAATCCCGTATGAGGAGGACTCAGTGCTTAAGCTATGGTCCCCTCACTTCCCCCGTGTGGTTGTTCAGGATATCAAGCTGCTCATTGTTATGCAGCGAGAAAACTTCCTGGACCAGATTGAGTCGATGCGCTCGTGCGCTATCGCCGAAGGTTACTCTGCCGTTGAGCCTCATCACCTTTCGATGATGTTCAAGAACCAGAAGACCGGGATTGATGAAACCTTTTCTGAAACTCCTCAGATCCGGGTAAAGATGGAGACTCTTCGTGAGGATCCTGAATCCGTGATTTCTCTTATTAAGGAGATTATATAATGGCAGCAATCGCACTTGGTGTAGCTGGCTTGGCCGCCTCTATCGGTGGCTCTATGATGGGTGCTCAGGCTTCGGCCACGGGCAGCAAGGCGGCTTATGAACAACAACGAATCAACCAGCAGTGGTCCGAGTTCGAGAAGCAGATGAGCCTCACGCAGCAGCGTGGAGCCATGGGTCTTCAGGAATTCGATCGACTGTTTGGAAACCAGACGCTTGAGCGCGAGTCGCTTGAGCAGCAGATCTACGGGCAGCGAGCATACCGCGAGCAGTCCCAGTACGCAGCGCAGCAGATGGTCCGCTCTTCGAGGCAGGCCCAGGCTGCTCAGAGTTCCTCTATCGCCAGCCGCGGCATGGCCCGAGGCGGTAGCGCTGACGCAATCAGGCGGCAGTCCGAAGCTGATTTCATGAATGACCTTGCACGTATGCGAGTGAATGACAATAACCAGCTCGCTGCTTTTGGTAACCAGCGTAACCAGATGCTGAAGCAGAGGAACATGCGTCCTACTAACCAGCCTCCTACCTACATCCCCGCTACTCCCGTCCAGCCGCCGAACACGAGCGGTATGATGATGGCCGCAGTCCTCGGTGGACTGGGTCAGGGTCTTGGTGCGGTGGGCGGAGCTATCTCGGCTAGTCAGCCTACTGAGGCTCCTAGTGCTCCTTCGGGAGTAATGGGACCTCCGGCTCCTTCTTACATTGATAATCCTTTCCCTACCTCTTCCATGTGATAGGAGATAATCATGCCACAACCAGATAACAAGCGCGAGTATGGTTCGACGACCCGAGGGTCTCAGCGTACCGTAGCTCCGCAAGGACAAATGGCGGCTGACATCTCCCCCGTCTCGGGAGGAGCTGCCTCAGCGGCTCCGGTTCTCCAGATCGGGCAGCAGGCCCAGATCAAGCAGACCGGAGCTGAATTGTTTCAGGCTCTGAGTGGTGCCTTCCAAGGTATCAGCCAGGGTATCAAAACGTATGAACAGATGTACAGTCTTGTCTCCGAGCGAGACTTCGCGGAGTTCGAGACTGCTTACGTCCAGGAATCAGACCGAGTGAAGGGAGACCCGACCAAGCTTAAGACTTGGATGGACTCTTCTTCCTACAAGCCTAATCGAGTGACCGCCAAGCGGTTCCACACGATGCGGGCTGAGGTAAACGGTCGAGCCTATGACGAGGATCAGAACGATCAGTGGATGGACATGCAGCGGCATATGGCCACCATGACCCAGACCGAGGCTCTTGATTACATGAACGAGCAGATGCCTCAGTATGATGAGGCGTCTCCTATCTACAAGCAGATGGAAACCAGCCGAATTGCTATTGAAGGCAATGTGGCTGCTTCTACCCGACAGACTCAGATGAGCGTCCTTGAGACCTCGTTCAAGTCGCAGAATACTCAGCTTCTTAACTCGCTGCATAGTAAAGGCTTTGCCGACCTTAGTGATCCTTCCTTTAAGGTCATTATGTCTGCAAGGAATCTTGGCCTGGTGCAGGTAGACGCAGAGACTGGTGCTATTACTTCTGATCTCTTCGGCGATCAGGTTCTAGATCCTAACTCCATTACCCCGGATGTTATGGCAACGCTTCAGACCGCTATCGGCGATCATGTAGCTACTCAGGGTGGAGACTACGTCGGTGCGGCTCTCGCTGCTTCCGAGCTTCCTCTGTCTATGCTTAAGGCCGGTAGGGCCTCTACAAGGTCTAGCGTTGATGATGTATCTAATAAAGCTAGGGTAGCTGCAGAGTCAAACGACCCTACCGTTATCCGAACTCTCATAGGAAATCTTCCCACTGCCGAGGACGGCAACCCTACGGGCGCTGTTCCTGGACTGGCTAGCCGGACCCTCGATAAGCTGGTTCATCATCATGGAGATAACCCCGAAGCCTTTCTCGCCGCTTTGATTACCCTTGAGACATCCCTGGATTGGGAAGCCTCAGAAGCGATGCTGGTCAAGCAAGGCTATAATGAAGAAAGCTATGCTCTGGCTATGTCAGACGTAAAGAAGTCGCTTGAGGATTCTCGAAATAAAGCTGTTGTTGGTATTACAGGGAATGTCCTTGCTAATCTCGATGCTCAGCTTGATACCGCAGTGACACCGGCCGAGCTAGAGCAGCTCTCTCGAAGAACCTTTGTTAACTTGGCTGACACGCTGGCTGAGACTGGAATGAAGACTCGAGTTCTGGTAGGGGATCCTACTAAGGACGGGTTTTATGTCCCAGGAGCTGTAGAAGACTTGTCAGAGCTTAAGGATCTTCCGCCTGGGATTATTCCTCTTGGTGTGGAAATCATTAACCCTGATATAAACTCTAAGGTTCCTTTCTTGACCGCTCGCATGGACGATACCTCTGGTTTCGTCTTCGAGGGCTCAGGATCTGATAGAGTCCCTAAGCAGGTTACCGAGGCTCTCGCTGGTCTTGAGAAGGATAGACAAGAGATTGAATTCTCTAGACGTCTTATGGATAATGATAAAGCCAATCAGCTTTCGCCTACGCAGGCCCAAGCCGGTTTGTCTCGTATTGCTAGAAGGAGCCCGCAAATGGCTCTTGGTGTTATGGCTTCTAGTCCTGTTTTGCTGGATCTCTTCCCTGGTGATACCAAGGAAGGGCAGGCTCTTGTGGCGTTCGCTCGCGCAAGTGTACAGGACCCGAATACATCCCAGAGAGATCGTCAGATCGTGAACGAAGCTTTCGCTAGCTCGAAGACAATGCAGCTGGCAGCAGGCGACAGTCCTACTGACCGTATCCTGTTTCAGATGAGTGGTATGGCCCCTAAAGGAACAAAGAACCTTCTAAAGTGGGCAGAAAGCGTACGGCTTGGGATGGAATCTCCGCAGTTTACCATTCCTAAGGCGCAAGGCGCAGATCTTATAGCGGATCTTCAGAGCGGAGCTACGACAGAACTGGCGGCGCTTGAAACACTTCTTTCAAAGGACAATTCTGAGCTTACTCTTGATCAAAGAGCTAAAGTAAATCTTATGCAAGGTCTTATCGCCTCTTTCGCTGAGAACCGTGGCGGGGAAGATTTCCTTACCAACCTTAGAAGTCCAAATGCTGCTATTAGCCTGGATGCTCAGGAATACGCCCGAAAGCAAATTGAGATGAACACCCGCATTGAAGGTCTTCTTGCTCAAGGTCTTGTTGATAAGAATACTATTCCTGCTCTACAAAGGAACGGGAACATAACTCCTTCGATGACTCCTCAGGATCCTAACTCTTTGTCAGCTCCTGTAGGTAACCTCACGGCCCCAGAACAGGCTGCTATAGCTGTGCTTAGCTGGCTCGGTGCTGACCGAGACGAAAGCATAGCTCGAGGGCTGTTCAAGGGATTTGGTGTTGAGGACTTTGAGGCATTCAAGAAAGCTCCCCATAAATTCCCTGAGGTTATGGAACTTATGAGTACGGTTAAGATGATCCCGATGGGGTTAAACACTACACCTCAAAAGGATGCAGAAGGAAGGACTTATACTCCCTTCACGTATCGTTTGGATCTCAGTGCCTTTGCTGAGGCTAATGAAAATATAGCAAAGCAGGTAGGTATATCCGACCCTCAGAACGTGACAATAGAACGACACTTCTATCGCAATGGTGATGGAGGTATGACGGGAGATCAGATTCTTCGGATGGAAGAAGAAGCCAAGACTTCTCCTCGCACTCCCACCTCAGGCACGCTAGGTAATCTCAAGTCTATTTTTGGTCTTAATTAACTCATTCCTCGGTCCCCTAATCGGGGCCGGGGAACTTTTATTGCTCTTAGTATGGCTTCCTACTGGAACCCCAACTGAAAGGAAACAGATGTCTACTAATAACTTTATGTCCCAGGAAAAGACGGATCGTCTTGGTCTTAAGACGGGAGAGTTTGGTGCTCCTAAATTTGATCTCGGAGGAAAGAAGGTTGCTATGTCTGATGGACAAGGCAATCGCTTCTACGGAGATAAGGTTGACTTCCTTGGACTGCAGATGCGGTACCCTGAGAAGTTCTCTACGGCTTCGCTGTCCGAGACCATGATGGTCGCTAGTCCTAATTCTGACTCCGCTGACTCCGGTATATTCGGAGCTAATGTTTCGTCCGATGTAAGCACCTCTTTGGCTGCTGCTCGGAAGAATGTTTACTTCCAGTTCTTTGCTCCGTTGTTCGGAGAAGAGGTTGCCCGGTCTGTGGCCGGTATTACCTACTCCCCGGAGAACCTGCACCGAGAAGCTATCGACCTGCAGGGAACCCTGGGCTTTAGGCCGTCCGTCATTGGCGAACGCCCCGGCGAAGATAAGTCTGCAATCTACCGTCCTGCTCAGGGCCGTAGCTGGCTTAATCTTGCTCAGGGCGCTGCTGGTCTGGCTTATGTCGACCGCTATAAGGATACGCCCGGAGGAGAAATGGCTAGTAGTGCTTGGACGAAGCACTCCATGACTCGAACTGATACCTACTATGAAGAGGTGGCTCAGACTCTCGCCCGAATGGGTAAGATCGCGGAGCCCGAGCTTGAGGCCGCTATGCAAGACCCCGAGGCTCTGAAGGCTTTGGTCCAGCGGTCGGAAGAAGATCTTATTCTCAATGAAGAGGATCTTAATCGGTTTGATCCCACCGCTTGGGATATGCTTCACTACGAAGCTACCGACGAGCGAGGACTGTCTGGACCGGCCGCTCGTATGTTTGTTTACGAGAAGGCTCAGGCTAATATTATCCGAGATCTGTCTGCCTTGCTTAACGGCAGGGAAGGCGTTCAGCCGGAGAAGATTGCTATTCAGATGCAGGAGCTGGCCACTGCGGTTGGTCCTGATTTCATCGAAGAAGCAATGTCCCGCGTTCTCGTTACGGACGACTCTTGGAAGACTACGGCTTGGGAAAACCTTGCCGAGATTGATCGGGAGATTCTGACCAGCTCTGGGGTAACCCACGAAATGCTGGCTGAAGCTCCTAACCCCTATACCTATATGGTTCAGGCTGCTGTCCTGGCCGAGAAGAAGGCCGCTGAGGACACCCGTGAACTTATGTTTGAAGAAGACTATCATGATGGCTGGTTCGACTGGACTCGACGTCTCAGCGACACCATCAAGGTAGATATTGCTAATGATCCTTACGCCATGTACTTCCTGGCAGGTACTGTCCCCGCTGGACTTGCTGCTGGTACTGTCCTGTCCGCAGGTGCTGCGGGTGCGACCTCTGTGGGCCGCATCGCCGCCTTCACTGCTATCGACGGCACGGTTGCCGGGCTGGCTGAAGGCTATGCTGCCTCCATTGCCGGACAGACTAGCGAAGTATTTGCTGGCCGGGCGTCCGAACTGGACATGACTGGCGTCTACTCGAACATGGCTATGTACGGAGCAATGGGCGGCGTGTTTGGCGGAGCTCTGGGCGGCGGTATGGCTGGCTTGGGTCCCACCTTCCGCGGAGGTGCTCGTATTACCTCCGGTGCTCGTGACTACGTAGGACGTACCGGTGCTCTGGGCGAAGCTGCCCAGGTCCGTGGTATGAACCGCCTGGCCGAGCAGCAGGCTACTGTTGCTGAGGTTGAAGGCGCTCAGATTTTCTCTAACATTGAAAACCGTGGTTTGGCTATTCGCCTGAACCGTGGTGATGTCGAGGCTAAGGAAGCCTTGGCTGAAGTTATTCCTGGTCTTATTCACCGACAGACCGACGAGCATGCTCAGACTATTGAAGACCTCTTCTCCTCCGAGAACCTCGCAGAGAAGGGTCTGTCAGCAGCTGACGCTGTAGATCTGGTCTATGGTATCCAGCGAAGGCTGGGGCCCAACGGACAGATCGGCCAGGACCAATTTGATATTATCGTCAACGCCGCCATGAATGAAGCTAAGAAGCTCAAGGGCGACGGACTTGGCGATGCTGCAGCTCGCATCAAAGCTATGGACGCCACCCTGGCGGCCAAGGGTTTGGGCGAAGCTAAGACCTTCGTGGGTGGCTCAGGACGAGCTGCCCTTACCTCGGCTGAGTCTAAGCGCCTAAAGGATCTTGTTATTAAGATGGCTAAGGGCAGGCCTTTGACCAAGTCCGAAAAGAAGGCCATTCTTGATTTTAGCCTCCGACAGAACACCGAGGAAGCCTTCACGGGCGTCCGTCGTATGGTCAATGACCGTGCGGCTATGTTCGATGCCGGAGAGCTGGCTAAGTACAATAAGACTGCTGACCGGGTCCTGGAAGGCGCTAAGAGTGCCCGAGCGGATACCCGACTGCAGAAAGCTGTCCGCGCTGAGACGGCTCTCGGCATGCTCCGAAACGAGCGAGCCATCCGACTTGCGCTGGATACTGGTATCTCCGCTACCAGACTGATGAAGTATATCGCGGAGTACAAGGGACTCGTGGGTAATGCTGATGCTATCGCTAAGCTGGACTCCGACTTCCCCGATGCGGCTAAGGCTCTTGATGCCCTGGCCGACGGAGCGGGACTTGAAGGCTTTGAAGCCGTCAGCTCCTCCTTCAACGTGGGCCGCTTCCTGGCTGACTCCGCTATTACGGAAGATGTCCGGAAGTTCCAGAAGATGCGAGGACAGCTCCGTCGTAAGATGAACCGTATTGGTAGCATGGAACTCGACGAGGCTTCTTTCGATAAGAAGCTCAGCGAGACCCTGACCAAGCGGCGCGCTGCTTACCGCAAGCTGGCTCAGAAGCTCGGGATCAACCTGGACGTAGACGAAGCCTTTGATGCTCTCGTTGCCCAGACCCGAGCCGACATCCCCTTCCAGGGCATGGGCTCTGCTATGCAGGCTACTACTCTGGCTAAGGCTGTCGATCGCCTGATCATTGCTCAGTCTCCTGATGCACTGAAGGTTGGTGAACGGAATGCTGATAAATGGTACCTGGGGAATGTCTTCAGGGGCACTAGCACTGGACAGAAGTGGGAGCGGCTCCTTGCGAGCGCGTCTCTCTGGCCTATCAAGCAGGCTAGGCTTTTCCGTAGCCGTAACCGAATTGTCCGTGGTGTCTCCAACTGGATCACCGGACAGCATGTTAATAATCGCGTCTACTCCAACTCGTCTGACTTCATGTCGATTGAGGCGGTAGTCGAAGGCGCTTCCCGAGAGTCTCTCCCTTACGTCCACTACACGTCCGGTCTCCGGGCTCGTATTGGTAAGGACGGCTACCGGGTGTTTGATACTCAGTTCCTCCTGATGAGGCAGATGGGTCAGCTCCAGGGTGAGATTGATGACGCTAATGTTAGTGCTGATCTTCTTCGTTTCTTTGGCGGAGATATCGACGCAGCTAAGGCTGAACTCAAGAATGCTCAGCGGCTGTACACCAGCGTCATGCAGAAGTCTCTCGACGAGATGGCTGAAGCTGGCTACCCCACTAAGGTGTCCGCTGCTCGGTACATCCCTAATGTTATTAGGGGTGGGCTGACCGCAGATCGTCTGGCTAGCTTCGTAGATAACTTTGTTAAGGTCCGACAGAAGCAGCTGCTGTCTACCGGAAGCCACCTGGACTTGGATGTCCTGGACTCGATGGGCTGGATTAAGCTCGTCAAGGGTGGTGAGAAGGACGCGAAGGGTCGTACCCTCGTGGACAAGCAGTACACTGTGCCTGAGGACTCTCCGTTCTGGCAGGGTAGCGTTGACTCTAGTATCGCCTACGCTAAGAAGATTGTCCAAGAAGGATTCTCTTCGCTGGGTCGAGTTGATCCTGGCGTCCGCGTTAAGACTTCTGCCATGGGTGTCCTTGATCGGCCCCCTCGAGAACTGAGTGCTGACGTACAGAAGATTGCCACCGACGTCGAAGCCGTTAGAGGCGACGACCCGATGTATCCTCTGGGACTGAATGCCGAAGACGCAGGCACGGCCGATGGCCTTGCCCGTGCTATCTCCGGCCATGATGAGATTATGAACGAACTGCGCCAGGCTCGTACGGCTCTTGGTGAGCTGAGCGACGAAGGCGCAGCTGAGTACCAGGCCCTCACTGGAAGGTCTGTACAAGAAGACTTGATTACTATTGACTACGCGATGGCTACTCGTAATCGGACCCAGATGTGGGCGATTGAGGATCAGTTCGCTGGTGGAGAGATTGCTCCTGTTCGGGTCAAGATGACCGATGCTGCAAAGCGTCGTGCCTCTGCTAGCCCGGCTGAGTTCTCTGCACTGTCGGAAGGACATCGTGCTCTTCAAACTAAGATTGATAACCTGGTGGCCGAAGGCTACCTAGGTGAAGCAGAGGCCCGGCTTATTCGCCACGCCTTTGCAGATATGGATCCCCACAAGATGCTGGGCATTACCTTCACGGGTATGGATGCCAACGAAGCTGTAAGCACGTTTGGTATCGCTCGGTCTGTTGGGGATTTCCGTACCGGAGTAGAAGACGACGGCATTGGCTCTATCGGCCTTGAGAAGCTGGACGCTCTTCGAGGAGAGGACATGGATGCAGTCAACGTCGCGGCAGTCCTGCTGCACGAGACTGCTCACCTTGCGTTCCTCTCTGCTCCGCCCCGCATGCAGGCAGCCATCCAGGCCCTGCTGCATCACGCCAAGCAGGGCGGCAGCGATATCCGTCAGCTCTTTGAAGCTGCTGGTATCCGCAACATTGAGTATGCCCTGTCTGACGTTCATGAGTTTGCTGCGGCACTTGCCGAGGTTACTCTTGTTCGTAATAAGTTCCAGGAGATCGACAAGGGCAGCCTCCGGGCCTTCCTTGATATCTTCGGGGATATGTTCAAGAAGTTCTACGGTAAGATTGCTCAGGTCAAGACCGGCATGGATTCAGCCACCGAGATCCTCGGTGCTAAGAAGGCCGATGCTTTGACCCAGGCCGTCAAGGGATTCTATGACCTGGGTGGTGAAACCTCCCCGGCCGATAGGGTTCTCAAGATGTGGGACCTGGACGCCGCTGATGAGATTGATCCTTATGGCGGAACCGCTGGCTTTAATCGGCAGTCCCTTGAGAACGAAAAGAAGCAAGCTGAGCAGTTGCTTGAGATGATGAAGCAAGGTAAGCTCGATGAAATACGGTATCGAGAATATGAGGCGCTCCAAGCTAAGACTCCTGATGAACTGAGCGACGACGAGATCTCTCGTCTTCAGGCTCTCTCGGAAGAGCGTGGAGATACCTCTATCGAAACCCTTAAGCTCGAACAACAGCTTGGCGAGATCGAAGAAAAGATCAAGATGGCCGAAGGTGAAATCACCTTGGGCGATGTTCTTACTCCTAAGTCTAAGCCTAAGGCCGAGCCTAAGCCCGAGCCTAAGGCTCCGATCAAGCCTGATGGCGGTCTTCCCTCCGTGGCCCAATCCCAGGAATCCCTGGTCAATCGGTTCCTCGAAGGTAAGAAGATGAATGATAAGACGTCCGATGAGCTGATGGCGTTTACTGACGCTATGATGTTCAAGGCGTTCCGCGATAACGAGTGGCCCCTGGATGATGCTGGCAAGCCTCTGACTGAGAATCAGATTTATGATCTCATCGTTGGCGTTGAAGGCACCAAGGGATCCCTGCTCAATGCTGCCAAGAAGAGTAACAGGAAGCAAGGACCTGGTGGTGATCGCAAGGGTAAGTCCTCGATTGCTGCTGGTGTGGACCCTGCTGAAAGCGGAGCTACTGCTGCGGAAGAGACTTTGGATCTCCGCGCGGCTGCTGCCGACCTTGGCTCCATCATTGAGACCGGACTGAAGTCTTCTAACCCCGCTGCTAAGAAGGCGGCTAAGAAGTTGTCCGTCGCTCGTAAGCTGGCTGAAATCTTTGAACGCATGGATCTTCCTGCTGACCCTAAGGGTAAGGGCGGATACCAGCTGACCGAAGAACAGGCCAATGAAGTTGCTCTTGAGATGGGCTTTGTCAAGAAGGACGGAAGCCCCTCCCCCGCTCGCGTTCTCCGTCACAACCGCAAGGACGGTATCCTTAACCCGGAAACCCTCAGGGGTCTCCAGGAAGAGGTCTCGTCTGTGGTGTCGGAGGATAACCGAGCCGCCGCTAAGGTTAGCCTTGCTGCCGAAGCCGCTGAGGCCGAAGCCCGTGAACTTCGTGATATCGCTGCTTCCTCTCCTGTTGTGCAGGATAGTGTTGCTGAGGTCTCTCGTGGTTCCGTGGATACGCCTCCTATTGTTAAGTATGATAACGAGCCCGACACGGGCTTCCTTGGTGTTCCCGGTTATACTCGTTTGTCTCAGGCTGAGTTCGATAAGATTGTCGATGAGTCAGATAACGCGATTGAACTGATGGCTCGCATTAGCGAGTGGGATATGCCTAACTCCGGCGAAGGTGTTACCTACGCCCGGGAAGCAGCTGACTACCTGACCAAGCGTAAGGCTATGCAGAAGGCTGAAGCTGAAGGTGCAGCTGCCCGGCTTGAGGCCGAAGCTGACATCGAAGCTCCGGCCCCCAAGGCCGACGACGCTGGCGGCGAAGAGCCCCCGGCTCCTCCCAAGGCTCCGGCTGGTGCAGCCGACGAGGCTCCCGAGCCCCGCCCGGTCCTCGAGGACATCGAAGAGTACTTCGTCCGTAAGGACACCAAGGTTAAGTCGGGATCTTTTAACAAGGGTCACCGTTTGGCTAAGGAAGGTACTTTGGGCGAGCTCTACGCTAAGGCCGTCGATGGCGACATGTCTGTCGTCTCCGAAGGCTGGAAGCAGGGCCTGCGCGACCTGGGACTAGAAGTTGTCCCTGCGCTCCGCCGTATTGGTATGGACTACGTTGACCACGCAGGTGGTGGATTCAAGTCCAACAATATGGTTACTCCCGGCGACTTCAAGAAGAAGATCGGCGTTATGGGTGAGCTTAATAATTTCCATAACCGTACGTTTAACGAAGCTGACTTGGATACCGAAGGCGGACAGGGACTGGCCGAGCTCTTTGCTGAAGCCGGTAGCTCCGTGGAAGGCATCATGCGGTACACTGATACCCACCTTGCCTCCATCCGTATCCAGAAGGCTCTGAACCAGCTGACCGGCACGAAGGGTACCACCATGAACGACATGCTCGATCAGGTGGAGATTGCCCTTACTGAGAATCTCCGAGTGGAGACTAAGACGGGCCGGAAGAGGACTCTTACTCAGCAGGACATCGACCGAGAGATCAGTCAGTACATGGAGAGTCTCCAGGAACTGTATCTCCGGGCGCGTGGGTTTAACCCCAAGCGTACGTCCGAACTTGGACAGGCTTCTCGCATTGGCATGAACATCACCTACTCGATGCTCGGCGCGAAGTTTGCTATGTCCGTCTTGTTCGTGGAAGCGCCTCTGGCTATCCTCCGTACCTCAGGGCTGAACCCCCTGAAGCTGATTCACAACACCGGTATCATTGGTGGTGCTATGCTGGAGGCTGCGCGTGGCGCGGCTATCCAGTACAAGCCCCTCCAGAAGTACATGGCGATGATGGGTCTGGACAAGAGAATCATGAAGGAAACGATTGAGGACCTGTCGTTCTCTGCCCAGCACATGCGCTCCACCTCTATGGCGAAGTTCGGTGCTGGCGGCGATCTGATGGAAGACGGCGAGATCCTGGTGACCTTGGGCGACCGCCTAAAGATGCACAAGGAAAACATTAAGGCTGGTTTCTCCGGCGAGGGTCACTCCGATCCGAGCTTTGGAACCAAGCTCATTAATGGTATCGAAGCCTTTACGGGAAGCGCAGCCGACCTTACCGGTATGATGTCGGGCATGATGCCTGTCACCAATGCCGTGCGTACGGTTGCCGCTAACCAAGGCAAGGCCACACTGCTCAAGCACTCTGACAAGCTAATCGCCCTGGCTGCCCGTATGGACGGCCAGGAGCTGACCTTGAGCCAGGTCCAGGGCATGGCCCGAGAAATGGGTATCCCCCAGGGCTTGGTCACCTATGCTGCCGAGTCCGGTCTTCTCCGGCCCGGCGTCATGAATGAAGTCATGTCCGTCTCCGGTCTGTCCACCAGCTCGCCTGGTCGAGACCTGGACCTGAACAAGATCACCGAAGCCCTGGAAGCACGCCGTGATGGCGCTATGGGCAAGGCGGTCAGTCAGGACTTCAGCGAGGTCGTCGCCGACGGCCAGCGTCTCCGTGACAGTGTTGTCCCGTCCCTTAATCAATATCTTATGTTTATTACTCAGGAGCTCTCACCCGAGCTCCGAGGCACCATGCGTTTCCAGGGGATGTCTCCTCTGGGCGACATGATGTTCCAGATGCTCTCGTACCCCATGGCAGCCTATCAGGCGCTGGCGGCTAACGGTGTCCGCGCTCGCGGCCCGATGATGACCGCTGGTATCCTGAGTGGCCTGGTGGCCTTCGAGTACATGAACCGAAACCTCCAGCGAGCCATGCTCAGCGATGACGAGGAGCTTCGGGCTCAGTCTATGAAGAATCTGACTACCATGCCAGATCAGCAGACTGTGATGGAGGTCCTTGCCATGTATGGCACCTCCAGTCCCCTGTTCGGGGCTGCCGGATCCTACGTCAGTGATATCGCTGGCTCCGCCATGCTCAGAGCTCTGGAGTCCGACGAGAGGAAGTTCCCTCATAGGCCGTTCAGTAGTCCGGCGCTTTCCATGGTGCAGAGAGGGTATGGTACCCTGTCTCGTACCACTGCGAACGCTCTGGACTATGCTGTTACCGGTGAGGGCGGAGATCGCACCGCGACCTCCTTGGGTAAGTTGGGTAAGTTTGCTGCGGAGGCTTTCACTCCGGCCAACGCCCTGCCTGTTCAGCTGGCCCTTGCTCCCTTCGGGGAAGGCGTCAAGGCCACGGCTGTCGGCATGCAAGCTGGCTCGGGACGCAATGTCCCGGAACTGTCCTATCCTGGTATTAGTGAGAAGGGTCTCATTGATTGGATGGGTTCAGACCAGCAGCCGAGCGACTGGACTCAGGTCGAGCCCCTGAAGGGCCCTGAGACCTCCACGGCACCTCAGCCCGCTCCTGAGGGCAACCGCCCTCCGGCTAGGGTCCCGACTCCCGAGAGTCCCGGCTTGCCCGGCTCCGGTTTGGCAGACAAGCTTAAGAAGAATAACTAATCTCCTTGGTCCACCCCAGTCCTGTCCCCTTAGTGGGATGGGGCTGGGGTGGTTGGAGGTAGGGGTCCCAAAGATAGCTGAGAGCTCCTAGGATCCCCTGTGCTGCGTCCGAAGACCCGCTTTAGCCCAAACCCTAGTGGAGAGACCTCCGTGGATATCCGGGGCTGTGGAAGCCCGTAGAGAGGAGATAGAGATATTATCATCTGGTTCCCTGCTAGTCCTATCGGGCTGCTAACGCTGCTAATGGTACCCTTGATCCATATATCCGATGAATGGATGTACTTAGGTCCTTAAGACCAGGAGTATAGATAAGAGGAAGAAAGTATACCATACCCCCTAGCTCTTCTTAGGCGTGTGGACAGTGCTACATGCCTATGAATACGGCATAGGTCCTCCAGGCGTGTCACCCACGTACATCCGATGGTGCCAAGGCAAATCGACTAGGGGGTCAAGAATACACAAGGGGGCACATAACATAACATACAGCCCATCTCCCCCCCTGCCCCCCCTCCGGAGATCCCCCCGCCTGTGGAGCCTTTTATTCCTTCAAAGGTGCGTTGGACTGCTGCCGAAGCATCCTAGTGAACAAGTGAATGACCTTCTGCTCCCTTTCACTCCGATGCTGAGTGAAGACGACCCGAGACTGACTCGGGTGCAGGGCTCCCCAGACGCGGGGTGACAAGCAGCCGGACCCCGGATTCTCAAGGGGACCCCGGAAATCTACTCGCCTACGATGATGGCACAGACCATCGGAGTATTCAGCGTTGACACTCTCACGGGTGTTGAAACAGGTACGGCGGAAATCATCCGCAACGCCGAAAGGTACGGCTAAGCATCCCCGGATGCGATACACCACCGAAACGGGCATAGGCCCGGCGATATATAAACAACGCTCTCCGATTACCCTCTGCCATTATGACATAGCATCGAACTGATCACCTAGCCTTAGGGCAAGTGAAATAGCTGTCTTATGATAGCCTGAGAATCGTACCGCTGACGCCTCCTATGGGGCCGAAGCATCCCGGACCTTGTCCGGAGATTCCCGCCAGTAGCGTCCCCGATCAGTCTGACTCGTGCTAGTAAGGACGCCCCGTTTGGATATTATGCGACGATATCCCACTTGTTCATCACTACAACCCCTAAGGTATGCGGAGGGAAGACGCGATCCGGACAGATACGATCCGGTACGCTCCCCATACCAATTTGACTGATCTGTTTCTTTTCTCCTGAATAAGGATATTTCCCATGGTTCTCGACTGGATTCGCTCCGCATCTGATGCTCGTGTCATGACGTACCAGTCCGCTGTTTCCCTTGCGGAACGCTACGACTTTTCCGACGTGACACTCGTTCGGATGGACGATGGCTTCGTGCTCCAGAATAATGAGGGACTTTTCCTCAACTTTTCCAACTGATAAGGATAATTCCCCATGCCCGAGACTCAAACGAATCAAGCCCTGTGGCCATCCTCAACCGAGATGAACTGGATCCCGGGCCGGGGCGAGACGTGGACGAGGTATCGGGATGGCGGGGAGTACGTCTACGTCCGACAGGTATACTACGGGCGACGAACCGGACGCAAGGTCTACACTGGACAGTCCGGATGGCTTGACAGGACCGACGTGGTCCGGAGCTACGATTATATGCAAGCGAGAGGAAATTTTTCATGAATCTTCGATCTCTTATGTCCGCTGACATTCACACGTTCCACGAGAACGGTACCGCTACCTACGAACAATGTGCTGACGAATTCATCCGACGTGGGCACAAGTCCGACAAGGGTGCTCGACGTGCTGCTAAGAACCTTGCCCGGCTGGACGCATGGCGATCGCAGATCGTGGTCGAGCATCTGGAGGACCGGCAAGCTGAGCACGTGAGCGATGCTCAACGACTGTCCGAGCTTCGTGAGCAGTGCGGCACGTGGGCTGGTGCCTACATTGAATGCGGATGGAAGCCAGCTCGAATCGCCGCTGCCCGAGGTATCTCGGCTGCTGGTGTCTCGGCTAGCCGGTCCGCTGAGAAGGCTCGTCGCAAGAATGGTACCCTGTCCGCTGCCGATGCGGTTGCTAGCCTTACCCTCGGCTGATCTGTTCACACTCACTCAAGGAAACGAAGAAGTCGCGTCACCTAGTGACGTGCTAAGGCCCGTGTCTTGGTAGTACAAGGCGGTGTCCGGAATTAGCACTACCCGGCTGGTCCACGATACGGACCACTCTTTTTTCTCGAAAGGAAAGCAAATGCCTAACTGGTGCGAAAACGAGGTTGACATCGACGGGAACTACAACGACATGCAGACGTTTGTCGCTCAGTTCTTTTCCGACACTTGTTATGATAGGGCTCACTTCCTCGACTTCCACAGGGTTGCACCTTTGGACCTTCCTGAGAACGAGGACGGTACTCCGGGCTGGGACTACGATACCGCTGTCGATAAGTGGGGCACCAAGTGGGCTCTTGAAGAGCACGAAGATAACTACTTCCACTCGTTCACCTCCTCTGTTGACGAGAAGACAGAGACCCCTCAGTACATGACGCTCAACGCACGGTTTGATACCGCGTGGGGGCCTCCGGAAAAGATCTGGGAAGCCATGATGGACTACATTCACGATAACAAGCTGGACATCAGCATCTCTTGGTTCTATAAGGAGGAAGGTGTGTGCATGGCTGGCTGGCTCGGCTGTGACTGAGTATATCATGACACGCAAGCTCTGGCTGTACTCTATTCTCTTCTTCATCGCACTCTGCTAGGAGACATCACCATGTTCGGATCCCTTGTATGCTCGCTCCTCCCCTCCTGCACTCGGTTTGAACGTGATAAGTCTCCCGAGGCTATCGAGCAGGTTGACTACCTGCGAGCTGCTGCTAAGACTCTCCCGTACGTCGTGTGTGTCATGACCCCATTCTTTACGCCGGACGGATGTGACTATGACTGGCAGTATCATCTCTGCCCCGATGAGGATTCGGCCAACAATGTTGCTGAGCTGGAGGGGCGTGAGGGTTCTGTCGCTACCGTGAGCAAGCTTGTTGTATACGATTTCGATAGCACCGACCATGAGCATACTCCCGAGTGGGGTATCAGGTTCGGTGATGGTAGGACCATCCGTGTATATGTGAATGGCAAGGTCGATACTAGTGGGCACACTGCCTACGAACTTATGGGAGTCTGCTGATATGAACGATATCTGCAATGTTCGGACTGGTGTAGTGCTGGACGGTAGGGTGTATGAAATCAAGGAAATGCGATACGGATGCTTTGCTACGACCGATTCTGGTGATCCCGGAGCATGGAACGAATTCTTCGCACATGCCGATGCTGAGGATGTGGGTACTATCCTCCTAAAGCGATACCGTAGAAACGAACGCATCATTCAGGAGACCGATGTATGAGCTGGCGACGTAAGCGTAGCAAGGGAAGCTGGACTAATCCGGTCATCGGTGCTATGGTAATCAACAATGGCGGCGGGGGTGGCGATAAGCCGATGAGGAAGAAGGCTGTTGATGCTAAGGCTAACCGCCAGTTGTCGGCATCGCCCAAGGAATCACGAGGATGGGATACGGTACGCTGGCAGGACATGACACCGGGTCAACGCGAAGAGATGACCGGTAGTATTACGGAAGGAAACGTGTTTGTCCCGGCCGCTAGCCGTCCCAAGGCTGATACTAGCATGCTCGACATGTCCGACCTTGACGACGAGCGAGATGCCATCATGGCAGGCACGAAGGTCGAGAAGACTTCACACTCACGTACTCTCAAGGGCTACGCCACCGACTGGCGAGCTAAGGGGCTGGCGATGGCTGCTCAACGAAAGCTAAACGCATGAATTCTCAAGATGCTATCAAGGTTGTTGCATGGCTGAAGTGTTGCAATAACTGTCAAGGCCCGGGCAAGTGTAGGAGTAGGAGAGGGGCGGGACACTGGTCTGCCCTGACTAAGACTATCAAGACCAGCCAATTCGATCCTAAGCGACATAAGGAAATCCATTCATGAGCGATATCATCATCAACACTAAGCGAGCGAGTACCGGCCGGGGATTCGACGGGATGTCCGACAACGATCTCACCCGAATCGCCGCTCAGGCCATCGACTACGCTGGCGAGATCAGTGAGGGCCATGAGATGGCCGACGTTCTCCGAGACATTCGAGACAGTGGTAGCATCCGACCCTCCGGTGATAACCTCTTCTCATTCGATTACGATGGCATGACGTTCGAGGTTATGACCGAGGAGTTCTACAACGGACGGTGCGAGGCTGCTATGGAGTGTGCTATCGAGGGGGCCGAGTGGGAATTCGAGAATCAGTTCCCGGTTGCTGGTTACTTGAATGACTATATCTCCTTTGATAAGGATAAGTTCGCTCGTGATCTCCAGTACGACATCGAGGCTATGGTGTCGCACTACGATGGTCAGGTCCACGAGATGTACTGGAACGAGTACAAGAGCGGCGATGGTAGCATCGTGACCCGCCGAGAAACCCTTTATATGATTCGAGAGGACTGATTCAATGGCACTTAGTAACAACGACCTCCAACACTGGTTCGATCTGTCTGCTGAAGTTATCGTCTATGACGTGTATGATAAAGATGATATCTACTTCTCCTCCGTCACTGATGGCGAGGATGTTGATAAGCTTACCGAGGCACTGAAGATTGCTGATAACTGTATCGTGCGGATCTACCCTCGGGGTCAAGATACTTCGGGATGGGCTACGGTTGTATTCGATACCGATGGTCCTACCGTGATGGACTATGCCGACAGCCTGTCGGATACTTTCGAGAATTATCTCAACTGAAGGATGATAAAGATTATGAAGTTTACCCTAGAGACGCATAAGCAGAACCTAAAGATTGTCAATAATGAATGGATGAGAGCAATGGAACGGGACGACGATACTATGTCCCGCAAGTGGGGAATGGAACGTAACCGTATCCTCGAAATTATTACTAACTGGAGTACCGACGATGCAGATAACGACTGAGATTGATTTCGAGCTGGACCTCGATGACACCATGCGAGAAATCGCCGAAGAAGTCGTGGAGGCTAACTATTGTGACTACGTGACGCAGGATGACGTGGAGTCGCTTGTTAGTGACATGGACCAGATCATGACGTGGGATGACTACCAGGACGGGTGGCATGACCAGCTCAACGAGTATGTTGAGGCTATGCAGTTTATTACTGCCTCGGATCTGGAGGATGGAGACTACATTCGGCTGGGAGATCGTTACTTTGAAGGCCTTCGTGCTGACGTGGCTGTACTTGCCAACGATCTCGAGATCGCTCGACGTAGTATCCGCGTACTCCTCGCAGACCGAGAGCGTACACTGGGGCGACGAGCCCGGCGTTTGTTCACACTCACGCGTTCCACGTTCGGACGTATGGTTCGTCGCGTTCACTGGCATATGCCTCGACGATGAAATACATTATCCCAGCAGCAGTGGGTATCCTGTACCTCGTGCAGGGTATCTATCACCTGAGTAAGAAGGAATGGGGCTTCGGCATCATGTGGTGCTGCTATGCCCTCGCCAATTTTGGCGTCATGCTAGCTATGGCCGAAGGCCAGGAAGGTTCACACTAATGACTAATAAGCAGAATGCAGGAATCGTGCCCCAGTGGGCGTATCAGATTGATGTCCACGAATCGAAGACGTTCAACGATCAGGACCACGGAATCGACTTCGTGCTGCCTAGCGTAGCTCAGCAGTGGAAGCAGGACATGCAGCGTAAGGTTCGCAACGTGCGACGTACTAACCCCGATGCGTACCCGGTTCTCCGGGCGTCGGATAGCTTCATCAAGACCGGAAGGATCGAAGAAAAGTGAACGATAACTATAAGTTTAGCCGCAAGGAAACCGTGTGGTCGTGGATTGCTACGGCCGCTGTTGCTCTCATGTTCGCTATCTCCATGACCGGGTGTAACACCGTCAAGGGGCTGGCCAAGGATGTCTACTCTGTCACTGAAGGGATTCAGAATGAGATGGCCGAAGATGATAATGCTGATGGCTCTCGTCCTAGTAACTGGGAATGATGCTAATGGACAAGCTTTGGTGGATGCTATTCATATTGTTGAATCTGGCGGTCGTACTGGGCCCATCGTTGGTGATGGTGGGGCTGCTCTTGGTCCTCTCCAGATCCACCGGGCCTGTTGGCAGGACGCTAACCTCCCCGGTAAGTACGAAGATGTCGCAGACCTTGCCTATGCAAAGCGTGTGTTCGCCGCTTACATGGCACGGTACGCCACCGAGCGTCGGCTCGGTAGGCCTGTGACCGATGAGGATAGGGCTAGGATCTGGAACGGTGGACCCCGAGCTGTGTGGGCTAAGGGTCAGAAGAAAAAGAATCTTGATAAATACTGGACTAAAGTCCGAAAGGCATTGAACAATGGGTAATACTCCCAGCAACGCTAGGCTTCGTGTTCTCAAGACTGTTGACCCCCGACAAGTTATTGCTATGCTGATTGAAGAGCATGGTTTTGATTACATTCTCGATTCCGTTCTCGATCAGGAAGATGCCGGAAAGGGTGTCGATCTTTCTACGGTTGACGCTTGTAGAAAGCATCTTCAACGCTCTTCGGGCTTTGATTTTGATATCGAGGGTAGTGATGAAGAGATTCTCGAAATCGCCCGTGGTATTTTTGGAACGTGGCGAGTAGTTTATGCTGCTTGCCCCTGGCCCCTTGAACGTATCGCAGCTGTCCGTGACTGCGAACCCCGATCTGTCTATCAGGAAGCCACTAAGGCTCGTACTCTACTCCGTAACTCTGAAGGAATTACTACCAATGCGTGACCTCCCTTTTATCAAGGCTAAGATCAACGAACTCACCGCCAAGCTCGGCGATATCAACCTGTCCCATCCTTATTATGAGGAAGAGAACCCCAACGGTTCCTTCGTGTTCTCGATCGAGGAAGCGTACTCCTGGCTCAGTCTTCCGACCTATGACGCTATCGCTAATGAGATGGGTGTTAGTAAGAAGCTGGCCGCTACTATCTTCAAGGCTTTCTGGCCTGCTGCTAGTCTTGCCCTCTTTAACTCTGATGCTCAAGGAAGATTGTCATTCAAGAAGAATGTTAGGGCTTTGACTGCCTATCGCCTCATGCTTAACCGGGGCTGAAACAACTAGAAAGGGTATTCCAATGTCTGAAGATTCACCGACTGATAAGGCTATCAAGAAGAGTGCGGAAGGTGTTGCCCCTCCGCCGAGTCGAGCTACCACCCCGACCTTGACCGACGACGATGCTCTCTACCATGAGCTGATCGTGGTCATGGATGAGGCAGGCGTACTGCCTAGGGACTGGGAGAAGGTTAACATGTTCAACTACGAGGGACGTAATGATATCCTCGTGAACTTCTACATCAAGGACGAGGACCAGGAAGGTACCCTGTTCATTGATAACCATAACATTACTTCTGTCCGTATTACTGATGACGGCGATGGCCGTTGGATTGTGGAGACTAGCTGATGATGCGTGTTCGATTCTATGCTGAAGATCCTACCTCTATTGATGGTTCGTCGGGACGTGCTGAGCTCTATGAGCTGCTGCACCTCCGGTTCCCTAAGGGATGTAATGTCTCGTTGGTTGACGGCCTCTGGGAAGGTATGGTTGAGGATTCTATTGTTATCGAGGCTATAGGAGACCATGACCTCAGCTTCTGTGATTCCTTTGCTGAGGAGATCAAGAAGAGGTTTAGCCAAGATTTTGTTCTTTATACCCGTGAAATTGTGGAGACTAACCTGTGAGCGACTACCAGGATATGTGCGATATGTTTGGATTTTCCGCTGGAGACCCGGACGCTATTGATAAGATGATCAGTATGTTTGCTGAGGAGGATGACTACGACCCGTGCGATGATTGTACCTGTGACGATCCCGCCAACTGTCCTAAGGATGACGCCTGATTCCTTTCACACTCACTTGGAGACCGCGATGACTGACCCATTTGATACGCATGACGAGAACAATACGCCGGACGATGACGGCTGGGACGGGGAGTACCCTACCCCAGAGGAGCAAGAGGCTCAAGCGTGGGAAGATTATATGGAGTATCTTGATGCACAAGATGATGCTACGATTCCCTTTTAGGGCTGCCCGATGGTTCGGTCGCATGAAAGACCGGCCCCACTACTTTACTGATCTCATGACCCGTTACGATAACTGGTGCCGAAACCCGGAGAACCTCTGATGCCGTACCTTCCCGATCCTGTTGTAGAATATACGTTCGCTTGTCTCTCGGCTTGGACCGACTTCAAGTTCCGTCTCAGTGATGATGGAGATACAATGGAAGTCTTCGAGCGTGATACCAGCGAGGAAGAGTGGCTCGCCTCTGACCACCCTCTTAACACCGCTGTTGCTTGGATCCTGTTTCACTACAGCAGCAGCTATCCTTGGACTCAAGCCCAGCTGTGGCGTGCTGGTCAGACTATCGCTGTCTGTCATAAGGGTGTCATCCCGCATACCCTCGATGAGCTGCTGTATCTCTCTGGTATTACCAAGGGATGGGGCGAGATCATGGAAGGCTGGGATGTCGTTGAGCAGCGTGCTAAGACTAAGCATAGCAAGGTCAGCCCTCTTGCCGAGGGTGCCGATTGATGCGAACCCCGACCGATGCATTGCTGGATGAGATTAAGTACTTCATCAGCATGAATGGATACCAGCAGCATGACTACCTTGGAGCCTTTACCGCTAGCAGTGAGAATGCTTTTATCTTCTGGACGTATCTCAGAACCGAAACCCTTAACCGTAGAATTGTACAGGATGGATGGTCTTAATGATTAGAACGACTGATGGTTATAATGTTAGTAGCGTAGACCCCGTGGATTTCGTGGCAGTTATGGGTAATGATGATGCTGTATGTGATGCAGCCCGAGTATCCTTTGACAAGAAGGCTGCTGGGTATTCTGTTGACCAGAACAATAAGCTCATCAAGTACCTTGCCAGAGAAGGACATTGGTCTCCCTTCGCTCATTGCTTCATGAAGTTTAGGTTCCGTGCTCCTATGTTCATTGCTCGGCAGTTCCAGAAGCATGTTGTTGGCTTCGCTTGGAACGAGGTTAGCCGACGCTATGTTAGTAATGACCCTTCCTTTTTCGTTCCTCGATCCTGGCGTAAGCGACCGGACAACATGAAGCAGGGTAGTGTCAGCGAGGGCGAGGTTGTTCTTGATGGTGACGTGCTTACCGCATACACTGAGCAGATGCGTGAGCACTTCAAGGACTACAAGTCGATGATCCATCAGGGTATCTGCCCGGAGCAGGTACGGATGTGCATGCCGCAGTCGATGATGACCGAATGGATCTGGACCGGTAGCCTTCAAGCATGGTCACGGTTCGCTCTACTTCGGGGTGACGAGCATGCTCAAGCCGAGTGTTGGCAGTATGCTGACGCTGTTAAGTATCATATGACGGCTCACTTCCCTCTGTGTAGTGCAGCCCTTACTGGAGATTCCGAATGACTGATCTGTATGCAGCGTTGGCCGCTGCCCGTGAGACAGTGACTGCTATTGAGCGAGCAATCGCAGCAGCCAAGAAGACCCGCCCTACTCCCGTTGAGGAGGGCTACAATAACGTAGACACCAATGGTAACTATACCCGTGATTCCTTCTACCGAGACGCTGAAAGGAAGACCTATGACCTCTGATCCCCGGCCTATCAATGTCCATTGCAAGCGAGCAATGGAGCAGGAGGCTATCCTCCGTGAGATTCGTAAGATGGCCCAGAATCAGGATCACCCAGTCGGCCATGATGCTGGCGACGAAGACCCTAACGCATGGAGTGACTAATGACTAAGAAGATCTACATAGCCGGTAAGATGTCCGGCCTCCCTAACAATGGCTACGACGTCTTCAACCGCAAGGCTAAGCAGCTGCGAGAAGCAGGCTGGTTTGTTATTAACCCTGCCGAGATGGATCTGGAGGCCGGGCTCGATCCTAATCGTGAGTTCACTAGGTTCGATTATATGCAGGCTGCTCGACGTGACCTTAAGGTTGTTAGTGAA
>WLWG01000639.1_pt1 | contig 35090 bp, 47 predicted proteins | sample 6712871 | NCBI WGS metagenome assembly WLWG01 (sample SAMN12718693, study PRJNA515312) | sponge metagenome | isolation source: marine sponge | host: Mycale hentscheli | place: New Zealand: South Island, Marlborough, Capsize Point | collected 2003-05-01
TTAGCTTTAGCCATTTCTTCATCGTCAGAACTAAATAGTGCTAACGACGCACTTCTGCGAACACCACCAGATAATACAGCATCGCTTGAGTGCATAATAATATCATAAGCATCAATTGGTCTGAGTTTTTTCTGTTTTCTCTCAACGCACGCCTCCAATAATTCTCTAATTTTTTCTAAACCATTTTGTAGTGGCTCAAAACCAGGAGCTTTACCTACTCCAGAAGATAATTGGGCTCCCTTTTCTCTAATATTACTATAGTCAAAAACAATGTATTGATCTTTATGTTCAGAGAACCTAGATTCACTAGGCTTATTAAAATATGAACTCAATAATACACCTAAAGAATCGGCCCACCCCTCAATACTATCTTCTATCTTATATTTTACACCTTTCCTTTTATCTTTTTTATTTTGCGACAAGGTAGGAAGTTTATTGATATGGTGTTTTTGTACACTAAATCCAGTACCGCTTCCGCAGAGCAATAGCCAAAAGCATTCTTGAAAGAATCTTAATCTATCACAATATGAGCTTGTGCAGTTATATATTTTTGCGTGACGTTTTAAAATGGGATCTCCGCCGAACTGTAAAGCTCTTTGGCTGCCTAAAACTCTTTTTTTCAACATCAAATCATATGCCCAATCTATATCTTCTGATACGGATTTGTCATCATATTGAGTATGCATCATATCCTTAACGCGATCTACGGCTTCTTTCCATGTTTCTCTGCGATTTTCGCTTTCTATCCAGCGAGCATACTTACTAACAAAGGTATAGTTCTGAAGTTCATTCAATGCCGACATCGTTTCTCCTTAAAAATTATTCTTGAGTGAGCCCTGGAAAGAAGTGATCATTTCATAAATATGATAAATCATGAGTTAGAGTTTTGCAAGGGCTAAAGACATTTAAAACGTTAAGTTATTTTTATAATACACCAGCTAAATTTTTGATCCAAGAAAAGTCTGTTTTAACTTTTTCTATACTTATTTTTGTTTGGTGTACGAAGAGGTCGAATTTTTCTTTCTCACACTGATCAAATAGATGAGTGCCATGACAATCCGCCATCACAACTTTTTGTATGCCTTCTTGCCATAAAGACATTATACAATCGTTACAGCTTTGTCCTGTTACATAAGCTATTCCATTATCTGGTCTGATTACACAATTAGATAATGCATTTCTTTCTGCATGTATCATCCAATGATATTTTTCCGGTCTTGTTTTTGGCAAAGCAGAGTCATCCATACCCTTGGGAAAGCCATTGTATCCCACACCTAATATTCTATTATGTTGATCTGTAATGACACAGCCGTGTTGAGTATGTATGTCGTGGCTACGTTGAGAAATCAACTTAGCGATGCCTAAAAAGTAATTATTCCAGTCGGGTCTCATACTACTATGATATGTCAAAATAGGCATTATGTCAATAGCAAATAATATTATTTTTTATGTAGAATTGCGTAGTCATATATTTTGTTTATATCTGATATTTCTATATCGTTACTTGCATTATCTGAATGATTTAGAATAAGATTGTTAACCAAATATTTTCTGTTAATGAACTTTGCTACTTTTATATTGTTTGGGTCTATAAATAATGTGAACAAACAATCAAGAGATTCTTTTATAAAATAATCATACGCTGCTTTTGGATTTACCTCTTGCACATATGACTTTAGGTAATTTTCTGATAAGCGTAAAAACTTAATAAATTCTTTATTACCGGTAGCGTATAATGCTGTTCCTCCATTTATATGTGTGTTCATCACAGTCAACCTTTTGTTGCCAACATCTTTTATGTTTTGTTCTGTTCCGTCATATATAGATCCACATATCCAAAAATCCCCACTGTATCTGACAAAACCTTTCAGTTTATTAGCCCAATCGTTACCAAAATAACAATCACATTCTAAAAATAAACAAGTGTTATACTTTTGCAACCAATCGAAAGATTTATAAAATGTATAGTTAGGACCAGAATAGTAACCATAATCTGGGATTGTTGCGTATTCTTTTCCGCTGTCTTTATTATAATATATATCGTATTCTTTAGGTATGTCGATACATATAATAGTAACAGAATTAAATAACTTTTGAAACAATTCAACATCTATAGCCTGTTTAAGATTTTGTTTTGTAATAATGACAAAGTCTAAATCTACAGGATCTGTATGTGTTTCTAATTCTGTACAAAACCTAGAGTACAAGCCATTCTCTATTTCTTTACCTGTTAACAAGAGAACAACAGCTTCTAAAGAGTTATTAAATTTTGTTAATTCAATATCGCTATCGACTAATTTATCTATCGCCATAGCACAAAGTGGCGTAGCTCGATAATCTCTTTCTTCATCTTTGCCATATTGTAAATAATGTTTTTCTGCATCCTCCTGATTATTTATACCAGCAGATACCAAATCATAATTATGAAATAAGTATTGTTTCCATTCAAAATTATTTGGAAGCTCTTGTGTCATATTACAATAAAATTTCGTCTAAACAAGTATGGAAAGTTTCTGCACTAAATTTGTTTTTTACATATGTTTTCATATTTTCTCTGATATTTGACCAAACATATTTGTCAGTATACATTGTACATATTTTATCAATAAAATCATTGTCGTCTTCACCAATTAAACATTCTTTATTATTTAACCATCCTAACTGTTTTGCAAGTAGCGGCGATATTACTGAAGGTAGACCATAAGCAGCAGCATTAGTTACTTTGTGCGGTATTCCTGCTGCAAATCTTGTTGGACCAATAAACAATCTACAGTTATTATAGTAAGTATCTAATTTTTTTACACTGCCTACAACTCTAATATTATTATTGTTATTTAATTGTTTTAAGTTCGGAGATTTATTATGACCAACTACTAACAAATTACATTTTAAATTATTATATACTTTGAGCCATATATTATTAATAAAATACATTATAGAGTCATAATTAGGATTATATTTACTTTCGTTTACAATAGCTCCAACAAATAAAATATCTTTTCTCTCATCATAAGACTTTTCTGTAAACTTAACGAGATGTTGAAAACCTAAGATTTTAGTTTCAGGAGTATTATATTTATCAAAAAAACTTTTTTCATAATCAGAAACCACACATATTATATCAGCAGATTTAGTTATTGCAAATTCTTTGGCTCTATGTCTATCTTTAACTTTATCAGATAATTTTGCACCATCGACCAATTCTGCTTGCAACAATTCTCTGTTTGCATATATAGCTTCAGCATCATATATGATTTTAGCCTTATTGTTAGATTTTATATCATCCATATATTTTGCAGCATTGTGGGGTCTACTAATAAAAGCAACATCATAAAGATTTTTCCTACTAGTTATAAACTCTTTGAAATCCAAATTATTTCTAACTATCTCTATACCTAGCTGTTGTAATTCTGACAACAAATGTTCATCTGTGTCTGTTTCTTGACATGTTGTATAGGCCGTTATTTGAAAGCCTAAATATGCTATATATTTTAAAATATCATATGATCTTGGGTATCCTTGTCCTTTTTTAGGATCTGGTACTATATCTTCAATATATAAAAGTCTTTTGTTTGTATTAGTAGATCTTATCCTGTATATGTCATCTTTTCTTGAAGGAAAAGTTTGTAATAATTTTTTCCATTTATTAAAAAATTTAGTCCTATTTACTTGTTGTATTTTTAAACCTTCATTAGCAAATGTACTATATTCAAAATGATATATTTTAGATAGAGGCTGGTAAATAATTTTATAACCCATCAACTTAAGAGTCATACAATAATCTACTTCTTCATAGTAACCAGGACTATAGTTACTATCAAAACCTTTAGCTTCTTTCCAAAGGTCTTTTTTAGTCATCAACAATGCGCCAGAACAAAAATCTACTTCTCTACAATAATTATATTCAGCCTTAAAAGGATCATCGGTTCTTCCATAACCAAAACAAGAACCTTCTTTAAATACTATACAGCCAGCTTCTTGTAAAAGACCGTTGGGCATAATAATCATACCACCAACTGCTCCAACATTATCTTTTTTAATTATATTATATAGTTCAGATACTGTTCTTTTTAAAGCTATGGTATCATTATTTAAAAACATAATGTACGAAGACTTTGATAAGTTTGCTCCAACATTACAAGATTCTACAAAACCAAGATTGGTTTCATTATTAATTAGCGTTATACCCTCAACATATTCTTGTAAAACTTTTCTGGTGTTATCTGTAGAGCAATCATTGACTACAATAACTTCGCAGTCTTTAATCATATCTGTTTTACATAAAGACTCTAAGCAAGACAAAGTATAGTAGGGTTTGTTATAGCTAGGTATAACTATCGTAACTTTAGGATTATCTGTTTTTTCAAAAATAATTTTTGTATTATTACAGATAGCTTGCCACTTATCTATAGTTCTATTTAAAGATGTTTGTTGAGACTTTAGAGCAGCAGTTTCTACTGTTTTATATTGTCTATTTTCTTTTACTCCAAACAACAAATAATGCTCTGTTGCCTCCAGCTCGTTAGTAACACCATTTTTTTGTAGGTCTGGATTTAAAGATAGATATGTTTGAAAACAAAAATCTTCTGGCTTTAAATGATGCAAATCTTTACATAGTCTTGCTGTTTCTTCATTAGATTGCCACATATTATTTGCAAATATTGCTGTCTTTATCAGAAATTATTGTTGGCTCTTCTGGCCATTCTATATTATAGTTTTTATAACAATATGTTTGATCCAACTTACTATTATACTCATGATCTTGTTGGTATATTAAAACACAATCTTCTAGTGCCAAAAACGCATGGCCACAAAATTCAGGAATGTACAAACTATTAAATTTAGAACCTGTTAATTCAATACCAAAATATTGACCATAAGTTTTGCTTGTTGGTCTTAAATCTACACAAACATCATAAACAGAACCACTAACACAAGTAACATATTTTGAATAAGGTGTTCTGTGTATGCCTCGTAACGTGCCTTTTTTAGAAGAACTATAGTTTGACTGAACAGGTTTAAATGAGGTATCAGAGTGCGAATTCTTGAAAATTTCGCAAAAAGTACCTCTGTGGTCTTTGAATACAGTTGGTTCTATCCAAAAACAATTATCTATATGAGTACTGTGTCTATCCACCACTAAGCATCCAATCTATGGTTTTGGTCAATGATTCATCAAAACTAATAGGCTGTTGCCATCCCATATTCCGCAATTTGCTACCGTCTAGACTGTATCTTCTGTCATGACCGGGTCTGCTTTTTTCTAAATCAACATATTGTAGTCTAGGTTTTTTACCCATTAATTCTGCTAATCTTTGAACCATATCGTCATTATATAACTCAACGTCTCCAACCACATTATAGTGTTCTCCTGCTTCTCCATGATTAAATAAAAACAAGGTGGCATTTGCTGCATTTCTAGCGTGAAGCCAATGTCTTTGTCCTACATATTCTACGTTGCCTTGCTTATCTAACTTAGCATGTATCTTAACTGGTTGATTTTTATTAATAAGATCAATAGCTAACGCGACAAATTTTTCTTTATGTTGTCTTTCTCCAAAAAGATTCATTGTGTAGGTATGAATAATTGGAAGTTTATATGTATTGTAATAAGATATCCCTAATGCTCCTTGACCAGCTTTGCTAGCACTATATGGATTACTAGGTCGCCATCTATCATCCTCTTTAAAGTCGTAACCGTCTGGTGCTGGTCCGAAAACTTCATCGGTTAAATAATTAATAAATAATGCTTTAGGAGAATACTTTCTATACCATTCCAATAAATTTAGTGTTCCCATAACATTATCTTCAACAAATTGTTTAGGATGACTAATACTACGAGTAACATGACTATTTGCTGCTATATGAGCCACATAATCTACCTCGCCAATTGCCTCGACAGTATGCGGAGGTAATTCAAACTTTAAATCATGATATACTATTTTAATCCTATGAGCATTTTCTTTTACATGTAGACTACTAACAATTCTTTCCATATCTCCTACATAAGTGAGTCTACATAATGCTACTATATTCCAATCCGTGTTAACTAGAACCTCTTCTACAAAATGTGATCCTAGAAAACCGGAAGCTCCGGTGATCAGTACTGTTTTCATGTTTATCCTATGTGAGAAATTTAATGATCGTGAAATTGGTCACTAAGGTCTGGTTCAACCTCTGTGCTTAAAATTATATTAAGAGCAGCATCCTTTGTGTCTACTTTTAAAATTTTATCAGACCACGACAATAATGCAGAGGTTATTTCTCTAGGACTAAGGTCATCACCTAACGAATCTATGTGGCTTTTTGCTTCAGAAGCTATAATACCTGGGTTAGCCATATCTTCTACATAAATATCTATAGTATTTATATCATATACTATAGAATCAAAATATTCAAAATGATTACTCATATTTTATTTTTTCTCTGTTAATTTATTATATAATACTAAACTAATTACACCACCAGCTACTCCCAAAAATATACCGGATGGTTCTAGTTCAGAATTAAAACCTAACATATAATGCATAGCCCCTCCCATATAAGAACCACAAACTCCTAATGCAATAGTTTTGAAAAAACCAAAATTTTCTTCTCCCGGAACTAAACTTTTGGCAATAGCGCCTACAAATATACCATAGACTGCCCATACTAATAAACTAAACATTATTTGCTGCCTCCACTATTTCTATAAGTTTTTCTTCCGTGAGTTCATTACCTGTATCCATAATTGATTTAACCATAGCTCTACCATATGTTCTATATTTTTCTATACCAATAGATTGTCTAATGGTTTTTCTAATTCTCATCACAGTATACCAAGAATTTCTATCACAAACTTTCTTAATTCTTTTTGCACAAGATTCTGACGTTTGTTCTTTATCACAGTGCTGAATTATTCTAACTAAATTTAAAATAATACCTATAATCATAATAGTTAAAATAATACTACCAAAGTTTTCGTCTTTACTTTCTGCTGTTGATTTGTTGGATATAGTTTGTGCTACATCTTCTAATACTTTATTGCTCATTGATTGATGTTATTGTTGGGTTAATGATAACTGTTGCGTCGTTTGAACTTTCATTATCTGGTTCGCAATATCCACAACTAACTTTAGCGATACCGTCACCACTAATATACCATCCTTTACCTTTGCATACAGGACAGTCTTTTCTTTTATATTTTTTAACTGTAGTGTCTTTTTGTTCTGCTGAAATTTTAGCACCGACTAAAGTTACTACGGAAGTTGTACTATAGTCTGTTTTTGATGCAGAAAAAGCTACTACAGCAATTAATATGCAAGAGGATAGTGTTTTCATTTTTTAAAAATCCTATCTAATAAATCTTTCAACGGTCTTTTAGGTTTTGGTGCCGTTACATCACCAGGTTTAAACATTTTTAAAATCGCTAATATAAAATTAGTAATTGTTTTTACAAGACTATTTAAAGCTATTTTATCTAATAATTTCATAAGTAATCTACGAAACCGTAGTCCGGAAGTGTTTGTGGAGGAAATCCGTTAAAGTCACTAAAGGCATAAGCTCCGTTTTGCCTTAACATACCTTCTGCTACATTTGCATGTATCAAAAAAGAACCATCTGGAATTGGACCCCATTCTGGATGACCACCAGAGTTCCATTTACCCCAGCTGTTTTGTACTAAAAATGCTGGTTCGTCACCAGTATCATCACAAGCTGTCCAGGACATTGCATGGGCCCAACTGCCACTTTTTCTTGCAAAACCCTTCTTATCTCTTTTGTTAGAAAATCCATAACTAGAGCATACACTTAAACCATACCCATTAGCTAATGCGTCTCTAGCTTCTTCTACAGTTTTAATTAAAGAAACTGTTTTAATTTGATGATCATCTGCTTTTTCAATTACTTTATCTGGTAAGCCTCTAGATCCCCATTTAGCACCCATACTCCCATTGTACTTACTAAAGTCGGCAACTCCAGGATAATTTTTTCTAACCAGAACACCTCCTGTTTGACTTACAAAAGTAGCAGCACGACTGCAACTCATGCCCTGACCACCATGACCTCTACAGCCATATATAGCTTCGGTAGCGCCTCTAGCAATCCAACTTTCTCTGTCTCCTTTAATATGTATTTCAACTGCTCTAGTTAAGTCACATCCATTACGAGTAGCGTGTGAAACACAGTCTCCTGTAGTTTGTCTTTCTATATATGCATTTTTATCAAAATGTAAAACAGATTTAAAAGGAGTTGATAATTTCCCCTTACCACTATTCTTGATCCTTTTAGCACCATCTTTAAAATAAGCATATCTAGAAGTTTCAATTAACTCATCATAGACATGCTGTTCCCAAAGACAACCACTAAAGCCTTTGCGGTATTCGTTATATAATTGTTCTGGTGTCATTCTAGCCATTATTTAGATCCTTGATAAAAAGCCCAAGACAAAGCCCTGAAAGATTCAGCAGCTTTCTTGCGTAGTTCTGGTGTTAGAGCAACATCTTGATCTCCAATACCAGCTACAATTACGTCTTTTGCAGCTTCGGCTAAATTAGGATATTTATCTTTAATATTTAGTCTTAACATTTTACCAGATAAGCTGTTAGCTTCTCTAATTGTTAATGTGTCTGTAATAACTTTATCTTCACCATCTAGTTCAATTAATGTAGCCAAATCACAATACAATGATGTTAGCTTAAGGCAATCTCTTTTTTTTGTAGAGTCATCAGAAGATTTTAAAATATCTACTACAACTTTAGACTTAGCTAATAAATTATCATCAGCAGGAGCATCAGTTACGCAGCCTTCTACTACAGTCACGGAAGATCCTGGTGTATACACACTACTTAAATCTGGTTTTACAAGACCGACAAATAAAAGTATTGCGCCTATTAATAACAGAACACTATTTTTCATAGTTCATAATCCTTTTTAACTGGTTTTTTATCTTGACAAATTGTTGGACTCAAGTAAGGAAACATTTCATCTGCTACCTGAACAGCTTTTTCACAGCCACTTTTTTCTGCCAAATCTCTAGTTTGCTTCCAAGAAACAACAAGATCGAAAAATAAATTTTGTGCTTCCACAGGAGCATCTTTGAGATGTTCTGGTACTTTAATTACAGGTGTAGTGTTTTCCTTTTTAAGATCTGAAAAATATTCTTTAAGACTAGCAATTGCATCTGTTACTAATTTTTGCACGGGACTTAGTCTATCCTTAAACAATACCCATATAATTATACCAGCACCAGCATACAAAGCCAGATCCATAGGCCCTAAGCTACTACTAAACTCCTCAAAACTTTGTGTAAAATTCATTTTAGCTCCTCACTATTTTTTTTATATTATCTAAGAAATTCTCAACAATAGGATTTTTCTCAACTCCGCCTACAGTAGCTTCTACCTTAACAGTTTCCTTGGGTGTAAAAACTCCAACCTGTCTAAATGTTGCAACCATAGCATCAATTCCTGAACTAACGAGTATCATCAAGAAACTTTTAACATGGCTATGAATGATTGGTTCTAGTACAGATGGAATCCATGGAAGATCAACATAAGTAAAAATCTTGTCATAAAAACTACCAATTAATTCTAATGCTAGTTTCTTTTTCTCTGGACTACTAAGATCTTTACCAAAATTTTCAATCAACTGAATTACAACAGCTGTTAATAACTGTAAGATTTTCCATACTTCACTAACGGCAAATCTTTTTACATCTGACAGCGACTTTTTAGTTTCGTTAATTAAATTTTCTACTTCTTTTCTGATTAATTCTTTAGTTGTTAAATCGCTCATTTCTTTTACCTCATGTGATTATATATGGTTTAATTTCTTTAAAAACTTGTTCGCCCACTCCGTTGATGTCTATCAATTGTTCTGGTGTTGAAAAATTTTCTTTACTTCTATAGTCTACAATTTTTTGTGCAGTTACTGGACCGATATGTGGTAATTGTATTAGTTCACCTATACTAGCAGTATTTATGTTAACACTTTTATGTTCTTTGTCTACGCCAATATAGTCTTCAAGTTCTTTACTTACCCTATCTTCTTTCTCTTGTCTTGCTCTTCTTTCTGATAAATATCTAGAGAAAAAAGCAAATTGACCACCAATTAGTATAATACTTTCAACAACATGAGTTGACACACTAATCAAATCATCTTTAGTGTCAGCTTCTGTAATTACTCCAAATATAAATAATCCACTAATAACAAAGCTTACTAATGTAAACCAAAATTCACTAGTTTTATATCCAGGTTTGCTCATCATATAAATACACCAGACCTATATTTACTGTAATATCTCTATATATAGATACACCTTAATTAAGGCAATAAATACGATTAAGAACTAGTGTAAATTTGTGTACTGCCTAAGTAGATTTTGGCAACTGTCGCGCTGCCTATGTATATAGTGGTAATTGATGTGTCTGTTTTTACGGTCATAATTATATTATAAAATATAGGGTATTAGAATCTGGAGAAGAAATAGCATCATAATTAGCTTGAGTAATTTTTACCATATTTAATATTCCACTAGCGCCAGTAGTGCCAAAAGGATTACTAGGCACACCTACAGAAGGTAGTCCTGACCACGCAGTTAATCCATCTCCTACTTTTAGTATTCCGCTGTCTGTAGCCACTGCTGGTTCTCCACTAGCTAATATTTCACTAGCATATTGTAATGTGTTGTGGACACCACTTTTCAAAGATATAGTTGTATATAAAGGCATGATATTTTAAACTTTATGCTGGAGTAGAGCTTGGTGTTGGTGTTGGAGTATAAGTCGGGGTTGGTGTTGGACTAGCACCACCCAATGTTGGAGTTACAGTAGGTGTTATTGTAGGAGTAGGAGTAAAGCCACCACCGTTGATAGCTTCAGGTATTTCATAATAATTTACATCATCATTTTTGTCAGTTAGTCTTGCTTCTATGTCACCATGAATACCTCCTTCGTTCTTTCCTTCATGAGATGAAATAATACCATCTATTTTATTTAAGTGTACAACAGCAGCACCATTTTTTACATCATTAGTGCCAGCTACGGCATTTCTCATTACATCAGACATATTTTAAAGTTTCTTTATATTTAAACATAATATCCTCTATCATCAAATCTAGTATCATATTTAGATTGTATTTGACTAATATTTGGTAGATTTGTTACGTGGTTATTGTTCACTAAATTATCTCTAAGACCTGTTCGTGGTACGGTTACTACAATAGTGCCATTTTTAATTTCATTAGCTCCAATAGTTTCGTTAATATCATTAGCCATATTTACCCCTTTATATTAATTATCTCAAAATTTTGTCAACAGCTTTACTAGTTAATACACCATAAAAGGAATGTTAATCCTTTATGAACATGGTCCGCAACCTTCGGGTTCGCAATCGTAAGCATACCAGTTCCAGAAATAAATTGGTCCTCCGGTTCTGGTAACACAAATTCGGTAATTCTCCTGCCCTTCCCGTTCCACAACATCGCCAGCCCAACCAGCTATTAAGGCTTTCAGTGCATCTACACTTCCAGGGTTTGAGATTACAATGTTCATATTATTTGGCCCTGGAACATTACCAGTACACCCATTACAGCCTCTAAAAAAGAACGTTGTACCCTCTCCCCCTTCCCCGTCCTGGGCTACTTCCCCATTAAGAATATCATCTCTTTTACACGCAGGGTCGTCTGAAGGACACGCAGGAGGTATTTCTCTACACAAACAACCGAGTGCCTGACCATCCCAAACGTAGCCAGCATCGCAAGTCGGAGGAAAAGAAGAGGCGTCACCATTAGGGAAAGGGTCGCAATTCTCTGATATTGCTCTCTCGTCACATACATAGTTACAACCAGTTTTATACAAAAAATGCTGTTTAGTTGGAACATCTGAATCGGACAAATTGTCTTCTAGTCTAGAACAGCCGTCGGGAGATCTTCCGTCTGCTACATGAGTTCCTGATGGACACACATAACCACATATTTCTTTTCCGTCCCATGTTTTTCCAAGAGCAGTTTCTTTACTATCTACATCATCATCAACACACTGTCCGTGTTCTTTTCCCCAACTGCCGTTACCCAATACATCAATGAGAAACGTATCTTTTGCACAATGACACACCCCTCCAGTTTTCCAAGTATAACCGCTTGCGCAATCCATACATTTACATTGACCGCTAGTAAATACTCCGTAAGAATTGCGTATTAAATTACAATTACACGCTACTTCACAATTTCTTATTTCATCAGTTTGGGGAAGAAGACCTGGGGACATAAAATCAAGAAAGAATTGTGCTCTTTTTTGAGTATCCTCAAGAGTACTATCAATTATGCCTCCAAGAGTTATATTCCCTGTTTCCGGACTAGAAATAGTTTTAGAAGTTCTTGCCATAAAACCACATTCTGTAGCTTCTTCTATACATTCGCATTCACATGTATCAGGATTAAGAAATGTATTCCTTCCATAACATCTTTTAGGTCTCATGACCTGCAGAGTCAAAAGATTAGCTGCTTGTGCGAAGACGCTATAGACGGCTGATTGCCAGGCTTGGTCGTATCTTTTAAAAAGTGCCTCAACTGCCTCGGGAACGAGTTGTTCATGGTAAAAAGGCTTTTGTATTGTCTGATATTTCATCATGATATCCACATCTGAGTTCATTTTCGCTTGTAGTTCTACTATTTTGTTCACAAACTTACGATATTCTTCATAAAGGCTTTGTAAATTTTTATACTGTGAAGAATTAGCTCCATATAATGTTTTAGCATTTTTTACTTGTCCAGCTAATATTGTTCTAAGTGCTCCTAGCTCTTTTTTTGCAGCACCATCTGCGGCACTCACTAATTGAAATAGCTTATTCCCAGGGGTAACTTTTCCGACTCCTGCTGCCGTGGCTGCAGAATTCCATCTGCTTGCGAAAGTACCACTGATGCTCGCCTTATATTCGGGCAAATATGCTGCAAGTTTCTTTAGTTCTTGTCTAACATGTTTTTTTAAGGGACCTATCTTACCAAATTTTTTAACAACCATTCTTAACGCTCCTGTACCCAACCACCAACTAAATAAATCGGCAAAACTTCCTAAGCTTACCCAACATCCACATTTTCCTTCTAACTGTCCATAAATAGATTTTAAAAGAAAACCAATACCTCCACCCCAAAGGCCGGGATGATTAGCAAAATTAATTGCTGAAGTTTCATGCTTATCTTCACCTCCAAAAGGATTAGGCGCATTCATATACGACATATCAGGCATGACTTCTTTTGCTTCTTCCACTCCTTTAAGGTGATTTTCCAGAAATTCCTTGATTAGATTTTCTTCGTTCTTACCTATCACCTGGTCTTTTAATGAGACCATAATACTACCTTGATCTATAGTCCAATATGCTTTTGTTTCGGCTCTTCCTTCACATTCTGTACCTGGTTGTATAAGAGTATCCTCGTCTTTTTTTCCGTGAGGAGGCATAGGGGCATTGCCGCCTGGTGCTATCAAAGTCTGTTTAGATACTGGGTTATGCACAGTAGGGTTAGAGGAACGTGTAGAAAAATCATCTCCTCCTCCTGTTGAATTAGATACTATTTTCCCTTGATTATATGGCTTATCTGTTTTAGCCTTTTTATGAAAATCTGCCATATTATCTTTCCATTCTAGCTTCTATGGTCTCTAACGTTTGAGTTAAAGTTGCTATCTGTATCCTTAATTCGTTCATTACTTCAGTATTTCTTTGTAGTGCTTCAGCAAAGTTTTTTTGATTTTCCTTATTTACATTTAATCTTTCCATAATTATTTGTCTGTCTTGGACATAAGGTGTTTGTGTTCTCATCATCTCTTCGACTTCTTTTCTGCTTACTAATCCCTTAATAAAAGTAGTCCAAAATCCAATAAGAGTAATAATGATACTAACCATAGAAACCGTTAAGTTTTCAAAAAAATGTCCAACTGTATTTGGATCTGCCATGTTTAGTCTCCGTATATAAAATAAGCCAGCAATAATGTGTTATACACTATTACTGGCCTATAGTAAGCAAATCTTTAGATTATACTAATGAAGTAGTGTTATCACCACCATAAGAACCACTAGCAGGAATTGGATTACCATGCATGTACTGTAATTCGCTAGAAGTTACAGCATCATCGGTACCAAAGCTATCTGTAGAACTTTGTGGAAATCCACCATCAAATACTCCAGAAACACTATTAAATTTACCGTTTCTGATAGCTGTTGTTACTTTACTTGTTGTTAAGCCTTCAATTTTAGCAACCTGACGTCTAGTTGCAGGAGCAGCAGCACCGGACTGTAGAAAGGTTTTGGAAACACCAGAAAGGGTTGTTGTTACTCTTTTAACAACTGGGCTATTATTGTCGAAAGCAAAAGTTCCAGCGCTGAGTGCTTTATCAGCATCAGCACCATCAACAGGTTTATTGTCGATACTTTCCATTCGACCTAAAGTTGCGCGAGTTAATACGGTTGTAGTACCACCAGAAAGGACAGCACCGCCATCATTATCGGTAGACCCACTACCTTTGGCTGTTGTTGTTGACATTATATTTTCTCCATGGAATATGTGTAAAAAATTTACAGTATACAAATAACGTTATGTATTTTATAATACCCCAAATTATAGATTTAATCCAGGAATAGGTCAATTGAATTCATAGAATGCAATCTTACAGACGGTATTTTAGTGTTTTTTATAAGATCGGCGTGTTTTTTGCTAAAAATATGGCCATTTGGTACAATATTAGCTTCTGGTACATTTTTTTGTATCATAGCAATAGCAATTAAATGGTCATAAATATCGTCTATTTTGTGACCAGTGGAGATATATACAGAGTTTATATTATTACTGGTCAGTATCTTGCATATTCTATATAAAAGGTCATAGGAGTAAGTTCTGTACTCTAAAACATAAGATATATCGACCTTAGATTCTAAACACAATTCATAATTAGAAACAATATCGTTTTTAAGAGCAACGTATTGTTTATTTATCATCATATAAGATGGTGCTAAAATTTCTATACTATTAACGCCAGCTTTAATATATTGTTTTACTAAATCATTTCTATTTTTTGTAGATAAAATTCCAAAAGGAAAATCTACCATTGTAGAAAGTTTTATTTTATTGGATAAATATTTTCTGAAAATAGATATTTGAGATGGCAATACACAAATTTTATTAATATTTAGAGCATCTATCGTATCAGACATATCTTTGATATTTTTATTGGACAAAGTTTCGTCCAACATTTGAAATTCTATATTCATTGTTGTTAATCTAGTATTAGAGTATCATAATCTCTACTCTATTATACACTAAACTAATAACTACGCTTGCAAATCTGCCCAGTTGTTAATCACCTTATCTGCGAAACCATAATAAACACAATCTTCGGCATTCAAGTACCAATCCCCATCTTTTAATTGTTTGTATAAATAATTCTTAACTTTATTAACATCTGGCTTAACATATTTTTCTTTAAAAAATTGTCCGTTGACACATCTATTAGAATATATGTCTAGCATCACACCGCATAAATATTTTTCATATTTAATCCAATTTTGTGCATTTAAAAAATCTGCTTCGATACCACTACTGCCAAAATGAGCCATAAAATAAGAATTGGGAGTTACTAGCCTTAAATCAGCAGCTTGTAAGATTATACTACTCATAGATTCTGCTTGTCCATACGATACCATTGTAATATAAGAATTGCAAATTTTAATAGCATCAAAAATAGCCATACCGTCTGCCCACTCGCCACCTATGCTATGCATATGTATAGTTATGGGATCATAACTTTTAATTTCTAATGCTCTTAAGTTTTTAATAAAAACACTAGCCATTTTCCACTCAACACCAGGATTATCATCATCAGAACTGTAGTAGTTATGTAAAAAAATTTCTCTTTTTTTAGGATTGATACAGTAGTTATGGAAATCATTTAGTATATCTGATTCTTGATTTGACATTATAGTATCTCGTAAACCTTTTCGTTAATATTGGCCATAACATTAGAATCTTTAAAAGCTTTACCAACACTAATTCTAAAACGATACCTAGTAAAGACATCGAAAGATTCGACACCTTCACATTTTTCTATAGTACCAGCTACCATTTGACATATATCAAAATTGGTATGTCCTGTCCAAAAATTAAAAATCTTACTACTTTCTGTATTTTCTGTAATCGGCATAACGCCCATGGGAGTCATCATATATTTTTGTTGTTTTCCTAAATTTTTAGAACTTTGAGATAATTGGAAGTCTAACTCATTATCGAGATACTCTTCACCTTTTTGAGACATGGCTTGATTTAGTTGGTCCATCATATCTTGCATTATTTCGTCTTTGACATCAACATCGTCTTCTCCAAAAGGAGAGTACCACTTTTCCCATATAATTTGTGGTTCTTCTTGTTCAATATATTCTTCTTTGTCTTTATTATCAGTCATTGATTTTTAAATACCATAGAAGGTTTAACAACAGGTTCGGAATTTGCCAAAGCAGCAGATTGTTTTTCTAAAGCAGTCATGTAAGTCCAAGAATAAACAACATTATCTATAAAAAGTTTTTGTTGATGATTATTGGGGTCCATATTGTTTTTCAAAGCAGTAACTGTTTCTTTAGCCATTTGACCATTATTCATATCTATAATAGCCTTAGCGTAAACTTCTGCTACATCAAGAATATCTTTTGTTTCTAAATCTTCTGGTATATATATGCTTAATATTTTATCATTATTTTTATCTATATCTATAGATATTATAGATACGAGATCTGATTCTTTTATGTCTTGCTTATTTTTTCTACTAATAAATAAGTTGCATAATTTTTTGTATATTTGGAGAATAAATACCATATTTTTTAACTGATAATAAGAAAGTTTGTTTGTTTAATTTACTATTCTCTGGTATAGTAGTAAAATATATACAATGTAAAGTATTGTCTATAATAATATTGTTAAACAGTCTGTAATTGATAGCTGGCTTATCATCTATATGACTTGCTAAAAGACTATCTAACTGGTCTTTAATAGATTTTTTTTCATCTAAAATACAGGCAGGTATAATAATGTTTTGTTCGGATAAAGATAGTACATTAAAATCTTGATCCCTAGCATTATACCTGAACACATATAGGTCAGTTTGTACTTTGGTCATATTTTCTAATCGATTCAAAAGCGCGTTTAATATTTTGTCTGACAGCTTCTCTAGATATAGAAAACTTTTTACCTATTTGAGCAAGCGTATTATTGTTGAAATAATACAGGATAATCTGCTCTTTTTGTTTATCTGTAATATATCCTGAAGAAATCAAGTTATCAATATCTTTAGATAGATTGTTTTTGCTTTCTGATTCAACAACATATTCTAAAGGTGTTTTAGTTTTTTTATCAACAACATATTCATTTAGACTTTTTTCATTATTCTCAAAATCTAAACTATATTGATTTTTACTAGTATTCTTATACTTTTGTGTGATATAAGTCTTAATAGCCCAAATAGCGCACTGATTGCGATACGAGTATTTTGTTTTCTTTAGCCCTGTCTTACCTGTTCTGTTTTCGTCATAGCGCCAATCTGCATACATTAGAGCTGTGGCAACATCTGAAACAGCATCTTCACTCTTCAGCATTTCTGTTGAAAGGTTTTTATAAAATCTTGGTCCAAACTTAGATATAGTTTTTTTGGCCAAGTCAATATATTCATGCAAAGTATCAAATTGTTTTTCCATTTTATTAATCCTTAGTTAAAGTCCTTAGTTTATTTAATTATTTTTTACTTTTCTTTTGTGCTCTTTTCAAAGCTTCTGGAGTTGGTCTGTCTTTATCTCCTGGTTGAGCAGGTTTATAATTCTTACCTTCACGAAGCTTTTTCTTTCTGATATTTTCCCACAAACTTGCAGGAGTCATATCTTCTTTATCGGCATCAGCAGGACTATACTTTACAAAATCATGAATTGTTGTCATGTAATCCTCTGTTATAGCGATTTTACCCTGTAACCAGCTCTCTGTCAAGTTATTTTTTACTTTTTCGTCTTCAATAGATTCTAAAATTTGTTGAGCATTTCTCATAATAGAATTTAAAGCGCCAATATTCATTTCTAGAAAATCTTTTTTGTATTCTGTCATAGAATGTTCATCTGCGACAGTTTCTCCATCAATAGGAGCGTCTTTACTAGGGTTTTTTGGTCTTAATTCTTCAATCTTTTTTCTTTGCTCATCAGCTTCTTTATTGTTCTGTGTTCTATCAATTGCTTCTTCTGGCAATTTATCTACAAGAGGCTTTTCTTCTTTATCAGAATGCTCTTTGGCTAATTGTTGCTGAACACCGTCAAGTATTTTCTTATAGTTCATTAGTATTCTCCGTTATTTTTGTTTCGTCTGATGAAAATTGTTTATTTATTTGCTCTATTAATCCTGCTCCAGTATAGCCTTCTGGATGATATTTTAATTCAACAATTTCTGCATCTTTCTTAATGCTTTTGTTGTCTACTAGTATTTCGACAGGCGCAGGCTTATCTGGTTTATTATACCAATATGCTACTTTATACCCACCATCATCTAATAGTGTTACCAGCAAGCCTCTGTCATAGTCTTGATCTTCTGCTTTAAGAACAACTGTTTCGCCTCTGGGTAAATTTATCATAATATATTATCTCTGTTTATTGTAAACTACCAGGCTTTACAAGACCAGTATCTAGCTTTCCATTTAGGGCCAGGATTACTACAATTGTGTCTAGCTCTAAAACTTTTGCGTCTTGCTGGATCAGACTTTTTAATCTTCATATTAGGATCGCCAAAATTAACTTTGACTACGTTGCCTTTGTCATTTTTAACATAAACACTTCTTTTCTTTGGGCCGTCAGGAGTTCGGAAAGGCTTATTAAGTGTAACTTTGCGTCCTTGATATTCTGCTCCTAATACCTTGCCATCTTCATCATAAACTTCAGAAGCTTCGACCTCCCAAGTAAACTCATCCCACTCATCGTCCCAAGAGCAATTAGAAGCCAATAAATTATCGTGAACATCCTCTATCAAAGATGAGCCTTTACTGTCTTCTTTGGCTTCTTTGACGCAGTAACTGATCCTTTGTTTAGTGTCTGGAAATTCTTTTTTACTGTTTGGATCACCCATACATCTTGAAACAAATTTATTTCTTTCTTCACCCGGTTTATGTTTAGGAAGTGGCATCTTTTTACCCTATATATTTATGAATTATGTTTGCTGTATTTTCCCAAGAAAATTTTCTAGCGGTTTCAAGACCATTTTCATTAGTAGTTATTCTTTGTGCCAATACGTATCTCATATAATCTATACACATATCTACCTGCTTCGGTCCTAATTTAGCCCAATTACCCTGACCCTGAAATACTTTACCATCATGAGCGGGTTCTGTTTCATTAATGTCTATTAAGAAACAGTTATCTTTTGTGCAAAATTCTGTATGTGCAGAATAGTTTGTAGCAATGACCGGTTTATTCATTGCCATAGATTCTAACAGCTCCATATTCCACCCTTCTGCTCTAGAAGGGAAAATACAACAATCTGCTTGAGATATTAATTCCGCAACTTCTTGATGGCTATTTACGGAAGGAATAATTCTTATATTTGGCCGATTATAAAGTTGATGCCATTTTTGTATTTCTTCTTTTGATGAATAGGAATTAGTATGCTCTGCTGTCATTAGCCATAACTCTGCATATTGTTCCGGTAATGCATCAGAAAATATTTTATATAGAATGTCGTGTCCTTTTCTAACTTCCCACTTTCCAAGATTTAAGAAAATATATTTATCGTTTTTAGGCTTAGTATATTTTTTATAATCAAAAACAGACATATCAACACCAAGTGGTGCAACATTTACTTTGGTTTTTATGTCATTATTTTTTAAAACTTCTTTAGCCCAACCTGAAGTAACAAACATTTGATCAACATAATTTATATGGTGTTTTTCTACTTCGTTTAGTTTGTCAAGTTCAAAAAAAGATAGTGCGTTGTATTTAGATTTTTTATTACCTATTCTGTCAGCTAAAGCAAACTGATGCCAGATCTTCAAATAGTTCGCGCTATAATCAAATTCGTATTGTTTGTCATAAATAGATTTAATTGTATCATAATTTTCTTGATTCTCAACATCTATACTACCCATAGGAAAATAAGATATATTATAAAATTTTGTAAGTCTTTTAATTATATTAAGACTAGCAACACCATATCCTGTTTTATTGATTGGTGCTGATACATTTAAGTTTTTCATATGCTAAAAAAGTACCATCTGTTGTAAGTGTTAATGCTTTCTGAACTATTGATATGCTCTAAGTATCCATAAATGTCATTCCAATCTGAATATATCATCTGGTGTGGCACGGTACCAAAAATCCAATCAGGAGTATGCTCTTTACCTTGAACCATATGTATAATTATAGGTTTCTTTTGTCTATTAGCCCAAAAAATTTCTTCATAAGTTCCACAGGGATGTATATCTAGATCTAGATTGACTATTAGAAAATCACTAATATCGACTAGTCTTAAGTCTACAGATCTAATTACTTTCATCATAGAACTTAATTCATCATATCTTTTACCATTTTTAAGTTTGGTTTTTACTAAATGACTATCATTATCTTCCAATCCTATATCTGTTGGTTTAGTAATAGGGTTAAATACTATTATACCTAAAGACTCTAAGAATGGAGTAATGTTTTCTCTCCACCCTTTACCTCTGTCTGCAACGCGATCCATAGCGCCAGCCAGATATGCTCTTTGATTTTTTAATCTACTCATATTATGTGTCTATAAAAAATACATAGTTGTCGTTGATCTTGGTCTTTTTCTTGCCCGTATAAATTACGGTTGTGTCTTTACACAGACCTTGGATAATACCACACGCACAAAGGAAGAAAAACAATATTCCATAAGTCATTTTCTGTTCTCCAAATTCTTAAGATGTTTTTGTCTCATAAGATTTACTTCTTCTACCATTTCTTTCAAAGTCGCCTCATCGGTTGATCTACCTTCTGGGTTTAGGAAATACAAACCAACAGGATGATTGATCATTTCTATTTTAGCACCTGCGATGGCACAGCGCAACCAAAAATCTCCATCAGATGCTGTTTTATAATTTTCATCAAAAAATCCTAGACTATCGTGTAAATTCTTTCTCCATAAAGGCATGCAGTGTGGACTATTGTTTTTAAATAAATTCTCTAAACTGTGTGGTAGACAAGGATAAAGATTTTCAAAAGAATTATCTTCATATTTTTCATTAGCTGTTTTGCTAATGTATGTAAACCCATATAGTATATCTAGATCGTCATCTGATTCAAATCTCTTTAACATAAATTCCAAACCGTCTCTATTTTTCCTATCGTCAATATTCCAATTACCAATAATTTTAGCAGAACATAACTCGATCGCCTTATTCCATCCTGCATATAGTCCGGGATCTTTATCTGATCTATAATATTTTATATTGTCATATTTTTTAAGATACGGCTCTATAATTGCTTGTTCATTTTCTGGAGAATCGCAATTAAGAAATACAAACTCTAAGTCAGAAAACACAGATTGTTCGAGAACATTTTGTAAATAGCTTTCTATAAATTTTTCTCCCTTGTAAAAAGAACAAAATAAAGAAGCTCTGTATTCTGAATCAGACATAGTTTATCCTTGTATTAATTTATGTATATTTTGCATATGTTGCACATCTATTCTTCTGTCCTGATCACATTTGCATCTCCAATGAAAATGCTTATCTACTTCATAGTCTATAAAAGTTAAACACCCTGTGTCTTTTCTTGGTGCTGGTAATATTTCCATATTTAAAAACTTTCCCACAGCAACATCGTCAAACGTATTCATTTCTATCTTTGATTTATTTGAGGTTATTTTTTCTACAAGATCTCTTGATAAAGTATATCCAGAACCAGAACCAAATTTAACACCATGATAGTCCCCAACTACTGCTGAATAAAATTCATTTGATGGTTTATCTGATAGCCATTTATTTAATCCTTCTTTATGTATATAGCTAGAACTATTAGTCCTAAAGATATAGTCAAAATCAAAGTTATGCAACGCATATTCTAAGCATTCGATTGTTTTATGAGTAATAAACCCATAATCATCTCTGGAAGTTAAATGTATTTCCTTATCATTGTGTTCTGCTTTTTCGCACCCTCCATAGTAGTAATATGTCTCAATGTTTGGTGGTGTTACACTATTCCAAGTTTTTTCTATTCCTTCAGAAGAAATAAATTCGTAAGAAGAATATCTACAAGACAATATAAGTATTAGTATTTTTTTCATATTAAATATTATGATATTCTTTTAATAGGTGTGTACATACTTGCTGATTAAAAGGTCTAGGCAAATGGCAGTCTATTTTTTGTTCAGGAATGTTTGCCGTATAATTTAAGGCTGCTCTATCAATTCTACCAGTAGCTAAGTGGTATTCATCAAAGCCTCTGTTGATTTCTTTTACGGGTAAGTCTGAAGATTTAATTCTTTCTGTTATAATATGCTGATCAGTATACCAATAATCATCAAAATCATTGGAGCTTGCACAGCTATATTTGTTTAATAAATCATCTACATTTTTTTCTGGAATAATTTGTGTCCAATTTTCTTTGTTCATCGCTATATAACAAATTGGATAGTGTTTGTATCCAGTTAAATCATACCCGTAACAATTCACAAAGTCAATACTAGGATTCCAATAATCGCTCAAAGGCATCATATCTATATCAGAAGTCATTATAATATCACTGTCTTCTAGATAATGATGTCCTAATAATCTATATACTTGAGATAATATAATATGACCATATTTACTTTTTGGTACTTCTACAATTTTGTTATTATCAAATTCAGATATTAATTTATCTGGTTGATCGTTTACATAAAATGTTAGAGTGTTCCATCCTATATTATTCCAAGCCCTCGCAACGTACCTATAGCAAGACACATAATCATAATGATTGGTGGTTCCTAGAATAACTGTTTTCTTCATGACTGCGTGAGGTGTTAAGAACGACCTCCCCATAATTTATTTTTACATGATGTGTCTATTACTTTTATCTGTATGCCATTACTAGCTATCATTGTAGACCAAAGTCTTTCCCACATTCTAGATTCTACTTTGTCTACTGGTGGACTAACTGTTTTAAAAATTTCAGAGTTCACCACTTTCTTAAATGCATTGCTTTTAATGATAAAAGAATTCCAAAGACACATAAACAAACCTTCTGGAGGCACATATCCTGGCATTTGGCTTGTCTGGGGAAATTTATTAAAAAATCTTTCTCTAGCAGCAGCGTCCGAGTGCAGACCAGAAGTATTAGCATCAAACATTAATGCTGTATTATCATCTAAAATATCTAGAGGTATAGGTTTAACTATATGTAATGTATCTTGTAAAAAGAAAAATACATCGTAATTATTTTTAAATTTATTGAATGCGTGTACTGTTCCTCCATACTCGTAGTTTTGATTACAAACATCTTCTGTGATAACTGTAGGATATTTAGATCGTAAATCTGCTAGATATGTTTTGTCTTCAGAACAAGAATCAACTATAATAATATCACTACGAGGATAATGCTTTAGTATATTGTCTACAGACCCGTAAACAAAACTTTTTTCTGGAGTATATTTACATGTTATAACAAAAACTTTTTTCATAATTGCTTTTTTATATATAAATAGTGTTCTGGATGCCTAACATCATTTTCGTCAAAAACCTCACCAACAAATTCTTGGTTTTCTCTTACTGTCGGAAATGCTTTCTTTTCAAAAAATTCATCATGAGTAAGTTTATCTTCTGCAATTTCAAGAAATAATGTTTCTGCAAAAAATTGGTAATCTGTGCCATATTGATTAGTTTTATTGGCTCTATCAAATATAGATTTCATATTATATTTAGGATTTTTCTTATAGCCCCACATACCACCAAGCATTGTATATCTATGAAAAGGATGGTCTCTCATGATATGAAAAGTTTTATCACTTTTTAACCAAGCATCTACTGCTGCTTCTTCTCTTGGCGCTAATCTAGAATCAGTATCTCTAAATATCGAAACATCTACAGAATCATCCCAACAAGTTTCATGTCTCCAAAACATACTTGTCCAATCAGGCTCTTCTTGCCATTTATGAATAATCTCAACATTATTCATTTGCAATAATTGAGATGTGACACTATCAGGGACATCTTTAGCGATGTAAAATCTACATTTCCAATCGGGATACACAGTAGTTGCTAGTTCTGCATTTCTAATAGCACCAACTGTATACTTGGGATTTTCGCCCCATAAACTAAATGATATTACTTTATTCATTTTAAATATATGCTTACGTGCCTATCTTTGAAAACATCTTCCATTAAATAGCCAACGAACCTGTTATCTGCACCAACATAATTAATTAAATACTTATGAGTATGAATTTGTATATTGGCTTGAGTTTCTTGGATATAGTTTTGTATAAAGTGTTCTATTTTTAGTAAACACATATTTAAAGCAGAATAATTTAGTTTTCTAGTATTAGATTGTCTAGAATTAAATCCTACTTGACACATCATATTGGCTATATATAATCTATGATTATACTTTTTATTTTTCTGAGCTTCTACTATTTGACAATAGCCTAATTTTCTTTGATTGTCTGATAGTATTTCGTAATTACCTATTGAAGCAGTATAGTTCTTAGCTAATTCTGAAGCAAAGCCGTTGTTAAAAGTTTTAGATTTGATATTACAAATATTTGGTACAATAACACTACAACCATTATGATCACCTGAAATCGTAGCATTTATCGAGTCAAACATATTATGTGTTTTATCAAAAATCAATCGAGATTTTTCAATTGTTTTCATTGTGTGAACTCCTAGTAATTTTGTGCCATTTGCCAATTGGACATTCTTGATCAGCCCAGGCTAGTTTATTCATAAATATTCTTCTATTGCCTATATTACATCCACAATGGTTACAGATCATTTCTGAACCGTTAAAATAATCACACCCCTTGCAAACATAAAATCTATGATTTATTTCTTCTTGCGTAGATTTAGGTAGACCAGCAGCCACATGAAACCACAAAGACTTAAGAAATGTGGTGATTTTTAGAAGAATCATTGGTGGGCTCTTGTTTTATAGGCATGAAGTTGGAATTATCGTCTATCGTATATATACTAATAATTTCAACAGCCGTGTCAAACTTGAGCCATCTGATATTGCCACTTTGTAGATTAATACATAGTTTTTTATTTGTTTTATAGTCTGATGTTACTATAAAATAACTATCTTTTATAGTAAAACAATCACCAGCAGACAATTCTTCTATGTACTTTTGTGACATTTTTATTTATAAAAATTTTCCCAATTTTTCCAATCATTGTCTTCCGCAGATTCTCTTTTATTCTGCTTATATGCATTTTTCATTCTTTTCTTATCTATTTCTTCTTCATAAGCATAAGAGTGTTTTTTGCTTCTTCTTTTCTTGCTTTTTCTTGGATTTTCAAATTCTTCTTTCATTGCCCTAACTACTGTAATATTCTCAAACAATAACATATCTTAACAAGATCAATAAATTTGTCAAGTGCCTGATAAAAAAAAATAGGGTTGCTAACAGTGATTATCTAGATTAATATTATGCAGGCCGTGGGTTAATACCTATATATCTACAACAAACTCTATGTATAAAGTAAAGAAAACAAATGAATAAAATCTTCGTTCAAATAGCATCTTATAGAGATCCGCAATTATTGCCAACAATAAAAGATATGATAGATAAGGCCAAGAAACCAAAAAATTTAGTTTTTGGTATCTGTTGGCAACATAGTAAGGAGGATTCTTGGGATGAATTAGATGAATTTAAAGACGATAAAAGATTTAGAATTTTAGATGTTGACTATACAGAGAGTAAAGGAGTATGTTGGGCAAGGCACGCCGTGCAGCAATTATACAAAGGAGAGAAATATACTTTACAATTAGATAGTCATCATAGGTTTGTTAAGGATTGGGATGATAAATTAATTAAGATGATTAAGGGTTTACAAAAGGATGGATATGAAAAACCTTTATTGACAGGGTATATACCTAGTTTTGATCCAGACAATGATCCGCAAGCAAGAGTACAGGTTCCTTGGAAAATGAATTTCGATAGATTTACTCCAGAAGGAGTTGTATTCTTTTTGCCAGGTGAATTTGATACGTGGGATGATAATTCAAAACCATTACCTGCTAGATTTTATAGCGCACATTTTGGATTTACTCTTGGGCAATTCTGTGAAGAAGTGCAGCATGATCCAGAGTATTATTTTCATGGAGAAGAAATAAGTATTTCTGCTAGAGCATTTACTCATGGGTATGATCTTTTCCATCCAAATGAAGTTTTGGTTTGGCATGAATACACAAGAAAAGGCAGGACTAAACAGTGGGATGACGATAAAGATTGGTATAATAGAAATACTAGCTGTCATGTAAGAAACAGAAAACTGTTTGAAATGGATGGAGAAAAAAGAGATATTGATTTTGGAATTTATGGTTTTGGAGAGTCTCGAACTTTGTCTGACTATGAAAAATATTCTGGCGTGTGCTTTGGTAATAGGTCTATTACTCAAGATACTCTTGATAGGAAAACACCAACATTACAAAATATAAAAATTTCAGATAAAGAATTTGAAGGATCACTATCTAGAATATTCAAGCATTGTATTGATATTCAATATAACCAAGTTGAAGAACCAGATTATGATTTCTGGTGTGTTGCTTTTAGGGATGAGGAAGGACAAGATGTTTATAGACAGGATGCTGATCTAGCAGAGATACAACGAATTAAAAATGATCCAGATGGCTATATTAAATTATGGAGACAATTCAATACAACAAAACAGCCTAAAAGTTGGATTGTTTGGCCACATACAAAATCTAAAGGGTGGTGCGAACCTTTAACCGGGCATTTGTAAAATGGATTTAGAATTCATTGATATTAAAAACGAAATCGAAGAAATAGCTTATGAAGATAAGTTATTTAAAACATCTTATCATATATCTCCATTTAGACCAGAAATGTTTGGGTCTTTAATATACGCTACTATATTTTATATATGTAATAAATATGATATAGAATTAGTAATGCATGGTGAAGCCAATATGATGCCAATGTATTCTCTATATTGTAATAGATTTATTTGTTATGATACCAATAAAATGTATCAAGATAATAAAGCAAGTTTTAATAAGAATAGAGAAGTGCTTATAGAACATATACAAAGAAAGTTTGATTCGTTATTGGAAAATAAAAACATAAAATTTGGATCTAGATTTGGTGTTAAACCGGTCTATGATAGCAATAAAATGCTTGGTAGTATATTAGATATTGTTGGAAAAAAATCAGGACAAAGTAAGCAAGAAATAATGTCAGATATTACTTATAATGACGTAAAATCTTTTATTTTGAATATTTTTAATAAAAGAAAAATATTGCTAAACAAAAAAAGTCAAGAATGTTTAGAAAAAATCAAGAATAAAACTAATGGTCGATTATGGTTTTGTTCTCATAATAAATCTAAATTTAAAGATTTTGAAAACTATATATATAATAGAATACCTGAGATGGTGATAAAAGATAGTCTGTGGAGTCAACGACAAAATATTCAAGATATTATTTTAGATACAGATTCTAATAGTTTTTTATCTACACAAATATTAGCTAGTCAACAAGAAGATATAAGATTTATAGCTAGTGGGGGAGCAGCTACTTTATTTCAAGTAATTCCCCATATTCGTACTGTACATTTAACAATTTGGGACTATTATACATTAGACTACGATGATATTAAAACTAATTGTCTAGCACAACAAAATATTTCACACAAGATTTTTCATGTTGGAGGTATATTGAATAATAGTTTGCGTATTCCTTTTCAAAATAGAAACAGTGCAGAAATTGATTTTTTAGATATACCAACTTATGCAAAAAAAATGCCTGTGTATGACACTAATATTTTAAACTATATTGGACATGTGGGAGACTGTTTAGTAGAGCAAAAAGAAACAGAACTTTTAGAGATATCAAATAGATTATGAAAAATAAAATAGGTTTTGTACACCTGCCTAGAACAGCTGGTACATATATGGAAGGAGTTATGGCCTCCGTGATGGGTCCAGAAAGATTTATTAATTTTTTTGGAACTCCAGACAATCAAGTTGCTAATAAATTAGGAATAATTGAAAGAATAGCAGTAGATAAACAGAGACAAGATTGTATATTACAAATACCTAATTGGTCAACGGCAGAATTATTTTCTGGACACTTTTCTTTAAATGTAGAACCATTTCTTCCACAAGAGTATAGCTATAGTTACATTACAATCATAAGAGATCCAATAACCAGAGTCTATTCTTTTGTTAAAAAAGTCACAAGTTCTGGAGGTTTTCGTAGACATCTAACTTCAAATAGTGATGATTTAATAGGATCAGATATCTTTTGGGAAAGATTTATAGATTATTATAATAATAATACAAAAATAGGATTATCCAATCATGAAAGAAATGGATTCAGTAACTATATGACCAAGGTCTTTTCTGCTTCAGATTTAAGCAGAGATGATATTGTGGTCGATGAAAATTTATATAATAAAGCGAAAGATAATTTAAACAAAATGAAGTACATAGGTCTTTTTGAAAACTATAAAGAAACTATAGAAAGTTTTTTAAAATTATTCAATTTAGAATTTAATAGATATCATATTAGGGAAAGTAGAAATAAAAACATAGATAATAACATAATATTAGATTTTATAGAGTCTATAAACAAATATGACACCAAACTATATAAGGAATTTTCTTAATGAGCGACATAACCTTTGTTACAGCATTAGTAGATATTAAAAGATCAGAATTGGATTCTGCTGTATTCAATAGACCTTTTCAAAGATATTTAGATACCCTGTCGGTATTACTAAGACATCTGGGAGATAAAAAATTAGTTATATATATAGAGAAAGAAAATGAAGAGTTAATTAGAAGTATCAAAACAGATAATCTAATTATTAGACATGTCGATTGTGGACAGTTAAGACAGTCAGAATATCATGAAAAATTACAAAAGATTAGAACTAATGATGAATGGAGAAATCAGGTAGGGTGGTTAGCAGAATCTACTCAAGCTAATTTAGAATTTTACAATACATTAATCTTTAATAAGATACATTGGTTAGCAGATGTAGCCGAAGAGAATCCGTTTAATACTAAATACTTTGTTTGGTTAGATGCTGGAATAGCTAATGCTCAATGTCATCCCGGTTATTTTTCCAAGCCTTGGTTGGAAGAAAGACTATCTCCACATTTAGAAAAGTTTTTGTTCTTATGCTTTCCCTATGAAGGACATGGAGAAATACATGGATTTAAAAGAGAAGGATTACACAAATACAGTAATGTAGATTATGTATCTAGAGTAGCTAGGGCAACTTTCTTTGGAGGTAAGGCTACAGAATGTAAGTTTCTATCCGATAAATTTAGAGAAATAGCACACAAGTCTTTAGACGAAGGATACATGGGAACAGAAGAATCTTTGTATACGATATTAACATATTTATATCCGGAAATTATCAATGTACAAATGATACAGGGTAATGGTTTGGTATTTGATTTTTTTGAAAGACTACAAAATAATTCGTTCAACTCTGCAATATCTGGTAAAGAATTTACTGGCAAAGGAACGTTTATACATTTAGGTGCAAGAGTACAACAGCACCCAAGAGCATTTGAAGTCTTTGAAGAATTTTTTAAACAAAATACTGACTTAGATCTTGTTGTTGAATTAGGTTCTGGTGGTGGCGGACTATCTATGTTTATATCTGATCAGTGTAAACAGCATGATATAAAATTTTTAACATATGAAAAACATCCAGATAAAGGCATAACACATAATTCAGAATTTCAAAATAGAAATATTGACTTCAGGCAGCAGGATATCTTTGATGAAAAAACAAAGACAGAAGTAAAACAGGCAATCTCACAGGCTGGTAAAACATTGGTACTATGTGATGGTGGCAATAAAATTAAAGAGTTTAATACTTATGTAGACTATTTAAAGCTTGGAGATATTATAATGGCTCATGACTATGCTCCAAGTCAAGAACTTTTTGAAACTAAATACAAAGACAAGATATGGAATTGGGCAGAGATAGTTGATGATGATATTGAAGTGTCTGTTAAAAAATACAAATTAAAGGATTATTACAAGCCTTTCGAAGATATAGCTTGGGTTTGTAAAAGTAAATCTTATCAACAGAGAACAGATCTTTATATTGTAACTTTCAACTCTCCTGCTCAATTTAAATTTACTGTAGATAAAATACAAGAAGCTTCTCCTGAATTGTTGGCTAATAGTGATAAGTATGTTATTAATAATACAGTTGATGATAGTTTGGATACTGAATATAAAGAATTATTTCAGCTTTATGGGTTTACGGAATTTAAGAAAGATAATATAGGTATTTGTGGAGCCAGGCAATTTATAGCTGAACATTTTGATACAACGAAGAATGAATACATGATGTTCTTTGAAGACGATATGGGAATGAATAATGCTGAATTATTTGATCAAAAATGCTCTAACGGTTTTTCTAAATTCCACCCTACATTATATAATGATGTGGTTGGTATCATGGATAAAGAGAATTATGACTATCTTAAATGGTCTTTTACTGAATTCTTTGGAGACAATACTATACAGTGGTCTTGGTATAATGTTCCTCAAAATGTTAGAGAAAAGATATGGCCTCATAAAACCAGATTACCTGAACATGGTTTAGATAAAAATCCTCCTTTATGTAACTTTAATAATATTAAATCCTATAATGGATTGCCATATGCTGATGGAGAGATATATTATTGTAACTGGCCACAAATAGTTAGTAAAAATGGTAATAAGAAAATGTTTTTAGAAACTAAGTGGGCACACCCTTATGAACAAACATGGATGTCTTACATATATCAAAAGACTATTGAAGGGCATATCAAACCTGCCCTGCTCTTGCTGTCACCTATTACTCATGATAGGTTCGATCATTATGATGGTAGTATGAGAAGAGAGCATTAGTTATTCTTGAACGATAGTAACTTTTTTAATCTGTAAAAAGTCTGATGGTTTAACAATTTGTCCTGGAGGGACGTTATCAAACCAAAAAGGAAGCTCTTTTAATTGATTTTTTTCAGGAAAATCTGCATAGAAATTTGATGCGTCATATGTTAGCTCTGAACCTAATATGTTAATTAGTATCATACCATCTCGAATTGTGTTATTATTATCTGAGCTTAATACATTACCAAAAACTGTATATCCGCTGCTATCTGAATCTAGGTGATGATTATTTTTTAGATTAAAGTAAAACTGGCTTGTTGCACTATCTGGTTGTCCGGCTATTTTAGACATTGCTATTGTACCAACAAGATTGCTATTAAAAGGCTCATTTCTAATACTTGGTTGCTGTGGAATTAAAACAGGATCACTATTAGACTGATCAGCATTATTAATTGGTGTTTTCGCTAGTCCTCCTTGAATAATAAAATCTTCAATAGATCTATGGAAAAATGTATTATCATAATCGCCTCTTCTGACATATGCTAAAAAGTTGTTATTTGTTATAGGAGTATTAGATGTTAGCTTTACATAGAAATTTGGATCTATGAGTGGAGCATTGGTTTCAAACTTTACAACTATACCCTCACCAAATTCAGGAGGAAGAGGTTCTGGTGGTGTTCGGGAAAACCATACTCTGAGCACATCTTCGTTTGTTAAGTTAAGTGGATCTTCGGCTCGCAATCTTTCAAATTTCCTAACTGTAAGAGTGCTTAATTCTTGATCAATTATATTAGGTCTAGTGGTTGAGCCTCCTATTCCTGATAAATTATGATAACCTATCTTATTTGTTCCTTGAACGCCAAGAGTAGGATGAGCCGGACCTCCGGGATAATATATGTTTACTCTTTGTCCTACATGGAATTTATTGAATTTATACTGCATATTGCCACCTTGATCATCTTTAGCAGTTATCCATGTTGTCGAATACCATTCTGCTGCAGGATAAGTCCCATAGCCTTTGTTGTTGTCAGCTCTATCTGCACCAATCAAGTATAGATTTTTCGATGCTTCACGACTATTATATCCTCCACCAGATCTGTCATATTCTGGTGCTCTGCGAATTGTTGCCCCTATTGTTCCCCCTTGTCTTCCTTCAATACCCCAAATCAAAGTTTTCGAAAAGTCCCATGCTCGCGTAAGAGGATCAGCAGAACTTGTTGTTGGTGTTGGGTTTGGAGTGCTTGTTAATGTAGGGGTGACTGTTGGAGTAAAGGATGGTGTTGGTGTTGGACTAGGTGCAGGACCACTACTTGTAGGGGTCGGTGTTGCTGTAGGATGTAATTGGTTAGGACAACTTGGGTCGTAAGAAATTCTATCAACAGTATTGTAGTCGATAGTTTCAAGAGTGATAAAAATAGACTTATTTGGATCGTCTGGTAGAGATGATGCTTGAGGAACGGTTACTTTTATAAGACCTACAAAATATCCTGAACCATCTATTTCTGTAGCTTCACTAGTATCTATGGTTATTAGATCAGTAGGTCCATCTGGAGCAATTATTGCCCTTATTTTTTTAGCATAATCTGTATTTACGGTCAGTATACCACTATTATTATTTTGACTTGATATAACATTATCTAGGTCTTCTCTATCAATAGTATATCCACATATAAATCTGTATGTACCTGGACCAAATTGAACGCGATCTATCTCAAATGAGTGTTTTTTCTTAAATGTTTTACCATCTTCTGTAGTGGCTATTACTAATTCTGGTTCTATATTATCGAGTAAATATAAGTCTGGTGAACTGTCTTCCAGACCTATACAACTGGAAGTGCGTGTACAACTAAGGGATATTCTTGTTCTTGTTGTATTAGATTGTGCGGAAGATGAGGGTCTTGGACTTCGACATAGAGTAACAAAAAAGAAATGTTCTAGCTGATCTTGCTGTCTATATACTGTAACATCAGCGTCTACTACTTTGTATGTTCCGTTAATTTTGTTACTATTTTCAAATTGGTAGCCAGTAATTTCTATAGTTTCTCCAGGAATAAAGCTAATATTATTTCCTAAATCTTGCCCAACTGTTTTATCTGCCCCGCCTGGACCTAGAAATGCTCCACTGGTTCCGATTCCATAATATACCTCGCCGGGCAATGGTCCTAAAACTGTTTTATATATATTAAAAGCTTTTAAGTCACTCTGACCAGCACCAGAATTTTTCCTGATAGCACCCGATGTTAGTCCTTTTATTTGTATTGGTGAATTAGTCACCACAAGAGTCCCTGCGGGGTGCCAGTTTGCACATGTATTAGTAATAGGGGTGTCGGGTACTATATTTTCTATATTTGTTATATAATAATAACCTGAAAATGTTTCTGTGAGACCGGGATGTGGAAAATTTATGTATACTTGTTCTCCTTGAGTAAACAATGTTCTGTTTACTGTCTGTCCTGACCATAGACTTGTTTTGCCTAATGCTATTGATGCTGCTGGTTCAAAAATTTGATAAGACTCTATATAAGGATCAAGATCTGGGTCATTTACAAGATACCAATGTTCTTCTGCAGTAGGTAGAGATGGTATTGACGCACCACTTGATACACGACACGCTCCAGACACTAAGCCTTCTATTGATAAATCCTCAGTATAACCAGACGAGCTAAAAGGCCATGTATTTAATTTACATGATTCTAAAGATGTGCTAGTTGGCGTAGGTGTTGGAGTAGCTGCTGGTCGAGAAGCAGAAGGTTCTGGGGTAGGTGGAATAATAGTAGGTGTGGGTGTTAATGTTGGTGTGGGTGTTGGAGTTTGGGTGACACTACTAGGAGTTGGAGTAGGGGTAGAAGTTTCTTCAGGAAATAACGGTGCGCAACAATTCTTATTAAAAGGAAGAGACCCTTGATAATTTTTAAGTGGTTTTAAATCTATTGGTTTAATAATAATTGGATCAGCCATTATATTATAATACTGGTCTTACTGGACCTGTATCTCCTGGATCTGTCAATTCTTTACATAAGTCTAGTTCTAATCCACCATACCAAATTTTATCTTTCACAAGAACAACACCATCTGATTCTCTAATAATACTAGTGCTAAGAATGTTAGCATGTATTCTTGCTCTGTTTCTATTTTCTAATGCATATGTTCCTTCTCCAGCAGATAATGGAGGTAGGTATATATCAGTATCAGTGGAAAAAGGTAAGATAACGTTGCCAGCCACATTGTATGGTTCAGAATTAGGAAAATGACATCCAAACATTTTTAAATCTAAACTACAACAAACTGCTCTATCTCTACTTTCTCCTTTACCCTGATTAGCTCTTTCGACTATACTCTTAGTTAAATTAATTGTATTGAGTGCAGGATTGCCTTTCTCTGACGTATTAAAATTTAATCTAGTGACATATAACCATACATTTTTAAGTAAAGCTTGGGATTCTGCAAATAACTTAATATAACAGTCAAATTCTGCATCATTACATCCATGATTAGCTGATAGTTCTAATCTTAGTGGTTCATATATATTATCACAAGGATTAACGCAATCTTGACTACAAAAATTGGCTAATACAGGCGGATTATTTTGATATTCTCTAAATTCTTCTATAATCATATTATTTTATACACTATTTAAATATTTTCATAATCTATAATACACTATTAGGATGGGGTTCCGCACCATTCGTTTCCGTCATCGTCGTAATTAAGATCATCTTCACAACACTGTGCTCTATAACTCCAGACCCCTCCATCATTCGTAGGGCCTAGTAAGCTAAAATTATATGCTCCATAATTTACGCTAAAGTCTGCCAAAGCCTCGGAAGAGGTTGAAAAACCACTCACATTGTAATCTGCGTCGCACTCATCTGGTGGTGGAGATACAGGTGGAGGCGGTGGAGATACAGGTGGTGGTGGTGGAGATACAGGTGGAGGCGGTGGAGATACAGGTGGTGGTGGTGGAGATACAGGTGGAGGCGGTGGAGATACAGGTGGAGGCGGTGGAGATACAGGTGGAGGCGGTGGA
>WLWG01000640.1_pt1 | contig 35050 bp, 40 predicted proteins | sample 6712871 | NCBI WGS metagenome assembly WLWG01 (sample SAMN12718693, study PRJNA515312) | sponge metagenome | isolation source: marine sponge | host: Mycale hentscheli | place: New Zealand: South Island, Marlborough, Capsize Point | collected 2003-05-01
TCTGCAATGCGGCTAACCGTGCAGTGATTTCATCTCGGGACATCTGATCAATGGTACTGATCTGCTCCCGCCTATCGACAGTCAAACCACCCAAAGCGGAGCGGATTTTCTCGGCATTGATAGCGGCAGAAAACTGCCCCGCCTCCTCCGCCCCAGAGGATAATTGATACAGACGTTGGAGTTGCCCTATCGTGGTCACACCATACCGCCTCTGCCTCTCCTCTCTGAGTTCCTGCACATACTCTAGGACATGCGGATAGTCCCGACCGTTCAATAGTTTTGATGCGCTAGTGTTCGCAACCTCGGCAGAGAAACCTGCTTTGCGTGCGGCTTCAGCGTTGGAGTATATCCCTTCGACGATGTGTCTAGCAAACGTCCTCTGCCTGTTAGTCAGCGTTCGACCGTGCTCTTTCTCAATCTTTTTCTCTAGTTTTCCCATGAGTTCCCCGTTGTGATTAACAAACAACCTATACCAATCAGCGGTTTATTTCAACTTTCCTATATAGCGATTTTTCCCCAGTGAAGTGTACCCAAACGTATCCAGTTGTATCCAGATCTGGGCTGACTAAGCGTTACAAATAAGGCTGGGATACGTTTGGGTACGGTGGATACACCATATTTGAATGAAAAAAAAAAATAAAATAAAAATCTCTGGGGAAGTCCCTATACTGTATTTTCTCCACGAAAAAACTTCTTGACCCAAGAACCGAGGACCGATAACTTGTTCCCTGTTACCAACTATTCAAAACCAAGGATCAAGAATCATGAAACTAGAACTAAAAGCTATCAAGCACACTGAGTGGGCATCGCAAGAAACCCACTGCTACCAAGCCTCTTTATATGTGGACGGAAAACCTGTTGCTGTTGTTAGCAATGATGGGCACGGCGGTTGTGACCGTGAGTATCCCCACCCAAAATTCAAGGGCGATTACCGCACTACGATGAATGCGGTACACGACTACTTCAAATCATTACCCAAAACTGATGCCTGTGAGTGGATGCCTGATGGCATGGAACAAACGCTAGAATTTTGGTGCTCGGATCAGGTCAATGATTGGCTAAGTGCTCGTGAGTTGAAGCGCAAGATGAAGTCTCATGTCTTAATCCAGCTTAAGTGCAAGGCTGGCATCTATCAAACCAAGTACCATCCGACTGTTACGAAGGGTGAATGGATCAGCGGCAGCCTTGGTGGTGAGACGCGACGCATTTTAAATGACATGCCTTTTGATGAGGCTCTAGCAATTTGGAAGGCAAGCTAATGGCGTATGTTGCCCGCGAAATCCTTTCGGAACTGACTGACGAGTATACCTTTTGGTGCAAGGCTCAAGGTTTGAGGTGCGTTGATGCGATGGAATTGATTTGCGATGGTGAGCTCAACAGCAATCAGAATGCATGGGTTGTTGATTTCATTGCGCGTTGGGAAGAGGCTGAAGAGGCTGACTTGCAAGAGTGTTGGCACAGAGAAGGGGGCGAGTGATGAGCGCCTACTATAACGAGATCGATCCGTATGCCGCAGAATGGCTACGCAATTTAATCAAAGCTGGACACATCGCGGACGGTGTTGTCGATACGAGGAGCATCGTTGATGTCAGACCAGAAGAACTTTTTGAATTTACTCAGTGCCACTTCTTCGCAGGAATTGGAATCTGGAGCCATGCTCTCCGATCCGCAGGATGGGACGACGACCGTGCGGTCTGGACGGGATCATGTCCCTGTCAACCTTTCAGCCAGAGCGGCACAGGAAAGGGGATGTCTGACGAGCGGCACCTCTGGCCTCACTGGCACCACCTCATCGCGGAGTGCCGCCCTTCAACGGTCTTTGGCGAACAGGTTGCAAGCAAGGACGGCCTCGGTTGGATCGACCTTGTACAAGCTGACATGGAAGGAGAGGACTACGCCTTCGGGGCTTTCGATATGTGCTCTGCGGGCTTCGGTGCTCCGCACATCAGGCAACGTCTCTGGTTCGTGGCCGACACCGACAACCCGAGATCACAAGGGCGGTTATCAGGGCGGTCGGATACGGAACGGCAAGATCAGCACGGACACGTTGGATGTAGCGGCTCAACTATCGGGGTGGCCTACACCGAGAGCGAACTTAGTTCATCCCGAGATCACGGAACAGAACCGAGACAAGTTAGCGAACCGCAACAAATCCAATCTGGAGGAAGTGGTAGCGGTACTGTGGGGGTGGGCGACACCGACCACAGCGGATCACAAGGGAGCAGCCAAACCAGAGTCGGTGAAAGCATGGAACAGTCGGGGTCACAATCTGCCAGAGCAAGCACAGATATCGGGGAGCAGCCTGACCCAGTTGTCGAAGATGGTAGGGCCGATAAGGCTAACGGCTTCTGGTCAGATGCTGACTGGCTCCTCTGCCGAGATGGAAAGTGGAGGCCAGTTAGACCCCAGTCATTCCCGTTGGTTGATGGGGCTACCGCCAGAGTGGGACGACTCCGCGCCTACGGCAACGCCATCACAGCGCAGGTCGCGCAAGGATTAATCGAAACATACATAGAAGAAGGAAGAAACTAATGCCTAATCATTGCTATCAAGATGTAAATGTCCAAGGTCCGCGGGCCATGGCGCACGAATTATTTTTCAACGTTGACCTCGCGTACCCGAGGTTCTGTGACGCTGTTGTTCCGCAACCGTTGGCCTCGTTCTCTAATATCGACCAATATCTGGAAGGTCCCATGGACTGGCGCATTACACACTGGGGCACCAAATGGGATGTGTGCGAGGTTGAGATCACTGAGACGTTTAAGATGTCGGACGATGAGACGAAGGGCACGTTTGCTTTCAAATGCTGGACTGCGTGGTCTCCACCCATTCCTGTATGGAATCGTTTGACTGGGTTGGGGTTTGATATTTCTGCCTCTTACGTGGACGAGGGTGGAATGTTTGAGGGTGAATACAAGGACGGCGAGGACAGTTGTTGGGATCCAGAAGAGGAGGTAGCGTGATGGGGGATGAGATAAAGGAGACAGAGTGATGAGTAAGGATTATTTAGTTGATTTTGTAACAAACTTAATATCTCACCAACGCCAGAGGTTAGATCCCCAGTTTGCTGAACATGAGTGGGCGCGTCATCAACGAACGGTTGAGCGGCTTGTAAGGGATGGTGCATTGCCGCCATCAATCAACAACAAGTTTGAGATGATGACCATGGTTCGCCATGTGCTTGACGATTTGAAACATGCGGACATGTACTTCGTTGGTAAAGAGTTCACCGAAATATTAGATGACTATTATCGCCAGATTTTTAATGTTTTGGAGGAGCCTCCTTTTGTGCAGGCCAGATTTGATCCGATATCTCGTCTCCCTTCGCCTCTTTGTTTTATAGTAATTGACCAACTCCAAGGTGTCGATCAAAAGCGTCTTGGATTTTTGTGCCGCGAAACGGAAGACGGGGCTATAGATATAAGGTTGGTCACTGAGTATGGGTTTCCACTTATGTGCGGAGGTTACAAGATTGGAGGGGGACTTATGTTTCCCAGCGGTTTTGAACAGGCTCTTATAGAAAACTTTACCACTTGCATCGCAGGGATATCCGGCGCGTTCTCTTTAATAAACAATCCAAGGTTCGTGATTCAAAGTCCTGCGGGTACTCGACAGCAGCGGAAGGCTGCGAAGAAGGGTCACGGTGTTCCGGTGGAAGCGTGGCACAAGATTAGTTGGAACATTGACGAACCTGTGCAGCCTAGAGACGGGGACTCCAGAACATTTAACATGCCGCTCCACTACACCCGAGGTCATTGGAGACGCAACGCCAAAGAGGATTGGAAAGATGTTGAGTTTATCAAGGGTCAATGGATGCAGTGGATTAAAGGGTATTGGTCAGGGCATCCCGCGTTTGGAATTAAGAAGGGCTATCACGTACCTAAGATTGGAAGGGCGGCATGATGAGTGAGCATGAGATGAACGACTTGTTGGACGAGGTGTTCCGCAAGGCATTCGGGGCGCGGTGGTGATGGAGTATTTCACCGCGATGCTCATAGTCTACACACTGCGAGACGTGCAGTTTGAGGCTGAAATATATTACGAAACAGAGCGCAAGTGCGGCGATGCAATGATGGACGGGATTGAGTTTTACAAAACCATATACAAACATGAGCGCGACACGTTAATTCGTTGCATTCCAACGGACATTCCGTCCACTTCACCACGACCAAAACTAAGGAAAGTAAACCAATGAGAGATTACGATAGGAGCCCAGACACTTTGAAGATCTGGGAAATGAGCTTGGCTGGTGCGTCCAGTAGGGAGATCGAAGCGGAGTTAGACTTTAAATTTGGCAAGGTTAACTCTGCATTAAGGCGGGGAAGAGATGCGGGAGTAATACCGCGTCCCCAAGCGAAATCAATTTCGAGCGGTAGCCACCACAGAAACTACATGAAGCTCGGATCGGTATCCGCAATCTTGGATGAACTTAGCAACGAACAAGTTGAATGGCTTGCTACAGAGGCACGTAAAATTAAGTGCGAAACATTAGGCGAGTACATCGTGGAAATCATCAGAGATGCCCATGCAGTGGAGGTGACATCATGAATAAGTTTGAACAACTTCGTGAGATGATCGAGGAGCTAGACGAAAGCCTCGGTATATGGGGTGACATCATCGGTGGCCTTTGCTTGCTGCTACTGTGCTACGCAATATTGATGTTCGCTTTGGTGTTGTGATGGGCAGGATGCGAGACGAACTCATACGGCTGCAAGAAACGCCCATCATGGATGAATGCCCCGAATGCTTTGGAGATCGTATAGTTGAAACGATCGTGCCAATTGTTAGGAGCAAGAACGTTGACGTTGGGTTCCACGATTACATCACGGAGAACTGTTACGAATGCGAAGATGGAAAGGTTCCCAGGCTATGCGAGTGTGGAGAGCCTGTCACGTTGATCATGGGACCAGACGCAACAGTCTGCGAAATGTGCAAACAATAATGAAAAAGGAATGCAAATGAAATACGGATCAGTTTGCAGCGGTGTTGAGGCCGCAACAGCAGCTTGGCATCCGCTTGGTTGGGAGCCACAGTGGTTTAGCGAAATAGAAAAGTTTCCGAGCGCAGTTTTGGCGCATCATTATCCAAACGTCCCCAACTTGGGAGACATGACAAAATTTAAGGAGTGGCCTAGTGACCGATCAATTGACCTTCTTGCCGGAGGAACCCCATGCCAATCATTCTCAGTCGCAGGACTTAGAAAAGGATTGGATGACCCGCGTGGCAACCTCATGCTTACCTATCTTGCCATTGCTGCACAGTATCAGCCCAAGTGGCTGGTTTGGGAGAACGTGCCCGGCGTCCTGTCTAGCAACAGAGGACGGGATTTTGGAACCTTCCTCGGGGCGCTGGGCCAGCTCGGGTATGGGTTCGCCTACAGAGTGCTTGACGCTCAGTATTGGGGCGTGGCCCAGCGACGCCGACGTGTGTTTGTTGTCGGATACCTTGGAGACTGGCGACGTGCCGCAGCGGTTCTTTTTGAGCGCGAAAGCATGTCAGGGCATCCTGCGCCGAGCCGAGAAACGCGGGAAGAAGCTCCCGGATACACTGCAGGCAGCTTTGGAGGCTACCGTGAGGGAGTCGGAACAGTCAGAGCAGCAGGAGGAGACCTAGGCGGTGGCAGTGAGACATTGGTTGCCAAGTGGCCCGCCGAGGTGGCGTCAACGCTCAATGCAGCATTTGGCTCAAAGCAAGATCTTGAGGATCAGCATATCAGCGGAGGTGCGCCATTGTTTGTGCCTAGTCCACAAGTGCGTCGTTTAACCTCAACAGAACCTGTAGCGTTTGCGCAAAATCAATCGGGTGAGGTGAGAGAGGGTAACGTGTTCAATACGCTGAACACAAATTCAAACGCGTCTGGGCGCAACTCTCCATTACTCAGGCAATCGCATACCGTTCGCCGCCTAACGCCAATAGAAACTGAACGTTTGCAAGGTTTTTGCGACAATTACACACGCATCCCTTACCGCAACAAGCCAGCGGAAAACTGCCCGGACGGCCCGCGATACAAGGCTATGGGAAATTCAATGGCTGTGCCTGTTATGCGCTGGATTGGCAAAAGAATACAAATTTTGGAGGAAACAAAATGATTGAGGAAGTAATAATTAAAAAGATGCACCACCGCTCGCCAAGGAGAACGGAGCGAGCAGCGGCGCACAAGGTGGCCCCGCATTATGAGTGCGAGGACGGGAAGATTGATCGTCTCTGCACCGAGTGCGGTGAACCAGTGACCATGATCATGGGACCAGACGCAACCATTTGTGAAATGTGTAAACAATAAGGAGGAGTAAATGAAAACAAAAAACAATCTATCCCCTGCTGATCAAGCGATACTGAGATATCTGCGCAGTCAGGTTGATAGACTACAGGACGAGAGGTACAGGCAACAGGCTCGTCCATCGATAAAAAATGAACTGCACATTGCAGTGAGAGATCTGCGAGAATTTACCGCGGAAAAACGAAAAGAAGGAAAACGAATATGACTACAAGTGAATATGAAACTCAGAAGAAATTTAATCTCCAAGAGATGCCTGTCTTGATCGAGGCGCGGTCAGATACCGACAGCGCGTTCGGTGTCAACGAGCAGGGCGAGGAGGTTTTCTTCAGTAGCCGTCTTGTTAAACGGATGGACGTGCGTGAGGGGGACGAGGTCGTTGCCCACTGTGTGCCTAATTATCAAGAAATGAAGTCACAAACGCCCTGGCGCTGCATAAAAATATCTTAACTTGAAACTTGTCCTCCAGTAGTTTAGAAGTAACAAACAAATGGAGGACAAGCCATGTCACGTAAGAAGATGAAAGATAAAGATAAGCAACAGTTTCAGAATGTTGGGCTATTGAAAGAGGACCACGAACTCCTGCGCAAGTTGTCAGAGTCAGAACAGAGGTCCATGGCGCGACAGCTTTCGGTATTAATTCGCAAAGCTATTGCTGAGTTACAACAAGCCTGATAGAATACTATCATTGCTCGATTGAACAAGCCTGTTTCAATCTGACTACCTCAACTGCCCCGGCGGGCTAGGTTTCGCACTGCAACGTCGGGGCTATTTTTTTGCCTCGTTGGATTTGCCTTTTTTACCTGCGATCTGGTAGTCTTTTTCTTTCGAATACCCTCTGATCTGCGTGACATTGGTGTAGGATTTCTTCATTCCACGGAGCAAGGCCCTAGCCACATCATCCTCTAGCCCAGTTTGTTCGGCGAGAACCTTGGATCCGGTGTCCAAGGTTCTCAATCCTTTCTTAAAGTCTACCATGGTTTCGATTATTTCATCGTGGGTTTTAGACTTAGCCATTCTCTTGCCTCTTCACCTAGTACCTTGGCTCCGATGTTGATCTTGGTCCGGAGGGCCTTGACTATGCGTTCATCGATGCTGCCTTCGCAGATCAGATCGATGTATGTTACGTTGTTCTTCTGCCCGATTCGATGCGCTCGATCCTCTGATTGAATGCGCGTCTCCAGGTTGAAGTCATTGGCGTAGTATACCACGAGGTTTGCCTCGGTTAAAGTCAGACCATAGCCAGCGGTGGCTGGGTTGCCTACGAAGAATCGAAGCGGGTGGTCAGGGTTCTGGAAATTCTTGACGATGTCGTTGCGGTCGTCGTCGGTTGTGTCCCCGAAGTATGCCGCAGCGGAACCTGCCCCGAACTTATCGTTCAGCATTTGCGTGATCTGTTGGATGTCATAGCGGAACCGTGACCAGATGATTGCTTTACCGTCGTGCTCGTTCATGATCTCGGTCAGAGCATCCATGCGCTTGGATGGGAAGTACAGCATCTCATCGTCGTCGGTCTTCAAATGACCGGACATGATCTGTTGTAGCCGGAGCATCTGAGTGATCACGGCAGGGGCGGTGACCATTTCGCCATCATCAAGCAGTACCATAGCGTGGCGGCGCACATCCTCGTACATCTTGAACTGCTCCGCGGTCATGCCGACATACCTAGCGGTGTAGATTTTGTCGGGGAGATCGAGGCAGTCCTTCTTTAGTACGCGGAATGAGAACCTGTCGATCTTGCCAGTCAGTTCGTCGATGTTCTTGAACCCAATGATCTGTTGGAACGCTGCCTGTCCCATGGTTTTGCGCTGCACTACAGCGTATCGTCCCTGGAATGCGTAGTATGACTCGTAACCTAGCAGCCCAGGGCGGAGGAACTCGCATTGAGAATAGATATCCATAGGACTTTTTGTTATAGGTGACCCTGTCAAGAGCCTTCTGTACTTGAACCCCGCTGCTATCTTCATTAGAGCTTTAGTGCGTTTGGCTTTATGGTTCTTGATAGTTGTTGATTCGTCGATTGCAATCAGACCGTTCTTGCCAAACGCACGAGACATCCACTCCCCAGCGCTCTTCCCCTTGATCGAGGAGAACGACTCCACGTTCATCACAAATATAGTCAGACCGTTGAACTTATCTTTGACTGAGCGCATCTCCTCGGTTTGTTTTTTGTTAGGACCAGACACCCAACGGATGACGCGATGGGGGATGTCGTCGGACATATGCTCGGGGATTTCCTTGGCTACCCAGTTGCGGTAAACACCCTTGGGTGCGATGACCAAAGCGAAATTAATCCTACCAGTTTGATACAACATACCCATGTTATCGATCAAAACTTTTGACTTCCCAGTGCCCATCTCCATGAACAGACCGAACTCATTCCTGTCCCAGCCGTACTCCAAAGCGTCTGCTTGGTGATTAAACGGCGGGAGTTTATATTTGTAGTTGACAACCATCACATACCTCCACTATTGTCTTCGTTACGGATAGCATACGGCGTTCGTACAAATCAACCCTGAAGAGGAAAAACTTTATGAGTGATATATTCGAAGACTTATACGACGAATCGGAGGCCCTAGCGTCTATCGATTCTGGTACTGGGAAACAGCTTAGTCAACTGGTTCGATCCTTGCGCAAAGTTGAGCAAGAGATCGGAGATGCAGAGGACCACATCAAATCTTTAAAGCAGGAGAAGCACAAGCTCTCGGTCGAGAACATACCTGCATTGATGGATGAAATGGGTGTCGAGCGAGTTGATGTTGACGGGTGTACCGTTGAGCGCAAGATGATTGTCGCTGCGTCCATACCATTGGCGCGGAAAGAGGAGGCTTTTAACTGGCTTCGCGACAACCGCCTTGACGACATTATTAAGAACGACATAACTGTGTCCTTTGGTAAGGGCGAGGATAACGTGGCGGGAGACGTTGTCGGACTGCTACAAGATCGTGGCTTTGATCCGAAGACCAAGACCCACGTTCACCCTTCCACACTTAAAGCGTTCATCAAAGAGCGTGTCGTTGAAGGCAAACCAGTTGACCTCGATATGTTCGGGGCATTCATTTCAAACACAGCACAAATCCGGAGGAAGTAATATGGGTAACGCAGTTGCTAAGAAAAAAAGTGCAGAGTTAAGCACAGATGTCATGGACGACATCCTAGAGTTTGCTGGTGAAGGCGCGTCCTTTGACAGTTCCGAGATGCAGATACCGTTCGTTCGTATCCTGCAAGCAATGTCCCCTCAACTCAAGAAGCGTGAATCTGATTACATTCAAGGGTCAGAGCAGGGTGATATGTTCAACAACGTCACCATGGAACTGTTCACTGGGGAGAAGGGCATCGTGGTTGTGCCTTGCTTCCAGACCGTTAAGTATTTGGAGTTTATTCCGCGTGATCAAGGCGGCGGATTCCAAGGAGAGATATCTGCAACTGACTCTGTCTTGCGTAAAACTACACGATCAGGGTCCAAGGAAATTCTTCCTAACGGCAACGAGTTGGTCAAGTCGGATCAGCACTTCTGCTTGGTGGTTGGTGAAGATGGGATGACACAACCTGTTGTGATCGACATGAAGTCTAGCCAGTTGAAGGTCAGCCGTCGTTGGAAGACCTCGATTGGGCTGCAAAAGGTCAAGCATCCAAAGACAGGGCAGATGGTCAAGCCTCCGTGTTTTGCCACTCAGTGGAAGTTTACCACTGTTGAGGAGAGCAATGACCAAGGTACGTGGTTCAACTACCATATTGAAAAGGTTGGGTTGGTTCAGAACCGGGATCTTATGCTTGAGGCAAAAGCCTTCCGCGATAGTATCGCTGCGGGCGAAGTAAAGGCTGCGCCAGAAGAGGGAGACTCCTCCTCCCGTGACAGTACTTCTGGCAAAAACGAGGACGAAATCCCGTTTTAAGTAGCCTAGAGGACGGCGGCTGGGTCTGTTCGCCGTCCTCGACTTCAACGTGAGGAGCAGTAAATGTCACAGGCAAAGAAGTTGCTTGCCGTTTTTGCAGGCGCAAAGAACGCGCATGGCACCACCTCTGTTGGGAGAGTGGGTCGCAATGGGAAAGCAGATTCAAAAAGTAAGATTATCCGAGAGCCTCTGACCGAGAAGCTTGTACAAGAGCACATCGACGGGAAGCAGGGTGTTGGCGCGATCCCTATCAACGAGGACAACGCGTGTCGGTTCGGGGCTATCGACATTGATGTGTACGATTTAAATCAAAAAGAATTACAAGACAGGATCCAAAAGCTAAAGCTTCCGCTGCTTCAGTGTAGGTCCAAGTCCGGCGGCGCCCACCTGTATCTATTCCTTAAAGAGTGGGAGCAAGCGTCTGTAGCTAGAGAGTATCTGACAGAGATGGCGATTATGCTGGGTCACAGCGGAGCAGAGATATTCCCCAAGCAGGACTCAATCATCGTAGAGCGAGGAGACGTGGGCAACTTCATAAACATGCCATACTTTGATGCAGAAACCCCGCAACGGTTTTGCTACGACCGGAAGACAGAGTCCATGGAACTCGATGAGTTCTTAGTTGCGGCGAATAAAGCCAGGGTAAACCTGTCCGATCTGGAAGCCATAAGATCTACAACGCAAACGCGTAAGCATTTCTCTGATGGCCCCCCATGCATCCGCAACATTTTCTCCGATGGACCACAGAGCGAACCCAGGAACAAGCTGCTGTTCTTTATGGGTGTGTACTGCAAGAAGAAGTTTCCGGATAGTTGGCAAGCTTCCTTGGAAGAATACAACCGCACGTTATTCTCTCCGCCCCTTCCATCCTCAGAGGTGCTGACTGTGATCAAGCAGCATGACAAGAAGGACTGGGGGTATACCTGTAAAGACGAGCCGTTCAAGTCCTACTGTGACCCATCTCTTTGTGTGGTTGCAAAGCATGGTATCAGCGACGAAGCTCCTGATGCACCACAGGTTGGTGGGTTGACGATCATGTTGTCGGAGCCGCGGTTGTACTTCATGGATGTAAACGGACTACGGATTCAATTGAGTTCGGAGCAGCTACAGAACCAGACGCTCTGGCAGAGAGCATGTATGGAGCAATGCAACTTCATGCCGCCGACCACCAAACCACAGAATTGGCAGAAGATGGTCAACGGTTTGATGAGCCAAGCAACGTACATCGATGTTCCGTATGAGGAAACGATTCCAGGTCAGTTCAAAGAGCACCTGTTCTCCTATTGCACCAGTCACATTCGTGCCATGGCTCCCGAAGAGATTGAGATGAATAAGCCGTGGACCGATGGTGGTGTGACGAAGTTTAAGTTGGAAGGTCTGTTGGAGTTTCTGCACCACCGCAGGTTTGTTGGTCAGACCCGAGCTCAAATCATCCAGATGATACGCGACATGGGCGGCGACAGTGGAAAGCAACATGTTACTAAAAAGAAAGGCCAGCGGACAACCATACGGTGTTGGTATGTCCCAGCCTTCCAAGAAGATGAAACCGAATTGCCTGTTAAGGAGATTTCAAATGACATCCCATTCTAATCGACTACTTAGGATAGGAGAGGTTGCGGACCTACTGGGTGTGTCTCGATCCTACGTCTATAAGCTGGCCCAAACACATGAGGATTTTCCGAAACCAATCGTTTTAGGGGACGAGACAAACAGGAGGTCATCGAGCCGATGGGTTTTGTCCGAGGTTGAGGACTGGGTGAACACCAGACCTAGGGGAAAAGCATTATGATACCGAAAGCGCAGCTGGTTCTGGGTCCCCCAGGGACGGGCAAGACCTACTATTTAATCCAGAGGATCAAGGAGGCGTTGGATAACGGCACTCATCCATCACGGATTGGGGTGATCTCGTTTACCCGCAAGGCCATTGAAGAAATGGTGGAGAGAGCTTGTGCAGAGTTTAACTTGGAGCCGAAGAACTTTCCTTACATGAAGACCAGTCACTCGTTCGGGTTCCACGGTCTGGGGTTGCAGCCCCAAGATATCATGAACAAAGAGGACTACGACAACATCGGGCGTGAGATTGGACTGACGTTTGAGGGCAAGATGCGGATGTCCCTAGAGGACGGCTTGTCCCTACCTACGATTGGAGGATCAGGGTCCAAATATCTGCAACTGGAAAACCGAGCGCGGCTGCGCATGGTTGATCTGGACCGTGAGTTCAATGATGCGGGTGACCGCGATTTGTTTTTCCCGAAGCTTGTGCAGTTATCCAAGCAGATCGAAGAGTACAAGTCGGCGACTAACAAGTACGACTTCGTGGATATGATTGAGAAGTACATACCGTTGGGAGAGGTGCCGAACTTGGACTTCATGTTTATCGACGAGGCTCAAGACTTTACTCCGCTGCAATGGCAGATGGCTGAGAAGATAGCGGACAATGCCGATCAGGTGTTTATTGCAGGAGATGATGACCAAGCTATCCACAGGTGGACAGGTGTAGAGGTCGAACTGTTTAACAAGAGTACGGATAAGGTAAAAGTTCTGGAGAAATCCTACCGTATTCCCAAGGCCGTGCATCGTTTGGCGAACGACATATCCGAACGTATATCCGAACGGCACGAGAAAGAGTTTGAGCCCAGGGACGAGGAGGGGGTGGTGGAGTTTGTCTATCACTTGGATGATATCCCCTTGTACGAGGGATCGTGGACCATCATGGCTCGGACCAACAGCTACGTCATTGACTTGGCGGAGCACATAAAGAAACTAGGGTTTAAGTATTCAATCAAGGGACGGCCCAGTGTGTCGGCTACCTTGGTTTCAAACATATTTACTTGGCAGGATCTTTGCGCTGACAAGACGGTGTCGTTACAAAGGATCAAGGACTTCTACTCATCTGTTCCAAAGCAGGGGCAGAACGCTGTTGTTAAGCGGGGATCCACACAGATGTTAGATATGTTAGCTCCTGATTCGGAGCTCACCATGGAGCAACTGCAAAAAGAACACGGCTTGTTGGTTGGGGCAGATCAGTCTGCGTCGGAGGTGTTGCGGATTGGCAAGGCCGAGAAAGAGTATATCGCGGCTATGATGCGAAGAGGAGACGATCTACTATCAGAGCCGCGTATCAAACTGTCTACCTTCCATGCTATGAAGGGCGGGGAAGATGATAACTGCGTCGTGTATACGGCGTCCACCGCAGCGTGTGTGAACAGTGACCATCCAGACGATGAGCATCGAGCGTTCTATGTCGGGGTGACCAGAGCAAGGCACACGTTGTACATTCTACAGAGCAACAACAAATACAGGTACACGCTATGAAACGTGACGAAGTCTTAGACACAGCCAAAGAGTTGATCAATGGTCAGAGGGCCCAGGACTACGGAGATGCATACGATAACCACAGTCGCATCGCTTCAGGCTGGAACATCATCATGAACGGCGCATTAAAGAGCCACGGTCACCTGACCCCATCGCATGTTGCATTGATGATGGACTGGGTAAAGAGCGCGAGGCTCGTTGAAAACATCGATCATCAGGATTCGTGGGTGGATAAGTGTGGGTATAGTGCCTTGGGAGCAGAGCATAACGACAAGCAGGATAACCCTCCGTCTCTATTAATTCCACGGCACAGTGAAATCTTGAATAGAATGAGAGCGAAGAATGCAAAGTAATTTATTCGGCAGCGCCCTGCATCACCAGATCAAGAACGAACTGGATCTAATAGATCAAGACTGGAACATCCCAACAGAATACCCAGACCTAACCGGATACAAAGAAGTCGCCGTTGATCTGGAGACCTACGACCCTAACATCAAGACCCTCGGTCCTGGGTGGGCCCGTAAGGACGGTCACATAATAGGGATTGCTGTGGCAGCGGGGGAATACCAGGGGTACTTTCCTATCCGACACGAGAACTCACACAACCTAGATCCAAAGTTCACCATGCGCTGGCTCAAGAAGCAGTTGTCTGTACCTGAGATGAACGTAATTATGCACAACGCAACCTACGATGCGGGCTGGCTGAGAGCCGAGGGCATAGAGGTCAAGGGCCGGATCATTGACACGATGATCTCAGGCGCACTGGTGGACGAGAACCGCTGGTCCTTTGGCCTTGATGCGATGGCTCGTGACTTTGTTTCCATGCGTAAGAACGAGAGGCTCCTGCAAGCCGCTGCGAAGGACTGGGGTGTTGACCCTAAGTCTGGAATGTACAAGCTTCCACCCAAGTACGTCGGGGCATACGCCGAACAGGACGCGGTTGCTACACTCAAGCTGTGGGATGCGCTGAAGGTAAGGCTCGATGAGGAAGAACTCTGGCACATATGGGACATTGAGAACGGTTTAATACCCTGCATGTTGGACATGCGGACCAACGGTGTACGTGTTGACCTGGACAAAGCAGAGAAGAACAAGAAGCTGATCCGCAAGCAGTCCAAGTTACTGCGCGGTAAGATAGAGAAAGAAGCAGGGATGGAGGTGGACATCTGGGCCTCTGCATCCATAGCTAAAATGTTTGACAAGCTGGGCATGGAGTACCCAAGAACACCGCTTAAAATACAGACTGAAGACGTAGAACTAGAGAACGGCAAGATTGAGGAAAAAGAAGTCAGCCGCTCTGGAGACGCTCCGTCCTTTACAAAGGCTTGGCTCAATGATCACCCCGCTGAGATATGCCAGACACTGGTTAAGCTGCGGGAGTTTGATAAAGCAGACGCTACGTTTATCGACAGCATCTTACGGCACGAGCACAACGGACGTATCCACACAGAGCTCCACTCTACACGTAGGGACGAGGGCGGAACGGTAACAGGGCGGTTCTCTTCATCCAACCCCAACCTACAGCAGATCCCCGCTCGGGATCCAGACATCAAGAAGATGATCCGAGGTTTGTTTATCCCAGAGGAAGGCATGAAGTGGGGATCGTTTGACTACTCGAGCCAAGAACCGCGGCTCTTGGTACACTTTGCAGCAAGCGTTCCTTCCGCAATGCGGAGCCATGTGGTCGATGATGTAGTAGAGGAGTTCAACAGCGGCGACGTTGATCTACACCAGATGGTTGCAGACCTTGCAGGGATCACGCGTAAGCAAGCTAAGACCGTGAACCTGGGGATCATGTACGGCATGGGCGTAGCAAAGCTTGCCGACCAGCTAGGCATCCCTCCTGATGATGCCAAGGATTTGATCTATAGGCACCGCAATAAGGTTCCGTTTGTTAAGCAACTTGCCGATATGGCGACCAAGAGAGCCGACGGGAACGGGCACATACGCACCCTTCTGGGACGTAAGTGTAGGTTCCCTATGTGGGAGCCCAAGAAGTTTGGAGTAGGCAAGCCTATGGCCCACGACGCCGCTCACAAGGAGTATGGGTCAGCCATTAAACGAGCGTTTACATACAAGGCACTCAACCGTTTGATCCAAGGATCAGCAGCCGACCAAACCAAACAGGCGATGCTTGATTGCTACAAGGAGGGTCTTACTCCTATGCTCACGGTTCATGACGAGTTATGCTTCAATATAGATAGTCCAGAGCAGACTGCTAAAATAAAGGAGATTATGGAAACAGGGATTCCGCTCAAGGTCCCATCAAAAATCGATGTAGATATTAAGGATGATTGGGGAGAAATAGAATGATTGAGAAGAACATGAAGTCACTTGGCTTACGCCAAATGCACCCGATGCAGGTTTTGGCGCTGATGGATTTTATAGGAGACGCGCTATCTATCGCTGCACTGGCGGATGATCAAGAAATCTTTGACGACATGGAGACGAGCGCAGATGAGCTAGTCCGTTTGTTCGGAGGTGTGGGGGTAACAACAACCCCTGCCGATCACTGACCCTGTTGACTGCGGCGTAGTATCTCTGCGTTAGCAGACTGCGCCCCAATATCTCCACCCAGTATCGTGGGCGCTATGGATTGAGCGCGTTGTAATAAGTTAGGTGTAGATTTTTCCCGAGAGATAGTGGGGGCAGACGGCTGCGTGGATGGATTTGAGAGGACCCGAGCTCCAATAGGGATAGGAGATTCTCCAATAAAGGATGAGTCACTGACCGTTCCAGGGGAAGAGTAAGATGGAACCTCTGGGGAGCCTCTTTCATCCAACGTTAAATCCTTCATGAGTCTCCGGTAATCATTGTACTGCTCTCGAGGAAATGACCCATAGGTGCCCATTTTCCTCATGTCTTTTTTATTATTGTCCGATATTTTAAAGGGCTCAAATTCTCCGCGAATAACATTTTTAGCTCCGCTGATCTGTTCCTTGCGCAAAATACGTCTTACCTCTTTACGGGACAAACCCATGGTTTCCAAATCTTTTACTACTTGATAGTAGGACCTATCCACCCGAAGTTTCGCTTCGTTCGCTTCTACAAATGCGCTAAACAAGGATTCCCCTGTGGCATTAGCGTCATCGGCTCGTCGGTTAAAGATTCGTTTAGCATCACCTTGAGCCCGATTTAAACGTTTCGCAGCGAACACAAGGTTCTTTTTGGGGTCAAACTCTAAGGGGGTTACACCAGTGAACGATCTAAGAATCTCTGTCGTCAGGTCTCGCTCCCTTTCAAACTTGTCTTTTGGGTTAATTAAATCAGGGAACTGAGAGCCAACAACGCCTCTAGCAAATCTGCTTGGCTCCATTTCTCCCCCAGAAACAGAGACGGGGACAAAACCCGGCATCATCGTGTTCAAGAGGTGGCTGAACATTTTTGAGCCTTTAGTCCCAAGAGTATCTTGAGGGTTATACACCTCGGCTCCAGTTGCAGTTCTTCCTCCACGCACTGAGATGTCAAGTAGAGCAGAAGTGATTATGGACTCGTCCATAAACGGAGAAAACACGCCCTTTAAAGCCCCGAGCATTGTGTCTGTTAAGACTGCGTCCAAAGACTGACCCTCGGACATAGCCTTGTCGCCCGCAGTAATCGCCTCGTTTAAAAATCTAAACAATGTATCGTATGGGTTAGATGTGCTGAAGTTAATATACGATATCTTACCGTCTTCATCTTGCCCTATAGGTATAAGTACTGCCCCCTTTTCCCAAGAAGGTGCAAAGGATCGTTTGTACGCATCCATAACATCCCTTGGTACGCCACTAATAGCAGTACCGAAATCAACCGCCGCAATAGGAGCCACTGCTGTAACGGCGGACATCCCCAACAATCTTTGCCGTCCCCGAGCTTGAATAGCTGGTATATCTGAAGCCATGTCGTCAAGTCCTTGACGAACAATATTAAAGCCTGTTCGATACATTTCTGCGGGGAATGAAATAAAACTACCCACAGGAAGTTTACGCGCAAATTTAATTAAATCAGACCCTGCCTTGTTGTAGTTTGGAACTGTATCTCGGACAATTTGAGCAGCTTTGTCTTTAATCAAACCCTCTATCACGTCGTCTTGACCAAGTTGCTGGGCACTCGGGGCTTTACCCCCCGTGAGATATGATATCTTTTGCGCTTCCGGAACATTAGCTAATGCGTGACGAAGTTTAGCTTGCTCTGCATTGTAGTTAAAAAACTTCCAAAAATCGTCGGAACCTTGATACACTGACTCTGCAAGTTTTAAAGGTTTTGACGCTGTCTTTAAACCCGCCGCAAGTTTCTCTCCAAACACTGCTTCCGAAAAGTTCCGAGGTCCACGGGCCGTAGACTCCATGCCCTTACTTAGCATGTCCTGAATTTCCCGAAGTTCGGCATTGGTCCCCATTATGCCACGCGTATACGCGTCTTCCAGTTCAGCGCGTATAAAGTCGTCCCCCTTGTTTGCAATATTTGAATAGACTAACTTAGCGGAATCAGCGAGACTACCTCCTCTTCCAATCATAGGAATGTTGCCGTTAGCAACAGCGAAACCCACCGCTGTTGTAAAGTTTCGAATCTGCGTAATTGGAGATAGAACAGTTTTACTGTACTGGGAGGCAGCTTTGCCTTTCAGAAACGTGCCAAACAACATCTGCGTTGTAAGAGCGCCAAAGGAATCTTCGGCTAACACCGCATTGGTTAAGTCTTTGTAGACTGCCTCGGGGACCATATACCCACTTAAAGAACCCCAGCCTTGAGAGTTAACAAGCTCCGCCGCAGCGTCAGCTTTTTCTGACGCTCCACTGGAAACAGACTGAACCATGCTCCGCCCGTTGCTGGACCCAAGTGTGACATATCCGTTGTTCTTAGTCAGGTATTCTTTTTGCGTGTCCGTTACCGTAGCTGGGTCAACAAACAACTTCCCAACCCCGTCTCGAGTTTTTGCTAATTCCGCAACCGTTGAAAAGTAATCGTCCACTGCGTTGAATTGAGCTAAGTCTGCGATAGTTCCTATATATGCCTGCTTCGGGTCATCTATTTCCCCCATCAACCTACGTAAGGGAAGATCTATCTGCTCTCGACCAATGAACATTCCTGTTTCTAATCTATTTTGTGCAACTCGCCCGCCTCTCAACTTGCCCCGAGTTTTTATACTGTACTTAGATAAGAATGCTTCTTGTGCTTTGTTGGCAACTGAATCGGTAACAGAGGACCCTATCACTTTCACAGCGGGTCCTTCTGGAGTTGACGTTATGTCCAAACCGTTCTTTAAAAGGTAATCCTCGCTAAGAATTTCTTTGCTGAAGGGATCCTCCCTGACTAGCCGAGTCAATTCTTTTTCAGTTGCAGGGACATTACCTCTAAAGTAATCCTTCGCGGCAGCGATTGATTCCTTTGTGGGCTTGTACTTCGCGTCTTCAAACACCCGATATCGACGCCTCAAGTATGACCCTATCCCAGCGTCGATCACATCTTTAATACTTTCTCCGTCTGGGGTTACAGGATCAGCTTTTAAAAAAGCGCCGCCTTTTACTTTCTCACTTAGATTATCCACATGGTCTCGCATTTTTTGTACGTTACCATGAAGGTTTGAAGGGATTTTCTTTTTTAAATTGGCCTTTTGAGCAGGATCTACTTCAGTCAAAAACTCTTCAACCCTGTTCATAATACCTACACGGTCTAGTTGTGACTCAGGTTTCATGTTTTTTAAAGCAACCCCTATTTCTTGATCCAAGTCTTTTAGTATGAGGTCGGCTTTTTTAATTTCTGTTTCTATCTGACCGTCCAAGAGTAAACGTTTTTCAGAAACTTCCTCTGGTAAAAACCCCCGATACCTAGCCGCAGCGGCGAAGTCTCTAAGTTTACCCTTGAACGTGCCAATTTCATCAGGGTTTACCGCTCTTTGAAATATTTTATCGTCTATTTCCTTACCTAAGATGTTCAGTTTTTGGCTTGCTGTTTTTGCCAAACTTTGTGCCGCTGATGTTTGTCCTAGTGCTCCGACAGCGGCGCCAACCCCAAGGCCTATACCCGTGGATTCAAGCGCACCACGAGTTCTATTTCTCAATCGAGCGAAGTTTTTTTCTTGTCCTTTCAATCCAATCAAATCTTCTGTTTGAGTTGGACCCATGCCCACCCAGTCTCCTATCGTTGTGTTGCCGTCTGTTGTAACAGCCACTTCCGCGAGACCTGCGGCACCGATTTGAGATGCGGCTACAGCCAACCGCTCTCCTCGGGTCAGGGCTGCTCTACTTGCAGTCCCTCGTAAAGCTGATTGTACAGCCATAGCCCCTTTGCCCGCGAGACTCGCCGCTTTCAAAGGACCCAACATAAATTGTGCGACTATCTCAGATCCCTTACCAACAAATCCTTCTGGGTCTAACCCCAAAGAATTTCTCAAGGCCTCTCCACCTTCAGTAACCTTGTCCGCGTAGTCTGCTCCAAGAGCCATAGCTCCAAGACCCACAATACCTTCTCCCGCTTTCAGCAGGCCAGACGCAACGCCTTCCGCAGCTTCCCCTAGAAGAGTACCGTCCCAAAATTGTTGATCATCGTCGTCTTGTTCGACAGGGCCCTGCTGTTGCTGGAGCATTTCTCCAGGGAGAAAGATTTGTTCTCCAGGGAGAAAGATTCTGTTAGACTCAGCCACGTCTTTACCCTGTACCTTTCGATGGACCCAAGTACTGCAAATTTATGCCATCCGCATCTAGAATATAGCGATGACCATCCACTGTAGCGACACTCGCATCTGGGTTTGTCGCCATGATCCTAGCTACGTTACCAGCTATTAGCGCGGCAGCTGGATCCTCATTCTCTTTGTAATGCTGATTATACGCAGATTTAAACATGCTATCTCCAAACTTGCTACTGGAACTACCACCTGCTGCTGCGACCCTTGCTCTGGCAGCTAACTGTTTGTCAAGGCGGATATCCTTGTTGCGCTCAGTAAACTGTAGAATCGCCATCTCTTTGTTAAACTTATTGGCTTCATCACGGTCAAGCTTCGCCATCTTCGTGCCCTCAAGCAGACCGCTTGCAATGTTTGTCAAAGCGTCAGGGCTCTGGCCCGCGGCAATAGCAAATCCGATCATCGCCATTTGATGCCACTTCTCTTTGGCTTTGCCCTTGTCCATAGGACCAAGCAGTTCGTTGAACTTCGTCTCGTAGTCCTTCACAGACACCGAGGAACCTGCGCCTTTAGGGTTCTTTGCGGCGTTGTCGGCATCTTTGATTAGAGTATTCACCTCTTTATCCACAACTTCTAAGTTTTCTGGTCGTATCCTAGGGCGCATAGTTCCCGCACTTGGGGTTTGGACTTCAACATCTTGACGTGTAACATCAACATTTTTAGGTTTATCGTTACCTCTGAACATATTCGAAAAAGCTTTAATCTCGGAAGCCTCTCTATCTTTGGGACCGCTCTCAGCGGCGTCTGCTTCCGGCCCTGTTCGACCAGCATATTCGTCAGCAATGTTTTCTGCAATTTTGAATGCCAGCGAGGGGACTATCGTCGCCTCCCCTCTGGCCTTTGTAAGGTCATCTTGAGTAACAGGCAGAAATTCTTGAGTATTTTCCGCAACAGGCATTGTATTACCAATGGCGTCCGGACCACTCAGTGATTCAGGGGGAGGACCACTCAAAAGAGAGGGGTCATTCTCTTGAGCTTTCTCGTACATGGCGTCTTTAAATTGCTCTTCGTCAGCCTGCTCAAGGCGTTGTTTAAGTATTTCCGCTTCTTCTTCCCGTATCTGCTCTTCGTCAGCCTGCTCAAGGCGTTGTCGCAACAACAAATCTGCTGTTGCGTCGGCGGATAACGGAACACCTGTGCTTACATCAAACGGGGTATAAGTCTCAGAGGACTCACTGACGTTTAAGTCTGGAATTGTTGCTTCTTGATCGGCAACAATAGATGCAGTGGAAGTTGTGTCAGACGGTTCACTCAAAGGCGTCCCTTCCGCAACGGGCATCCTGCTACCAACAACATCCCTAAACGAGTCATCTATTATTTTAGGAGGGGGACCAAGCCTTGCACTTGTAGATGTTACAGGGGCGTCGGAGTTCCGCGCTTGAATTAAGGCATCTACCACTGACGGAGCGGATTCTGTAAATTCGAGTTTAGGTGTGGGTACATCCAAAAATTCTTGATTTATACTCTCAGCGGAGTCCCGACCAGAGGACTTAATAATATTTGGCGCGGGGTCTCTTGAACCAAGACCACTAAATAAGGAGGACTTCTCCTCGTCGCTCATCTGAGCTAAAGCCAAAATACCTGGAAGGTTAATGGGCGGCTCCAAGGTTTCCCTGGACACATTTGAAAGAACCCCCGAAATACCAGACGAGTCTATTACATCCATAATCGACGATTCTGGGGGCTTAAACGAACTACCTAATTGAAGACCAGACGTGTTAAATTTAGGCTCAAAAGGCGCCTTAAACGGACTACCTAATTGAAGACCAGACGTGTCAATATTTAGACGTGGGTCAAACGGACCACTCAAAGTAACGTTAGGGTCAACTGTTGAGGTCCTGTAAGCGTCGCTAAAAGCCCCAGGAGGACCTTTAAGAGCCGTATCTGATTCTTGCCCAGCGTAAACACCAGCTACATCTTGAAGCGTGTCCCTTATACCGCTGATAATATTTGAAAGTCTGGAGTCCCCGCCGGGAACCGGAGCACTGGCTGCACCCGCCCTCTCAGGCATTTGTTCTGAAAGCTGACGTTCTACAAACGCGTCAGCGGGGCGGATATCACTAGGGTCAAGGCCGCTGTCCACCGCTGTCTCTAAATCCATAACCGTGGATTGCTGCATGATCTCAGGGAAGGAATCCTGTAAACGTACAAGAGTGTCCACCGTCAGACGAATCGGACGGTTTTCGTTTATGCCTGGTATAACCGCGACATACGTATCGACACCTACATTGCCACCTTCAGCGTACATCTGAGCCTCGCCAAGAAGTTCAGAGGAAGATGCCATGATTCCGCCCATCTCGGCTAGACGGTTACGAGCATCTCTGTTGGCAAATAGTTTTCTGTTCTCGACGCTGTTCATGACGACCCCTTATCCCTTTCAAAGGCTTTAGTTGTAGCTTCGATTCATGCCGTATAGCCCAGTTGCCAAGCCCAGTCCTTGAGAAAGCCTACTTGGACCAGGTGTTGTTCTCTGACTATAACTCTGTTGACCCGTTGGCATACCTTGGAAGATATCTGAGAAGAAGCCCAAGTCTCGTTGTGGTTGATTGTATCGTGCCATCTGGTTGGCGTACTGCGCATTCATCTGATCCTGCCTTAGACCCTGTTCCATTCCACCGACTTGCATCAAGGCGTTGATATCGTTAGCCTGTAGACCTTGCGCCGCTTCACCAAGTTTAGCTTGTTGCATACCTGCACCGACGATACCCTGACCTATTCCAGACATACCCTGACCAAGTTGTCCATATTGTCCAGCAAATGCGCCCATCTGACCCGCACCCTGCATACCCATCTGAGCGCCTTGCATACCCATTGAGCCTGCTTGTTGAGCGCCTTGCATACCCATTTGTAGGCCTTGCATCTGAGCAGCCCCCGCGTTTTGAGCGCCTTGCATACCCATCTGAGCAGCCTGTGCGCCCATTGCGCCTGCTTGACCCGCTGCCGCTAGCCCTTGAGCCAACCCTTGTTGTTGAGCCTGCCCTGCTTGACCCGCTGCCGCCAACCCTTGAGCCAACCCTTGTTGTTGAGCCTGCCCTGCTTGACCCGCTGCCGCCATACTTGTTTGAGCAGCATTCAAACCTGTTGCAGCCCCTGCTTGACCTAGTTGACCTTGGATCTGGGCTCCTGACTGTTGCCGTGCTCTTGCTGATTCGTAAGCGTTTTGCGCACGTTGAGAAGCCGATTCATACCCAGCTTGACGAAGTCCCGCCGCTGTTTTGGCCTGTTGTTCCAACGTGTTACGTCCAATTTCCGCCGCCTGAATGCCTTGACGAGATCCACCGAAAGCACCCGCCCCAACCGCGGTAGCCCCGAGGGCGTTTTGCTGTTGTTGCCCTGCACGAGCTACATCAGCCATCGCCGCGTCTATAACAGATTGCTCGTATGGATTCATGAAGCCTTGAGTGGATGATGGGTCAAACTCTGCGGATGACCCCTGTAAAGACCGAATACCCGACCTTGCAGCGTTTAATCCAAACCGACCCATTGCATCCGCACTGCTACCTGCACTGAGGATATTTCGGGCGGTGTTCGCACCCACTCGTTGGGCTTGAGACCCGCGGCCTAATAAGTTCTGACCAGTAGTCGCACCCACTTGTTGGGCCAGCCCGCCGATATTTTGGATATCTTGAGCGGAACCCGTTAAGGCCCTCTGCCCAGTTCCTATTTGACCCATAATGTTTCGAGCGGTCCTGTTACCTGTACGAACCCCTTGATTCGCTGCATTAGCAATTCCTCGGACACCACCCGCAGCGGCTAACTGGCCTTGACGAACCGCGTCTTGAGTCATCCTCTCTCCGACACCCAAACGGTCCACACCACCCTGCAATGTGTTGAAGCCTGATTGCATATTCCCTATGCCTGAAGAGACATTTCTACTAGCCGCCTGAAGCATTGGCTGATAAGATCCAATACCATCCCGAACACGGGCCATGGCCCCTAGCTGCGTCGGATTAAACCCAGCAACCTGCTCATCAGGCATTGTTAAAGCCTGCATTTCGGCGTCAGTCATCCCACCAGCGCGGTTCTGGTACAGACGCATCGCCTCGGGGAGAATACCTGTGTATGAGCCAGTGTCGTCACCAGCCATATACTGCTTCATCCAATCAGGGATGTCCGTGACGCTAGTCTGGGTAACTGTTTGATCTGCCATTATGCTGATCCTCTCTCAAAATCTCTCATCATGGCGTACATCTTAGCTGCGCCCTTTTCTCTGTTGCCGTTTCCGGCTCCTTTGACCGCCCGCTCTGTCATGACAAACTCACCGTCCGACAACGCCGCTTCTTGAACTGGCTGACCACCTTGATATATTTGCGCAGGAATAGAGTCACTGCGCCCTGTTCCTGGGCCCTCAATGTACCCACCCATGGCGTATCCTTCGGCGGACATCGGATCTACGTTGGTAAACGCCTCGGTGCCCCTCCGCGCATTCTGCGCTGCCATCCACCGTTGGTCATACGCATCAGCTTCTTCCTGAGTCGGGAAAAACTTGCCAGTATGTTTCGATGCAAACATACGTGGACCAACATTTGGTTTTTCAGCGGCTCCCGCAATTCCCATTAACAGATACGGCATCATAGGGTTGCCCCCACTACCCCCTGTTAAAAGGTCAAAAATACCACCAGAACTTTCTTTTTCGACAGCTTTTTTTACCAGTTGGTTTTTTACGCTAGAGTCAATGACATTACTTCCAGGCAAGGCTATTTCCTCTACACTGGAGTTCGCCCCACCAAGCAATTGGGCAATAACGCTATTTTTATTGTCTCCAGCGCCAAAAATCCCGCTGAGATTACCTAGCGGACCACCTTCTTTCCCGATCCCACCAAAAAGACTTCCAGCCACAGCCGCAGCAATAGCGTCCTTGGGGGACTTCTTGTCGATAAGCAAAGAGCCAATGCCCGCGCCGACCCCTGAAGAAAGCCCCGGTATAAGTAAACCAGCTAGACCACCAAGTATACCACCAAGCATTATGCTTCCCCTCTAATAGCTTCGGGCGCCGTCACCGTTATTGAAGTGCTTCGATTCTCAGCGCCTGTCCAAGCCTGCCCGCATTCAGGGCAATTCCCTGCTGGGTAGCTCGAAACTTCTTCGGGCGTGTCTACTGCGTTATCACAGTTTACACAATAAACCATATCAGAACTCGTCGAAGGTTTCCAGTGTGATCCATCAGGCATCGTAATTATAGTCATGTAATTGTCACCGTTGTTGTACCGACAGAGCCCGTAGCCTGAGATCCACGGACATACGGAGAATACTCTAAAGGTACTCTAACATATCCATCGTGACTAAAGATAGCCCCAGGTTCTAAACCGCTGTCATCAGTTTGAAGATTAGTAAACACTGAAAAAGTGTTGCGCCCCTCCCCAGGGTTCTGCATTTGCGCCAAGTACACAGAAAAAGCCCGAACAATCTCTGCCAAATACTGTTGGTCATACTCTTCTGGAGCTAGAGGAAAAAATGGGAGCGCAAGATTCCTGGACATTACCGCATCCCATCAGGTTGAACATCCACCCTTGGAGAACCCAACCTCCACGTTGTACCTGTTTCCGTAGTCTGTATTTTAAACGCAAACGATCTGCCTCTTAACCGGACATGAACTTGATCCGTAAACTGCTCAACAGGAACCGTTGCTGTTTTCTCCACGTTCTTAGAGTTACTTTGCAGATATGCTCCTCCGGGGAAATTTCGAGCCTTTAACGTCATCGTAGCTTGCGGAGTTTGATTTGTACTGTCTCGGAAAGTTAAATCAGGGATCATACGTTTTAAGAATGCAAACTGATCCCCCTCTCCTAAACTTATCTGACTGCTTTCAATGTAAGCATCTATCCCTGTAGCTGGATTTGTGCTTCCGTCATCAAACCCTAGCTCTTGGTAATAGAGAACGTGATCTGAGGCAGCGGCAACAGGTAAAGATTCAACCCCTCGATCTAACCAACATGTACGATTCAAGGAGCCATAATACCAAATCTGCTGTTGGTAGTTGTATACAACATAGCTATCGTTCTCTTCGCTAGAAGCAGAAGGATAAAACCACCACACTTCGGAAAACGCTGTGTTAGTGCCTGCCGTGATTTTTTCTAACTGATCAGAGTTAATGTCGCTAAACACATAGTCACGAATAGTGCAGGGCAATCGTTGCACCGCGCCACCGTAGACGTAAAACTCTTCGGCGCCCATCCAGAAAACCTGATCTTCAACGGCGATTGCCGCCAACGGCCCCGCAATAGTTATGTTTTCGGACAGAGTATTAATACCAAATGTGAAGGGTGGTCCAAGAAATTGCATCGCATGAAGCGAGACATCCGTGAACACCAATACCTGTTGCCGTGTCTCAACCGCCGTGATAATCTCGGACCCCGCTCCGAGGCGCAAGTCCCCCGCAGTGTTGGTCGCTGTAGAGTTCCACTCGGTTAAAGATGCTTGGTCCGAGAACCGTATAAGCAATGGATCCTGCACTCCAGGGTTTAGCTCACTATCACACCCAAACGCTATGACGTGCCGATCAAGATCAGATACCAGTACCTGTTTAGCTATCGTCGGGGTTGTTGTAGCACCCGCCAAAGATGAGAGTTCTACGGCTCGTGTGCTCGTACCGTTGGTCTTATCCCAGTAGAATAAATCGCCGTCACGAATATTTATCAAAAGGTCTTCGCCAAAATTGTCATGCGACCAAATGCGTAACGTTTGACCCGCGGCGGTCAAAGAAGTCGCGCTGCCCCATGTACCTCGGCTCCAAGTTCCAGCGCCCCAACCAGCGCCTGTAATTGTTGTGTCGAGCCCCGTGTTAATTTGATATGCACCAACGATACTAGCCCCGCCGTTACCACTGTCTGACGTAGTCCCAAATACAAGCGTATCGTTTATTCCGTCAGAGGTAGTAATTGAAGATAACGACGCCGCCTCTCGAGCATTTATGTAATAGTTATTTACGCTCTTCACATAAACAACCTCGTACTCTTGGTTCAAAACCTCTGCGGTAATAGCCCCACCTAAAGTAGTCGCACCTGAAAACGTGACAAAGTCATTCGGCATCGTCCCGTTTGCATTGTCTGTTACAATAAGTGTTGAGCAGGTGACCGCCGCACCGCTAGAGTGCGCCGCAGCCGTTGTGCCACGGATACCTCTTACGCAGCCAATTAAATTGTTGCCCGAAATGTTAGCGTAGCTAATAATTTCTGTGCCGACTTTAACAACTCCCGTGTCTGGAAATCCACTAGAACTTGTCAAAGGAAGGATATCAGTAAGAGCATCGATGCCTGCGGACAACGTATTGGCGGATGCGGAAAACGTCACATCCCCAGCCGTAGTTGTTTCACGAAGAGGGGTAATGTCGTTGTACCCACCGCCCTCATTAATATAGTATTTTAGGTGAGTACCAACTCCCAAGTATCGCTCCCCTTGAAGCGCGACCCATGGATGCAAAGCACGGCATGTACCTAAAAAGTAGGTGGAAGACGTTGGCTCCCACCCACCTATTTTCTCTGGAAAGCCAAACCGAAATCTGACCTTGTTCATGTCAAACCAGCCGCCCTCATTAGAGTACGACGTAGTCTCTTTATTTATTCCAGGGCGGAACTGGAGTTTGGTCAGCGGCATTTGACATTCCTAGTTTACGACTTCAGCCTCAAGTGATGTAGCCAGCATCTTTACAAAGGCTTGCTTCCCGACATGCAATTGATCCAGGTTAAATTGAGCCGACCCTGCCTTACGGTCAAGGTCTTTGATGTGGTTTAGCATAACCTTTTGCTGATCTGTCAGATCATCTTCAGTATATTCAGTATCGTCAATCGTAATGGTGTTTGTTTGTTTCTCAGCCATTGTGATCTCCTTTAGGTTTAAGTTAAGAGTTAGCTGCGATTGCAGCGTTAGCGGCGGTCATGTCCTCTGTTGTCCAGTAGTCTTGACCTACCATTAGTTGCAGATGCTCAACGTTACGAGCAACTGTGTCTGTCCAATCAGCATTCTCCATGCCCTCTGGTTGCCCAGCATTCAACAGATCAACGGAGTGACCCATTGCTGTGTAGTGCTGTGCAATTTCTTCTGCGGTTAGTTCCATAGTCTTATCCTTCTAGTGTTGCGATACGTGCTTCAAGAGCATCGTTCTTTGCTGATAGTTCCTGTAGTGCTTTAACCAAGACAGGTATTAATGCTGCCTCTGCTACTTCCTGAGAACCATCTTCACGGTCATCCCACAGAGTAAAGCCGTCTTTAATTTCTGGGTGAGCATCAATAGCTGTCTTAACTTCTTGGGCAATGAAGCCGTGGTTCGTGTAGCTATTCTTAAAGACATCCGTTGAACCTTCTTTGTAGGATTCGAATGTATCAGGTAGCTCACCTAAGTTTTTATACTTAAAGGTACGAGGCGTCAGATCATTGATAAAGCTCAGACCCGCTGTAGAATCAACAATCTCTTTCTTATAACGCTCATCTGAAACGGTTGACCAAGTTGCGACACCGTGTTGTGCGCGGATGTCACTGCCTGATTTACCAAGAGTTGTGTAACCTCCAGCGCAAGTTAGGTCATAACCTAAACCCATAGAGAAATCACCAGAGGATCCTCCCGCTGAACTTGATCGTAAAAAATTACCAACTAAGACATTACTGCTTCCTGTGGTTGTAATGGTGGTGTAGTTACCTGCTTTATAACCTATAAAAACATTGTTGTTTCCTGTTGTAACACCACCGCCAGAATCTGTACCCAACCCAATATTTTTGCCACTGCCAGTGGTAGTAGTATATAAACTTTTGAATCCAAATGCTATGTTATCACTTGCGGTGGTGTTGAAGTATAATGCTTGCCGTCCGACACCTACGTTCTGAGCTCCAGTTGTGTTGGAATATAAAGTATAGTAACCCATTGATGTGTTGGAGCTTGCGGTGGTGTTATTATATAAAGCATTAACTCCCAAAGCTGCGTTAGCTGATCCAGTAGTATTTAGGTGCATTGCTAAATGCCCCGATGCTGTGTTGTTGGAGCCTGTTGTGTTGTAGTACAAGGCTTGCTTGCCCATTGTGACGTTTCTTCCACCTGTTGTGGTAGAATAAGATGCTTGATAACCAACGGCTACATTGTTGTTTGCGGTGGTGCTGTTTTCTAATGCGTCTGTGCCAATAGCTACGTTGCTGCCACCTGTTGTATTGGATGCGAAAGCGTTGCTGCCAACAGTAGTGTTGTTGTCCCCTGTCGTTGTAAGACCACCAGCCCCAAAACCAATTCCTATATTATAAAAACCTACCGTATTTTGACGTAAAGCACCGTAGCCAAGACCCACATTGCGGTATCCTGTAGTGGTGTTTTGTAGTGCGAAACTGCCGAGGGCGGTATTGTATGTCCCTGTGGTGTTTTGAGACAGAGCTAATTGGCCTACGGCAGTGTGATGTATCCCGGTTGTATTGTTCAACATAGCTTGCTTGCCAACGGCAGTGTTGTTGCTTGCGGTGGTATTTGCTGTAAGTGCCTCAAACCCTATAGCCACATTATTTGCACCAGTAGTATTAGCATCAAGTGCATTTGTACCTAAAACGCTGTTTAATGCACCAGTAGTATTAGCGTACAAAGATTGATAACCAATGGCTACATTGCTGTTTGCGGTGGTGTTGCTTCTTAAAGATTGTTTGCCCAGTGCTGTATTATAAGTACCTGTAGTGTTGCTGAAAAAGGCCGCACGTCCAAGGGCCACATTGTTTGAGCCTGTTGTATTACTGTAAGCAGCCTCGTGTCCCACAGCGATGTTGCCATCTGCGGTGGTGTTAGAATATAAAGCGTCCATTCCAACAGCAATATTACGATCTCCACCTGTATTGGTGTATAAAGCCCTAGCACCCAAGCCCACGTTCTGAAGACCAGTCGTGTTGGAGTAAAGCGCACGTCTACCAACTGCTGTGTTAGTGACTCCTGTAGTATTACTATATAGAGCCTGAACCCCAACAGCGGTTCCTTCCACTGCGGTGGTGTTACTAAGCATAGCGCTATAACCCACTGCTACATTGCTGCTAGCGGTGGTGTTGGATTCCAATGCGCTATGCCCCAATGCTGTGTTGTTGGAGCCTGTTGTGTTTGCACCTAGACTATTAGAACCCATCGCATTGTTGAAGCCGCCTGTTGTAGTTGCATCAAGTGTGGCCTGACCAATACCTATATTACTATTGCCGCTGGTAAGATCATTAAGAACAGAGTTTCCAAGAGCGACATTGAAGTCCCCAGAAGTAATATTTTCAAATGTGCCATTACCTAAAGCCACGTTTCCTGAACCAGTGGGAAAGTTGCCGTCTAGCTTGATTGTGCCGCTGGATACGTCAAAATTTGCACCGACAGTAACATTTGCATTAAAACTTGCGTTACCCGCCTCAGACATATCCAAGGTTAAGGCAGTAATACTAGCACCACCATCAATACCCTGAAAAATAATATCTCCATCACTTATAAGAGATTTTATCGCCATATCTGCTGGGGTGCTGTTTGTAGATATTTGCCCAAACTGTGTGCCGCCATCCGCAAATATTATTTGCTGTCCATCAGCATCAAGAATAATATCTCCTGCAACATCTATGGTTAGATCACCAGAAGCATTGGTAATGTTGCCTGTTACGTCAATACCTGTGGAGGTGGTGGCGAGTTTGGAATTTCGATTATGATAAAGAGTTGTTGCCCCAGCATTCAGGACACTAAATGTTTCCTCATCCGAGGGGTTTCTAAATGTTACACCAGAACCATTGCTAATAAGTTCTAGGTTTCCAGCGCCAGCATCATAAATCTTTGAGGCACCTGCTGTCGCATCATGATAAATTTGCAAATCATTAGAAGCCCCCATGATGATTTTTGAAGAGTCCGCAAACCTAATGTCGTCGCCTGTGGATACAGAGAGATCAGTCCCGCCAGTCGTGTTGCCGTTAGCAAGAATTTCAGCCAGCGTATCAACTGTACCGACCTGTGAGTCAACGTAAGCCTTAATGGATTGCTGTGTAGAAAGTTTGGTTGCGCTGTTGGAAGCCATGTTGTCTTCATCCAGAACGCCATCCACTGTGGTAGAGCTTGAAATATTCAAGCTAGTGCCAACTGTTAATGTGGTTCCAACCGCCGCTGCACCAACGATGTTAAGCGCGTCAAAATGTGCATTGTTAAATACATTCGCAGCGACTGCGCCAGTACCCGCGCCGTTAAAGAACACAACCGCAGTCGTCCCCGCTGGGACTTCATAGTCGTTACTTGCGTTATATGTACCTTGGAACAGTAATATGCTCCGCGAACCAGACAGGTTGTTACGCACATAGATAATCTTTTCAGCATCGTTCGGGGTAAGCTGAACGTATACTGTACCTCCTATGTCCGCGCTATCCCCAAAAATAACCAAGCGATTGCGTCCATTTGAAGAAGAGCCGTCGCTAATTGGCAATGTATTTGGAGAGCCGCCAGACCCTGTGGCACTTAACGTCACGGAAACTTGACCGTCAAGAGAAGTGTCCAATAACTCAAAGTTTGTATTTGTTGTATCACCCCATGTGCCAGACTGTTCGCCTGTGCCGATGAGTTCAATACCGTTGTTTAATGTATATGTACTAGGCATTTTTCTATCCTATGCTGCTATGTCATCCCAGTTTGGAGTTTGAGACGGTGTTTCGTCACTCCATGCTGGGGTGGAAGATGGTGTGGTTGGAGTATAACTTGGATTTTGATTTGGATCAATCTGTGAGAAAGAAGAAGATTGAGATGGTGTAACTGGACTGTATGAAGGATTCTGATCAGGTATAATTCTTCCCCAGACGAGTATACCCCCTATTTCACCTGTGGCCTCTACTCCAGTAACGTTTGCATCTGCTCCCACAGAGACTTGTACCGCGCCCACTTCCCCTGAACCTGATACTCCTGTGACATTAACTGTTACAAAAATACCAACGTCAACGACACCAACGTTGCCAGTTGCAACAACGCCTGTTGGCGTTACGTTTGCTTCCGCAACAACAGTTACTCCACCAACTGAACCCGTTGCTTCAAGACCAGTGACCGTCGTTACGGCATCTGCTTCGACAACTACAGAACCAACTTGACCTGTACCTGTTACGCCAGATGGACTGACCACAGCCTCTCCGACTATAGTTACTTGTCCTACGGATCCTGTGGAAGCAACGCCTGTTGGCGTTACTATGACCCCAGCGCCCTCAATAACAGTTACTGTGCCTATCTGCCCGACCGAAGCAACGCCTGTTGGCGTTACGTTTGCTTCCGCAACAACAGTTACTCCACCAACTGAACCCGTTGCTTCAAGACCAGTTACGGGAACGTTTGCTTCCGCAACAACAGTTACTGAACCTATTGCCGTTACTGCCTTTGGTAAGTCTGTCTGGCCCCAAGGCATTTCGTTCCAACCGAAGCGCCCAAAGCCTCCGATTGGAACGATAACGTCAGCCATTAGGCTATCCGAATAATAGCGTTAGAAGCATCTGCTGTTGGGAACACGACTGTGAAGTCACCATTCGTAGAAGTTTTGTCTGAGCCAAAGTCCAGAACAATAACAGCGGGGTCTCCTGCGGCAGAATCGTTATAGATTAAAGCCCCACGAGCGGTGATCGTAGATGAAGACCAAGTCGTATCTGCAAAATCTGTAAACGCTGTAGTTCCAGAACTTGTTGGGTCAACTCGTGTTAGAGTGTTTCCGCCAGCCGTATACCCTGTTCCTGTCACCTCGTTAGTCGCTGTATAAGCTGTTGTAGAGGCATCAAAAGAAGCACTATTCGTATAAAGGGCAATTTTAAACGTGCTGCCACCTGAGTTTTTAAAGTTATGCACAGCCTCAAGAAGCTCTTTCTTAAAGCTCGTACACATGAAGTTACCTGAAAAGGCCATGTCACAATCTCCTTATGTTCTCGGTTTGCGAATAACGCCAGAGCGGTATTCGTCAGTTGTCTCTTGAGCTTCGCCCAAGTTCTTCAGTCTGGAAATCCCCTCCACAAATCTTTGGTTATACATTTGCATCAAGTTTGGATCTCCTTTCATGTACGTGTATGCCTCAATTAGTGACGCATACAAAAGAGTAATCTCTGCATTGGTGGAGAGCCAGCTTGTTCCACCGTCCGCACCCGAGGTCAGTGATGCGGGCCTATATAAGTAGTGAATATCCACAGTATAGTTGGCATTTGGAGTCGGGGCTAAGATAAAGTTATCCACGTCAAACTGAGCATAGTACTTAGGCTCACCAGTATTGGTAGAGTCCGGATTGTATGTTTGCACAAAGTCTAAATCTTTGAATATTAAGAACTCTTTGTCTCCACTGACATCAATACTTAACGAGAAAGGAGCTAAGAAGTCGGAAGGGACAGCCAAGTACTCATTACCTGTAGTCATAGTGCCGAACTGGTTCTTTTGAAACAGATTTAACTGCACACTTTTAAGTATGCGTTCTTCCGCCAACCTAATAAACAAAGGCAGATTGTTAACGAAACTGGTCTCGTCGTTTTCCGTATAATCCTGAATGGCTTGTTTCAGTTCGCCGTATGTCATTGTCATGTTGTCACCGTCACCGTTCCTACGGATCCTATCGCCACTAAATTATCAGGAGGAGATATCCCAGGTATGTAGTTAAACCCTACAGGATTCCACCCCCACTGCAAAGCCCGCTGCTCTGATAAGCCAGACTCTGGTCTAGGGTTTCGCAAAGCTTGAGGATCTGGGGCAGCTTTTGGAGGGAATAATTGTGGATGCTTTGGATCAAACTCGTCAGGTCCAACCTTTGCGCCCGTCCACTCGACCTGCATCACACGCAAACGGTATCGACGCCCTGATCGATCAGATATTCCCCATGCGTTTTTCCCTGAAGCGTATGGCATTAGACCCTCAGATAACGAATGCTAGGTTGTAATTTCAACGGAACTCGATCTTCGTCTTCGTCCGCCGCACGTTGGAACTCTTCCTCATACACAGATTTCAACAGTTGAATCCTGTCAGGTGACCGCTTCATAGCAATATAATAAGCCAGGCCCGCAACCATACAGGGGTAAAAACGGAAAGGCATGTCTGTTGTGTTAGTGTACGCACCAGCATCTTCAATTCGCTGCACGTAATAATATATCAGTTGATCCGTGGAGTTTTCTGGGACAGCCCATAAGTTTATAACAGGATTGATCTGCCTGTTAAACCAAAACTGACTAGGCCGACCTTGCGTTGTCTTGTTGGGCAGTGTGACATAGTCGCCTCGGCTGATACGTTGGACCTCATAGTCCGTATTGTTTCTGCGAAGTACTATCTCTAAAACATCGACCACATCAGGAAGTAAAGTCTCTTCGGCTTGCCCTTGAGTAAGGTTAATAGTGCCTTGCTCCACGGTCCACATGTTAATACCACGGTTAGCCCAGTCCGCAAACATCAGGTTAAGAGACCGACGTGCCGTCTTAGCATCGTAACCAGTGCGAACCTCTAGCCCGCACCGCTCAAACGCTTCCTCAATTATCTCACCGATATCAAGATTAAAAGCTCTTGTTCCTGAAGTTGCCATATCACTAACTCATGTGTGGGTTTTGGTTTGTTTTCACACTAACGCAGCCGCCGTCAGCATAACCAACTTTTCCACCGCGCATCATCTTTACAGGACCTCCGCGCATCATCTTTACAGGACCTCCGCGCATCATCTTGCCGACTCCATCAGCGGCGTAATCAGGGACCATCTTACCCTGTTTGTTTTTTACCATATTAAGTTTACCTGGCATTTTAAGCACTCCTATTTCTGCGCGTCATGATGTGGCGCTGGTAATCTTCTGTACTATAGTTCGTATAGTAACCTAATTTTTCCAACTTTACAGCAGCGTCTTCTAACTCAGTCCAACGCTGTATGAACACAATAGCTTTTTCTTTCAAGTACGACAGTAACCAAAGGTCTATTCCCGCCGTCGCGTAGAAGTTATTCATCGCCATGCATT
>WLWG01000644.1_pt1 | contig 34912 bp, 32 predicted proteins | sample 6712871 | NCBI WGS metagenome assembly WLWG01 (sample SAMN12718693, study PRJNA515312) | sponge metagenome | isolation source: marine sponge | host: Mycale hentscheli | place: New Zealand: South Island, Marlborough, Capsize Point | collected 2003-05-01
TCCAGTGGTAGTACTCCGGGTCGCAGGTGTTGAAGACCCTGTCCCAATCGAAACTGCACGCGTAGCGGCGCATGGACGCCTTCTGTTGCGCGATGTTGTCGTAGGTCCACCGCACCGGATCCTCACCTCGCCGGATAGCCGCGTTCTCAGCAGGCAATCCGAAGGCGTCCCAGCCGATGGGGTGCATGACGTTGAAGCCGCGTTGCACCCAGTACCGAGCGATAACGTCACCCAAGGCGTACGCCTCGGCGTGGCCCATATGCAGGTCACCGGAGGGGTACGGGAACATGTCGAGCACGTACTTCTTGGGCCGCTGATCATCGGGGAGACCCGATCGAAACGGTGCCAACTCGTCCCACACCGGAAGCCACCGTTCCTGGATGGCTTCGACGTCGTACCGGGTGTCGTCGTACTGGGCGTCGTCGTGGCCGGTGTCCGCGCTGGTTGTCATAGCCGGGCAAGACTACCGATGTAGCTCACCACTACCGACCGGCCAACGCTTCCGCGAGAGCGCGGCCCACGTGCCGGTGGGCTGCCCACGACCAATGCATGCCGTCGGGGTTGGCGCTTCCATCGCGCAATCCCGGCAGCACCGCGGACTCCGGGTCCACGAGTCCGACGTCGAGCACGCGCGCCAAGCGATGCGCGGCCGTGCTGGCGCCCGCGTGGTGGCGGTTCGACGGGTAGTACGGCGAGCGATAGGGAGAAGGCGCCACGAGCACGATCGGCACGTCGGGGCGCAGCACGCGGATCGTTTGGATGATCCGGGTCAGATACCGGTCGGTCGCGTCCTGCGGCAGTTGCCGAAGCCGTCCACCCGTGGCCCGGATGACGCCCGGCGTGAGCTCGCGGTAGGCGCGGCGGAGCCGTCGGCGCAGCCCTCCTGGACGCACGTACGGCAGGGAGTCACGCAGCCACGTCGGTACCGATGCCGGGAGTTGATCCATGCCACCGACCCCAATCACCACGTAGTCCGCACGGGGTAAATACACGCCGTAGGCCATCGGGTCCTTGGTGAGCGCCCACCAGGCGTCCCGCGCTGTCCAGCCCTCGCGGGCAACGAGGTCCACCTCGGCTCCCAACTCCCGAGCACAGACCATCGGATAGAGCCGATCATCGGTGGGCTGCTCAATCCGCTCGGGTCCGTGGAACGCCAGAGAGTCGGCCACAACGAACAGATGGGCACCCACGAGCGGATCCTTTCAGGGCGTACAGTGCGCCCTCGTGACTGCTCGGGGTTGGGCGCTGTTTGTCGCCCTTGCTGTCTTGTGGGGCATCCCCTATCTGTTCATCAAGGTCGCCGTCGACGAACTTTCCCCGGCGATGGTCGTCTGGGTGCGCGTAGCCCTCGGAGCGTTGATTCTGCTGCCGATCGTTCTCGCTCGCGGAGATATCAAACGCCTCAGCGTGACTAACTGGTCGTGGATAGTCGTGTTCGCGTTCGTGGAGATCGCGCTGCCCTTCGGTGCGCTGTCCTACGCCGAGATTCGACTCTCCAGTTCGGTGACCGCGATCCTGATCGCCGCCGTTCCCATTCTTTCCGCGATCATCGGTTGGCGCATCGGTATCGACGACCGGATCAGCAAATCCCGCGCGCTGGGCCTTGCGATCGGTGTCATCGGAGTGGTGACGCTCGTCGGCATCGACATCCGGGGTGATGATTGGCTCAGCGTCGCCGCCCTGGGCATCACGATCGTTGGCTACTCGTGCGGGCCAATCATCGTCGCGACGAAACTTTCTCGCGCTCCCGCCATGGCCGTCATCACGATGGCACTGGTCGTCAACGCGATCGTCTACGCGCCCTTGGCGTGGGTGACCCGGCCACTCGTGCCCGTCTCCGCCCAGGCGTGGTGGTCGGTGATCATCCTGGGTGTGTTGTGCACGGCGGCGGCCTTCCTGGTCTTCTTCGCGCTGATCGCCGAAGCCGGCCCATCCCGCACGACCGTCATCACCTTCATCGCCCCGGCGGTGGCGCTCGCGCTCGGCGTCGTGGTTCTGAGCGAGCCGCTGACCTGGGGAATCCTCGTTGGCTTCCCCCTGGTGATCATCGGTTCCTTCCTGGCGACCCGACGAGCACCTGCGGTGGAGGCCGAACCCCACCCGTAGACGCCACCCGCAGAAGCCATAGGTATCGGCTCACCATGACCGCCGAGGGTGGAACAAAACAGGTCAGTTTGTTTCATTCGGCCCGGACGTCGGTGAAATCCGCTGATTTCGGGTTATTTTCAGCCAACATCACACCTGTTCATGGGGGACATCATTCACCGTCGCACGCCACGAACGCTCGCTCGCTGCGGATCAGCCGTGACCGCCATAGTGCTTGCGGCAAGCGGGCTCGTCGCCATCGCTCCGGCAGCCTCCGCGGCGTTGAGTACCGGATGCCAGGCCGTTGATGACGATGGCGCGTACACCGGGTCCGACATCTACTGGCAGCAGGTGAGTGGGGGGTTCACGTTTTCGACGGGAGAAACGCTGAAGATCACCTACAGTGATCCCACGCAAACGCCTACGACCGCACACATCATGGCGGGTACCTCCGCCGCCTCGGGCGTTCCTGCCTCCTTCTCGTCGAAAACCTCCACGAGTACCTTTCCGGCGACACTCACCTATACGCTCGACCAGGATTACACCTATGTGAAATTCTCAATTGACGACGGAAACGTCGGCATGGTTTTCGAATGCGGGATCGCCCAAGCGATCACGTTCGCGAACCCGGGTGACCAGGAACTGCCTACGGGAACGGTCAGCCTCACGGCCACCTCGGACTCGGGCCTGACCGTCTCGCTTGCGTCCTCGACGACGTCGGTGTGCACGGTGTCCGGAACGACGCTCACACTGAAAACTGAGGGAACCTGCACGATCACCGCGAGCCAAGCGGGTTCTGGTGACTACCTCGCCGCCGATGACGTTGTGCGCTCGTTCACGGTGAGCAAGGCTTCCCAGACGATCACGTTCGCCAATCCGGGATCGAAAGCGCTCAGTGTGGGGAGTTTCACCGCGTCGAGTTCGGCGGATTCTGGCCTGACCGTCTCCCTGGCGTCCAGCACCGGCTCGGTGTGCTCGATGACGGGCTCCACCGTGGGCCTCCTGGCAACCGGCACCTGCACACTCATCGCCAGCCAAGCCGGCAACTCCAACTACAACGCCGCCACGAACGTGGAGCGTTCTTTCTCTGTCACCGCGTCCAGCGGTGGTGGCGGTGGCGGTGGTGGCGGAGCACAAGCAGCGCCAGCACCAGCAGCGCCAGCACCTACCGCCACCGGTACCACCACCACGGCAGTGCTTACGTGGACGCCTGACTCCGATCGAGAGAAGTACGTGTCCAGTGGCCAGGGAGTAGAAATTTCCGCCGAGGCTCTCGCTCCCACCGGCGGAAAGAGAGCAGTCGATGATGGCGACGCGTTCGCCCTTGTCGATGGAGACGACATCGAGCTGGACATCAAGGGTCTCGCCGACGACAGCACCTTGACCGTGTCCTTCACGTTCGCGGACCCCGATCGCCCCGAGTGTTCTATCGAATCCCAAGAAATCGAGGTGGGATCAGGAACAACCCTCACCGAGTCCTCCATCCCCTTCGATCCAGCCGATCAATGCCTGGGCGAGTGGACGATGACACTCGAGGGGCAAACCAGCTCCTCGACGGCATTCGAATTCACAACACCCATCGCACTCGCGGCCAAGCAGTCGGTCACCGAGACGTTGGATGCGAAGGGCTCCTACTTCTTCAAAGGACGATCCGACGCCTTCCATACGAAGTCTCCCCGCAAATTGACACGCCTGGCCAACTCGGTCCCCGAGAAGGCAGACGTGACCATCGCGGTGACCGGTGTCTCGGTTTCCCTCAAAGGCAAGAAGGCCAACACATCGTTGGCGAAGAAGCGCTGCGAGCAAATCGAGGAATTCATGCGCGAGGCCCTGCCCGGGCGCACCGTAACCTTCGAAAGCGCCGCCGTCGGGGCCCGCAAACGCGGGGGCGACGTTTCCACGGACGCCCTTCTGTCTCGCAACAAGCGCGGAAAGCCGCTGACAACCGTGTCCGTCGCCTACACCACACTCAAGTAACGCTCCACCTGCGGTAGACGCCGATGTGGTTGACTCTCAGCCATGACGTACCTACTGCGCACCATCACCGCACTCCTCGCAGCCGTCGGGCTTGCTATCGGCGCTCTTGCCGCCGCCGCACCGGCGTACGCGGACGATCACGTCACCTTGACGGTGACCGAATTACCCGGTCAGGTCCGATTGATGCCCGGGGAGAAGATCGAGTTGACGCTCCAGACCAACCGCACCACGGGTTACCAATGGTCGGCGTCGACAACGGGGAAGAAGAAGGCCATCAAGGTAAGCAAAGGCGAGTACACCCCCTCGGCCTCCGTCCTCGCTGGCGCGCCCGGCACCACCACCTGGATGATCACCGCTCGCAAGCCAGGCAAGGCCAAGGTGAATATCGCCGCCACACCACCAGGGGGCGGAGATCCGGACATCTCGACACTCACGGTGATCGTGATGAAAGAGTCCTGCGAGGACTAGAGCGTCGCTCGGACGTGTTCTGGGTGCGGGCCGCTAGTGGCCCGCACCCGTGAAATCGTGAACAACGTCATCGCTGTCGCAGACGTCCCACAACGCTCCAGCGATTCTGTCCGGATCGAACGCCGTTCCGGGGGCGATGCTCCCGCGGATGGTCAGTGTTCGCACCCCAATCGTCGTCTCGCGCAGGTCCTTGTCGAGCGCGATGGCAAGATTGCGAAGCGCCGCCTTCTGAAGCCCGAGCCCGATGCTTGCCACCATCGGGGAGTCCGCCGTTCCACCTCCGGTGAACAGGATGCGCGGAGACTGCTGGGTGAGCATGCGCGGAACCACCGCCTGAGTCATCGCCAGAGCCGCGACCACTCCGGCATCGAGCCCAGAGCTCACGGCATCCAGATCACTGTCCAGCCCTCCCGGTACCCAGGCGGACACGTTGAACAACGCGCAGTCGATTGCAGGGTCGCACGCGTCGGCGTAGGCGGCGACCGTGTCGCGAAGCGCCGTCGGTTGCGACGCATCGACAACCAGCGTCGCTACCCGCCCACCGTCGGGGCCGAGGTGGGTCACCATCTCGTCGAGTGTGTCCGCTGAACGAGCGGCCAACGTGACGTCCGATCCACCCGCGAGGGCGCGGCGAGCGAAGGCCATCCCGAGTCCGGGCCCCGCCCCGACGATCAGGACGCGACCGGCCGAGTGGCCTGAGAGCATCTCGCTATTCGTCGTCACAGGTCCTCCCGATCGCACACATTCTTGGTGATCACGTTGCCCGGGATGACACGGCCCCCGACCACCAGGGAAATGGTCGGGGGCCGTGCACGCTCGGTCAACGCTTGCGCTTGCGAACCTTCACCCGATCAGTCACCGCCGCCGTGGCGTACGGGGATCCGGCCGACGGAACGTACGTCGCGGTCACCCGGGTCTTGCCACGGGGCCACTTCTTGGGCGTCTTCCACCGGTAGTCAGCGATCCCGTCCTCGATCGGCACCGTCACCGTCTTCATCCGACGCTTCCGCTTGAACGTAAAGGTCACCGTTCCCGGAACGTCCGTCGCCGTGAAGAAGACTTCGTACAGCTTGCGCTTATTGCGCCGAGTCTTCTTGGGGACGTCGAGCTCCATCGTCTGAGAGTTCCCGATCTCGGCAGTCGCGCCAGTCGCAACCGCACTACCACCGGTGGACGGCGGTGTTGCAGGTGGAGGTGGCGGAGACGTGCGCTGGGTGACCTGCACGGGAGTCGTCGCGACCTGCTGCGAGACACCCGAGATGTTGGTCGCCGTCACCACCACGCGCACGTAGTTCCCTGCCTGGGCGTCGGTGGGCGTGTACTTCTCACTCGTAGCACCCGGAATGTCCGTGCAATCCGATCCGTCCGCCTTGGAGCACTCTTGCCACTGGTAGGTGTAGGTCGACGGGTTGTTCGTCCATGTCCCTGGGGAAGCAGTGATCTCTGTTCCGGCAGTGCTCCCCTGGGCGCTGGACGTGCTCGGCTGCTGTTGAACACTCGGCGTCGCTCCACCGCTCATGCGTGCGAAGCCAGATTGACCCAGGACCAGCCACAGGTCTCCGGAAGGATCGATGCGCATGTCACGCGGAGGAATCCCCGTCGGATTTCTATAGGACCCGAGGAGTTGACCATCGGTGTTGTAATGCCAGAGGACTGGCGCTGTGCTGAGCGAAGCCCACAAGGTTCCGTCTGCTCCGCTTTCGAGGCCACCAATGTTGTGGGTCACCGGGACAGCGGTCGCGGTGGGCGGAGACGCCAAGCGTTCAAGTTGATTGACGCCAGATGAGTAGGTGTTCGATCCGGCTACTGCCAGAGTCGTGAAGGGCGCCGGTACGCCGGGTGCCAACCTCCATTCGGTCACATTGGGCAGCGTGATGCCATTGGCGTCGCTGTAGCGGGCTACGCCCAGGAGGGTCTTCTCGCGGTCGAAGGGGGCAACGCGGGCATTTTCCGACATGACAAAGGACACCGTGCTCGTCGCACCTCCCGGTACCAGATTGTCGATAGTCAGCGAGTTCGTTACGTCGCTTCGCTGAGAGGCGAGGTCCAATGTCGCCAAAGATCCGGAGCTCGTCACCCGGCCGAGTCCTTGAGCCCGGGAATTTTGGCTGAAGCCGAACCACACGGCTCCGTCTGTTCCACGGCGGCAATTCCAGGTGGAGGTGGTGGGCACGGCGACGGTGGTCTGCACCCCGGCACTATCCACTCGGATGACATTCGCCTTCTCGTGGCAGACGTACATGATGCCGTCGGTCGTTGCTGCCAGTCCGGTTACGTCTCCAGCATCGGTGAGTTGGGCTTGACGGATGAGCTCGCCCGATTCGGCTACCACCGCGTAGGCATCGTTTCCGTTGCGTTGCCCGTGCACGTACACATACCCGTTCCCGGGGGCGTCCACGTACGTGACGCTCTCCCAACCGCCTCCCAGTGTGTTGATGGGGAAACTGCGTACGGCTCCCGTATCAGCAGTGGCAGCAGTCGAGCCAGCCACCACGCCTGTTGCGGCCATCCCGATGCAACACGCTGTTGCGATGGCTTTGCGGATCATGGCGAATTCACTCCTGTCGTCGATGTCTGTACGCGAGTCTGACCGGCCGTCGTGCCCGGAACAAGCCTCACAGGGGTAATCAGTGAGAAGTGGGGTGCTACGACCCCGTGAAGAGGAAAGCGCCCCCCGGCGACATTTCCCGTCGGGGGGCGCTTTCGTTACCAGGGGTTACAGGTGACGGGAGAAAATCGCGTCGATCTCCTCGACGTGGCTTGAGCCGTAGGGCCCTGCCAATTCCCGTTGCTTGCGCCACTCGCGCTCGACGGCACGTCGGCTGGTGGCTTCCTGCGAGTAATACGCGCGAATGCGCTTCAACATGCTGGCCTTACCTTTCTCGCCCTTGTGGGGCACTTGTTGTGTTGTGCGCCGGGGGTCACCCGACGCTTTTATTGTCTCACGACATTGATGACGTGGACGCTACGCAGACATGTGCCCGCGATGACATGTGCGAGACGAATGGATCCGTAGCAACAAGTGCCCCGTTGCCGAGACAAAACCGGCCAACGAGTAGTCGGTACTAACGCTTGCCTGTCCCTGATAGATCCAGACGCCGGGAACAACGTGTCTCCCCAATTCCCCAATTCCCACTTCTCGAATTCTCGAATTCTCGAATTCTCGATGCTTCTTGCCCTGGCTGTCCGCGAGTCGCTCAGATGGGGACCCAGGCTCAGGGATCCGGGAAACTCGAGTGCTTGGTTGCGTAGCTCGAGGTGACGGTGGTGAGCGGCTCGCCGCGCTTGCGCGCGTCGCGTCAGCCCTTTGTTCTTTCGCGCCTTGTCGTGAGGAACACCATCGCCTTGTCAATCCCCCACAGCAGTAGCGCGAGCACGCAGCAGGCCAGCAAAATGACGACGAGGTTCATTAAGACGGGCCCGTAACCCAGTTTGACGACGTTCACGAAGGGGTAGGGGTAGGCATCAACGATGGCGCCTCGAATTAGCGTAAGCAGAATCCACGAGAGCGGCAGAATGAAGCTGGCCATGATGAGTTTCAGGGAGATCCACTCGCGAGGGCCAACGATCAGCCAAGCGAGAACGAACGCAAGTGGCGTCAAGATGTGATTGCACGCGTTGCTGACTGCGGCTGCCCCTTGGGTGTCTACGAGATCGGCGAGAGCGAAGTGATAAATCAAGCCGGTGACTGAGATCATGAGTAGTGCGCTCAACCAGATGGTTTGAAACCGTGGGGATGCTGCACGCGGTCGATACACAAAATAGCCAGCGACGATGGCGACAACGATGTTCGACCAGATAGTGAAGAACGACAGGTAATCGACGACGCGATTGATTAGGGGCTGCCCCGAGCTCCCCAATAGTGACGGTTCCGCAGACAGGCTGGGGTAGGTATCGCGTAGGACCATCGAAAATCCGATGGCAAGCCCCAAACTCGCGACCCCGCAAGTGATTGAGTACGCCCACCGATATCTTGCGGCACTCATGTGGTGAACCTAGGTCGTTTCACGAGACGTTATTGACGTGTTGCACCACATGCTGGACGACTCTCGCCGGCAACTCCACGCGAAGAGACCACCGGGCTCCATCCCGAAGCCGCAGGCCAAAGTCATTCCTTGGCGATGAAGGTGTACTTACCTTCCTCATCGGTCTTTGGATCCATCCAGATGATGGAACATTTGCCGGACTCTTGGAACTTGGCAATCACCTTGCCCCTCTCGGTCGTCTTGATCGCGCAAACCTCCGCGCTTTCTTGAGTCGCTCGCCACTCGAGCCGCTTACCGAGAGCGGTCTTTGCCTGGGCGACCTGCTCGAGAGTGTAGGTATCGCCAACCTCTACCTTCTTCTCGCTCAGCGCCTTCTCGAAAAGCCCGGGCTCCCACGGAAGAACCATCGTGGCCGACTCAATGCTGTCCACCCACGCGTCAGCACCGGAGACACCGGAGTACAGCTCGGCGGAGATAAGGACGTCTTTCAGCCCGGGCACGGTCGGGGTGAACTTGAAGGTCGCGACTCCATCAACGAAGGGGGCCGCTGCAACAGGGGCACCATCCATGGAGATGACAGCGTTCCCTTTTGTCCATTGTGCAGGAGAGTCTGGATCTGGTCGAGTGGACGCGTACGCAAAGATTCGCTGCGGGTCGCCAGCAATCATGTATTGCGGAAGAGCGGCCTGTATCGCGTTGCCGACCGGACAGTTGTTCCCACCTTCGCTAGTCCAACATGCCGCTGGTGCCGGGGTCTGGTCGTCAGCCACGCACTCACTGATGTCATCGCAGTTATCGTCCGGGACGACGAAGTTCCCCGATGCCGGTGTTGCCCCGTAGACCGTGTACCAAGTTCCGTTGCTCAGGGTGGGTGGCACCAAAAGGGAGCGGTCATCGAGGAACAAACCCGCCTGAATTGCGACTGTACAATCCTGGAAGGCCTGGAGGTCGGAGTCATACTTGTTGTCGGCAGTGCCTACTCCACAGGGTTCTTTTGCAACCGCCGCTGTCGCAGTCGATGCGACGGCAGCCAAACCTGCAAGGGCGAGCGACATCCCCGCAATAGCTGCCACGGAGCGCCTTCCAAGGAAACTGAACATCACTGCCTCCCGCTTTATTCACCGTCTGGACCCTTAAGGTACGCATCCGATATCACAGCACCACCAAAAATGAGGGCTTTCCCTCACTTACTCGATACCCCGCTCACTAGAGGCCTGCGCCGTTCCGGCGGCGGGCTGGTTCAAGGCTCTGCCGAGCGCGGTGCCCTCTGTGGGACTTCCACGAGAAATTCAGCTAATGAAAGCGACAGCTTGTGTCCCAACTCGCCGATTGCTCTCACTCCCGACCACCCGGAAGTGAAGGCCTCGCCCCTTGGGTCAACACCAAACGGTGGAGCTGAGGGGACTCGAACCCCTGACCCCCTCCATGCCATGGAGGTGCGCTACCAGCTGCGCCACAGCCCCGTAGGGAGCGCTTAGCATACCCGGGGGCCGCTAGCGATCGTCGGCGAGTGCGGGCGTTGGTAACGAGCCCGCGTTGTACTCCTGCAGACGCCAGGCCGGACCGAATCCGGTGCTGTTCTCGCTCAGGATCGACCAGGCGCAATTGCTCAATACCCCGAGGCATGCCCACTGCTCCGGCGGCAGTTCCAGCAACGCACCGATACCCGCCCGCGCCGCGCCGCCGTGAGTCGCGACGACCAACGTTTCGGATTCCGCTAACTCCTCGAGCCCATCGGTGATCGCTGCCACCACCCTGTCGGCCACCTCGATGCGGGTTTCACCGCCACCAGGGCGCGCAGCGGAATCCGATGCCCACCGCGCCACTTCATCTCCGTGGCGCTCCAGCAATTCCGCGCGACTCAGGCCTTCCCACTCCCCCGCGAAGGTTTCACGAAGTCGGGTATCGGCCCTGACGTGAACGCCGGTTCTCACGCTCAAGGCTTGGGCGGTCGCCCAGGCGCGGGCGAGATCTGACGCGATGATGCGATCCGGCTCAAGATACGCGAGCAACTCGGCGGCGCGCTCGGCCTGCGCTCGGCCCTCGTCGTCGAGTTCGATATCCGACTGTCCCTGAAATCTCCGCTCGGCGTTCCACGAGGTGCGTCCGTGACGCCAGAGGATGATCCGTCGCTCGCCCACGACTACTCCGAGGGGGCAGTCTGACCGGACGTCACAGACTCCGGCAGTTCGACGTCAGGGCAGTCCTTCCACAAGCGTTCGATCGCGTAGTGGACGCGATCCTCTGCCTGCTGCACGTGCACGACGACATCACCGAAGTCCAGCAGAACCCAGTGCGCCCCCTTCATGCCCTCCCGGCGAATCGGCTTCACGCCTTTGGCATGCAACGCTTCCTCGATCGCGTCGACGATCGACTTCACTTGACGCTCGTTGGCGCCGGAGCAGATCACGAAGACATCGGTGATGACCAGTTGCTCGCTGACGTCGATCGCAACGATGTCCGTGGCGAGCTTGTCGGATGCCGCTTGCGCTGCGGTGATCGCGGTATCGAGGGAGTCGGGAGCCGCGCTCACAAGGCCCCGCCCGAGTGTTGGAGATCCGCGTACAGTCGATGTTTGCGGATCCATCGGGCAACGCCCTCGGGAACCAGATAATCGATCGGCTTTCCCTCGGATACTCGCTGACGGATATCGCTGCTGGATATCGACAAGGCCGGGATCTCGATCAACGTGACGACGCCTTCGGGTAGGCCAGGGTCGGCGAGTTGATGACCCGGCCGGGTGACGCCGACAAGGTGGGCTCGCTCGATGATCCCGTCCGGGTCGTGCCAGCCGACGATGTCGGTCAGAGCGTCCGCGCCGGTGATGAAGAACCACTCGGCCAAGTCGTGCGGGTGAGCACGGGCGAAACCCTTCTGCAGGTCACCCAAGGTGTCCACCGTGTAAGTGGGGCCATCTCGGTCAATATCGACCCGCGACACCTCGAAGCGGGGATCCGCCGCCGTAGCGATGACCGTCATCAGGTAGCGATCCTCACCAGAGGTCGTGGGGGTTGTCTTGTGCCACGGCGCACCCGAAGGGCAAAAGATCACTCGCTGGAGATCGAAACGGTCGGCCACTTCCGATGCAGCCACCAGGTGCCCGTGGTGGAGGGGGTCGAAGGTGCCACCCATGACACCGATGCGCAGGTTGCTCAGCGTCTTGCCCCGTTAGCGATCGACCCTGATCATCATCGTGATGATCAGCAGGCCGCCGAGCACTCCGAGGGCGGCCAAGCCGAACACCCATGCGGGAACGCCGGCTTCACCGCCGGCTTCGCTGGCCGCGAGAACGAGACTGTGTGCGCTCATAACCTCAGCCTACCCAGGCGACCTACGTGCGGGTGTGACCGTCGCCGGTCACGACGAATGTGGTGGACGTCAACTCCGGTAACCCCATCGGGCCCCGCGCGTGGAGCTTCTGCGTGGAGATGCCGATCTCCGCACCGAAACCGAATTCTCCGCCATCGGTGAAGCGCGTCGAGGCGTTCACCATGATCGCTGCGGAATCGATGCGTGCCGTGAAATGAGCGATCGCAGTTTGACTGTCGCTAATGATCGCCTCGGTATGACCGGACGACCACCGGCGTATGTGATCGATGGCCTGGTCGATGTCGTCCACGATCGCGGCGGCAAGATCGAGCGAGTAGTACTCCGCCGCCCAGTCCTGATCGGTCGCGCTAACGACCGTGCACGGACCGCCGGCCGCAGCATCGGCAAATCGCGCATCCGCGTGGACGGTGACGCCAGCATCGGCGAGGGCTTGGAGTGCCCGCGGCAGGAAAGCATCCGCCACCTCTCGGTGCACGAGAAGAGTTTCCGCCGCGTTGCAGACGCTGACCCGCTGGGTCTTGCTGTTCACGACCACAGTCACGGCTTTGTCGATGTCGGCGTCAGCGTCGACGTACACGTGACAGTTGCCCACGCCGGTTTCGATCACCGGGACGGTGGAGTTCTCGACGATGTTGCGGATCAGAGATTCGCCCCCACGCGGAATCAACACATCGACCAGGCCCCGGGCCGTCATCAGGTGCTTCACCGATTCGTGGGTATCTCCGGGAACGAGTTGCACAGCGTCGGGGTTCAATCCTTGCTCGGTCAGCGCCGAACGCATCGAGGAGACCAGCGCTTGGTTGCTGTTCATCGCCGAGGACGATCCACGCAGCAGCGCGGCGTTCCCGCTCTTGAGGCAGAGACCGGCGGCATCGACGGTGACGTTCGGTCGGGCCTCGTAGATCATTCCGACCACGCCGATCGGGACGCGCACCTGACGGACCTGCAAACCATTCGGCAAGGTGTATCCGCGGATCACTTCACCGACCGGATCCGGTAGGGCAGCAACGTCCCGAAGAGCCTGAGCGATCGCCGCAATGCGCTCAGCGTCGAGAGTGAGGCGGTCGATCAGAGCCGCCGACGTTCCGTTCTCGCGGGCGCGAGCCGTATCGATCTCGTTCTCCCGCACGATGACGTCGGCATCGGCTTCGAGGGCGTTTGCCATCGCGACCAGCGCACGGTCCTTTTCCTCGCGCGTCATCACCCGGAGTTCGTGGGCGGCGGCGCGGGATCGCCGCGCGGTGTCGCGCACGAGTTCGCGGTCATCCAGCATGGCTGAAGGGTACGCGACCTTAGAAGGGTGCGATACGTCCCTCGGGTGGCAGCACGCGGAGCGGTTCGTGCAGCAGGTAGGTCTGTCGGTCGAGTACTTGAAGCCCGACGACATCCCAACCGGGAAGCCTGGACGAGCGCTCGTTGGTCCCCCACATGGCACTGGCGATCGCAACTGCCGCGTCCATGCCTTCTGCTTCCTCCCAGTAGCGCAATTCCGCACGGTCGTTGCCGTACCGAGCCTCCAACAAGAATGGGTGCGCGTGACTCAAGCGCTCTAGCGCCTGGCGCACGTGATCGATGGGTTGCGACTCACCGGACACCGTCAAGGTCACATGCCACATGCGGAGCGAGCCGATGTCGGCCGACGGCGACACACTGCGGAGGACCATCGCGCCTCCTTCCACCCGCTACTGCGACAAGACCACCATGTCGTCTCGGTGGACGACTTCGCGTTCGTACTCCGGTCCACGTTCGCGTCCTAGTTCCCGAGTCGAGCGCCCCAGCAAAGCCGGAAGCTCCCGTGCATCAAAGTTCACCAAACCTCGAGCGATCACGCGACTGTTTTGATCAATTAGGTCCACCGGATCTCCCGCAACAAACGTCCCATCAACCGCAGTGATTCCCGCTGGCAACAGTGATGCTCGTCGCACCGTCACGGCCTCGACGGCGCCGTCGTCGAGTGTGAGTGTGCCGTTGGGTGTCGTCGCGTGCGCCAGCCACAACAGTCGAGTCGATGTTCGCTGACCAGTGGGGTGGAAGACGGTGCCCACGTCCGCGCCACCAAGTGCCCGGTCCACGTTCGCCGCCGACGTCACCAGCGTCGGGATGCCCGCGCTCGTCGCGATGGTGGCTGCTTGCACTTTGGTGGCCATGCCACCAAGGCCGACCCCTGCACCGCTGGCTCCACCCACGCGCGCTTGCGCGATGTCCTGCGCGTCGCGAACGTCGGTGATCAACGTCGCGCCCGGCTTGTTCGGCGGTGCGTCATACAGCCCTTCGACGTCAGACAGCAGAATCAGCGCGCTGGCTTGGACAACGTGGGCGACCAGGGCCGCGAGTCGGTCGTTGTCTCCCAAGCGGATCTCGTCCGTCGCCACGGTGTCGTTCTCGTTCACCAGCGGAATCACTCCGAGTTCGAGCAGGCGAAAGAGCGTTCGCTGCGCATTGCGGTGATGATTGCGGCGCGTGACATCGTCAGACGTCAGCAGCACCTGGCCCACCGTCAAGCCATGCTCGGCGAAGAAGTGTGCGTAGTGCGCGAGCAGCATTCCCTGCCCGACGCTCGCCGACGCTTGCTGGGTCGCCAGATCCTGCGGGCGCCGGGCCAGCCCGAGAGCGGGAAATCCCGTCGCGATCGCTCCGCTGCTGACGAGAACCACTTCGGTTCCTCGCGCGCAACGAGACGCGACATTCGCGACGATGGCCGAGATTCGTTCCTCGTCCACTCCACCGACCTCGGAGGTCAGTGACGACGATCCGACCTTCACGACGATCCGAGTCGCCGACGCGATCGTCTCGCGAACCTCACTCATCGTCTTCGCCCCAGGCTCCATCAGCCGCATGCAGTCGGTCGTCACTCCCCCGTGGCCCGGACACCGGGACGTCGCCAGCAAGCGTCGGATACCAATCGAACACGACCGCATCTTCGCCCACGCCGATCATCACGGTCGTTCCGGGCTCGGCCCCTTGACGACGCAGCTCGTCTTCCACACCCAACCGGGCGAGCCGATCGCCGAGATACCCGACGGCCTCGTCGTTGCTGAAGTCCGTTTGGCGTACCCACCGCTCCGGCCGTGCTCCCACAACACGAAAACCATCGGATTCCTTTGCGATGGTGAACCCGGCGTCGTCGACGGGCGTCGGACGGATCACGACTCGGGTTGCCTCGTCGGAGACCTGATTCGCACGAGCCTGAACCACGAGTTGTCCCATGGCGAAAACCAGCGGCCGCAGGCCTTCATGGGTAGCTGCGGAGACATCGAACACGCGGTGGCCACGAGCCTCAAGGTCCACACGCACCATGTCTGCCATCGCTCGCCCGTCGGGAACGTCGACCTTGTTCAGCGCGATCAGACGCGGACGATCAACCAAGCCTCCATAGGCGGCGAGCTCGGACTCGATCATCTCCACGTCGGCGAGGGGGTCGCGTTCGGATTCCAGCGTCGCGCAGTCGACCACGTGCACCAGCACGCTGCACCTCTCGACGTGACGCAGAAACTCCAGCCCTAGCCCTTTACCGTCACTGGCTCCTGGGATCAGCCCAGGTACGTCGGCGACGGTGAACACGATGTCGTCGGCGGTGACGACGCCGAGGTTGGGCACCAAGGTCGTGAACGGATAGTCCGCGATCTTGGGACGAGCAGCGGAGACTGCCGCGATCAGACTCGACTTACCCGCACTCGGGTAACCGACGAGAGCGACGTCCGCCACGGTCTTGAGTTCCATGACAACGTCTCGCGCTTCGCCCGGTTCACCCAACAGCGCGAAACCGGGCGCCTTACGCCGCGGGGACGCCAGAGCCGCGTTACCGAGTCCGCCGCGGCCACCGCCTGCTAGGACAAACGTCTCACCGGGCGTCATCAAGTCGATGATCACGTTCCCGTTCGCGTCCGTCACGACCGTTCCGCGGGGAACCTCGACGATGACATCGTCGGCATCCGCACCGTTGCGATTCGACCCCTGCCCGGGCTTGCCGTGTGTTGCGCGGCGGTGCGGGTGTCGGTGCAGGTCGAGCAACGTCGTCACCGAGGAGTCGACGACGGCGATCACGTCACCACCGCGACCACCGTTACCGCCGTCGGGGCCGCCCAAGGGTTTGAACTTTTCTCGATGGATCGACGAACATCCATTGCCGCCGTTGCCACCGTGCGCGTGGATCACGGCTCGATCCACGAAGGTGCTCATAGAAGAACTCCCGGTTCATGGCACCGGGGCGACCCGGTGCGCTAGTTGACGAGGATGTTCACAACGCGGCGTCCGCGGTGCGAACCGAATTCAACGGTGCCGGCAGAAAGTGCGAACAGCGTGTCGTCTTTGCCGCGGCCGACATTGGTGCCCGGGTGGAAGTGCGTTCCGCGCTGGCGGACGATGATCTCGCCGGCGCCGACAATCTGACCGCCGAAACGCTTGACGCCCAAACGCTGCGCGTTGCTGTCGCGTCCGTTTCTGGTGCTGGATGCACCCTTCTTATGTGCCATGGCAGTTGTCCTCTAGTCGCCCGGAATTACTTGGCTGTCTTAATGTCGGTCACTTTGACCGCCGTCAACTCAGAGCGATGGCCTTGGCGCCGGCGATAGCCGATCTTGTTCTTGTACTTCAGGATGTCGATTTTGGGTCCACGGCGGTGATCGACGATCTCTGCGGTCACCTTGACCTTGCCAAGCGTCGCCTTGTCGGTAGTCACCGAAGCGCCGTCGACGAGGAGGACGGCTGGTAATTGGACGGAGGCTCCCGGCTCACCCGCCATCCGGTCGACGACGAGAACGTCACCCACCTCGACCTTCTCTTGGCGGCCACCGGCTCGAACGATCGCGTACACGTGCGTGCTCCTGTCCTAGGTCTTGCTCGTAGTGCGTTGCTAAGCCTTGTACCCGAGGTGTGCTGCGGTCGGTTGGCTCTCCCACCGCCCATCGGGCGCAAAGAGAAAGAGTACGGCATGTGCCCTATCGGGGCAGACCTGCCCCCGATAGGCGCTGTGGCAGGCTCCCCCGGTGGTGCTGAAGATGGAAGGACCCCCGTTTCCCACCGTCGCCGCCTGCCTTCTCGACAGTTACGCCCGCCGCGTCGGCCGCGAACTTCTGCACCGGTCCGGCGATCCCCTCGACGACGCACAGCGCCTCCTGGCCTATGAGGCGATCGTGCTCAGCCACGACGCCGGGGTCGACCCGCACTTCGTTTACGCAAACTCAGCGGCCGCGTCCCTATGGCGAATGTCGATCGAGGACATGATCGGGATGCCCTCGCAGCTCTCCGCACCGTCGAACGCCAGGGACGATCGAGCCCGGATGCTCTCCGACGCGAGCCGCGACGGCGTCCTTGCTGGCTACAACGGCGAGCGGGTGGCCAGCGACGGCACGAGGTTCTGGATCATGGATGCCACGCTGTGGACCGTGGATGGTTACTCCAGTGGTCCCGGCCAGGCTGTCGTGTTCTCCCGATGGGAGCCCATTGACGACGTCTAGTCGTCGCTGGCAAACAGGGACTGGTCAGAAGCGGCTTCGGGAAGTTCCGGCGAGTCATCATCGCCCGCGCCTGCCTCCGCGTTCCCGCTTTCCGTTTGACCCGTGTCGGCTTGATCGGTCTCGGCTTGATCGGTGTCGGCCTCGCCCGCGCCCTGAGATTCGCGAGCGGCGAGGGCTCGAGCCGCAACCTCGGCGGGGTCGACGGCTCCGGCCGGACGTCGTGATCGCGGTGCCGGCTCGTGGGCGTGCGTCAACGACACCTTGATGCCTCGACCAGCACACACCTCGCAGGTCTCCGAGAAGGACTCCAGTAGGCCCGATCCAATGCGCTTGCGCGTCATCTGCACCAATCCCAAAGTCGTTACCTCCGCCACCTGGTGCTTGGTTCGATCCCTGCCGAGGCATTCGACTAGGCGCCGCAGAACCAGGTCGCGGTTACTTTCCAACACCATGTCGATGAAGTCGACAACGATGATGCCGCCGATGTCGCGTAGGCGCAGTTGTCGGACTATCTCCTCGGCGGCTTCGACGTTGTTCTTGGTGACCGTCTGCTCGAGATTGCCTCCTGACCCGGTGAACTTCCCGGTGTTCACGTCCACGACCGTCATCGCCTCCGTGCGGTCTATCACCAGCGATCCACCCGAGGGGAGCCAGACCTTGCGATCCAAGGCCTTCATCAATTGCTCATCGACGCGGTAGTGCGCAAAGACGTCCTCGGATTCGACCCAGTGGTCCACGCGGTCCAGCAGATCCGGTGCGACAGCCGAGATGTACGCGTCGACGGTCCGCCACGCGCCGTCGCCGGAGACGACCAACTTCGCGACATCCTCGTTGAACATGTCGCGGACAACCTTGATGGCCAGGTCGGGTTCGCTGTACAGAAGTTCCGGCGGTGTCGCCGATGTGGTCGCGTCCGTGATGTCTGTCCATAGCGCTTGCAGCCGTTCGACGTCGGCTTCCAGCGCATCCTCGGAGGCTCCTTCGGCGGCCGTGCGGACGATCACGCCTGCGTCCTCGGGCATCACCCGCTTGAGAATGGACTTCAACCGGCTGCGCTCGTTGTCCGGCAGCTTGCGACTGATACCAGTCATCGACCCGTGCGGGACGTACACCAGGAATCGGCCCGGCAGGGATATCTGGCTCGTAAGCCGAGCTCCCTTCTGCCCGACCGGATCCTTGGTGATCTGCACCAAGACGGGGTCGCCGGATTTCAGGGCGAACTCAATGCGCTTGGGCTGGCCTTCCAGGCCAGCCGCATCCCAGTTCACTTCGCCCGCGTAGAGAACCGCGTTTCGGCCCCGCCCGATGTCCACGAATGCCGCTTCCATGCTCGGCAGAACGTTCTGCACCCGCCCGAGATACACGTTGCCGACCATGGAGGCGGACGCACCTTTGGTCACGTAATGCTCGACGAGAACACCGTCCTCGAGGACAGCTATCTGGATTCGGTCTTCGGCTTGGCGGACGACCATGACGCGTTCGACCGATTCGCGGCGAGCGAGAAACTCCGCCTCGTTCAGGATCGGCGCTCGCCGACGGCCGGCTTCCCGACCTTCGCGTCGGCGCTGCTTCTTGGCTTCCAGTCGCGTCGATCCGCGAGTGTTCTCGGAGTCTCGATTGCGTGGCTCACGAACTTTGACGACAGTATTCGGAGGATCGTCGGGCGAGAGTTCGTCGTCCGGTGAGGTATCGGAGCGGCGTCGCCGGCGTCGGCGTCGGCGGGATGTGGATCCGCCGCCGGACGAGTCGTCCTCGTCCGCATCGGCTGAATCATCGTCGTTCGCGTCAGCTGAATCGTCGTCGTCTTCACCATCGGTGTTGTCGTCGCCGGCACCGGACTTGCGTCGTCGTCCGCGCCCACCACGTCGACGGCGCTTCCGGCCGCTCGACTCATCACCGTCTTCCGCCCCACCCTCGACGGAGGCATCACCGGTCGATGCGTCGTCGGATTCGTCTCCCGCGCCGGCATCCTCGTCTGCCGACTTCTTAGTCGCCTTCTTAGCGGCCTTCTTGGTGGATTTCTTGGTGGATTTCTTGGTGGATTTCTTGGTGGCCTTCTTCGCAGTCTGTTCCGTCGAGTCGGATGCGTCGCTCGCTGCATTGTCCGACGACTTGTCCGACGAACTATCAGACGCCTCGTCGCCGGTCGCATCGCTCGACTTCTTGGTCGTCTTCTTGGTGGTCTTTTTCGTCGACTTCTTGATCGTCTTCTTGGCGGTTTTTTTCGCAGGTTCCTTGTCGTCGCCCGCGACCGACGTTGCGTCCTCACCGCTGCGCGGTTCCGGTGGAGCCGTCGATCGGGTCGCCCGGCGTCGTGCCGGCTTCTTGGCGTCGTCCGCCGGTACCGCGGCTGCTTGGAACAGCGGTGAGGCACCCGTGGCGGGGCCGGAACCGTTGGTGGCTGATTCGTTCGTAGATGTTTCGTTCTTGTCGACCATCGGGCCGTTCTCCTTCGGGGCCCACCTGCGTGTCACTGACGCGGGGGCCGATCCATGGCAAGCCTTGTCGGTGCGTTCGGGTTCGCGCGCGGTGCGCTGCGTGGACCCTCCCGCCGATCGACGTGTGGTTAGCCCCTACGGTCCGGGGCGAATGGGTCGCCCACTGTGCAGGTCGCTTCGTCGAGTGGCCCCTGAGCCAGCCGGGTTACCCGAGGGGGGACGGGCGGCTCAAGGTCAGCAACTCGCCGCAGCGCGGCCAGTACGTCGTCGGGTCGAACCGTCACCGTGACGTGGCGGACGACCGCCTTGAGTATGACACATGGCGCCTGGGAGTCCGGTTCGACCTGAAGCTGGGCCACGGGTTCCCGGGCGTCGAAGGTCCGCAGTCCGGACTTGGCCATCCGCTGGACTTCGATGCGACCGGCCGCCCAAAACGCGTCACGGGCCGCCTGAGCAACCGGGAGTTCGACGTCCACCAGCTCGATGCGCCAATGACTTGCCTCGAGGCGCTGGGCGAAGTCCGATGTGTGGGCTTCGACGGCATCAACCACATCCAGGCCCGGTGGCAGAGCGGAATCGAGGGCTGCACGGACGGCTTCGGGATCCCACGCAGCGGTCAAGCCGATTTCCGCGTACTCGGCCTCGCTTGCCGCCCCCGTCGGCGCGGAGTTCGCGTACGAGATTTTCGGGTGCGGGCTAAACCCCGCACTGAACGCAATCGGCAGACCGGCCCGGCGGATGCCTCGCTCGAGAGCCCGCTGAAAATCCCGATGACTGGAAAACCGCAACCGGCCGCGACGCGCGTACCTGATGCGAACACGCTGGGCGACCGGCGCGATGTCCCGATCGGGAGGACGCCGATTACCCACCGTTGGTCTTCGACGCGTCTTGCCTTGTGACCGATTGCGTTGTCGTGGCGAGCGGCGTCGCGCACGACGGAACACCGATACCCGGCATCGGTAGTTCGGTCACGCCCGTAGGCCCGACCTGGATCTGCGTGTCCATCTGATCACAGACTCCGCAGTCGAAACACGGAGTCCACCGGCAGTCGTCGACGGCGATCTCTTCCAGCGCGTCTTGCCAGTCGTCCCAGAGCCAGTCGATATCCAGTCCGGAATCGAGGTGTTCCCACGGCAGCACCTCGGTCCGGTCGCGCTCTCGCGTGGTGAACCAGTCGACGTCGACTTCGTCGTCGGATAACGCAGACTGCGCACACTCCATCCAGCGGTCGAAGGAGAAGTGCTCGCTCCATCCGTCAAAACGTGCGCCCGCCCGCCACGCTTGCTCGATCACCCGGGCAATACGCCGATCCCCCCGGGAGAGCAAACCTTCCACGATTCCCGGCTTGCCGTCGTGATAGCGAAGTCCGATCGCTTTGCCGTATTCACGGTCGGAGCGAATCGCATCCTTCAACTTCGCCAATCGAGCATCGGTACTCTCGTGATCGAGTTGCGACGCCCACTGGAACGGCGTGTGCGGCTTGGGTACGAACCCACCGATGCTCACCGTGCACTTGATGTCGCGTCGGCCTGACGCTTCCCGGCCGGCTTTGATGACTTCCTTCGCCATTGAGGCGATCTGCAGAACATCGTCATCGGTTTCCGTCGGCAACCCACACATGAAGTACAACTTCACATGACGCCAACCCGCCGCGTAGGCAGTCGTGACCGTGCGAATCAGGTCTTCTTCGGTCACCTGCTTGTTGATGACTCGGCGCATGCGCTCGCTGCCACCCTCGGGAGCGAACGTCAGTCCACTACGGCGTCCGTTACGGGACAACTCGTTGGCAAGGTCGACATTGAACGCGTCGACCCGCGTACTCGGCAAGGACAAGGAAGTCTGAGAGTCCTCGTATCGGTCGGCCAGGTTGCGCGCGATGTCGGCGATCTCAGAATGATCCGCGCTCGACAGCGACAACAGGCCAACCTCCTCGAAGCCTGTGGCCTTCAGGCCGCCTTCAACGATCTCCGCGACCCCGGTGATGGAGCGCTCACGCACGGGCCGGGTGATCATGCCGGCTTGACAGAACCGACACCCGCGGGTGCACCCGCGAAAGATCTCGACACTCATGCGTTCGTGCACGGTCTCGGCGAGCGGCACGAGCGGTGCTTTCGGATACGACCATTCGTCCAAATCCATCAGCGTGTGCTTGCTAACCCGCCACGGGACGTCGGAGCGGTTCGGTGCCACCCGCTGGATGCGCCCATCCGGTAAGTACTGGACGTCGTAGAAGCGGGGAACGTAAATCGATCCCGTCCGCGCCAGTCGAAGCAGCAGCTCTTCCCGACCACCAGGTCGCCCCTGGCGCTTCCACTGGTTGATGATGCCGGTGATCAGCAGGACGGCTTCCTCACCATCGCCGAGGACCGCGGCGTCCAGGAAATCAGCAATCGGCTCCGGGTTGAAGGCCGCATGCCCTCCGGCGATGACGAGCGGCTCGTCACCGAGTCGATCTGCCGCGTGCACAGGAACTCCGGCGAGATCGAGTGCGTTGAGCATGTTCGTGTATCCGAGTTCGGTCGCGAAGGACAGTCCGAGGACGTCGAAATCCCCCACCGCCCGATGACCATCGACGGTGAATTGCGGAACATCGTGTTCTCGCATCAGTTCCTCGAGATCGGGCCACACCGCATAGGTGCGCTCGGCGAGAACATCCTCGCGTCCGTTGAGAACCTCGTACAGGATTTGCACACCCTGATTGGGGGCGCCGACTTCGTAGGCATCGGGATACATCAGCGCCCACCGCACCGTGGCGTCTTCCCAGTCTTTGACGACGGAGTTCACCTCTCCACCGACGTACTGGATCGGCTTGCTGATGCGCGCCAGCAGCGGCTCGAGACGATCGAAGTGGCTTGCCCCGACGTCGCGCCCAGCGCGAAGCGATGCTCGAGTATCCAGATGTTCGGAGACTGTGGCGCTCATGCCCTCCAGGGTAGCGACCCCGAGGGGGCTAGACCTCGGAACGCTGAACCGCGAGCGAATGCAGGCGCACAGTTTGCAGCAGGCCGAGTGCGATCCACGTCGCCATCATCGAGGTGCCGCCGGCGGAGACGAAGGGCAACGGGATTCCCGTGATGGGCATAATTCCCAAGGTCATGCCGATGTTCTCGAACATCTGGAACGCCAGCCACGCGGCCACGCCCGTGGCTACGAGCCGGCCGTAGAGGTCATCGGCTTTCCACGCGATCAACACCGCCCGCCACAAGATGACGGCCATCAACGCGATCAACAGCGCCGAGCCGAGGAACCCGAGCTCCTCGCCCGCCACCGTGAAGATGAAGTCACTTTCGTTCACCGGAACGAAGTTGCCTTGTGTTTGGGGTCCTTCGAAGAGTCCGTAGCCGTCGAGCCCTCCACCGCCGATCGCGATGCGCGCCTGGTTGGCGTTGTAGGCGCTGGCGCTGACATCTTCGTCGGGGTTGATGAACGATGTCAGACGGTCCACTTGGTATTCCTGCAGCAAGCCGAGTTGGATCGACGCCAGCACCCCGAGGATCGCGGCCCCGATCAAGCCGACGAGCCACCGGGTGCGCACGCCGGACACTGCCACTATCGACAGGGATACGGCGGCGAGGATCAACACCGTCCCCGTGTCGTTCTGCACGAGGATGATCGCCGTCGGAATCGCCGCGACCGCGAGAGCCAGCAGCACGTCTTGGGCTGACGGCTCCTCTTCCCGGTCGCGCCGCTCGGACAACAGCGCCGCCATCATCAAGATCACCGTGATCTTCGCGAACTCCGACGGCTGGATCGTCAAGCCAAGTGGGACATCGATCCAGGCCCGGGCCCCAGCGATGGTCACGCCAAGGCCGGGAACAAACGGGACGAGCAAGAGAACCATCGACGCCACGTAGACCACGGGCGTGTATGCCCGTAGCAGTCGGTAGTTGATGCGGGAGGCGATGAATCCGAGAGCGAGAGCGACGCCGATGTTGATCAAGTGGCGCTTGAGATAGGACTGTGGATCACTCTCTGAAGCGAGATCGGCTCGACTCGCGGACCAGACCAGCAGCGAGCCCATCAGTGACAACGCGAACGCCGCGATCAGCAAAATCCAATCGAGGTCGCGCCAATAGCCACCGCCACGATCGCGCTGGGGCGCCACCGCAGCGTCCGAAGCTTGCATCGGGAAAAGATTCGCCACGACTAACCACCGCCCCCGTCGCCGCGGGCCGTCACCGTTTCGCGCGCCTCCGGTAGGCCGGAATCCTTACCGAGCGGTATCACGGGCGTTCCATCTTCTCTAATCACCGGCAGGTCCGAACTTGGCTTGCCATCCACGAGCACGCTGCGCCGAGAGTTCACGTCCTGTCCGTCGACTCCGAACAACGCTTCGTAGATCTTCCGCACACTCGGACCGGAGGTCTTGGACCCCAACCCGCCCTGCGTCACCATCATGACGACGGCGTATTGCGGGTCATCGGCCGGTGCGTACGAGGCGAACCATGATGTCGAGACCTTGTCCCCGGTCACCTGCGCGGAGCCGGTTTTTGAGGCCACCGGTATCTGATCGAGGGGGAAGCCCGAGAACGGGTCGCGACCGGAGCCTTCGGTCGTGACTCGGGGTAACGAGCGCTGCAGGAAGCGGATCGATTGCCGGGCGCGACTTCCGGTGATCTCGTTGGAGACGATCGGTGGGATCTCTTGGATCTGGCTGCCGTCGGCGGACATGATCGCTTTGACCATTCGTGGCTCGTAAACGGTGCCTCCGTTGGCGATGGCTGCGTAAACCATCGCCATTTGCAGGGGTGTGACGGCCGTGTCGCCCTGGCCGATGGAGGCGTTCAACGCGTCACCTTCACGCCATCGGAAACCGTCCGCGCAATTCTCTCGATCCAGGGCAGCGAAGTAGTCGGCGAGCTCGGGGTCGGACTTGCGGGTCTCCGGGTAGCCCTCGACGGCGTTCTTGCACCAGGTGTCTCGTTTGCGCTCCCAGTTCTCGATCTTGAATTGGCGACTCGCGATGCGGCCTTCGGATTCCACCGGAAGATCGATGCCGGTGGCCTCCCCCAGACCCAATTGACGGGCCGCATCGGCTACGGGGTCTGCGCCATCACGTCCCGCGTCATCTCCCCCGGCCTGCTCCCACATCCGATCAGCCAGTCCGTAGAACACGGTGTTGCAGGAGACTTCGAGAGCGCGGGCCAGGGAGATATCGCCGTACGCGGCGGACTCGTAGTTGCGGAACACCTGCGTTCCGAGCTTCACCCGACTAGGGCAGTCGTAGGTGCCGTTCAGGTCGAATCCCTGCTTACCCGCCGCCAGGGTGCTGACCACTTTGTATGTCGAACCGGGCGCGAAGATGCCCTGCGTCGCGTTGGATGCGAGGGACCCGGAGTCCATGAGCTTCTCGAATTGTTTCTGCGTCACGCCTCCGACCCAGATCGACGGGTCGTAGGTGGGGTAGCTGGCCATCGCCAGAATGCGTCCGGTCTTGACATCGACGACTACGGCCGCGCCCGAGTCACCGGGATTGCCTTGCCGTTGCGCTCGCTGCACCGCCCGCACGAGTTGGTCTTCCACGACGGACTGCAGACGGGCGTCCAGACTCGAGATCAGGTACTGCCCCGGCTCGGGATCGAATTGTTCGAGGGTGCCGGTCACCCGACCAGCGGTGTCCACCGCGAGCGTGGTGACGCCGGGCTTTCCCCGCACTTCCTCGTCGTAGTACGCCTCCAAGCCCGAGCGACCGACGACGTCGGTACGTCGCAGCCGGTCGGATGCGGTTGTCGGCCCTTGCTCCTCGAGTTGTTCCTCGGTCAACGGACCGAGGTAACCCAGCAGGTGAGCGGCGTTGACGTTGAAGGGGGCGGGGTATTCGCGAATCGCATCGAGTCGCGCATCGACACCCCGATACACCTGCCCCTGTTCCATGATGGTGAGCGCCGTCTGCGGATCAACGTCTTGGGCGATCGGCACCGGCTGGTACGGGGAGCCGTTCCAGCACACCGGCGGCGGCTTCGCGTCCTCGGACCCGCACGGCTTCAAGCGGTCGGCGATTTCCTCCGCGGGGAGGTCCAGGATCCGTCCCAATCGCTCGATCACGGCATCGCCGCCATCGGGCTCGCGGCTGAGCTCGATCTTGTCCACCGTGATCACCAGCGACGTGCGATTCGACACCAAGGGTCGACCGACTTGGTCGAGGATAAGACCACGAACCGCGGGTTCGACGACTTCGCGGACGGTGTTGTTCACGGCGGCGACCTTGTATTCCTCCCCCGTCATGACCTGGAGGTAGAACAGCCGCCCGATCAGGGTGAGAACGAGGGAAAGCATGAGGGCCCCAAGCACGAACAGCCGAACATTGGACCGTTGACTCATGGACACCTCCTGTCCGCTCGTCCGCTCGTCTACCGCTCACCGCCGGGCGTTTGCACGCCCTGATCCTCGGACGCCCTGATCCTCCGACGCCCCAGGGGCCGGGTGTGTTCCCTAGTCCAGGTACGCCTCCGGCACCAATCGCCGGGAGAGCAGCCCGACGAGGGGAATCATCACTCGTCCGAGAATAAGCCCGTACAGCACTGTGGTCAGCGTCACACCCGGGACGACGTCCCAGACGATGCGCTCGCTGCCCAGCACTGCACTGAGCAGTGCGGTGGCCAGGGCGGCGCCGCCACAGGCCGCACCGGCGACCAGCGACATCACCCAGATATTCGACTCCTCGCGGTCCATGAAGACACCGACGGCCAAACCCACTGCGACTAGCACGATCGACGCCAATCCGACGATGGCATCCGAGGGTGTCGCAATGTCCAGGAGTGCGCCGCCGAGAAACCCGGTCAGGGCGCCTGGGCCCGGCCCGAGCGCCAACGCCACCGCAACGACGGTCACCACGACCAGGTCCGGTGTCGCGCCCGGCAGGCCCAACCGGCTCAGCACGGTCGTCTGCAACACGACCGCTGCCAGCAGCAGCGAGGCGATGACCACCAACTGACGGACAACCACCGGCTAGTTCTCGTTTCCATTTGCCGAGTCCGCGCCTGCCGGGTTCGTATTTGACGCACCAGCATCCGACGAATCAACCTCGCCGTCCACGGTCGCCTCATCACCGGCATCGGCGTTAGCCTCCGCGCTGCCTTCGTCAATGCTCTCGCCTTCGACAGTTTCGTCTCGGGGTGGGAGAACGGAGTCGCGCGGATCGTCTCGCGGGGGCCGGATGATCACACCGACGACGCTCAACTGCGACACGTCGACGAACGGACGAACGGTGGCGACCCGGGCCAACTGTCCGGCGCTACCGGTGATGTCCGCGACCTCGCCGATCGGGATCCCAGGGGCGTATGGACGCCCTCCGCGCGACCCGAACGTCACGAGCGCGTCCCCGATGACCAACTCGGCTAAGGGATCGAGAAGTTGGAACTCCATCGAGTCTTGCCGCCCGGTTCCCGAGACGATGCCGATCTCCTCTGTTGTCGCCACCCGTCCACCAACGGCTGAGGACACATCCACCAGCAGCACGACGGTCGACGTCGTCGGGTTCACCTTCAGGACCCGGCCGACCAGGCCAGCACCGTTGATGACCGTCATGTCCTTTTCGATCCCGTCGAGGGATCCGGCATCAATGCCCACGGTCCAGGCGAAGTCCTGGGCCGGACCGACGCTGATCACCTCCGCCGGCGTGACCCGGTACCGCCCGGTCGAAGAGACGCGCAGCAACTCGTCCAGGGCCCGGGCGCGCGCCCGGTCGGACAATGTGGCGGAAAGTTCCTCGCTGAGCTTCGCGTTCTCTTCCTCGAGGTCGGCGATCTGGCTTGCTTGATCACGCCACGTGGAGAACGAGTCGCGCGCTCCGCTGAACGGCGACACAACGACGTTCACACCCTCTTGCAGGACACCGACGACGGCGCTCGCGGCAGCGCGAGCACTGGACAAAGGGCCGTCGCCGCCTCGCAAATCCAAGATCACGAAGGTCAGCGATGCGACGAGCAGTGTCGCGATCGTGATCCTGATTCTGCGTGAGGGCATGTGTCGAGTTTTCCTCGTTCGATCAACCGAGCCGCAGCGTGCGGCCTACCGTGACTATCTTCGGGGTTCGGAGACGAGAACCTGCTGCAGCGCCTCGAATTCCTCCACGCACTTACCTGACCCGAGTGCCACGCACTCCAACGTTCGCTCAGCAACGATGATCGGCATTCCCGTCTCGTGCCTGAGCCGCTCGTCCAATCCCTGCAGTAATGCTCCGCCACCGGTCAAGACGATGCCTCGGTCCATGATGTCGCCAGACAGCTCCGGCGGCGTTCTATCCAGCGTTGCTTTCACCGCGTCGACGATCGCGTTCACCGGCTCGTCCATCGCGCGACGGATCTCCTCGGCCGACACCACGATCGTGCGCGGTAGGCCGGTGACGAGGTCGCGTCCCCGGATCTCCGCGTGCGGTTCGTCCGGGGTGGGGAACGCGGAGCCGACAGCCACCTTGATCTCTTCCGCGGTGCGCTCGCCGAGCATCAGCGAGTACTCCTTCTTGATGTACTGGATGATCGAGGTATCCAGTGCGTCTCCGCCGACGCGAACCGACAGGCTCGTGACGATGCCGCCGAGCGAAATCACAGCAACTTCGGATGTGCCACCGCCGATGTCGACGACCATGTTTCCTGTCGGCTCGTGGACCGGTAGCCCTGCGCCGATAGCCGCCGCCATCGGCTCTTCGATGATGAAGACCTTGCGAGCACCGGCGGCGTAGCCGGCGTCCTTGACCGCGCGCTGTTCTACGCCGGTGATGCCTGACGGAACACACACGATCAGTCGAGGCTTCGCCAAGTGTCGGCGGCGGTGGACTTTCTGAATGAAGTAGCGAAGCATCCGCTCGGTCGTGTCGAAGTCGGCGATGACGCCGTCCTTGAGGGGTCGGATCGCCACGATGCTTCCCGGGGTCCGGCCGATCATCCGCTTGGCTTCCGAGCCGACGGCGAGGATGCCGCCGGAGTTGCTGTTGATCGCCACCACGGAGGGCTCGTTCAAAACGATGCCGCGGCCACGCACGTAGACCAGCGTGTTCGCCGTGCCAAGGTCGACGGCCATATCGCGGCCGACGAACGAGGTGCTGGCAGCCATAACGCGACCTCTCTACGGGGAAGTAGCTTTTGGCGCCTGGGGGCGCCGGGCTTCAAGGCTACCCCTCACCTGTTCGGCCCGTCGTACCTCTAGCTCCCGGAGCCTGATCTCGCGTCGTTCCACCCAGCCGGCCTGGGCGTCCACCGGGGCGAGCCCGAAGGCCTCGGTGACCACGGCTCCGAGGTCCGCGCGGTAGTCGTGACCGTGGCTGCGGAAGTCACCCGGGCTCACGTCGGTCGCGAACAGGGTGTCGACGAGGACCTGCGCCCAGGTGACGCCTATCCGCCACTGCATATCCGGGGGCACTCCCCTCCCCTGGGCCGGCGACAGCCACGTGGGCCGGGTGTGGGCGAGGTCTGATCGAAATCGCACGACCGGATCTCCGTCGTGTTCAAGGAACCACACGCGCGGTGTCGGGCGCTCACGAAGCACCTGCTCTATCTGCGCGGGTCTATCCAGCGTGACCGCGACGTGGTCGAACGCTCGATGAACGTCGTCGTAATCGACGCCCCCGGGTGTGCCGACCCACAACGCCGCGTCGATACCAAAACGGTCGAGATCCGCGACGCCTGCAGCAAGAGCGGCCTGTTGCACTTTCGCTCCCAAACTCTCCCCGAAAAGCAGCACTCGCGGTCGCGCGGATCGCGCCGATCGTTCGTCGCACTCCGCGGTGATGGCCTCCAGCAACGCCTGTTGTGTGCGGCGCGCAAGGTCGACTCGGTTCAGCGACAGGAAACTTGGCAGCAGCCCGTAACCCACGGCCACCGATGCACAGTCACCTCGGGAGAGGAGTTCTACGACATCGACCGGGGTGGCGTTCGCGTAGCCCGTTCCGGCCGGAGCCTGAATGACGAGGTGGGAGCGGTCGAACGCACCCGTTCGGCGCAGTTCCGCCATTGCGAGATCCACCCGCTGCTGCACGCTGGCCCCAGCGTCCAACCCGACGAACACGCGAATGGGATCGGTGATGGGCTCGGCTCCGGTGACGAAGCGGACGTCGTCACCGGTAGTGGCGGTTCCGACGTATCGCGCGCCTTCGCGGCCAACTCCGCGCGGATCGACGAGGGATCCGGGCCCGGTCGACACCAAGGGGCTCACCGGGGGTTCGCGAAAGCCGGGGTCGAGGTCACGGGCTGCATTCGCGGTGTTGGTCACAAAGCGCCTGCGCGCGACGACGGTTCCGGCGACGAGGCTCACCACAGCGACGCTCGCGACGCCCACGCCCACGCCCATGCCAGATGCCCGAGCGCGGTCGCTGTCAGCGGCGGAAACAGATCGTGCGAGGCGAAGCACAGACCATGCGACCAACGGTGGGCCGACGACGGTCGTGGCACCGACTCCGGTGAGGGCGACGGGAAACAACGTGCGCACACGACTTGGCCACTCCATCAAGGAGGGACCGATGATGCGCACCTGTGCCTACCAGCCCAGACCTACTAACCCCGACCTGCTAGCCCAGGGCGGGGAAAAACAGCGCGATCTCTCGCGCAGCCGACTCCGGTGAGTCCGAGCCGTGCGTGACGTTCATCTGTGTTTCGGTCGCGAGGTCACCGCGGATCGTTCCGGGCGCCGCAGCGGCCGGGTTGGTCGCTCCCATCATCGATCGCCACGACGCGATCGCCTCGGGGCCCTCGATGACCGCGGCCACCAGCGACCCACCGGTAATGAAGTCGACGAGGTCAGCGAAGAACGGCTTGTCCTGATGCTCGCCGTAGTGCTCCTCGGCGACAGCACGCTCGAGGGTGCGCATCTGAAGGGCGATAACAGCGAAGCCTTTGCGCTCGATGCGCGAGAGCACTTCACCGACGAGTCCACGCTGAACGCCGTCGGGCTTGATGAGAACGAGGGTGCGCTCGGTCACAACTCTTCCTTCCAAGGGGTGGGTGTGCCCCGGAGCCTAGTTGTCCGCACCAGTGCCATCGGACTCGGCGGCGCGCTCGGCCCGCAGTGCGTCGATTCGGCTGCCGTTGCGCACCGCGAAGAACCACAAAACCACGAAGATGCCGCCGACAATCCACATAGACGGCACCCAAAAACCCCAGGCGAGAACGAAACCTTGCAAGACCCACCCGACGGTGACCCCGAACGGGCGCCCGAGCGTTCCGACGCCGGCGATCAGCGCGAGCGCCAGCACCCCGCCGATGAGCAGCGAGCGGCCCATGCCGTCGACCGCACCGGTGCCCGCGGCGACCAGCGCCGCAAGAAAGACGACGATTGCTTCGAGGACCAGAACCGTCGAGCCGAGGACGCGCATCAGTCCATCCTGTCGTCGTCAGCGGCATCGGGCATGTCGGGCCGCCGCATCTCTCGGGCGAACAAGCGCAGAACATCCCCCACCAGGACCACCGATCCGGTCACCAGAACGCCCGATCCCCCGACATCACCGTCAGCGTCGGCGATACCCATCGCACGGTCAACGGCGTCGAGCAGTTCATCCTCGACAACGACGTCCTTACCGGAGAAATAGTTCTCCGCCACTGCCGCGAGATCGTCCGCCGGGAGCGCCCGAGGAGATGCCGGGGTCGTCACGATCAACTCATCCAACACCGGCTCGAGAGCTTCGAGAACACCATGGGCGTCCTTATCCGACAGCAGACCCACCACACCGATCAATCGGTCGAAGGTGAAGGAGTCGTGGATCGCAGCAGCCAGCGCGCGAGCGCCATGCGGATTGTGCGCAGAGTCGACCAGCACCGTGGGGTCCAGGCGCACCGCGTGCAACCGACCCGAACTATCCGCCGACGCGAATCCCTCGCGCACGATGTCGACGTCGAGTGCCTCATCGCCGGATCCAAGAAAGGCCTCGACCGCCGCGAGGGCAAGACACGCGTTCGACGCCTGATGCTCACCGAAGAACGGCACAAAGACCTCGTCGTAGTCGCCGCGCAGTCCACGCATCGAAACCAACTGTCCACCCACCGCGACGTCGCGAGACAGCAACCCGAAGTCCTCCGTTTCGATCTTCAGCGGCACATCGAGTTCACTCGCTCGGGTCACGACGACCGATCGCGCGTCGTCGGTTTGGCAAGAAGTGACGGCGGTGCACCCGGGGGCGATGATGCCGGCCTTCTCGCCGGCTATCTGCTCGATCGTGTCGCCGAGATACTCGGCGTGGTCCATACCGATCGGGGTGATGACCGCGACCGATGCAGCGGCCACGGATGTCGCATCCCAGGTGCCGCCCATGCCGACTTCGATGACGGCGACATCGACGGGGGCGTCGGCGAAGGCCGCGTAGGCCAGCGACGTAAACACTTCGAAGTAGGACAGGGGAACACCGCCTGCGTCGGTGGAGTTCTTGTCCACCAGCCGTACGTACGGCTCGATGTCATTCCAGGTGTCCACAAGCCGCTCGGCGGTCACCGGTTCGCCGTCGAGTCGTATCCGCTCACGGGCATCCACGAGGTGCGGCGAGGTGAACAGGCCGGTGCGAAGCCCGTAGGCGCGGAGGATCGACTCGATCATGCGTGCGGTGGACGTCTTGCCGTTGGTGCCCGCGACCTGGATGACCGGGTAGGCGCGTTGCGGATCACCCAGCAGTTCCATCACCGACACGATTCGCGTCAACGACGGATCGATGATCGATTCCGGCCACCGCGATTCGAGTTCGGCCCAAAGTTGGGGTAGGTCCACCACGCGAGCGTAGCCAGACGCAGGTTCTCTTAGGATGAAGCATCATGTCCGATTCGACGTCACCGTTTGCTGCCTCGGCCTCGTCGACGGTGCCGGACAAGCCAACCCTCGATGGGATCGAAGCAAAATGGTCGGCGGCCTGGGAGGAACAGGGCACGTTCGGGTTCGATCGCAGCAAAACCCGCGACCAGGTGTACTCGATCGACACTCCCCCACCGACGGTGAGCGGCTCGCTGCACGTCGGGCACGTGTTCTCTTACACCCACACCGACTGCATGGCGCGCTACAAGCGGATGCGCGGCTTCGAGGTCTTCTACCCGATGGGCTGGGACGACAACGGCCTGCCGACCGAGCGCCGCGTGCAGAACTACTACGGCGTTCGCTGCGATCCGTCGCTGCCGTACGACCCCGATTTCGAGCCACCCGAGAAGCCGGACGCGAAGAACCAGTTACCGATCAGTCGCCGCAACTTCGTCGCGCTGTGCGAGCGCCTGACCGTCGAGGACGAGAAGGCGTTCGAGGAACTGTGGCGGCGGATGGGCCTGAGCGTCGACTGGACGCAGACGTACCAGACCATCGACCACAACGCCCAGCGCACGAGTCAGTTGGCGTTCCTACGCAATCTTGCTCGCGGTGAGGCCTACCAGGCGGAGGCGCCGACCCTGTGGGACGTGACGTTCCGCACCGCGGTTGCTCAGGCCGAACTCGAGGACCGCGAACGCGACAGCGCGTATCACCGCATCGGTTTTCCCATCTCGAGTCAGGACGACCCCGAGCGAATCTTCATCGAGACCACCCGACCGGAATTACTCGCCGCATGCGTCGCCCTCGTCGCGCACCCTGACGACGAGCGTTATCAACCGCTGTTTGGCAGCACGGTGCGAACACCGGCGTTCGACGTGGAGGTGCCGGTCGTCGCGCATGCGCTCGCCGATCCTGAGAAAGGCTCGGGAATCGCGATGATCTGTACGTTCGGTGACCTCACCGACGTCACCTGGTGGCGGGAGTTGCAGCTTCCCACCCGACCGATCATCGGCTGGGACGGTCGCGTGATCCGAGAAACGCCCGCGTGGATCGCGACGCCCGACGCAGCGGCGTTCTACGAGCGGATCACCGGGGCCACCGCCCACACCGCCAAAGAGCGGATGGTGGAGATCCTCGGCGAGACCGGGCACATCGACGGCGACCCACGACCGATCACGCATCCAGTGAAGTTCTTCGAAAAAGGAGACAAGCCGCTGGAGATCGTCACCACCCGTCAGTGGTACATCACCAACGGCGGTCGTGACGCGGAGCTGCGCGAGAAGTTGCTGGCGCGCGGACGCGAACTCATCTGGCATCCCGACCACATGAAGGTTCGATACGAGAACTGGGTCGAAGGGTTGAACGGCGACTGGTTGATTTCCCGTCAGCGCTTCTTCGGCGTCCCGCTGCCGCTGTGGTATCGGCTGGACGCAGACGCGAACCCGGTGTACGACGGCCCCCTGATCCCGTCGGAGGATCGATTGCCGATCGATCCGTCGAGCGACGTTCCCGACGGCTTCTCCGAGGATCAACGCGGACAACCGGGGGGCTTCATCGGCGACCCGGACGTGATGGACACCTGGGCGACGAGCTCCCTGAGCCCGCAGATCGCCGGTGGATGGGAACGCGACCCGGACCTGTGGAGTCGCGTCTATCCGATGGATGTTCGTCCGCAAGCACACGAAATCATCCGCACGTGGCTGTTCTCGTCAGTTGTTCGCGCGCACCTCGAGGATGACTGCTTGCCGTGGGCGAACGCGGCAATCTCCGGATGGATTCTGGATCCCGATCGCAAGAAGATGAGCAAGTCCAAGGGCAACGTTGTCACGCCGATGGACCTGCTGGATGAGTACTCCTCCGACGCCGTTCGCTACTGGGCAGCATCGGGGCGTCCGGGCACCGATACCGCCTTCGACATCGGCCAAATGAAGATCGGTCGGCGGCTCGCAATCAAGGTGCTCAACGCCAGTAAGTTCGTCTTATCGATGGGCGTCGTGGACGACGTCTCGGCGATTACTCGACCGTTGGATTTGTCCATGCTGGCGATGCTGCGTGACGTGGTGGATCGAGCGACTCAAGCGTTTGAGAACTACAACTATGCCCGCGCGCTCGAACTTGCCGAGTCGTTCTTTTGGACGTTCACCGACGATTACGTCGAGCTGGTCAAGGAACGCGCCTACGGTGGTCAGGGAGAGCAGGCGGCGGCGAGCGCGAAGGCGGCCCTGTCTCTCGCGTTGTCGGTCCAGTTGCGTCTGTTTGCCCCGTTCCTGCCGTTCACTACCGAAGAGGTGTGGTCGTGGGTCAATGATTCGTCGATCCACCGGGCCTCGTGGCCGTGGGTCGGGGAGTTCTCGGCGCTGCCGGAAGGGGACCCCGGAGTGCTGGAAGCAACCGGTCGGGCTCTCAGCGGAGTGCGGAAGGTGAAGTCGGAGCAGAAGGTCTCGATGCGGGCCCGCGTCTTGTC
>WLWG01000645.1_pt1 | contig 34892 bp, 23 predicted proteins | sample 6712871 | NCBI WGS metagenome assembly WLWG01 (sample SAMN12718693, study PRJNA515312) | sponge metagenome | isolation source: marine sponge | host: Mycale hentscheli | place: New Zealand: South Island, Marlborough, Capsize Point | collected 2003-05-01
TAGTTTTGTACTTGAGCTAACTGTAAACTAGGTCCAGCAATTACAGTGTATATTGTCCATAGTCCTTCTTGGGTACTATCACTTGCTACCAAATAGTTATAACCAACTGCTACTTGATTTAGATCTTGATACGTAAGTTCTGCATAGGTTAACACACGTTTATCCCACAAACCACTTACGCTTGTTGGTTCTGGATCTGAACTGTTTAGTAATTTAAAACTTTTGTCTTCTGATATAGGATACAGTTTCATTATCCTATTTGCACGTGTCATATAATTTTCAAGTGCAAGAAATCTATCTATAAAGAAACTTTGTCTTGGACGGAAACTTACACCATATTTGTCAGCAGGGCTTAAAGTAGGATCTGGCACGTTGTTACCAAGTGTGTCAACTCCACAATAACTATCTAAAAACTTTCTGTAAAGTCCTGTCCCTAAGAAACTGTTAGGATCATTGTCAGTGATTAAATCATATTCACTGTGTACTGCATCAGTGTTTTCTAGTTTATCAAATTCAACATGCAGTATAGTGTCTGTTGCAACCAATTGTGTACGTACATTGTATAAACCAATTGTGTTTTGACTTAATGCCGCACTGTATGAAACGCCACTTGATCTTGGATCTGTTATGTACTGTGTAATAGCATTTGAACTCAGCGTTTTGCCAGTTGGAACTGCAGACAATCCTTTAACCCAATAATAGTAATTTGAAACAAATGTTCCTGCACTGTCAAGCTCGCTGGTTACAACATAACTATCGGTTGTATAAACTGTTCCAGGGCCTGTATAGTTTGCTGGTGCAACACTGTTCTTAGTCCATTGATAGACGTCAACTGACGATCCTGGAAACAGTTGCCCCCAACGTCTGGCTTTGTACTCTATTGTGTCTTGATGATAATCAATAAATCTTACTGTGCTTAAATCCCACCAAAAGTGTCCTAAGTACTCATCTCTCCACTGCGAACCAAAATTGTTTACAGTGCCTGTGTTATAGAGTGCAGGATCAATACCACCTTGATAGTTTATATTAGCAGCGGCCGCTCCTAGTATTTTTCCTTGTAGAGGATCGATGAAATCTAAATATGTATCTACTTCGTTACTTACTTTATCATATGTAAACACACTGTTAAGTAGAGCACTATTGACCATAGGTTGCTGATTGTAAACAATTTTCCATGCACTTTCTTTGTTTGCATTAACAAGTTGTGTTACTCTTCCATAATCACCTGAACTATCATTTAAATCATCGTTTGGTGCACCGACTAATAAGACTCCGTCATAATAATCAACTGCACTACCAAACTTATCAAAACTTACCATGCTTGTATCGTAAATCTGTTGTCCAAAAACAAACTTGCCTGTATTGGTTGCACTTGCATTGGCGGCGTTTAAAAAGTTATAGGTATACGCTACACCTGATTCCTCTAAAGGATCAATTAGCAGTGTGCTTTTACTATCAAAATATGTTGTATTTGTATCAAACGTAGTTGGCAAGTTAGCAGTAGCATCTGGAGCACCAACAACTAAGGTTGTTGCAGTACTATCAATTTTAAGGCTTTGTCCAAAATGTCCAAACTGTTGTGCTATTGGAGATACAATAGTTTGTGCAAATACCATTTGAGCAAGTCCTAAATCTGCAAACGCAGTTCCTGCTCCTGGTGCTACTTGTAGTTTTATAAATGCTTCACCTGCTTGAATATCAACAAGTGTAATTTGTAGTGCTCCGCCAACTTCAGTTGCCTGAATGTTTGGTAAATCTGCATTTGTAATATCAGTTACCAAACTAGCAACAGTGGTTCCAGTTAAGGTAACATAATAATTGTTAATTCTTATACTATCAGTGGCTGTCAACGCTGGATTAGTTACAGTACCTGTAATGGTTCCAAACAATCGAGATTGATTAATCCATCTATCAACACTTCCGCCTTGTTCTGTAATTGTGCTATCATTTGGTTCTGCAATGTATAGGCTACAATTTGTGCTACACATGTCTACTACTTGACCAAAGTTGTATGCTTCACCTACTGTTGGTGAATTAATAGTTTGAACTAATCTAAATGTATTGGTTTCAATTTCAACAATATCACCAACGTTAAGTGTGTACGAATTAGTTGCAGTACCAATTGTAATAGTTGTTCCTGTATTACTAAATTGTGCATTATTGTTTTGTGCAGTTGGTACCAGATATGTTCCGTTAACAGTAACCGCAGGAGTGCCAACTGGTGTATCTGTGGTTGTAAAACTCTGTGTTGTAGTTGATGCAGTTGTAACTTGGAAACGTTGTACGCTTCTGTCATAAATGTACACTTTACCAGCATCAGTGGTTGTAGTTGAACCAACAGTTACTTCACTGCCTGGAGCCCCGATTATAAGTTGTCTACCATCTGTTGTAGTAGATATGCTTTGTCCAATTAAATCACCTACACTGCCTGAAATATTAACAGTAGTAACGAAATCCCAATATGTCTTTGCATCAATTAGTAGTGTGCCTGAGCTAATTCCCACTAGCAACGTTACAGTATTACCGGCAAATGTATAATCGTGTATTGGACGCAACAATGCACCATTATAGTAAACTGCAAAACTGTAAATGTCATTTACTGTGAATAACGTCGATGTGCTAAAAGCCGTAGTTGGTACCGACGGTAGGTAAGTTACACCTTGACGCCTTGTTATAACAATTGAATCATTTTCATTTGGTATGCTTGCAAATCTTACAACTTGATTTGTACCTGAAGTTTGAACTGTAAAATCACCACCAGCAGTTTGTGAAATGTTGTTTCTTGTAACTGCAATCTGAGTTTGTGCGGTGGCATTTACTGCACTAACAACAATATTTCCTGTGATAATAAAATCTTTTGTTGTGGCATCACCAGTAAATTGAAGTGTTTGACTTTGTACACTAATTTGTTGATATGCCCACACATAGTTGCTACTGGTTGTTGCAGTTGGAGCACTTATGTATAACCAACGCTCATCTGCACTTACTGCAACGTCTTGTCCAAAGTTGTCTACATCATTTGTTCCTGTGTTAAACAATTGTGTCTGCGAGTATTCGCCGTTACCACTGTTTCTTCTTATACCGACTGCATAACCTTTATTACTATCACTTGCAGGTGCTCCTGCAACTATACGTTCGATAGTTCCAACACTTAAACTTGTGCCTGTGCCTACAAATCCAGCGGCAGTAGGTGTCATGATTGAGTTTTCTTTATATGTGTTAGTGTCTGATTTATTGTAACAGTATACTGCACCTTTTCCGCTTGCATATCCTGGTGCACCAATTGCTAATCCACCTGTTACTCCTTGTTGAACTGTTGTACCATACAGGTCATTCAGTATCGGAGTGTCAGCATCTAATTCAGTAGCGGTCCCAAATGGGTTTATCTTTTGTAATACTGCCCAATTGCCATCACCGTAGTCATCGACCCATGCTTGGTTTCCAGGCACTATTGCATTTGCAAATGTTGAATTTACAATATCACTTGCTTGTGCAAATCTCACACTTTCAAGAGCAAGTACCAATCCGATTCCTGTAAGAGAAGTTGTTTCTCCAGGCAAACTAAGTGTTACTGTTATAGTCTTTAAACTCGGAACACTGTCTATAATATAAGCACCGTCAACTGTAACGTCAAAATATTTTACAACCAACCTTGTGCCTGTTAACAAATTATGATTTGTATCAAATGTAAATGTACAAGTTCCATTTAGGTTATCAACTACAGTTGTCACCAGTGCATTAACTAAATTGTTTCTATAAATGTTCCAATCATATGAATTTGCTTTTGCTACCCATATGTTTGTTCCGATAGCAATATTGTCAAGATTAGCTGCGATATTGGTTAGATCATCAAAGTTAAAGACTTTTATATCTACATCATCATAGTTTACATAACCTGCAGTCGGAAGTGCTACATCATCAGGTATTGTACCAACTGTTGGCAATATATTCTTATTGGTAATTTTATAACTTTGTTTCCAAATATTTTCTAATAATATTTCTTGATTTGCAGTGGTTATCTCACCTGGGTCTATTACTGCAACAGTGCTTGGATTTCCAAGCAGTTTGCTTTCGTCTAATCTTAACTCAAAGTAACTTCTGTTTGCATTGGCTCCGTAAATGCCACGTTGTATTGCCCAGTTCTCTCGTATGTCATATTCTGCTTCTTCTTTGCCCAGGTTAGCAGATTTAAATTGTTCCGCGGCACCTAACGTGCCTTTTGTGCCTAAGAACTGTGAATATAATCCTGCTTGCGAAATATCATCTAAGTTTAGATTCTGCATATACTGTCTTGGACGGAAACCAATTAGTCCTAACCCTAGTAGTGTTGCATCGCTTTCTAGATTTGCAGTGTTTATATCATAGTTTTCTCTTAAAGCGTCTGCTTTGGTTGCTATGTTTGGTAGTAAACCAGTTTGTATCTTATCGTAGTCACTCTTGATCCAGTCTGCAAATACAAAAGTAGCACTTGGTGCTAACAGTCTAGTAGCACTCCAGTATGCTTCTTTATACAGTACAATTTGGCCTTTTGTATATGGTTGATTAGCAACCCATTCTTGTATATTATCTTGATTGAGAATAAAACCTTGTGCATCCAGTGTACCATTCCACTCGTACACAGTATTACCATTAAGCAGTAACCTGTTCTGTCTTGCACCAGTAACAGGATTGTAAATTAAATCGTTAAAGATACTTACATTATCAAATACAATTATATGTTCATATGAAGTATATCTAGCATTTAAAAAACTAAAAGTTTGGTTGTTTAATCCTATTAGTTTAAGTTCATTGTCTAGTCGTTCTACTGCATAGTCTTTACCAAATAATGGTTCAAAGTTTTGATCAAGCATAATATCGTTTATGTTTTCATTTTTCAAACTTTCAACAACACTAAAACTACGGTTAAGTTTAAGTATATCTGCTCCTGGATTTAGGTTAATCAAACTACCAACAGTCCAACTTTGTCCAACCCAATATAAAAACTCTCTTGCCATTTGTGTCCAGTCGATTATAGTATCGTTTGCTTGACTGTCAAATGTTAAACCTTCTTTTTTTAGTAATGCACCATAACTTGTAAGAAAATCAACCACTGCATTAGTGCTTGTAAAAGTATATCCGTAAGGTACTTGTACTACTGTATCGCTATAACTGTTGCTAATTCTACTTTGTTGTCCATTGACCTCTATAGTAGTAAATTTGCCAGTAGGCACACTTTGAAGTATTTCAAAATATGGTTTTTCTGTGCTATAACCTGCTACACTATAACCTGCACTTGTTCTTTGAACTGTAACTGCACTAAATTGAATCTCTGCAAAACTTGGATTTTGATATAAAAATAATTTGTAACTTTCATCTGGTAATAGCAAACTACTGTTTAAACTATTAGGTGATGATTTCTCAGAAAATATTTTTAAATAAGACTTATCACTAAAAGATGCCATTCTGTAACACAATCTTACATCAAGATTTTCTAGTTTCTTAGTTACTTCAACAGTACTATCTAATCCAGTTACTCTATTGTAATCAACAACAAAATTTATATAACTGTTTTTGCTTGTTCCATTGCCATATACAACAACTTGTCCTGGATCTATTCTAAATCTATCATTGTACAAATATTGATTGTAATCTGTATTATATTTGTACAAATCTCTGTCAGCGAATAAACTAAAATATTTGGCAGGTTCACACAAGGCTAGTAATCTTTGTATTGCAAAAGGATAATAACTACTTCTTCTCCAAGCAGTCTGTGTTGGTGCATAATCGCCTGCTACCCAACTTTTAACAAAACTATTTGCATCATAACTTCCAACAATACTCTGCATTGGCGACACAAGATTACCTTGTGAATCTGTTGGTAAACAATCTAATAGTTGTGGCCTTACAAATTCTTTTACAATTACGTTTCCGCTTGGATATGCAATAATTCCTTTTGCCATGTCGTCCCATAATACAGTGTTACCACTGGTGTAAGGAGCAGGACCATAGCGTGTTTCCCACCAAGTTGGTTTGATGCTGAGTCCTACCATTTCCCAAGGACGTGTATGCGGGCTATCAGTGTCATAGAGATCAAAATATATGCCTCTCCAGAAACCTAATAGAGGATCAGAACTTAATCTATTTTCGCTATTAGAATAGTTCCAAGTAAATTCATTGGTTGCACTATATGATTGATCTTTATATGGCACACGGTTAGCACCAACCCATGCAAGAAAACTGGTGTTTAATATGTTGTTTATTTCTGTAAGTGTGTAAGCCGTTGTTCTGAACTGTCCAGGTATAACATCACTTGCTCTAATAGGCGGATCATACTTTTCCGCAGTATTAATTTTAATATTGTTGTATATACGTTTTTCTAATTCAAGTAGTACATCATTCCTATAATCACCGGTCTCAAAAGCCACTGTTAAACTTCCGTCATGTCCTTGTATAACTGTGGTAGGTGTAACGTAGGTATTGTCAACAAATGTTTGCGGCAAGTAAACAGGGTACAATCCCATCATACTCGGAGTGGCTGGAATATAACTTCCATACGTTGCAGTATATTCACGGATGGTAATTATATCATCATTTGCCAGCGTGATCTTTTCACTGTTAATTGTAATACGAGGCCCATCAGTGGCTACAGTGTATTCATCACCATCACCGACTAATATAGTTTGTATGCCAGTGCTTTTAGGAGTAAGATAAACTAATATGCCGTTGTAATTAGCACTTGTAAAATCATAACTGTTAAGAGTATCAAACACATACGTTGAGATAGGACTAAAAGTATATGTTGTTGTTTGAAAAACGTTACCACTTGGGATTGCATCAGTCCAATAAAAAGGAGCAGTTGCATTTTTACCAGCATTTATAGATATCAATGTAGTATCAAGTATTGTTGATGTGGTCTTACCGGACCAGTCGTTGTTTGCAACAAAATCTAAAATTTTATTCTTGGTTTTTGAATATTCTTGACTGTTAAATTCTAATGCACGGAAGTACTCAAACTCTCTTCCGTTAACAAACGGAGTGAGCATTGTTAAAGGAGCACTTTGTTGTAGTATTAGATTACCAAATGGAATTACATTGCCAAGGTCATGTACATTGTTTGCTCCGTGTATCTTACCACTAAAGTCTTCTAAGTTTTGACATATAGTTTCATAGTGTGTACGTATAGTTCCAAGTGTAAAATTATCACTATTCTTATTTAAAGCGTTTGATTCTAAGTTACTAGGAATAGTATAAAAACCAATTGTACTTGGACTGTTGCTTATAACTTGAATTTCAACAACTGCACCTGTTGCAGGCTGAGTAGCAGGTTGTCCTACAACATTTGTGTTGAAAGTAATTACAGTTACATTGTCTGTATTGGTAGCATAGGTGTATGTGTTTGGAAGTACAAACTGTCCATCAACAAAAACTTTCACAGGTATTTTTGCAGTATCAGTAATAACCGGCACATCTAAAACTAACGATATACCTGCATAATCAAAAGTAAAACTTTGGCGTTGTACATTTGTATCAAAGTGTGTTTGCCATCCAAGCAATTTACCAAAAGTTGATATTGTATCATACTGTCTGATAATTCCGGTGTTTATTTTTTGTGTAGAACTTGTAGAATTTTTTACGTAGGTAAATGTATCAGTATATAGGTTATTATCAAATACAATGTCGCCGACATTACTAATTGAAAAATACTTTAAAGGTTGTTCAATAATGGTGTCAGTGGCGCCAGTTCCAACTGCGTAACTGAATATTTTTGTTCCTACAAATGTTGTACTAGGATACACTGATGTGTCGCTAAGACTATAACCGTTTGCATCGTATACATCAAAGAGTGGTGGTTGATTGGTATCAGTTTTTTGTTGTCCACTTAACCATGTTGTTCCGTTGAACCAATAACTTTTTCCTTGTTCAGTAGTACCACTAAGCACAACAACATTTGTGTTTGTTGGTACTTCTGGTGATGTTAGACTAGCAGCCTGTAGATCAATTGTCTTTACACTACTGTCTTCAAAATCTACAAAATTTACAGTATAGATTTTATTTTTAACTTGTGGATCGCTATCATTGGCAAATATAATTCTTGAGCCTTGGATAAGTGTGTATCCGTCAACACTGTAACCTATGCTTCCGTTAACATTTTGGAAAGCGTTTGTTTGTGTGAAATCAATAATATCAACTGGCTGTGTTGCTAGGGTTCCATAGTTAAATAATTTTAAACTTTTTCTAAATTCAAGTATTGGCCGTTTGGCTCGAGCATTGTTATCTATGTCCAAGGCAACATTGTTATATGTTGCAGTTGCAGTTAATACATCTATGTGGAACCATCTGTTGCCACGACTCCATGCATTTTGATCAAGACTAGCTCTGTTTATTAACATATAATCTTGTGCAGTAGGAGCATTAGAAGTTGCATCATATCCACCTTCGTCAAACGATAAACTGTCAAAAGGAACACTTGCACTTATGGTGTAGGTTTCAGGAGTTACAAAATCAGTCACTGGAAGTAATTCAATTGCAGTTCCTACGCCTTCTACATAGTATTCTTTTCCTTGGTAACTTGCAGGAACAATTTGTCCTGTAAATTCTACTTTCAGTCCGTTAGTAAAAACAACTCCGTTTGGTGATGTATACGTTTTCTTTCCAACAATATCTTCGTCAACATTCAAATCTGAAATGTTTGCTTGATCAACTAATCTTATTATGCCAAAATTTAATTCATCACTTGCATCTTGATAGTAAAGTATATCTAAGTTTGCAGTGATAAGAGGTTGTCTTTCAAATACACCATCAGCATTTTTGTAAAAAGTTACGCCAGCATAGTCTGTACCATAGTTGATAATGCTTTTGCTTAGATTTGCAATGTCTTGTACTTTTGTAAGTTCCATAAAAGGACGTGTTGGATTTTCATAGTTGTAACTTATTCTCCATTGCACATAACGCTCTGGGTCAGTTGCCAACGCTACACTATTGTCAAAGCCTGGATTAGGTATACCAGGGTCGTCTTGGTCAAACAATGTGTCATCAAACGGAGTAAGTATTTCCCAACCAGTGCCAGTATCAGTGGTAATAATAAGTGTGCGATCTTGTAAGTCAGTGATGCCGTCAATGCCGCCATGCTCTTCTAAAAACACATCAACAAACACATTGTTAATTTGATTAAACTGTAATGTGTCTTCAAGTAAATCTGTGCTTCCAATATCAGCAAGTGTAAAATAAAAATTTTGTGCAGTATTACTTGGAACGGCAAATGTCACTGTACCAAAGTCATCGCCGTTGTTTGTTACGCCTAATACTTCTCGTGAGCTTTGATTTGGTTGTTGTGATAAGACACCGCTTGTACCTGGCTGACTTTGAATCCAAAAATTACGTCCACTGTCGCTTACGTTAAAATTATATTGACCTTCTCTAGCAAGATTTATTGTGGGTAACGTGCCTGGATAACCCGAAAAGGTATAACCTGTGTTTTCATATTTTACATCATAGGTTGCACGTATTGGAATAGCATTAGCAAAAATACTTACGCTATTTGGACCTGCTGGTACCCAATAGTACTGTCCAAAGTTGACATATTTGTCAAAGTCAACCATTGGATCAAAACTATAGTACTCACTGTCAAATAATCTATCATGCCGTGTAGTATTTGCACCTTGTAATTGTAAACTGTCAATTATACCCGGATAGGTAATAGTGTTTAAAACTTCAGTACCGTTGTCGTTTGTTTGCACAACGCCCGGTTCCAATTGATAATTGCTACGTGTTGCAGTCGGCTCAAGCACATAACTATCTGATGCAGTGACGCCAGGGCCAATCTTACGCCCAATGTAACCTTCAGTAGGTTTAAGTTTTGGATTTTGTGTAAGTTGATCCAGTGTACTACGTAACAACTGCTTGTTGGCAGGTGTTTGAAATATTTCTGGTAAGAAATCTTCTGAGCGTATACGCTTAGCCATATTAGACTACTCCGCTATTTGGTGCAGTTCGTAACTGGCTACCTGTAAGTGCATCAATTACTTGGACATCATTTACTGTGGCAGCATTTACAAATATTTCATTTGCTTGACTGCGTATTTCATATAAATCACCAAATGATTTAAGAGGATCAGTTGGTACTAATACCACCGAACTAATAATACTTCCTAATCTGTCATGCAAATATGCACTAAGCTCACTAAAGAAAAACGTATCACCAAAATCCCAGTTTTCTATAGTGAAATAGGTGTTCATTGCACTTACAACTTGACTTTTAATTTCACTTACACTAGCAGTACTTGCTGTATTCTTAACACACTTGATAGTGGCTTGTAATTCAACTGATGCTTTTGTTCCAAACAATGGTTTAAAAGTTACACTATTTAAAATAATATTATCACTGATCATCTTGTATTGATCAAGTGTACTATAACTGGTTGTTAACTCGTCGATTGTAGGTTTTGTTGGTTCAGTTACAGTTCCTGTACTGTCGCGTATGTAATTTTGATAAGCAATATAATATGATTGTGTTACAAGATAAAGGTCAATAATATTTGTTGTACCAGGATCAATACGCCTGCTCAATGGAGCATTATGACGATACTGAAAATATAATCCTTGTCTGCCAACGTAGGTATCGTAACCTGTGACCTCTGTGATTGTTCTTAACCCTTCGTAATCAACTGTGAGTTGATAAAACTTTTTATCAGTGTATGCATAAAATACCTGTTTGTCTGCGTACTCGCTCTTTACTAGTTCGATTGCATCTTTAGTAGCAAGTGAACCGATGACCACTCCAGCCGCAAGTGGCAAATATCTTTCTAAATTATCAAAGTCAACTGTTTGTTGCAAGTAGATTCTTTTGTTGTTAGGATTTACTGTAGGAGCAACAAGATCTGTAAAGTAGTCTGGGTTGTCTGGTATTCCATCATTGTCTGAATCTTTGTAACTTATTCTAACTCTAAAGTCATCAACAAAGCCATCTGTTTCAACAGGTTGATCAATAATGTCTAATACTTCATCACTGTTCAATGTTGCACTTGAATCTGGTTTGTTGTTTGTTTTAAGCACATTAATAAAGTCATTTATAACTGTTCCAGTTTTTGGATCATATACTTTCTGTGTGCCATCATAAAAGAATCTTGTTTCTAACACACTGGCCCAAAAGCGTTGTAGGCTTCTCGAGCTGACTGTATATGTGACTCCATCAGTTGTAAAATCAACTAGCCAGGAATTATCCAGTCCTGTACCTGATGTATTCTGTGCATATGTTAAACTAAATGTTATTGCGTTGTTAATATTAGTACTAGTAATCACATACCAAGTACTTGTTAGATTATCATATCCTAACCCAAAATTTCTATATAACTCAATGTTTTCACGCATTGTGGTTTCAATTGCAGTTGGCAAATCTGTAATAAAGTTTGGAATAACTTCAGTTGGTACTGCATTAGTAGGAATAAAATTGTTTAGTGTTACAGGTCCAGTGCCATCTGCATTATTGCCGACTCCTTGATTTGTGCCGTCAAGTTCTAATGCAGTTACAGTTGCCCATAATACCATTTTATCTCCTGGCAATGTAGGCGATCCAACTGCTAGTCTATTTGTAGCAGTAAAATATTGTCCTGCAGGCGGTGTAAATTTGACTAGTCCACCTTGTGCAATGTACTTTTTGTTATCACTTGCTTGTGACCCCACCGGTGCAGGAGCCCCACTTGATACAAATCTAAAAAATCCTGTGGTTTCGTTATTGCTGGTTGTACTTTGACTCCAGTTTAAATTCAGTACTGTTAAGTCTGGGCGTGTAAAATTTTCATAATAAAATTCCTGCATACCTCGGCTTGCAAGGACAGGCTCAACTTGATTTACAATTACATCTGTAATATCGTTTTGGTCAACAAATGTAAAAGTAAAACTTGGTACTGCTGTGTTTTCGTATATTAATCCATCAGATGCAAAAACATTTGTGCTTGAATATTTTCCAGTGATATCTACAAGATCCAAGTATCTACTAGTACCAATTGAGCTACGATTAACAGCCTTGGACTTGATTATAGTTGAATAAAGTGTATATGGAAAATTGTTGTAGTCTTCTCCGTTGACCATTCTGTTTTGTGTGTAGTATCTTGCAGGAGCACGTTGTTTAATATCGTTAATATTTTCTCTGTTAGCGGCATTGCTTACTGGTTGTGTCAAAGCACATGTCAAAGTAAGTGTTTCGTTCCTACCTGTACGACTTACATAGCCAATTGAGATAGTTACGTTTTGCATCTCATCTTGATTGATAATATAACTTAATCCGTTACTAGCACGTACATAAGTTCTAAAACTGCCAACTGGTATACTACTAAACACACCATCGCCAAAGTTTAAATTGATTTGATCATTTGTTCTAGAACTTATTGTAAAGTATCTTCGTTGTTCTGGAGTAAGCTCTTCAACTGCACCCGAGTATATGTTTTCAACATATTCCCATTCGTTGGTAATATTTCCTTGAGAATCAAGTTGATACAACCATGTGTCCTCATTGTTTATACCTTCTATGTTTACGTTTACAACTCTGTTGCTTATACGCTCTCCTAAGTTAAAATCTAAGTCTTGAAGACTTCCTTGCTTAAACAAGAAGAAGTAGCCAGTGTTTGCACTAGCATATCCTTGTTTATCATTTCTATATAAAATATTAAATGCACCATTTGGAGCTGGTGATGGCTCGTACACATATGTTTCATTTTGAGTAGTAGCACATACTGCCTCAAATCCCATTGATGTTCCGTTAATATCACTTGTAAACGGAATCACTGGTAGAAAACCTTGTATCAGATTAAGTGCATATTCATCAGTCTGTACGCCTAATATAGTCTGACTGTTTCCAGGACGACCAAAACGCTGACTGTTATCTAAGGCGGCATTTATAATTACTGTAAACTGTTCTAGCCAGTTTGCGTTAGTGGTATCGTTCCAGTTCACAGTTACGTTTGAAAGATTAACACCAGTAAAATCAATGACACCTTCTGTGGTGCTTATACTTTGTACTTTTAAAAAGCCTGATGCAGCAGTGTTACGCTTTGGTGTGTAACTTACTAGTTCTGCTAATCTGTTTACACTGTCTCTTCTTTCGGCAGTATCAATGAAGTTCTCTCTGGTGTTTAGGTCATTTCTAAAACTACCTGCTTGCCCCATAAATGCCATAACATCAAGCAGTGCTATAAATTCACTTGACTCGATGTAGTCATTAAAACTCTCTGGGTAATATAAACGAATGTAGTCTATAAAGCTCTTACGTAGAGTTTCAAAGTCATAACTTTGAAAGTCTGCTTCACGATAAGTTTGGTAAATTCTCTTCCAATCCTCAACGCCAAATATACTAGTTTGTCTTGTAGTTTTAGCCATATGTATTTCCTTACCTAGTATTTATCATTAAAATAAACTACGTAGTTTATACTAGACGTCTGAGAACGCGGCTCGTTGTGTTTGATTGTCAAAGAACACAGACAAACTGTTTGCATCTTGACCAGCAATGGTTTGCACTTCAAGTTCGCATAAAAATCCATTTTCCTGTGCAAATACATTTATGTCTGATATTTCTATTCTTGGATCTTGAGCAACTACACGCTGTAATTCATTTATAATTGCTTGTGATGTTTGGGCACTTTGCGGTTCAAAGATAAGACTCCACATTGACGTACCGACATCTGGTCGCCCCGGCATTTCGCCTTGTCTAATATTGAGTGCATTTAATAGGTCGGCTTTAATAAGTTCAAAATCAGTTAGTGTGTAGTTTTTAAACCTGCCTACTGTGCTATATCCGATTACTGTTGTCATAACGTATTTATGTTTCTATTCCTGTGACTTTTTGGCTAGCAATAACTGACTGTACTGCGGTATCTATTTCTTTTCTTATCACAGTACCAGTTGCTCCGAGTGTGCCAGTTGTAAAACCTTGTATTTCACTGCTGATTTTTTGTGCAGTAAGATTGACTGCATACTGCCCGCCCTTAACTAATTCATTCATTTGTCCTGCAGTGATGTTTCCACTATTCGCACCGTTAAAAGTTTTGCCTAGTATTGCACTACCTTGTGTCCACTTCTTGACTGCATCTACTCCAAATTTACTAGCACCGCTCACTAATCCTGCTAGGTCAGCTTCATTTTCTAAACCTGTAACTATTCCTGCATTTTGTAAACTGTTAAGTCCTTTAGTAAACAAATCAGTTTTGGTTAGGTCTTGTATCGCTTCGTTGTTTAAAAAATCGCTCACTCCGTTTATGCCTTGATTTCCGCTCCACACACTTGAACTGCTTAACACAGTGTTTAGATTTGAAGTTGCATCTTTAAGGAAGAAGTCACTAGTTCCTGGTTTTAAGAATCCTGCAGTTTCAAGCTCAGGTGCACTAAAGCCAAATTTTCCAACACCAACTGTGTTTGATATTTCATTGAATCCTTGTGGCACTTCTTTACTTGCTTGTGCTAACATACCAGTAACTTTTTCTGGAGCAATCTTTCCGACATTGCTTTTTGCAGGATCTTGTGCTTCGTAGTCGCCTTTTTCAATCTTTTTAATTTCTGTTTTTTCTGTGTTATCAACTGCGTCTTGTGTCTTTTTATCCAATGGTACAGTTTCGCTTGTACTAGCTAAATTAGTGCTTGTGTTTACACCAGTGCCTCTTTCTGCATAAGGTTCGTGTGTTGGGGCACGAGTCACTATAGTTTCTATTGCGGCCGGTTCTGGTATCCATCCTTGTTGAGGACTAAATGCAGTGTCGGGCAGCCTGCGTTTTGGAATTTCTTGTGCTTTAGGAACATCTGGAGCTGATCCACTGTTTAGTTTTATACATCCTGCTTCTAGTGTAAGCCCTGAGCCTGCTCCCCAACTGCCTGTGTTGCTTTTTAGCATCAATGAACTATCACTCTTTAAGCCTATCATGCTTTTACTGTAAGCAAGTAAACTGTTTGTTCCTGTTAGGTTTAAACTAGAACTTTCTAAACTCATTGCCCGTTTGGCATGCATGTTAATACTTCCATTTTCGCTGTTAATATTAATATTTCTGTCAGCATGCATGTTAATTTCACCAGCACTTCTAATGTTTAAACTATTTGAAGCATACACATCTATAGTGCCTTCTTTGCCTAGTTCAACCCATGATTGCCCATTGGCATGCATAATATGTATTGTTTGCCCATCGGGTGTATCGTTCATCATTATCTGATGTCCGCCGCTGGTACGCAATCTAATTAAATTGTCTTCGTTGGACTGACTTCCGTCATCCATTACTAAACTATGTCCACCTTTACGACCAATCACATTTACTTCATTTGCTTGTAGTGTTGAACTGTTTATTTTTTGTTGTAACTGTGCATCTGTTAGTCCACCTGAGTATACTGGTCTTCCCGGAGTACTGATACCAAAGCATGCACTAGGAGATTCACGTTGACTGTTTGATGTTATAGGTCCAAGCAGTGGATCAGCTATGACACCTTGTGACAACATTTGTCCAGCAAGGACACTATGCACTGGTTTTGTTTCTTCAAAAAATCTCGGATTTTCTGCAATGGCTTTGTTACTGTTGTTTATTTCAACAACTGGCAATTTTTGTTTGTTTGCAAACAATGGTGAATTACTGTCATCTACATATTTTTCACTGGCACCAATTGCCGGTAACATGTGATTAAGTCCTGGTTCAATCGGCATTCCAAGATAGTAACCCTGTGTAGGATCACCGTCTACAAAAAAGCAAATAACTTTTGTTCCGAGATCTGGAGGAGTTCCCCAAAACCCATAACTTTGATTGTTGCCTACAAAACTTCCAGGGCCTGTTGGTTGTGGTGCACTTTGTTGTGTAAAGCCATAGTAAGGTGTAATGTAACTTACTGTACGCCATAAGTCTTTGTTGTTTTTATCGGGACCTGCCAAGTATTCAAGATAAACTTGCACCCTGCCAGCACGTGTTGGATCAATGTTGTTTACCACTTCTCCAATAAACGGGCCTGAAGGAGCAGGAATACCACCTTTGGTGTCTTTATAAGCTCTTGGAGTTCCTACACTGCGTTGATAATTTTCTGCCATATCCTACCTATCGAAATGCACTTGAGTTTGTACCGCCACCTTGTCCGCCTACTACTGTAGCTCCAGACTTGACTCTACGTTTGGAGCTTTCTAGTGCTCTTTGTGTTTTCTTTTTCAACAACGATCCACTAAAACCTGTTCTGCTACCGGCATCGTCGCTTACTACTTTACTTCCTGGTTTAGGCTGAACCGGCGGTTGCCAGTTGTCTGTATCTGTATCTATAGTCGAACCAGTATAATCAACATCGCCGTTTATTCCTGATTCGGCAATTCTTCTTGTGGTTGCATTATTTACTGTTGCACTTGAGTAAGGAGTAATTTTACTTCCTTGGTTTACAGTTGGCTTGAGACCGCTAGGGCGTCCAGCTCCTGAAATATAATCTGGTGGCCGATTAACACCAGTTGGTGCTTTTTGACTTGCATTAGCAAGTCCTCTTGCTCTACGTTGTATGGCATCATCATATGGTGGTACAGGATCCTTTTTCGTTGCACGAACTGTTTCACCTGATCCGCCAAAAGCATCTAATCCGGGAACTTCTTCAACTATGTTTGACTCAGCTTTCTTTTGTTTTGGACTATCAACTGCGGTGTTAAAATCTCTAATTGTTCCTTGTATAGTTTGTGTAAACTTTCCTTGTTTAAAAAATGATTTAACCATAATTGCAGTGAACACCAGGCTTTCTTCAGGCAAGTTTGATTCACCAGTAATAGCACTTTGACCAGTGTTATTTTGATATACCGGAGTAAGGCCAGTGGGCATATCATAATCAGCAGGGCGATTGAACCTTACTTCAAATAACACTTCACTGGCTTGGAAGTTAGCACTGCCGTCCTTTTCAAATGGAGCAAGATTTGACGAAGTATAAAATAATTCGCTTTGTGCAATAAAGTCAGGGTCACCAATTATGTCTATATCACACTTTGCTACATCTGCTCGTGTATACAATCGTGATGCAAGTTGTGCGGCTGGTAAGGTGCTTTCTCCTTCGCCTCCTTGTGTGCTTTCATCAGCACTGGTTTGAAAAAATCTTTTTTCTGCAAATCTACCACTAAATGTAGACACTGGTTCATTCACAATACCGCTATTGTTTATTGGTGTAATATAGTTTGAGGATGATTGAATTTCAAAATTTATAACTTCAGTATTTTGCCCTGTAAACCAATAGTTGTAAAGTTTATGCACACCTCTGTACATAGCTGGCGGAAAATAAGGGCTTCTTGGTGTGTTTATCTGATAACGAGTAACAATAAATTTAATATCGTATGCATAGTCTTGCCTTACAGGATCGTATGCTATTGGAGTTGCTATCTGTGATATTTTGTACCATTGCACAGTTTTTACAGGCGGATTTTTCAGTTCACGTTTGGTAACTTCATCAAAGGCAATTGACTGTTGAGCAGTAATATAGGTACTGTTTTTCATTACCTGGTCAATTAATTGCACAATCTGTGTCCCAGCATTTACGCTATAATTTTTTGTGTTGGTATCATAGTTTTGTTTTTTCTGATTGAGCTTCTGGTTTACATCTGGATTATCCTGTAAAGGTGCACGCCGTTTATTCTGCGTTCCTTGTTTACGCATTTTGGCATCCTTCAGTCCAGCAACATTTTCAAGTTCAATACTGTACTGATCTGGTATATATCCTGGTGTTTTCACTGCAAGTGCTTTTTGATGTTCATTGAGAGCAGTAGCCAGTCCTTGTGTAATTGTTGCACCTTTAAGTCCAATCTTTTTTGCAGGTGGAGCACGTTCTGCAACTTCTAATGCTTCATCATCATCAGTATCTATTATTTGTGGTTGTGCTTGTTGTAACTGTGTGTCACCATTTAAAAGTGTTTGTACATCTATAGCACTTAGTTGAAAATTAAAAGGAATTGTGCCTCTTGCAGTACTGTAACCAATCATGGTTTGTGGAATAGTACATTTAATATCATATTTTACTGCTTCACTTGAAATTTTGTAATCAATTTGTGCAATTTGAAATGGAATAAACTTTTCTACAAGTGCATTTGGGTCACTGGTTTGTTCTGGTTTTGGTGCTTGTCCAGGAGCATTGCTTACAAGGTTCCCCAAATCATCATAGCCAAAGAATCTTATAACCATAAGATAGTTTTGTCCGTTTATAGTCTGTGTTCTATCACCGGTGTGTTCCCAAACTGCTTGTCTCAATCTTTCTAATAGTGTTATTCCGTTAGGTTCAAGTACTTCAAAATCCATTGTTAACACGTTATGGGGACTCTGCGTACCTTGATATCCAATCTTGGCAGTAAATTCTAAGTTTTCAACAAAAAAATCTAAATCAAAAAACCTATTGCGTTTTCCAACTGGTGCTCCGCCGCTTTGCATTAGTAATTGATCAGTTGGTAATATCTTCTTATCAGTTCCTAATAGTTGTTTATACTCTTCTTGATTCATGAGATATATTGAAATAGTATACGTTTGACTGGCTAGCCCTGCTAACTTGTTTGGGGAAGGTTTAATAGTTTGTAGGAATTCGGCAGCTACTTCTGCTCTTCCTTCTACGGCTTGACTGGCATTGCCAACGCTATTTGACACTACAGTAGTCGAATCATCGTCTGTTGACCTTTTTAAGGATTCTCCAGATAAATTATTTTGATTTTGTGTTTGATTTAACTTTACAACTGGCTTACTACCGCCCACAGTGCTGGTAGTACCAGAACCTTTTACATCACCAAGTGCTTGATCTTCTGTTACGCTTAGACTAGAAATCCTTGCATTTGTATTTTTGTTTATGCTTGCCACAACCGGCTCGACTTCTTGTGTTGTAGCATTAAAAAACTGATCGTTGCCAGTTATAGGCGTTGTGAATCGACTGTTTTGTACTGATCCAATTTGCTCATTTTTTACAATTGTTCCAGCACTATCTCTGGGTAAATTATTTGTTACTACACTTATATTTTCTGTCCTTTGCGTTGTAGAACGCACTACGTCAAGATCATTTATTAACACATTTGTCTCAGTTATGTTTTGTGTAAGTTTTACTTTGGTACTAACATAGCCTGGTTGGTTTTTCAAACCTTCGTTTTGTCCATTTAGATTTGTAAGTGTTTTCCGGGTTAGTTTAACACTCTCATCGCTTTTATTCCAGTCATCACGTATGTTGCTCCATCTTGCTCCTGTGCGAGCTTGTTGTTGCAAACTTTTGACTGCAAGTTTTTGCCTGTTAATTTCAAGTTGTTGACTTAATCTGGCTGCATTTAATTCTGCGGGACTTGTCATATTAGATTCCTAATACTGATTTAAGCGTAGCTTCTTGTGGCAGATAAATTGTTGTTCCTGTTATAAAGTCAAACAAAGGATCTTGTAGTTGATTTGGATTACGTTGAGCAAATACCCACCAAAGATTTGAATCCTTGTATAGGTCAAATGCTAATAGGTCAGGGCGTAGATTATAAGTTTCGTTTATAGTAAAACTTAAATCGTCTATTAATTTTGGAATTGGCCTGTCTACCATTATTCCTAGGAATTGATTTTGTAAAATAGGAGTATCAAAATACATACTGTTTGAACTGTACTCTGTAGCCATTACCACATTCCTTTCTTAATTAAATTACCATTGGCATATTCTTTGAGACTAAACTGTTGACTTGCGGCCTGTCTGCTAATGATTGGTATCATGTTAATAGTCATTGCCATTTTGGTCGGCACATAGGTTGCTCCTTTGGAACCTAAGTTTCCAGGTGAAGGTTGAAAAGGTTGAGCACCGGCTTGTAATGGTTCTGTATTTCCGTTAAGTGCATTTGTCACTGCCGTTTTTAGTCTGTTTAACGCACTAAAGTTTCCGTTTGTAGTTGAACTTGCTAAAGGTTTTTGAAATTGCAATTGATCATCTCTGTTGATATGTCTACTTCTTGCACGTATATAGTTAACATCACTAGGTAGGTTATAGTTAAATTCTGTGATAGCACATGGTGCTTCGTTAAATTGATACTCTCCCAAACCTGATAGATATACTAACGGAGGTGGTGATCCGCGTTGTGCATCTTGTCCGTAAAACATTTTACTACAACTTTTTAAAAAGTGAATACATGCTAACAAATATTCTGCTTCAACAGTATCCTGTGCAGTAAATTCTGCTTGTAGTTGCACAGTTTGTACACTTGAGCCTTTGTAAAAGTAGTGCATGTAGTTACTATGAGTTGGTGAGTAATTAGTATATTCTGCTCTATACTGCACGTCGATAGTCGGAGTATAAGGAAATATTATTCCATCTGTTATTGCTAATGGTGCAAGTATTCCTGGATTAGGATCTTTGTACAAATACGTGGCTTGCGGAGCTAATCGGAGCTTAACACGCCAATCACCATCTGCATTTTTAACACCTGATGCTTCACGCATTTCGCTTACAGTTTGTTGTTGTTGAGCACGTTGCTTCATAGCCATTGCATTTAGTGCAGCCTGTTCTTGCTGTGATATAGCGGCCTGTTCAACTCCGTCTATGCCATCACCTTCGGCACCGTCGCCAATGTCCGCAACTGGATCATCTCCAACTAGACTTTCACCATCATTGTCTACACGATCTTCAGGTGCTAGTATTGGGTCACCAAATTCGTCAAATTGTGCAACTTCAGGGTCACCAAAGTCGTCTACTCCAAAAGGATTAACTTCGGCAGGACTACGTGTTGGATCACCAAAGTCATCTACTTGTCCTAATGGGTTAGTATCACCAAAATCATCTACACCAAATGTGTTAACTTGATTTGGAGATGCAAAGTCACTAAAGTCTTGTTCATCTGCTATACCAAAGTCATTGTCACTATATTCATCAAAACTGTCAACTTGTGGTTGTGGCTCTACTACATCACCGAATGCATCAAACTGTTGATATTCTTGTACGTTAGCAGGTGGTGGCGGTGTTGGTCCAGGACCAAATGCATCCAAACCAGGGTCCTCTGTGCCAAAGTTATTGTTACTATAACCACTGAAATCATCTACTTGTGCTGGAGCAGGTATATCAGCAAAATCATCAACCTGTGCAGGAGCAGGATAGCCACTAAAGTCATCAACCTGTGTTATATTTCGACTAGGTCCACTAAAGTCATCTACTTGTGTAACTGGATATCCACTGAAGTCGTCAACTGGTGCATCAAAACTTTCAACTGGTCTTGCTGGCGGTGGTGCTGGGTATGGACTAGGAGCAGATGGCTCTTCAAATGCATTACTTGCTTCTATTGCTCGACGTTCTTGATCTCTTAATGCATTTGCTAATCCTGGGTCAACTGTATTCTGCGTAAGTTCTGATGTTCTACTAGTTGGAAAACGTGTGTCTGTTGGAATTGGCGTAACTTCCCTAAAACTTTCACCGTATGCGTCAGCAAATTCAACATCATCGTCTTGTGGTTGCACAACTGGTGTAGGAATTGGTGTTGCTTGTCTAAAATTTTCACCATAAGCATCTGTAAAATCTACATCACTATCCTGTGCCTGTACTGGTCTTGCTGGTGGTGGTGCTGGAAACGGATCTGGTTGAGGTCTCTTGCCAAATGCCTGTTCAGCAATAGTTCCGCCTCCTTGAAATGCAGTTCCTGATCCTGGAGTGTTACGTGCTGTATCAGTTGATTGAGTGTTTTGTGACTGCTCACTAGTTACTCTGCCAAAGTTAGCATTACTGGCACGTGTACCTACACTATCTGTGGTATAGTTTCCTAGTTCGCTAACAGGTATACGTGCAAGAGTAGCCAAAGTTCCAATAGGTGCCTTTGGATATTGCTGTGCAAGTTGATTCATTCTGTCGGCTTTTGCCTGTGAATACGCCATGTATACTCCTCTAGTCTTATTTATGCTTACCAAAAAGTGCGTAGTTAATGATTGACTTCTGATAAGTAATGTTGTATAATAAGCAAGTTATTAGGCTAAGGAGAATCATATGCCACCGGTGAAAGCACCAAGAAAAGTAAACTATCTAAACAACAGAGATATCTTAAAAGAAATTTGGAAAAGCAAAAACACTTACTGTTCTTATTTAGAAAGAGAATTTGCACAGTATGATATTATTGTGCCTAGTGTTGACAAGATCAATCAGCGTACTGTTGCAGAAGCAAGACGCAACAAAGCAGATCGTATCAAAAGACTAACTGGTGAGATAGTTGATCCTGTAAAACTAAACAATCAAGAACTGGTGTTTCGTGTTATTTGCTGGGATCATATCCCAATGGTACCAAAAAAACTTACCAAAGCACAAGAAAAGAAAAAAAGCAAACTAGAAGAACTGCTAGAGATGGATGATGTTGATGTCGAAGATGATGGATTGCAAGAACTGATGAGTGATGTTGAACAGGATCTCAACTATGTAAAACTTAACTTTCCTCCTTTTTGGCATTACATGATTGACGAGGACAAAATTCCTTATGTTGTTGGTAAGTCGCATTGGGTAGGTGGTATGGAAAACGGCCATTTCTCAAAAGAGCATGGAAAGATGACTGACAAACTAGCACATATGTTTATTAAGTTATGTGAACGTTATGCTACAAGATCAAACTGGCGTGGTTACACATACAATGAAGAGATGCGTGGACAAGCATTGCTACAACTGAGCCAAATTGGACTACAGTTTGACGAAAGCAAGAGTCAAAATCCATTTGCATACTACACTGCTACTATCACTAATAGTTTTACAAGAGTATTAAACATTGAAAAGAAGAATCAAAACATACGTGATGATATACTTGAACAAAACGGATTGAATCCAAGTTGGACAAGACAGTTTAACAATTCTCCAGAAGCAAAAATATTACAACCAGACGTCGCTAAAAAATAGGAATACACACATGGGTTTGTTTAAGAAAGCTCTGGTGTTCACAGACATCCACTTTGGCATGAAAAGCAATAGCATCATGCATAACCAGGACTGTGAAAACTTTGTAGAATGGGCAGTACAACAAGGCAAAATACACAACTGTGAAACTGCTATCTTCATGGGAGATTGGCATCACCATAGAGCAAGTTTAAGTTTGCAAACTATGAGCCACAGTCTAAGAGCATTGGAAAACCTATCAAGAAGTTTTGATATAACCTACTTTATAACTGGTAATCACGACTTGTACTATCGAGACAAACGTGACATATACAGTTTTGAATGGGCCAAGCATATACCAAATCTAAAAATATGCAATGACTGGTTTGAACAGGATGACGTGATACTGTGTCCTTGGCTGGTTGGTGATGACCACAAGCAAATAAAAACTGCAAGTGCTCAATACATGTTTGGACACTTTGAACTGCCGCACTTTAAGATGAATGCTATGGTTGAAATGCCTGATCACGGCGAGATCAAAAGCGAACACTTCCAACAGTATGGCACAGTGTTTAGTGGACACTTTCATCTGCGTCAACAGAAAAACAACATCAACTATATTGGCAATGCATTTCCACATAATTTTTCAGATGCTGGTGATGATCAACGTGGTTGCATGATACTTGAATGGGGCAAAGAGCCTGAATACATTGCTTGGCCAGATCAACCATTGTACAAAGTGCTTGACTTGTCGCAGGTAATTGACTATGCTGACACAATACTAAAACCAAACATGCATGTTAGAGTAAACTTGGACATAGAAATATCCTATGAAGAAGCAAACTACATCAAAGAACAGTTTGCAACCAAATACAAACTGCGTGAGATGGCACTTATACCTAACAAACGCAGTGCATTAGAAGAAGAAATGCAACCAGGCGATATCAAATTTGAAAGTGTTGATCAGATTGTTACAGAACAAATCATAAACATTGATAGTGAATTCTATGACAACAAACTGTTGTTGGAAATATACAGGAGTTTGTAGTTGACAATGATTTCGAGCGGATTTGTTGACGCTCTTGCAACCAAATTTAACATACTAGATATAATCGATTTGCCAGAAATTGATTGTGATTTTGACCTACTAGCAACTCGGCTTGCAAAAACAAAAAAAGAACACTTTGCACCTTACGATCGTTATTTGATAGGTCATTTGGATACTGATTATTATCTTCCACACTGTCCTTATGGATTAGTAATGTTTAATTTAGTTAGAACATTCTTACATAATGATATACCTTTGAATACTTTAATCTTATTAACAAATCATTTTGGTATAAAAAGAGAATTTGAAATATTGATACCTAAAGAAATGCATGAACATAATTTTCCTACAATTATTGACGATTGCATAATGATTGCTAACATGGTTAGACTAGGACTTAACCAAGAAGAATGCAGTATTGATGCATCTTTGATTGTTAATCATGGGATTTCCATGCTAGGTGCACCAAGAATACACAGAAACATGTTGTATAATCAACTTATTGAAAACAAATTACTGGATACCTATGCAGTTTCCTACAAAGGTGACAAACGTGTTTCATAGATTGTACCCAAAGCCATTTACTCGGATCAACGAAGCATGGAATTTTGATAATAGACTCGACTCAACCCAACAAGAACCTTATAGTGATTCCAGAATATTAGGCAACAACAAAGCAATGGTATTAGACAGAACACTTTTCTGTGACTTTTACAAATATTTTGCTATTGATATTGTATCTGAAACTGTGTACAACTATCCTTATCCGTGCATAACAGAAAAAACCATGCGGCCAATTGTGCATAAAAGAATGTTTATTATACTTGGGCCACCGGGTATTGTAGCGAGAATACAAGACAAAGGCTTTAAAACTTTTGCACCGTTTATCAACGAAGAGTACGACACTATTCAAGATCCACACAAACGTATGGAATCTATTGTTAAGGAACTTACTCGTATAAGCAAGTTTTCGATTGACGACATACGTGAAACTATGTTACAATACAAAGATACTTTGAAACATAACTATGATCATTATCATTGGTTATGCAATAACGAAATTGAGCAGATTGTAAACAAAATATGATTCAAATCAAAGACTTGACAGTCAAAAACTTTATGAGTGTGGGTAATGCTACACAGGCAATCAACTTTGATAGACAGGACCTTACACTGGTACTCGGAGAGAACATTGACTTAGGTGGTGATGGATCTCGTAACGGCACTGGTAAAACAACAATCATAAACGCATTAAGTTATGCCTTATACGGCGAAGCACTTACAAACATACGTCGTGACAATCTCATAAACAAGACCAATTCAAAAGGCATGATGGTTAGTTTAGACTTTTGTGTTGGTGAACAATGCTATCGTATTGAACGTGGAAGAAAGCCTAATACACTAAAGTTTTACATCAACGACAGTGAACAAGAAGCAGATGACTATGCACAAGGTGATAGTAGAGAAACACAAGGTGCTATACTAAAACTGTTGAGCATGAGTCACACCATGTTCAAACATCTTGTGGCACTAAACACTTACACTGAACCATTTTTGAGTCTAAAACAAAACGATCAAAGAGAGATAATCGAGCAACTGCTAGGAATAACACAACTCAGTGAACGTGCTGACAAGATCAAAGAACTTAGCAAACGCACACGTGATGATATCAAGCAAGAAGAAATGACTATCAAAGCATTGCAAACTGCTAACGATAAGATCGGTGAACAAGTACAAGCACTTAAACGTAGACAAACACTGTGGATGAACAAGAAAGCAGAAGACGTAAAAAAGTTTGAAACTGCTATTGAGGATCTTGCACATGTTGATATTGATGCAGAATTAGCCGCTCAGGATGACCTCCTAACGTGGACTGAACTTAACAATACACAAACACAATTACAAAAAGACATTGCCGCACTAACTGCACAGGTTAGTAGAGCAGAAAAAGATGTTACTAGAACTAAAAAAGCAGTAGACAGTTTAGAATCAGGCACTTGTGGCAGTTGTGGACAGAGTGTTGATCATATGGAAACACATCAACAACATGTGGCTAAAGCACAGGAGGAATACAATGGGGCAAGTGATTTCCTTGGAGAAATACAGGAAGGAATCTCTGCACTCAAGGCAGATAAAACGGAAGTTCCAGCGAGACCAAGAGTTTTTTATGATAGCGTGTCTGATGCACACAATCATCGATCAACTTTATCCTCACTTGAAACACAGTTACAAAGCAAACGTGCAGAAGCCGATCCTTACATTGATCAAATAGTAGAAATGCAAACCACTGCCGCTACTGAAATAAGTTATGACAAACTAAACGACCTTACTAGACTATACGATCATCAAGACTTTCTACTAAAACTGTTAACAAACAAAGACAGTTTTGTGCGTAAACGTATTATTGATCAAAATCTAAGTTATTTGAATTCAAGACTCACACACTATTTAGATAGAATAGGATTGCCACACACAGTCATATTTCAAAACGATTTGACTGTTGAAATACAAGAACTCGGCAGAGACTTAGACTTTGATAATCTAAGTAGAGGTGAAAGAAATAGGCTAATTATTAGTATGAGTTGGGCTTTTCGTGATGTATGGGAGAGCCTGTACGGAGCTATTAACTTACTGTTCATTGATGAGATGATCGATTCGGGTATGGATACATCAGGTGTTGAGGCCGCACTTGCGTTGCTAAAGAAAATGGCAAGAGAGCGTAGCAAAAGTATTTGGTTAGTATCACACAAAGATGAACTAGCAGGGCGTGTGAATAATCTGTTGAAAGTTGTAAAGGAAAATGGCTTCACAAGTTATAGTACGGATATAGATATTGCCTGATGTTAGATATAGTAATTGTTAATGTACCTTACATGTTTACAAACAATCCTCCAGTTGCTGGAGCCGTATTGCGAGCATGTGTTGAAAAAGCTGGCTTTACTGCTGAAGCCTTAGACTACAACATAGATTTTGTTAATAGTAATGTTAGCACCGACGATGTGATTGTTTGGTTACAAAACGAAACTTCTCCTCCATTGGTAGAAAGTTATGTGGCATTCAAAGCATGGGTGAAAGAATGTGCTAAAGATATTCTAAGTAAAAACGCAAGATGGATTGGCATCAGTGTGTTTACCAAAGACAGTCAATTAGCCGCTGAAGAATTTGTTATCGCATTAAAGGATTTAGACCCTAATTGTAAAATTGTATTAGGTGGCACTGGACAAGAAGATCGACGAAGCCAATGGGGAGAACGTTGGGTTGATCTTATATACGACAGCGGTATTGTTGATGCTAGTATTCTCAAAGAAGGCGAAGTAGAAATTGTAAAACTATTAAAAGGCGAATCAGCTGGCTTGATAGATAGTGCTCAACTTACTGTGGATCAGTTAAACAATATTCCAACTCCAAATTTTGATGATTATAATTTAAATTTATATGGTGCATTAGATAGTTGGAGCATAACAGAAGGAATCAGTATACCAATAACCGGAAGTAAAGGTTGTGTGAGAAAATGTACATTTTGTAATGTAGGTGCATTTTGGCCTAGTTTTAGACAACGCAACGGTACCGGTATAGGCAAAGAAATAGTAGATTTGTATCACAAGTACGGAATAGACAATTTTAAATTTACTGACAGTTTGATCAATGGCAGTCTTAAGCATTTTAGGTTGATGAACGAGTATATAACAGAACATATACCAAATACAATAACTTACAAAGGGCAATTTATTTTTAGGCCAGCTAGTCAAATGCCAGACAGAGATTACGATCTAATGCGTACTGCTGGTTGTAAATTAGTACAGATCGGTGTCGAAAGTGGTAGTGAACGTGTAAGAGAACACATGCGTAAAAAATTTAGCAATGAAGATATTGAACGTACTGCATATGCTTTAGCAGACCAAAACATAAGACAACAGTGGTTCTTATTTGTAGGCTACCCAACAGAAACCGAAAGCGACTTTGAACAAACACTTGCAATGATTGAAAGGTATGCACATCTTGCCCAACGTCGGCTGATTAACATAATACCAACAGGTGTTTATCTCATGTTAGACAATACACCAAGTTCTTCTCCTGAAGGTATGAGCGACATGGGATTGTACATTGATGAGAGTCAAGCATGGCAAACCTATCATTGGCAAAGCACCAAATATACAGAAAATACATTTGAAGTCAGAGCAGATAGATTGTTTAGATTAGTAGCACTGTGCCGTAAATTAGATTTAATCACAGAATTTGAAGACATGATTAAACATCATGTCACTCTTGTACAACGCGAGTTAGCAAATGCCTGATGAAATACAACTTACCTTGGAGCCTATAGTAAAGAAAAACAAGTATCCGAGAATATGTCTTACTGTAAACGACAAAAGTGATGCAATGTATCTTAAAGAAACTATGGTTTTCAATATTATACTTGATCGGCCAAGGCTAAATGTAATATCGTTAGACTTTCTCAACAAAGTGCCAGAGGATACAGTTGTTAAGGACGGCGGTATTGTTGAAGATCTAGCAGTGATGCTGAAAAGTGTAAAGTACAAAACTTTTGACTTTCATCCATACTTGCCATATGTAAGTGAATATACCAAAGATACCGGCGAACTAGTAGAGAACACACATGGATTTATGGGATTCAAAGGTAGACTTTATTTAAAACTTAAGACTCCATTGTTTGTTACTGCACGTGAACTAGCAATGATGTCAAATAAAAATTATAAAGGTGTTGGTATTAAAATAGACGACAGTTACTTACAGTATGCATTATGACAAAAATTATACACTATGAACCGACCAGCAGATGTAATGCAGCCTGTCCAATGTGTGCAAGAAATGTTAACGGCGACGGTTGCGTTGTACCTTTACAAGATCTAAGTTTAGATATGTTTAAGACACAGGTAGGCAGTTGTATTGATGAATTAGAAAAAGTTTTCTTTTGCGGTGCAGTAGGCGACCCATGTGCTGACAAAACACTTTTAGATAAGATTAGATGGATAAAACAACAACGCAAAGATATTGTTGTAGGAATAAACACCAATGGTAGCATACGCAATCCAAGTTGGTGGACAGATTGTGGTAATTTACTGAATGGCATTTACGATTATGTTGTATTCAGTATCGATGGACTAGAAGATACCAATCATATCTACAGGGTTGGTGTGCAATATAAAAAAATTATAGAAAATGCAAAAGCATACATCAATACCGGTGCTAGTGCTCATTGGGATATGCTTGTGTTTGATCACAACAAACATCAAATTGAACAGTGTAAACAACTAGCTGACAACATGGGCTTTACTTGGTTTCGCAGTAAGGAAACAGATAGATGGGATCAATTCAGTTTGCAAAAAATCAAACCAGCGATAGAACCAGATAGTATTGACTACCATAGTATAGATAGTATACAATGTGAACGCAATATAGAACAATCTACATACATTGATCATAGAGGTCAAGAGTTTCCTTGTTGTCATATTGGTGAAATGTATTATAGCAAAACACAAGAACATGATAATACCGATATACTAGGTCACACTCCGCAAGAGTTAATGACCGAGTATCAAAGTAGACTAGATAATCAAAATCCTTTTTATACATGTAAACGCAGTTGCGGCACAACAGTTGGTAAACAATCGCAATGGAAACAAGAGGTACAACTTAGATGAATGCAACATTTGAAATTGATAACTTCTTGTCTTCATACGAATTAGAAGAAACAATAAGCACTGTATATGATGCAATTGATTTAAAACATGATCTGTTTAACAAACATGGCGTGTGGCAAGGAAAAGACGAAGGAACACATCACTGGGTTGCAACAGATAAACTAAACACTGCATTTGATATAGTAAAGCAAAAACTAGAAACTCTGTTAGAACCTTTTAGAATTGAAGCTGCTCAGATTCTACAAGTCAAACTAGGCAGTGACTTGCACACAGATTATGCAGTAAAAAAGAATCAAGAAGAACAAGTCTTAAAAGGCGATCCGTACTATACTTTGATAATCCCTCACCATGATTACAACAGTCATACTGTGGTGTTCAATGAATCTGCAGACTACAATAATTTCTACATGTACAAAGAACAAAATGCATCCATTGAAAATTATATTAGCGATGAAGATTGGCAACAGTACTGTAGTCATTGTTGGCCAGAAGATCAAACTTATCTTACATTAGACAAAGCGTGCAGTTGGAAAAAAGGTAAATTGTTAGGCTTTGATAGACGTAGATGGCATTGTAGCGATAACTTTGATGTTGATATTAAAGAAGGCTTCATACTTTGGTTGAGAAAAAAATGACCTGGTTATATAAAAATAAACAAGTTGTAGACATTCCAGAAGGCTTTGTTGGCTTTGTGTATTTGATTACTAATATTACAAACAACAGAAAGTACATTGGTAAAAAACTTACTCAGTTTAAACGCAGTAAGAAGCCACTAAAAGGTAGAACAAACAAACGCAGATACACAGTAGAATCAGATTGGCGAGACTACTATGGAAGCAGTGATGAACTGACTGCAGATGTAGAACTATTAGGAAAAGACAAGTTTAAACGTGAAATCATGTTTTGGTGTAAGAGCAAAAGTGAACTTAGTTATATTGAAGCACGTGAACAGTTCACGCACAAAGTACTAGAATCACGAGAATGGTACAACGGACATATCAGAGTGCGTGTACATCAGAAAGGAATACTGAAAGAATGAACGTATTGCTTAGTGGTTGCAGTTTCAGTGCCGGTGTAGGATTAGTAGAACCTATAATAAATGAATTTGGTGTCGAGCAGTATCCTGAATGCAAAGATAGTCCTGATCTTTGGATAAACTTGATTTACAATAAGGTAGATAATATTGCACGTGGCGGAAACAGTAACCTACGTATTTTTCAAATGGCCACAACTGCACTGCTAGAAAAAAGTTATGATGTTGCACTAATACAGTGGACTAGTTTTATGCGACATGAGTGGAGTGCAGGATTCGAAACTTGGGATACTACTGTACGTTCAATACTTGGATCATCAAGTGGCAAAAGTGTTAATCTGCATAATCAAACTTTAGACAGCAAGTACATACAAGATCGTGTTGATAGTTTTTTTGTACTAGAACATGCTCACTACAGGATTGTGCAACTATTGGAATACATGAATATACTATCTCGCATTGCCAAAGTTACCAAAACGGAGATCTTTTTTATCAACGGACTTTGCTGGTGGGACAACAATTTTTTTGATAAAATCAACTATAAATTACCAAGTGAAACAACAGAATATACACAAGAACTATTAGATTTACCAAATCACAGTGATGAAGAATATGCAAAATTATATGCTCAAATGCACAGCGACTATGAGGTTGCAGGCGGTATACAAGAAAACAGATGGCTGAACTTATACAATGCTATGCATTCTAATCGCATAGATAGAGGCACTGATGGGAACCATCCTGGTGTATCTGCAAATAAACAGTACGCAAATAACTTTAAAAAAATACTTGACAAACACATTGAATTATACTAATATAACAACATAAATTTGATACATACACAGTACTCGCATAAACACTTATGCACAGGCACACATAGAGCTATGCTCAGAGCAACTTTTTAAATTTCCCAAGCTAATATGACATCGTTTGATCGAGGAACCTCGATCCACCTTGAAGTCTGCCAACGCAAGTTGTAGCCGACAGAACTGGTGCGTCAAAGGATAAGGCTAACTTAAGGCTAGAATGACATGGGCTCTGTGAAACAGATACAACCCATACGTTTGTATACTTTGTTTGAAGGGGTATATCAAACGCTCCGTTGTGAGACAAGGCTAGAGTAAGGGGTACAGCACAACCGCCCCTGATACAGTAATGTAAATCTCTTTATTCAAATGACTGGATAACTCAGATGATGACATCTTTTCAGTTCACTTGCCCGTAGTAGGGCAAGTATGACTAAACTATCTAGATGATAACTGATTACTTCGTTACACTCGTAATAAAAATATTGCTGAAGCAAAGCGAAGCAATAGATGTCTTTAGACATCTTATTAAATAAGCATATGGGATTGATAAAGTTTAAGCACAATAATAGAACTGTTGCAATAGTGCGTAATCATAAATGTAGTACTACGACTATGTTGAGTTATGTAGCACAAGCATTATGGAATGCTGATCCCAAAGAAGAACAGTTCTATCAAAACTTTCAAAACGAAGCACCTGGTGTGTACAACAAGGCTAGATCGTTTGAGGAGTTTGAGTCAGAGCTACTAGACGCAGACATACGCATAGCACTGTGGCGTGATCCTATTGAAAAATTTGTGAGTGGTTTCTATCATACCATGAGCAATCCAGCAAATAAAAATTTGTGGATTAACAATCCTAGTCTAACCAACTTTCTCAAAGACATTGATGTGTATCGACAAAATCCAAACGTAGCAGATCACTGCGAAACAAACACTGCACGACTTGGTTCCAACAGAGCTGTCTACACACATATCTACAATTATAAACATGTACATAAGATAGCAGGAATACTCGGTGTGCCTGCATTGGACACACATCATCGCCGTGACAACACCATGCGAGCAGGACCCACTGATCTACAACGACTGCGTATACGTCAGATTATGTTAGAAGATTATGCCAATGGTTGGTGTTAGTCTGGGTAGTCTCTGTATAGAAAGTGTTGTATGGTTTCTACATCAACCCACTGATTGAAACCTACGTGTTCTGTTTCAATATCATCTACGTTTGCTACTACATGACTCATAGCGTCATCTAGTGCTTGCATTGATTTAAACTCCATGTCAATTCTAAACTCTGGCAAGTCCATTGAACGGAATCCTAGTTTCATTCTTGTGATTCTATACGCATGCATCTGTGGTAATTTATCTAGGAAAAGCTTCATGTTAGCCACAAATGTTCGTGCATCTATACCTTCCTTTACATCGGCGTAAACTGTATAAACGTTCATTATAATCTTCCTCCTAGTATTTCAAATCCGTCGATCTTTGTTTTGTAATCGTCTGCTTGTCCGAGATACAGATAATCAAAACCACGTTTTTTATATATTGCACACTCGTTTTTTAAACTGCGTATGCCCAAACGCATTCCTGGATTAGCATAGTCCCATGCAAATTGTATTGCTTCTACGTTTTTATTATTATAACACCTTAACAGACTAAATGCAACCAGTTTTTGTTCTTTGTCATAGTATCCATATACATCGTTTTTATCGTCATAGTATTCTTCAGGAAATATGGGCATAACACTTTTAAATTTTTTGTGTTTGCAGTAGGCATCGTAGATTTCTTCTAAGGGTTTTGGAAACGGGCATGAGAGTTTTTTACAATTGTCCATAAGATTATAGTTTGTTTCACTAAGGTTGATTCTTGCGTATATCATTTTCTTGGGTCTTTTCTGTGTGCAAACACATCCTTCAAATATTCTTCGTCCCATCCATCATAGTATCCTCTGTGAGCTAACATTTTTGCATGGGCCTGAAGTTTTGTTTTATCTTGTATGAGTACAAGTGCATATTTACCCATGTTGAAACAAACACCGTTTTGTTCTTCAACAGTGTCTGGGTGGTCAGCAAGTGCCAATAGATTACGTTTGGTAAATCCTTTTGAACTGTTTACAACATCAACCACAAAATTAAAGTATGCATCATCGTATTGCTTGGGAGGATATGCGTATATAACAACATCGTTTTTGCCTAAATATTTTTTCTTAGCAAACAGAAACAAGTCACGTTCAAGATCATCTCCTAATCGTACATCGTATTTCTTCTGCAATCGTGCATTACGTGCAAACGGACACGGAGGCCAATCACCAAGTGCTGGATGGGGAACTTCTACAAAGTTTATCAACCATTCTTCTATATCAGCTTTAACTTGACCTATTACCAAAACGGTTGTCCTGTTTTCTTTGCAGTTTCTAAATTGTCTGTAATTATCTTGGCCATCATTTCACGTTCAGGGCCACTCATATTTACAATCTCTTGGTAGGTCACTCCACCACGCATGAACCAACACATTTTAAGCATGTCTTGTTTTAGGCTCTTAACTTCGTTATCCATATCTGATATTATCTTTTCAATTTCTTCAGGTGTGGATGTTAAGAGCCTTATGCGAAAAAATTCGCAACATTAAGAGTGAAAGGTGTTTTATATTCATGCTTACAATCAGCACAGGTAATTTGCAAGGGTTTTACTTCTTGTGTAGATTTGATATACTCGATTTTTTTACGTATTTTATCAAATGCTTTTGTGTCGCAATTCTGTAGATATTCTTTTATATGTGTCTTGTCTACTACTACATCGTCTCCTACCTTAATCATTGCGATACTATCAGCAATTGCATTTAATGTTAAAATGCTGATATTTGTAAACGCCTGTTGAAGTGCGGCAAGTTTTTCGTCTTCTGGCATGTCTGATTGCGGTAGTGCTTCTAGCATCTTTTGGTCTTGAAACTGCGAAGTATTACTATCGTTTTGTGCTTGATATGTTAAAGGCTGAAAATAAATTGTTACATCGCCAATAACAACTGGAGTGCTAAAGTCTGCAACTTTTATTTGCTCAAGCACTTGTCTTAAATCAATGCCAAAGTCGTTTGTCTCATTGCATTTTGGACATTTACTTGTAAAGTCCATTTCGTGTCCATAACTAGCAATACGTATAGAAATTAGTAAGGTATCGAGATCAGCAGTGCTAATTTTCCAAGGATCTAAAATATCTGGAACACAACTTTGTATTACATTTGCAACAGATGTGCCATTGAATAACGCATCTGCAGTTCTATACGAGATCTCATCAAGTGCAGTCATTGGATATACTGCATGTTCTCCATTCTCTGTAGTTTTTAAACTAGTCTCATCATTCCATGCACCACCAGTTGGTAATTTAATATAAATCGCTGGCTGACGAAAGTGTTTAGCAAGCGGATTTTGATTCTCTTTTACTTCCATGTTTTTTCCTACATAAATACAGTTGATAATGTACTTATACGGCAAAAAAACGGGCTTTTAATTAATGGCAGACGACCAAACCATCGAAGAACTTACCAGAGCTATACAGGCTTTA
>WLWG01000647.1_pt1 | contig 34812 bp, 51 predicted proteins | sample 6712871 | NCBI WGS metagenome assembly WLWG01 (sample SAMN12718693, study PRJNA515312) | sponge metagenome | isolation source: marine sponge | host: Mycale hentscheli | place: New Zealand: South Island, Marlborough, Capsize Point | collected 2003-05-01
CACCTTTTTGACAGAGAGCTGTTTCCATATCTCTTTTAAGTGCTTTAGACATAATAGCAAGTTGATGAGCCATTTCTGACTTTTTACCTGCTGGATCACTAGCTTGTTGAGAGCCAGTTACAGTTGCGTCTCTTTTGGAGATCATTGCCACATTGCTATTTCTAACAGTAGCAGTTGATGCAGATCTTGATAGTTCAAAACCTTCAAGATTTCCAGTACCAACTGGTGTTGGTAGAGATTCAGTTTGCCAATCAAAAACTACATTCTTGATTGAATTTTTTCCGATTGATGACATAAACGGAGTTGTCTGAGGAGAGATGTTGTAAATAACATTACTTAACTGTTCTCTGTCAGAGGTTGCTGTATATGTATCAAAAGCGTTTGTTACTTTTGCCATGATATTTTACCTATATTAAAAAGTTTAAATTATTTGTTCAAATAGTTTAGCTGCATCTTGGACTTTTCCAGTTTTAGCTAAAGTTTGACGCGCTTTTTTCAGAGGTGCTGAAGTTTTTGGTGCATTTGAAGTACCCGGTCTAGCAGTACGAGCCACAGCTTTCTTTTCAGTCGGCTTTTTCTTGGTAGCTAGTTGTGTTTTGTGATTTAACCAGGCGTCTCTTAATATTAAAAGTTGCCTGTAATCCACAACATTGTTTATATCTTGCTGAGTATATCCTCTTACATTAACGGCATAATCTGAAATTGCTGCTTTTTCTTTTGTTGCAACTTCTGCATTTTGCCATTCAGGAATTTCATGAAGTAATTGTTGGTTTCCGTACTCAACAAACTCTGCGAGTTTTTTATTCTGTTCAGCTTGGGCCTCTTGTTGAGTTCTTTGCTGTTCAGCTTGTACAGAAGCTAACTGTTGCTTCTTATCATTCCAAACATCCTTTTCCCGGATGTATGCAATCGGATCTGCTTGATATAAAGCATCCCAATCAGGTTCATTTGCTAACTCACTCTTCAATCTTCCCTCTAACTTGGGTAGCAACTGAGAATAAATTGCGTCTTTTTGCGCTAACTCGTGTTGTTGGGCCTCAAAAGTTTTTCTCTGTTGAGCCAGTTCTTGAGTTTTACGCGTATAGTCTTTCTGTCGACTGTATCCACTTTGGAGTTCTTCGAGGGTAACCTGAGTATCTTCGCCATTAACACTAATGGTGTAGAGTTGAGGTTCTTCGGTCTCCAAGTCTTCTACTTGATCTTCCTCTGACTGTTCTTCTTCTTCGTAGTCATCATCCTCAGATGCATCTTCCTCAATCAGTTCTCCGATCTCTTGGTCAATTGCTTCCTCAGTAACTTCTACTGGTGCTTCTTCTTGGGATTCTACTGGTGCTTCTTCTTGAGGAGTCAGTAGAGCTTCCATTGAATGAGCTGCTTTTTCCATGTTGGATTGTAAAGCAGTCGGTTTTTCCGTTGTTGCCATTTAAATACCTAAAATGTTAAAAATTTGATTTTATCAGCTTTTACACATTATTGACACACTTTTTACACAACTTTGTGTAATCTGCCAAGCTGAGATTTTGTGATTTTTCCTTTCTCTATAATGATGCGTAGATGTTTTTCTACTTCGGGGAGTAATTTGATTGCTTTGTGAAGTGCTTCTCTATTAGTAACTTCTTCGGGTTTACTTAATAACCAAAGATTTACATATTCATCTTTAAGATGTTTTATAGCTTCTTTGAATGTTTCGCTGTTTAAAATTAATTCAGCTTCGTTAGATTTTAATATATCTTCCTGTGTAGCCATTATCTTAAAAGAAACCTTGAGTTATCGTTAAAAATTCTTTCGTTGCGGCTAGGCGCACTAAACGATGTTGATGGCGTTCGCGCTGGCGCTGGTGATGGTGCTGGTGCTGGATTAAATGATTGTCCTATTGATTGAGCAATACCAAGTCCGGGTATTACCGCAGGCGCTACTACATTTTCAAATAAAGATGGTATTCCTAAATTAATTGCACCACCTACAGGAAATGTTTCTAAATAAGTTTCTTTTTTGTTTTCGCTTTCGTTAATGTAATTGTCTAGTTCAACTTGATACTGATTTCTAACGCCATCTTCTGCTGGTAATGTAGTTAAAAAATCTTTGTTTCTTACAATGTCTTGTAGATCATCATAATCCATAATATCTTCCATTCTATCTTCAAAAACTTCCGCAGGCATATCAACTGGTGTCGTTGGATTATCTTGTAAAAATTTAACTGGAGTTTCAGGAATAGTATAAGTTGGCATTGGATCAACTGGTACATCTACTGGTTGAGGCATTGGATCAATCTCTACTGGTGCATAAGGCAAATTATCAATGAATGGATTAAATGAAAAATCTATTGGTGATGATCCTGTGCTTGGCAGATTTTCTACAACTGGTTCTATAGTTGGAGGAAATGGCATATCCACGGGTGATGAATTAGTGTTGAACAAATCTGCTAAGTTTTTAAGAGATTCTTGATCTTTGATAATAGATGAGTATTTTTCTGTCGCTGATACTTGATCAGACTGGACTCCTAAACCAAATGGATTAAATTTGGTTAAATCTACTGGTATAGTAGACATTCCCTTTTTTAAAAAATTAGCTATCCCAGAGCCTGATGGCATTCTTATTCCACCAAACTTAGTTGGCACTGCAACGCCTTGAGGTGCGCTTGGCATTTGCTCAAAACCCTCGTTTGGTGCAAATGGTGTGCCTTGAGTTGGTGCGCTTGGCATAACTGGTACTGGCCCGGGATTATAATATTTTAAATCAGCCTGAGTATAACCATCAGGTCTTGCTGCTGAATAACTTACACCCGGAGCAATCATACCCGGTACATTTTCACCGCCAGCAATAGACTGAGCATATCGCTGACCACTAGAAAAAGTAGAGTCTTGGTTATTTTGACCAAGCAAATTCATAAGGTTTAATAAGTCAGGATTTAAATTAATCATAGGTTTAATAGTTTATCAATTTTCTCGTCTATTTTGTCGAATCTGTCAAAAATTCTATCCATGTCTTTGTGCAACTCATGTTTAGTTACATACTTAGTTGGTAACTCTTCTCTTGTTTTGTTAAGAAGAATATCAACTCTTTTAATCTCACTTGAAGTTGATCTTAAACTACTAATGATTGGCACATAGACCAATGTAATAAGAGCATTCCACAATATCCATGGAGAGAGCTCCATTATTTTTTAATTAGCTTTTTTAGAGCTTCCCATCTAACAGGTTGAAAGTGTCTAATACATAGACCTGTTCCTATTACTATAATTGCTGTCCAAAATAAAAATTCCATAATGTCTCCTTAATAACTCCAAACCCAAGGTCTAGGTCTTGTGTTTTTTTGTGGCGATACATCTAAATGAATAAATCTACTATCGCCTTTTTGTGCAACACCTATACCGGTAAAACCAAACTTTTCTGCATGAGTAATAATTTCGTATGCTTTATAACCCCTAACTCCAATGTCAGCGGCTAAACCATCTCTATGCGCACCCGGATTAACTTTTTTCTTTTCTAACGGATGATCTTTACATCTATATCCCGAAGTAATCTTAAACGGGAAACCTAGTTTAGTTCTTAGTAATTGTAACTTATCTAATAATAATTCACTAATACCATTTTCACCACAATGTTGACAAGCAAACTCTTCGGGTGAAAAGTTAGGATAATTATCCCAGTTTATAGATTCTTTTTTTTTTAAAAAGTTAAGCATTACTTCTCAGGTGTTTTGTTTGATGCACCAAAATAAAAACTTATTACTGCTGATGCTATACCTGATAAATAACCAAGTATAAGCATGACTATATCATCAGAAGAATCATCGATAGGATAAGCTGTAATCATAAAAATATAACCAATAAAACCTACAACAGTTAATGAACCTAAAAACTTAGGAGTCCAATCACCGCTAAATGTTTTTCTTGCGTCTTGTATATCTTTAGTTTGTAAAGCATACACATCTACATCTAACTCTTTCATTTGAACTTCAAAATCTTTTTCAGCTTTTTTAAGTTCTAATAATTGTTGCGGTGTAGCGTTGTGGATTGCTTGTTCAATACTTTGTGGATCTGCTTTTACACCTAATGCTTCTGATAATATATTTGCAGCCATTCCACCTATTGGGCCACCTAAAGCAGTTCCAATAGTCGGCGCTAAAGAACCAACTAAATTCTTTATTTTATTAAATTTCACTTTTTATTTTTTTTATTCTTCTTTTTTTTAGGCGGTCTACCCATTTTAGATCCGTAAGTTCCTTTTCCTTTTGGCATAATTATTTCCTTTTTTTTGCTGTTTTTTTAGCCTGTCTAAACGCCTTGTTTGTTGGCGCACCTTTAGATCCCGGCTTTCTCATTTTTTCACCAGAACCAGCTTTTATTCTAGCGCGTTTTTTATGAATGTTTTTATATAGTGACATAATTATATCCTTATTTTCTTCTTGATTTAGCTCCCGAACACTTCCATCTTTTTCTTGAAAGATTATTTGGAGTGTTTGGATCGTTTTGTTTTTTCTTAGATAGCCTCTTTTTTATACCTAAACTTCTTGCACAATAAGAATCACCTTTAGATGTTCCCGGTTTAACTCTTGGCCCGCCACCCTTGGCTCTTCCTGCCTGTCCATAACTAACTTTTTTTCCTGATGCAGTTACTTTTACTTTTGCTTTACCCTTTCTTGGTGTTGCCATAATTAATGTAAAGTTTTTTCTTCAAATTTAAGTATTTCTGAATCTTCGTTCACCATACCATTAGAAATAATAATCATAATTGCTAGTGCATGGCTTTCGTCTTTAGCTTGTATTCCTGAACCGACATAAACCATATCGTCTTCTAATATTTCTATATCAAATATTTTAGTTGCCATTACCTGTGAACAATCCTTGTGCGTTGGTCTTAGCAATTTGTCTTATGGTTTCTCTATCTCTTTCCATAAGTGCGTTGATCTCTGCTACATTGATTTGCGCGCCATACTTGGCGTTTAGTTCTGCGGCTTTAAGTCTAATGTTTGCTTCTGCTTCGTCTCGGTTTCTATCATCATCCATAATGATCTTCATGCGATCTGTTTCAGAATCTATCATAGCTTTTTGAGCCGATACTTTTGCTTTTTCCATTTCAGCTTGTGCCAACATATCTTGCGGAGTTGGTTGCTGAGGTTGTGGTGGTATAGGGGGAACTTCTGAATTAATGAAAGACTTAGTATCTTTAAACCCAGCTTGTTCTATTAGTTTAGAAAGCGTGTTGGAATATTGTTGTAATGATACCAATGGATTATTAACGCCTAACTGTTGAAGTATTTGTTCCTGTTTGCCTGCAACCTGTAATAAAACAGATTGTTTTTCTGCATCGCTGGTTTTAGAAATAGCAACATTAACTACTAAGTCTTTATCGCTATCCCAGTAACGAGGATCTATAGGCACAAACTCATTGTTTAACCTAATCATATCCGGCTGGTCTTGGTGTTTAACTACCAAGCTATTAACCAGTTTAAATAAATCTTTCATGCCATCGGCAAAGTGTCGGCAGATTAATTCGACTCGACCTTGTGCGCCTGACATAGTTGCTGAAACTGCCGATGCAGTTGAACTTTGTAAAGCGTCAGCGTTTAGTCCTGCCGATGCTTTAGATACTCCTGTTCTATTTTCTTTCGCTTCGTCTAAGTAAGATAAGACCGGGAAAGCCTCTTTACCAACAAAAGGCACTGCAAAAGGTTGCACCATTCCGGGCGCTCTCATCCTAATGGGTTGTCCTATATCGGTGTTAAGAACATCGTCTATATTAACTTGGCCCTCAACGACTCCCATGCGCGGGAAGATGGCGTGACCTAGACTATCAAGTGTGTCTCGCATAATTTGAGACTTAGCCGCTTGAATAGGTTTCAAGTAGTCTGCCGGACAAGAACCGATGGAGGTGTGCGGTTCGGGATCAGGACAGAAGAGAGTTATCGGAAGGTCATCCCACTGAGCCATATTTACTATGTTCAACCCGTTGCCCACAGTACATACTCTAATCCTTTCGTCTATTCCATCGCCATCTAAATCATAAAATAAATAGTGTTCTACATATAAAACATTTTTTTGACCGCCGTCGTTTCTTGCGTCAAAAATTCCGTCTGAATATGGGTTTCTAGCTTCTTCTTCTTCAAAAGTTTCTGCATCAATTAAGTTGCCTGAGCCGGCATACTGTTCCATTTCTTCTTTGTCGTAACCCATAGCAACCAAGTCACTAACAGTTTTAATCATGCGGTGTGCTACATAAGGAGAGCTGTGTAAGTCTCTAGCATATCTAGATATTAAAACTTCCTCGGGCGGAATGCTTTCTATACATACTTGATCTTTACTTTTAACTCGTCTAATCGTTAAGTCATAACTTGTAGGTGATTCCTGCGTTACTTCTTCGCCTGTTTCCGGGTTAATAATTGTCATAGACTGCATTTGCGCAGACTCTTTTACTATTTCAACATCAGGATCCATCATTAAAACTTGGTATCCCTCCGGACTCATATCTGTATATTCGTGGGTGGATGCACTAATGCTATCGTCCCAATAGGCTTTTACAAAACCAGTCTTTCTAATAAGTGCGTCTTTAAAAACATCATACATAACTTTAAACCCGGGGTTTTTTTGTTGAATGATGTAATTAATATAATCTGTCTGCTGGGTTGCTAAAGGTATGTCCTCTGCATTGCGCGGTACAAACTCAACTATTTTATTAGTACCAAAAAAAGTACGCATGATAGACGGCAACATAAACAAAACGCTGTCTCTAACATCGGTTGATACATATTCGGATTGCATGGAACTTTGTCCCTGCGGTGATTCACCTAAATAATATTCAGTTGCTTCGGCTCTATCTTCGCCGACTTGTTCGATGTAATCTCTAGCATCGTCTAGTTCTGATTTTAATATGCCTTGAAGTTCTTCTTGATTGATTTCTTCATTGACATCTTGGTCATTGTCTTTTTTCATGTATTAACCTACTCGTAGAATTTTGGATTTTAAAGGTTTCTTGAAATTATAACCCAAAAAAGATGTGCCACCACTAAAAGTTGCGGCAGAACTTGCCATGGTCAACGCAAGTGCATCTGCTTTGTCGGGTGATTTGATTCCTCTTTTTTTCATTTCTTCTTTAGACTCTATTTTTATTTTTCCTGTTGATGTATATTTATAGGAGGGCGCAACTAATTCCGCTACAAGCTCATCATCATAAGGAAGTCGGCAATCTCGTTGCGCCAGCCAATCTTTTATTGCGAACCACAACTCCGCTCTTAAATTAAGATAGTTTTTTCCGGTTGCCGGAGACTCAGATACATTAATTCCTCTTACAGGTAAATGTAGTTCTGAGAGTCTATCGACCACACCACTACCTAAGCCAATAACATCTATAAGTATTTCCTGTGGTTTTTCTATAGCGGTTGCATCATCGTATAAATTTTTAACCGCACCGCATAATTGCATTAAATCCATTGATTTAAAAGTCCTAATTTCAAAAACTGTATTACCTTGTCTTATACATAGTGCTGAGTTATCGCCGCCAAACCTAGCAACATCTAAACCCCAAACTATTGGTTCACTTGCACTAAGTGAAACATCTCTATCAACGGCTGCTCTTGCAAGTTCGATTGGTATAACCGCATCATCATCTGCCCGGGGAAACTCGCCTAAGACTTCCACCCTAGCAACAGTAGAATCTTCGCCGTACTGTTCTAGCATAGATTGAAAAAGGTTCTGATCTGTTCCCTCGACTGTTCGTGAATCAATCTGCTCTAAATTCCAAAACTTACGCTTAGAATGAAAACTGTCATGAAATGGGCCAGTGTTTCTTCTTGGGTTAGAAAAGGTAAACCAAAATCTATTTTCCGTTGGTTCGGAAAAGAACCCCTCAGATACGCTATATATCTGCTGGGGAATACCTGATGCCTCGTCCATAATTAAACAGACTCCGTAGTTAGAGTGAATACCAGCAAAAGCGTCAGGGTTTTCTTCGCTCCATAACTGCGCTTGCGCGTAGTAGTACCCGGTATCTATTTTTAAGTCGCGTTTTAAGGCTTCTTCAAACCACGCTTCGGGTTTTATTGTGGTAGCGGTTTTACTAAACCAATGGTTGTTTATAGCTAAAGTTAGCCATTTACCTAGTTCCGCCCAAGTTCTACTTCTCAGCTGCTGCTCGGTGTTAGCGGTAACTATAATTGTAGATCCTACTCTGGTAGATAACATCCATAATATTAACCAAGCAACTAGAGCGGATTTACCTATACCCCGTCCACTAGCTACTGCGAGCCTAAACATTTCGGGAGTAGGCTTTCCGTTGTTTCTTTGTATATGCGTAGAAATATCTCGTAAAATTTTTTCTTGCCACTTACGAGGGCCTGTAAATTCTTCGAGGGGTGTACCCTCTTCACCCCAAGGGAAGATAAATTTAACAAAATTATAAGGATCGTTTTTTATAGGCATAGACCATATCTCTGCCATTAGTTCCTGTTCTTGTTTTACTCCGTACTTCATAAAAAAAAATAAAAAAAATTAGTTGATCAGTTCCGTAAATATTACCCCCGCCACTAAGTGTAAGGGGGGGTATATCTGCATTCTGATATGAGGAGCATATGCAGGGGTTTTCCCGACCTTACTAGCTGGCTTTACTTTGGGGGAGATAGATTTTGCCAACTACTTAACCCTTTTTATCTGTAGCTTTATGGTTAATAACCATGGGAGCTGTCCGCTTAGACGCTTTATCTATAAGGTTCTTTGCTTTTAACTCAATGTTACTCGCCACCTGTTCGCCGATCCTAGTTTTTGCGCTGGTTAAAACTTGGTTTAGATCGATCGTTGCGTTTACTGTTTCTACCCGGTCACGCCAAGAGTCTGCGTCTCGGTTTTTGAGGTAAAAGATCTGCGCAGTTACATTACCCTCGTTGGCCGATTTAAATAAACTGTTCGAAACTCGCGCCAACCCACGCGCCTCGCCCCTTTTTATAGCCTCCGATAAATCCGAACTACGCTTCTTATTTTTATTAAAAGTATCCCAAGAAATGCCTAAAGCACGCGATATTTGAGTCGGCCCGAGACCTTGCGCGGCAAGTTGCTCAACCTTGTCTATATCTATAACAATAGGTTTTCTTCCGGGTTTTTTCTTAGGTTTATCCATCATTTATATTATTAATTAACTCATTATAAGTCTTATCTAACTCTAAATGCACGGCTTCCTTACCAGTAAAATCTTGCCAGCGTTTAATAATCGTATCGCAATACTTAGGATCTAACTCCATAATCATGCAGTCTCTATTATGTTTTTCACAAGCTATAAGAGTAGAACCACTGCCAGCAAAACAATCGTGGATTATGTCACCACCTTTACTACTATTTAAAATAGCTTTCTCAATTAACTCTACGGGTTTTTGTGTAGGGTGAACATAAGAAGTAGATGCATCTCTGCCCATCTTCCAAACATCAGACTGACCTTTATCGCCGTACCATTGACCACCACAGTAAAATATAAACTCGTGTTGTGGCCTGTAATTACTATTGCCTAAACCAATACTTTTTTTATCCCAAACAATACAGGCTTTAGGAGTTACTTCTATAGAATCTAAAGCGTTATAAAACTCAGTATAAGTTCGCCAAGTAAAGCAGACATAAACAGCAGCACCCTCTTTAGCACTAATAACCGAGTTACTAATACTATCGGAAACCATAGTCATTAAATTATCGCCCTGTAAATCGTCGTTAATAATCATGCCATGCGCTTTAACTTTAGCGCCTTTAGGACTACTTCCAGCCGCACGACCTCCCCCATAACTCATACCATAAGGCGGATCAGTAAAAACCATATCAGACTTATTGCCGTCCATAAGTTTATTCACAGCATCAATACTAGTGCTATCACCACATAAAAGCCGGTGATTACCTAAGATCCAAAGATCACCCTCTTTAGTTATAGGATCTTCAATTAGATCAGGGACTTTATCCTCATCTACTAAACCCTCAGTAGGATCAGCAAGTATGTCGTTTATTTCTTTATCATCAAAACCAAGTAAAGAAACATCAAACTCTAAGTCATTTAAATCTTCTAACTCAACTTTTAACATATCAAAGTCCCACCCGGCATTTAGAGCCAAGCGATTATCAGCTATGACATAGGCTTTCTTTTGTGCGTCTGTTAAGTAGTCTAAACATATAGTCGGCACAGTATCTAAGTTTAATTTTTGAGCAGCTTGTACCCGACCATGACCAGCAATAATTGTCCCGGTGTCATCTATTAAAATAGGATTAGTAAAGCCAAACTCTTTAATACTAGCCATGATCTGACTAACCTGTTCTTTATCATGCGTCCTACTATTACGCGCATAAGGTATAAGTTCGTCTACTGATTTATATTCAATACTAGGTTTAGTGTTTAAATTTCCCACAGAATGCTCCCGTTTTCTCATAATTCTATACTAAATCTGCCAAAAATCACTAAAAACCCCTGTTTTCTGCGTTAGTTTGCTTGAAGAATGACTAAGAGTGACACTATAATGTGCTAGTAGCCAATAAAGGCTACGCTTTTTAGGAGAGAGAGAATGACAATATTAATTGATTATACATGGGGCGATAAGCCAACAAAAGAGAACTTTGAAAAACATGGGATTGTTCGCGTGCAATGTGTTGACGCGGGTATTTACAGACGCAATTACCACAGCTACACCTATCAAGGCAAACTATATTGCGGAACAGGTTATGCTTGGGCATGTACTTATAGTCCTGCTAGGGATCATGTAATGTTAGAAGATATAACAGGCATGAGCCAAGAGGATCTTAAAGATATTTATCCTAAATATGTCTATCCAAGAGAAGCTGTAAGTTAAGCTAACTAACCCCGCGAACCCCCTTAGCCGAGTCTTATACTCGGCTTTCGCGGTATAACTAACCCATTTTTATAGGAGATAGAAAATGAAAGACTTCGCACATAAATTACATAGGCCCAAACAACCTAAACCATGGACTGATGTAGCTAGGGAAATGACAGAGAATATTATCTTTGTAACCTTAATGCTTTTTATAATAATCGTAATTGCGAAAGCAGTAATTTAACAGGAAAGCAAAAATGGATATTTTTAGAGCAACAAGAGAAGCGGAAAGTAATCTTGAAATATTAATAGATGGATTAAAAGTTATACAGAAAGATGGGTTTATCTCTAAGCACAAAACAAGAGATAAACGCATTTTAGAAAGTGTAATAAACAGATTGACTATTCAAAAAGAAACCTTGCATAGATTTAAGTATGCAGAGGAGGATTACGCAAATAATGGCACTTATTAAATTACAAGTTACCGATAGAGATAAAGATATTTTAATTAAGGCTTTAGCCGACTTAGGCAAGCCGTTAGTTAAAAAACCAACCCCAACGACTGAGGATAAAAAAACCTTAGTAGCAGTAGAAAACTTAATAAAGCAAATAGCATTTCAATAGGAGTAAATTATGCAATACGCAGATAAAGTAGAAGAGCAGCGTCAACGCTTAGATAAAGAAAAGCTAGACGGACAAATAACCATGTTAGACATTAGACCGGGACGAATAGAAACTCGTTTTGCAAGCGGTCGAGTTGTTATTGAGTACCCAAGGGATAAACGCAAAAAAACCAAGGTATTTAATGATTGAAGTAATAGGTTATATTTTTGGCATAGGTTTTTCAATTTGGCTTTTAGTAGTGGCGGCAGTTTATATTGCCGTCCGCTTCTTCGAAGACCTTTAATCTTCCTCGGCTACTAGATCGACTCCTAACCCTATAAGGAGAATATGTTTACGCCCTTTTTTATTCGCCTTACGCAACAACACCCGCTCATCTTCGAGCGCTAACCATATAACTTTCTTCTCTATCAGCGAGGTAATGCTTTTACCAACTGTCTTATGGTGCAAGTTAGTCATTTTAGCTAAATAACTAAAACTATCTCTACACGACATAGATTCCGCCCGGTGGCGCTCACAAACCGCCCACAAAACTAAAGACTCGGCCGCCGTTAAGTTATATAGCTTGTTTGTTCCGATCCTGCGCCTAAACCACTTCCAAACTACGCCTTTTAGCTTGGAATAATTCTTATACTTCTTCGCAACGCCGTAACCGATAAAGCCACTATCCTTTTCCGCTACTTCGGTTGTTATCCACCAAAACTTAGCATCCAACTAAGCAACCTCTCTTAGGCTAACCGCCCTTTCTTTGAACCAGCTATCTAGCAACTGCATAGATCCCGCACTAATACTGTAAACGCGCTTTCGCCTATCGCTACCTATATTCTTATTAAGATACTTACGCCTAACAAAATCATCTAAAACATAGCCTACTGTCGACCGACTGCCCAAACTAGCTGGCAACAAAGCAACCAAGCGCTCGAAGTTTAGCCTGTCCCCGCTTAACTCTGCTATCGCGATTTCCATAACTAAAATAGTATTAAGCTGGCTTGTTAGCCACAAGGACATAAAACCTTTTTGTCTTTTCGCTCTACCCATTACCTCTCGCATATTTATCATTCGATCTCTTAGTTGTTTCATATTGCTCCCCACTTTTTTTGCGAAACCTTATATACATTTACTTTTAAAAATTATCCTTAAACTTTACTCATATTAATTTAGGGAAAATGGGCAACGCCCATTTCTCCCTATATGGTATGTTATGGATATAGGGAACTTCTAGGGTAGTGTTGATACCCTAAAAACTCCCATCTACTACCCTAAATGTTCCCATCTCCTTTATTATTACGATCATATTTAGTCTTATCTTTATGCATTTTAGACTTAGCATGACCGGGTGTTTTCTTCCTTGCTTTTGCCTTATCGCCAAAAATACGCTCCCAGTTATCTTTATATTCTTGTGAATAAGATCCCGGGCGCGGCATATCTCCTTTACCCATGATGTTCACCTCCGCGTTTTATTGGTTCGTCTAATGGATCTTCTTTTGGTGGATAGGCGTTAGCCACTGCCCCACAATCAAGACACTTAAAACTTAATTTAAGATCAAAACAATCGTTATATCGACTGATATCTTTCTCTCTATCCAACTTCATGTTGGCATCACAATTAAAACATTTCATTTTTCTTTCCTCCTTTTTTGGGTGTCATACAAGGTCATACTTTTTGCCCTTGATCCTCCCGGTAACTGTTCAACATCAAACCAACCACATGGATAATTAATCATTTTTTTTACCTCTAGTTTTTATTTCAAAATGGTTGATTTTATTATTATCAACCGCCTCTTTAAACTTTTTCTTCAACTCATCATGGCTAAGATTAATCGCATCCTCTATAAATATAACTGCCTTAACTGTGTCTTTATCTAACATTAATTCCACTCAAATGGTTTTGCAGCATCTAATACTTCTAATGCCGCTTGTTCCGGTCTCCTGATTAAAGTTTTAGTACTGTAATCTACGCCACCGCTGTTACTTTTAACCAGTGCTGCTTTTACAACACTCATCCTATCGTAATCCATACCCTGTTCAGCGCAAATGCGCTCGCAGGTTTCCTCATCGCTCACCCACATTACCGCACACCACCTAGCGCTGTCTATTATTGCGCTGGCCCCTCTTACTTCGGCTCTATGGCTCATAGCATCATCAGAGTCGTTGGTTAGTGCGCCTTTATTAAGGTGATGTATCGTAATGGTAGCTACGCCTAATCGTGCGCTTATGTTTGCGCAGTAACTACCCCATAGCTGGGAAACTTCGTTACTCGACGATACACTGCCTGTGGTAAACGCTTGCAGGGGATCAAAAGCTACCATAACCAAGTTAGGAATGCTTTTTAGTTCGTCGGTTATTTCTTTAGCTTCCGGTGTTAAACCCTCTTCTCTTAATAATATTAATGGTTCTTTCATCTCCGGGACGGGTATGACATAAACATCATAAGGCGAATCAAATCTCTTGCCGTCCGGATCTAAAGAATCTATGCGCCTATGCACTTCGGATAAATCATCTTCTGCGCAAAATATTGCGCTTGAACCCCTTTTAAGTATTTTTTTGCCCCACCAAGTGCCGCCTGTGGCGATAGCTAGACTAAGCTGTAGTAAACTCATAGACTTACCACAACCACCGGGAGCAGCTAGGACACCATTTTTAGCGAGGGGAATGAACTGGTCAACCAGCCACTCGATTTCGAGAGGAGAGTTTACGAGGTTACGAATGGCATAGCTTTTAATATTAAATTTACTGTCTAATATCTCCGCCTTGACCTGCTCATTCCCTAATTCATTAGCTAAATCGTTATAGTCACCCGTTATAGAGGGTAAACGCACAACACAGTTAGCTATACTGTTACAAACTTCATTCGCTTTGGTGTTACCGACCTTATTCGTATCGTTATCTAAAGCTAAAATAAACCTACACTTATCGCCTAGAGCCTCTCTAAGCCTGTTTAAGGCGATATTACAAAAATTAGCACTAAAGACTACTAGGCAAGGAACATTCGTTGCCTGCCAAACTGACGCTCCCGTTGCATAACCCTCTACCACTATTAAACTATCTAAGTTAGCAAGATCCTGCACCTCACAACCTATTAAAAAAACATTTCCTTTTATTTCTCCGCCACCTACAAAGCGTTTAGTGTTTTCTTTATCCGGAAAAATATATTGAAGCGACTTTATTCGTTTAGCTAATGTTCCATTATCATTTTTGGTGATAGAATACACCGGCACTAACAGGTTGCCGTTAGCTTGCTTTAAACCATAACTTTTAACTTTTTTATCCGTAAGGTATTTATGTTCTACAACTTCTGGAGCCGTATTAAATTTTTCTGCAGCATATACGCTAACCTCTTCTTGCTTTATTCTCTTGCTCTCTTGAATCCTCTCCTGTGCTTGATTAAGTTGGGCCTGTAGTTTTACCTTGTCGGCTTGACTAAGTTCTTTCTCGCTGTAACTAGTCATCTTGCCCTCGAACCCGGAGCGCCAGTTACCGAATACACATACCCAAGCATCATCTAGCTGGTTAAATACATACCAACCTGACTGCTCGTTACTTTTGTCCGGTCTAACTCCAGCTGCAGCTGAGACTTTCGTTCGTATTAGTTCCCCGGTGGTTTCTATAAACTCAACTTGTAAACCATGAGTTTGCATTTCAGCGACTAACTCGCTTATGGACTTGCTCTTATCTACAAAAGCAAAGTTTTGATCTATAACTAATCCGTCTTTACCAAAATATTGCGTTAGATCAGTCACTTTTACTCTCACCTGTCTTTGCTTGATGATGAGCGTGGTTTAAATAAGAGCGTACTAATCTATGAACAAAATTTATTCTTTGCTCTCTAGTCCAGTTATGAAATGGTGTTGTTTTCCAAGCGCCCGTTTTTTGTTGTTCTTCTAAGTAAACTTCTTTGGCTTGATCTAAAGCGTAATCTAATCCCTCGTCGTTTATCTGTGCAAAATTTTTGATGTCTTGCATTTTTTCTCCTCGTTGTATTTTATTTAGGTGATCTAATGAACACCCCCCATAAGTCTTTCCTTGAAATTTGGTGTACATAGGTGCGGCCAACCTGTGGCAGTAACCACATAAGGTCGGCCTCCTATAAGCCAAGTCAAAATTAGAAAGGGATGTCTTCGGATTTAATTTCCGAGTCATCATCCTTAACTTCTTTTTTAACCTCTTCTTTAGCTTCCTCTTTAGCAAGAGGCATGCCCCAAGTACGACCATATTGCTCATCTATTTCTAGATAACCTTTTTCGCCCCTAATTAAGTCAGCAGAAACAGTTTTACCTAAAAACTGGTCTGCGCTTTTAATAGAGTTAATACCGGCGGCATTGCCAAATAGTTTAAGAGAAGTTTTACCTCTCTCGACTACATCCTCTTTAGGGTGTTGAACAGTAAATAAAGAATTAACATTGATAGTAGTTCCGTCTACTTCAAATATAATTTTCATGCCCTCCCACCCTTTATCGTTAGCCATCATCTCGTGGCCAGCGTAGTGAAGATTGTATCTTCCCGGCTCTAAAGAACCGCCGCCGCCACTTGATTCGACATCGTTAGTATCAAGGGGTTGCCCCCCGTTATATTGCGTTAAATCTGTCATGTTTTCCTCCATATAAATTTAACATTTAAAAAAACTTATCCGAGGTCATACTCTTCAAAGTCACCTGTGCGATCAATAAGCAGGTCAAGATCCTTAATAATTTCTACTAATTCCTTATTACCACCGAGGGGCAAAATGTGATCGTCTTCCCCGTTTTGTTCCTCGACATGGCTCAATAAATCTTTAGATTTTTTAAGATAATAAAGTGCCGTATCGTGATTAATAGTTAAAGCCATTAAGATTTATTAATGAGTTTGCCAATCTCCTGCCAAGTTTTCTCGGCGCGTTCAACAAAGTCATCACCCTCTTCTACTACTTCTATAATTTCCGGAAGTGCATAGCGATTTTTTGCAACTGCTGCAGGAGACTCTGTTGTTTGCAGTACTCTCCCGGACTGAACAGTTTTATTGGTTAAACCTTTATTGCCTTGAACCTTGACAGTACCTTTACGATAGTTAAGAAATAAACACATATCCGATGCTTCTAAACATAAAGCGCTGGCGTGTTTATTTAGTTTAAGTTCGTGGCGGTCATAGACCTCAGTTAAAGGATCGTGAAAAGGTTTTATTTGGTTATGAGCAATTAATACAATCCTAATACCTCTTTCATTTCTTAACTTATTAATAAGATCAAGAAACTCTCTCCAGTACTTTAATGCTTCTTTATAACCACGACCATAACCAAAACTTTCTATCGATTTCTGATTATGCGCTTCACAAGTTTTAGCGTCTATTAATGGCTCTAACCAATCTAGACTATCTACTACCAAAGTTCCGTAAGGTAACTTATCTAATTCAACTAAGTATTTTAAATAACCTGTAAAAGTATCGTAATCTTTAGCTAAATCAAAATGCGGTATATCTCTATTTTTAGTTAGTATTCCTAAACCCTCCTCAGTTTGTAAAACTATAGGATCTTTAGAGCCAACTGCCAGTGTAGTTTTACCTAACCCGGACGGGCCATAAAGTATTACTATCGGCTGTTTAGCTTTTGCCTTGGTTTTTATAGCGGCTAAACTCATTTCTTCACCTCGCTACTAGGCTCAACAATTTTAGGTTTAGATGTAAACATCTGCCTTAAATTAGCTGTTGCATCGTCCATAAGTAGTTTAAATGCTTCTTCCGTAGCTACTACAAATCTAGACACCTCAACTGTGTCCGCCATATTAAGAGACTTCAATGCAGATATTTGTTTATTAAAATAAACAGCTCTTTCAGCAAATGGCCTCGTTCTATCCGTCAGGTCTTTTTCATAAATCTCATGCTCTTTCCCCGACTCATCTGTCCAAGCATAGATTGGTTTTAACTTCTCATTCATCATTACCTCCTGAGTAAGTTTTATAAGTTTCGCAAGTGTTGTTCTGTTTAAGAACACAAAACTTGCACCAGTCCCCGGCATGAGCGTTAGGCTTATCGCCCATCGCCTCATCACACGCAGGTTTTAGGATATTTTCCGCCCAATCGATAAGATCGATAGCTTGAATATCCCAAGTTCGTATAAAGCCGTCCTTATGGAATGCTCTTTTGTTAGGTTGCACTACAGTTAGTTCTAAAACTGTATTCTCGTTTCCGTATCTAGAAAGGCAGGCTATGGCATAAGACATAAGCTGCTCATTTAAAATAACATTAACGGGCCAAGCGCCTGACTTTAAGTCGGCTACTACCATTCTATTATTTTCGCCCAGTATTACTGCGTCAGCCGTACCCCATAAATCGTCATGTATTTCGTTAGCGTAAACTTTTTCTTCTATTAATAGTTTTCCGTTTAGTTCTTCGGTGCGGTTTTTTATGTAATCTACATAAACTTCTACTGTAAAAATATCGTCTTTAGTTATCTCAAAACTGTAACCCTCTAGCTCTATAGTTTTGCCTAAATAATAATCAGATAAATTTATTCCCTCTAAACGATCCTTTAATAAGGTTTCGCACATTTCATGAATGGCAGTACCTTTTGCTGCTGGTAAAGATGATGTGCTAGGCGCTTCTGCATTAGGTTTAGCAGAATAAGGACACCTTATAATTCTATGAATACTACTCGGTGATAATATCGCGTGTGCCAATGTTGTACTCCTCTCTCATAATTGCCGCCCATAGTTCGGTAGACATAGTCGATGCTATGTTGAAATCTTCTAGGGGAAATAATTTATTTTTATGTGCGTAGACATCCGGAATGGCTACTTTCCAATCTGACCTATCGGCTCTAAACCATAAGCAGGGTAACAGATTTACTTTTAATGCTTGTCTTACTGATTGATCCCACCAGTTTTTTAAGTCTGATTGCGTAATAGCTTTGCGCCTTTTAACTTCTATAGCGTAAGGCATATAACCATTAGGAGATATTAGATCGTGTCCGCCGCCAAATGTTTGACTGTAATTAACCTCAAGTTTTAAACCTAGCAGGTCATCTATGACATCTATCACTTCTCGTTCTCCTCTTCTCCCCTTGTTCCGGGAATTAATACTCACTAAGCGTGAATTGGTTTTTTATAAGACGCGCTTTCTATGGACTCTATTTCGTCTAACGAATACCAAACCTTTTGACCTATTTTAAAATAGCCGGGTGCGTGACCATGCGCTCTTTTATTTGCTAAAGTACGAACAGACACACCCCACCTTTCGCTAAGTTCTTTAGGCGTGATTTTTTTAGTGTCCTCTAAAATATAATTGTTATTCATTGTGCTTAACTCCTGTGGTAAGATTTTACCTCTAAACATTTTAATAATGCAAGTGAGTGAAACAAACTAATTCAAATATAATAAAGAAATTTTCTACTTAAAAAGATTCACGAAAAATTATTAATAAAATTTACAGATAATTAAGGAGCAAAAATGTCTATAGATAACGCAACAGTAAAAGAATGGGATGCAGCAGTGAGAGCAACAAGAAAACAAGTCGGGGGAATGCATTACAAAAAAGTTCCGAAAGGAATGCAACCAGTAGAATTTAGTTACGCTCATGGCCTCTCGCCTAATTTAACCAATGTAGTTAAATACATAGTCAGAGAGAAAGATGATCGTATAGGCGATTTATTAAAAGCTATTCATTACATAGAGTTAGAACTAGAGTTAGTTCATAAAGTAGATCCAACCGGGAATGTAATTACAGAAGAAGATTCAGATGAGTTTATACAATTTTGCAAAGAACAATTTTTTTTATACAAAAGAGATCAAGAGGGTAATTTAAACTGGTATCAATTTGTCGGTGAGAATTACAATTTATTACAAAAACAATTTCAAGATAATCCTTTTTAATATGAAACACGAAGAAATAATGAGATTTGCTTTAGTTGGCTTAATTTGTAGCATTATTGTGCTTATAAGCCTTTAAATCGTTTCTAAGCGTTTTATTGTTTGTTTAATAGTAAACCTTAAACCAAGCCAACAAAACGCCACTAACGGCTTCCTGTAAAGCCGTTTTTCTTTTAAATTAGTAAAATTAACCATTCATGTATTTTTTCTGAATATAGTTACCTACTATCTGTGCGTTCTCCATAGAGTCCTCTTCAAATATGTGCGCGTATCTTTGCGTTGATTGTAAGTCCGCATGTCCTAATAAGTCCCCGGTCTCTTCTAATTTACTTAACGACTTACGCGCCCAACTGCCGAAGCTATGTCTAAGGTCGTGCATTCTTACATCTTCTATCCCGGCGGCTTTTCTTATACTCTTCCACATCCTAGCCGGCTCTTTAATACCTAAAATAGTTTCTGTATCTCTAGGTATAGAGTTAATAATATTTAACGCTTGGTTAGATAAATAAATAACTCTTGGCTTGCCGTCTTTATCGGTTTTATGTTCTTTAAGAATAATTTTATTTATATGTAAATCGCTCCACTTAGCTTTACCCAGTTCGCCTTTTCTTGCACCGGTTAAAATACATAACCAAATAAACTTAATAGAGTTTGGATAGTCCGTACTTTTAGCTCTAGCGTTTAACTCAGTAACCAAGTTATTTAACTCTAACTGTGTTAAATATCTTTCGCGTTTTTCTTCTTTATTCTTTTTAACAAAAGTAGCTGGATTAACTTCTGTTAAAGATAAAGCTATAGCATTATTAAAGGTGGCCCGAACAAGATCCACAATTCTATTAGCAGCATATTTATAATTAACAGATATATCATCATGCATTCTTTTAATATCACCCCTGTTAATATCTTTAATTTTTTTACTGCCGATTGGTTTATCAATGTACCTGTCATACATTTTTTGCATATCATCAATACGCTTAACACCTCTATTACGACAATCTATTAAATAAGATTGAAATATATCTTTAAAAGTTTCGCCTAACTTAGCTTGCTTGCGTTCTTTCATGGGATCTCTGCCACTCGCTATATCGCCTAAGTATTTATATGCAACACTTCTAGCATAGCCTATTGGTAAATCCAAAGACGCTATTTTCATTTCGGTTTTTTTACCGGCTATCCTGTAGTAAAGATAATAACCAGTTTTAGTTTTTCTTAGTTGTCGTATGTCCCGGTCAACTTGATATCTTGCCATTTTTTGCTCCTTATTAAATGTCTTATTCCAAAGTTTTCACTTGCATTGCGCAAGTTAATTATTTTCTTTTCGAGGTCTGTATAGGTCTCCCAATCTATAACCTCTGTTCTTGTTCTTCCGCATCCCTTACAACGATCATCGTCAGGCATAACGCTGGTAGAACAAACTCCGATACATGGATTATCTGCAACGCTCACACACTTACCTAAAGTTTTAGATAAAGATGTAAATTTTCCAGTTTCCGTTTTCATAGTAGTTGTAATCCATCCGCCACTCATCCGCCAAAATAACAGTAACAAGTGTGAATGATTATTACCTCTGTCATAGATTATATTTCTAAAAGAGTCAAAAAAGCAAGGAATTATGCGGGTAAAATGATTAAGTGTGATGTGTAGTTATTTGTTAAGATGTGCAGTTTAGAAAATCCCAAACCAGGTGCGCTACCAGACTGCGCTACTCCCCGAACCGCAGGTTTAAGCCAAAAATAAGCCTAAAACCAGTTATGAAAAATTACTTATATATACTCATCCGCCAGCTATCCGCCAAGCTAATTTAACTCCGCCATAGCCAAGTCTAAGCTATCTAATGAGTTAGTATTTTTCATAGTTTCGTCCGATATAGTAGTTTGAGTTTTAGCGCAAGAAAAAGGATAAAAACATATTGTTTGATGTTTAAGAGAAACTAAAGCATAGATGTCTATGTTGCCTTTATTATAGTTTCTATTTTTTGTATGAGATCCCCGGCGAAAATCAAAACGCCAACCAACATCATTTGTTCCTATTTTACTTTTGGTTTTAACTTGGCATTTATATATTTTATCTTCCCACTCAAATAATATGTCTGCATGAGAACCATGCGGGATAACTGAGACTGTATCGGATACTAAAGAAAGAACCGAAGCCGTTAAGAATTCGCCACTACGACCAATCCTCTCGGTAGTTCTAGACATAGATTATTCGTTTAGTAAGCCTTTTTGGGTGTAATCTTCTTCTATGATTTCTTGTATTTGATCTGATGAAAAACCAATACCAAGTAATACTGATGTTGATGCTTGCAATGGTTGTCCTGAGTTCATAGCAAAATCTCTAACGATTTGTTTTGTTGCTTTACTAGACATAATGCTTGAAATTGTTTTAGGTAATAAGTAAGCACCTGCAAATAAACTAGCACCAGTTGAAACATCCCCGGTAACAAAACCACCACCAGCACCTAAACCCAAAGCTGTAAAAAGTTCTCTTACTGCATTAGCAGAAGCAGTATTTGAAAAGTTTACTGTTTTATTTGCTTCTTTAAATCCTTTTGCAACCTGATCAACATCATCTACTTTAGTTCCTAAAGATTGTATTGTTACAGGAAGTTCTCCTGTTGGTTTTTTTAATTTATTTATGTTAGTTACAGTCTTGTTAATACTTAAATCGCCTGCTGTATCTCTAGTTAAATCATAAAATTGTTTTTCGCCAATAATTTTTAATTGATCTACATTTCCAAACTTTGGAAGAAAAATTTCGTCTAAAGTTCTGTTATAAACAGACGGCTCAGTTGTTAAACCATTAACAACTTTATCGTAAATTTTTTCGCTAGGAAGAATTTCCTTACCACTATTTTTTGAAATAATTGGTTTAATTTGTGTATCTAAAACATTTATTCCTTTTTTATAAAAGTCGTTAGATAGTTTTGCATATTTAAGCGCATCACCACCAATGCTTTCAGCGGCTTTAAACATATCATCAGTTAAAGCACCATAAAGTTCTTTTAAACCAGCTTGTGACGGAGAAGTACCAACTACAAAAGTGCCTTTTAATTGTTTTCCTATTTCGGATCTTAAAGACGCTATATCTTTATAAGATAGTTGTACTGGCCCATCACCAAATACTACTTTTAATTTATCAGCAAAATCTTTACCAAATACATCACCTAGTTCTTTGTTATTAAACTTAAATTCACTTTTTCTTAGAGCTTTTTGTAAACCGGGTAATTGAAATACATCGTTGGGGTTAATATACTGACCTAGCTTATTATATAAAGCATCTGATCTTTGCATAAAATCTGTTTCGAATTTTCTTGCAGCATTTAGAATAATATCTCCTGCGGCTTCTTTGCTGTATTGACTACCTAAAGAAGTTAAATCATCTATTGCAGTATTAAGCTGGTTAATTCCATCTGTATAAGATTTAGTAATTGAAGATCCACCAGTAGTAGCAGATAAGCCACTTTCTATTTTGGCAGTATTTTTTCCACCAGTAACGCCTAAAGGTAAATTATCAATACCAAGGTTATCAGCTGATGTTTGTATAGCTTTAGAGGTAGCGTTATTAAAAACTTTATCAAAACCTGTTCGTAATATTTGTCCTCCTTTAGCTATTGGGAAAGGTGTAACGGCTTCTATAGAACTTTGAAAAGCTAGGTCTCCTGCATACTCGCCTGCAGTTCTTGTATCTTCTGTATCTTCACCAAAAAACTGTCTTAAAGCTGCATCGTAAAGTTCGCCAGCTACAACAGAGCCTGCCGCACCACCAGCCGCAACTCCAATAGGAACACCTGCAACAGTAGGAGAAGCAGCGAAACCGCCTGCAATCATTCCCGGAACAGATCCTATTATTTCAGATGCTACTCTTCCATATTCTAAAACATCGCCAAAATCAAAACCCTCGGGGTTAAACAAAGTTTTTTGACCAGTGCTAGGATTTTTAAAAATATAATTATCCTCACCAAAACGAAGAGCTTCGGGATAATATTTTCTAAGTAATTTTAATTTATCTTCGGGTTTTTTATATGCGCTAATAGTTGCTCTAATTTTTTTAGGTGCGCCTGTCTCGGTATCTATTTCACCGGGATCAAAAGTTAAAGTGCCTTGTGGTAAAGGTGGTGTAGAAACAGCGCCTGTAGGTAGAGGTGGTGTGGTTGCCATATTACTGCGCTGGAGTTCCATCGTCTTTGTAAACCCACTGACTTCCGTCTTGGCTAACAACTATTTCTTTGCCGTTTTTATAATATTTTTTTGGTTGAGTTTGTGTTTGTACCTCAACTGGATCTTGTCCTAATTCTTTTAAACCTTTATTTTTGTTTTTTAATGCAGCAGCTCGCAATTGTCTAAGTTGTAATAAAGTTCCTTTGTTCCCATCTTTTAATAATTGTTTTATCGATGTTGGATTACCTATCCAGTTTTCTAATAAATCTAAATCAGGCCCAGCTAAAACACCAAGTTCTGCATAGTTTTTTAACTCTAAAAGTACTGAGTTATATGCACTGTCTACCTCTGCTAAATCTTTTCCAAAAGTTAAAACACCGGGATCTACTCTTAAAATTACCTCTTCCAGATTGTTTAAAACATTTACAACACCATCTACAATATCAATATCTTTTTCTAGCAGTTTTCTTCTTTCTGCTGATATACCAACTGTTTCAGTTATACCTCCATCATCTGTAGTTGTTTCTGTTAATGCAGAAGTTGTTTCTGTTGATGCATCTGTAGAGGTTAGAGGCGGTTCAACTGTTTCTGTAGAAGTTGGCGTTGGATAAATGCTTGGATCTAAACCGGGTACTGTTCTTGTTACAGGCTGACCTGACTCGTTAATATAAGTGCTAGTTTTAGGTTTAGTAAGCTGGTTGTATGCTACTTTATATGTTGTAGAATTTCTAACCTCCGGACTATTTTTTCCCTGTTCTAAAATATTTAAGTACTGTGCGTCTAAGCTAGTTCCCTCAAAAGTTCCACTTCCCATGTTTTTAGCAACCGCAGTTCTTGCAGTATCAACACCAAGCAAGTCAACCATGCCTTGATATTGTTGTCCTTGTGGTGATTTCAAAAATTGTTTAAATTTTTCGTCTTGTATTCTTTTATCTTTAACAGCTTGCTGAGTAACCAGTCTTTGCTGAACCTGTCCCATACGAGACGGATCACCTGACCTCTGCGCTGCTCTAATAGAAAGTCTTTGCGCTAAATCTTGTAAGCCTTGATTTTGTCTTTGCTGTCTTTCTTGCTCGGTCATTGGTGCGTTAGGATCGTATCCTGCAAAACCAACTAAACCGGAAGATATATTGTTTTTAAAATTGTCAAATAAAGCCATATTAATTAACCGAATATGCTAGGAAAAGCTGTTTTTAAATCTGAGTAAGTACCCAAAGTTGATGCAGCTTTATCTAGTCCGCTAGGCGAATATGATTGTGTTGTAGTAGATTGATTAGGCATACCAAATACAGCGCCTGATAATAAACCAAGTTGCTGAGGCCCATAATTAAGAGCGCGTATAAATTCGTTATAACCTGCATCCATACCTGCTTGCTGTAGTCCTTGCTGTTGAGCGCCAGCACCTGATAATAAGCCAAGGTTTCTATATTGATCACCAAGCTGGTTATTAAGTAAGTTTGCTCTAAAACCTCTGTTTTGAAAATCTCTTGCCATATCATTTTGTGCAAGTTGTGTTGCTTGATTGAATCCTGACTGTCTAAGGTTACTAGATGTTCTAGCGGCAGCATCTGCAAAGTTTCTATTGGTTTCAGCTTCTAATAAAGCAGACCTAGATCCACCAAAAGCGCCAGCACCGATTGCCCGGTCTTGATCGCTTTGTAATCTAATTTGTCTTGCTCTATCTAAGTCATTTAAAGACTGGTTAATTACCTGTTCATTGTATGGGTTTTGATAAGCGCTAATATCAGTATTAAGTAAACTTGGTGCTTGTTGATTGGCTAAGTCATTTAACCCGGTCATTGGGTTATATTCCATTGATCTATTAAATAGGCTTCTTGTTTGATCAAAACCTCTTAACTGATCAGGATTAAACCCGGCAACTCTTGCGCCTGTATATGGTACAAAAGGCTGACCGGCTATGCCTTTAGACCTATTATATAAGTCCTCGTACATTGCCATCTGTCTTGGATCTGTTGCAACGGATGTTGAAGATCCACCTTTATCACCACTAAACGCAGATTTTGCTGCAGCGCCTGCTGTGATACCTGCTATAACTGTTTCTATTCCCATTATATTTACCTATAAGTCTTTTTTTATTAAGTAAGCATCTTCAAAACCTAAGTGCTTAATTTTTCTTAGCCAAGATTTACGACCACCGCCATAAAGTCTTTTGCATCCATTATTTCTTGCAAAATGTTCGATGCTAGGCAACATTTCTTCTAGCTCTGAATAATCACCACCGCAGAAAATTAAATTTAATGCTTTAAACTGTGGGTATTCAGCAAAACCTGTGACCATAGCAGACTTTTTACCTGACCACAGATGGAATAATCCATGTCTTATTTTATCCTCTACATCACTAATTGTATAGGAATCTTGAGTGTCAATAGCTTTATCAATTAAATGTTTACACTTTTCCCACTCTATTTCCCAGTCTTCCTTACGCGACTTGGGTGGTAGAGAGGTTTCCACTATTGTCGACTTCAATTCTGTACTTAGTTCCATTTGGACTCACTAAAACGACTTCTGTTTGATCGCCACCATTGGCTTCAACTCGTTCGCCTTTTTTAAAAGCTAAACCATCCCGGTATTCTATCTCTGTTACTAAGTAACTCTGATACTGAGGACTGTAAGTTTCACCGGGTTTAGTTAAGGCTCGTCTTGCCATTACCTGCGCCCTCTGTTGCGTAAATTAAGTCTTATATTACCAACTTTAAAATCTTGTGTGGTAGTTCCTGTAACTGTCATAGATACTTGTCTACCTGTAAATCTCGCGTCCGTGTAGCCATCACTTTCAAAAGTAAATGATCCAAAGTCTTGTTCTGCGCCTAAAGGTGTAAATCTACCTTTAAAACTAATCGTTACACCAGGCAATGTATTGGCTTCTTCATCAGGAATAATCTGATTACATTGCACATAGTTATCGCCATTGCCTATTTCTATTGGCCCACTCTTTGCAAACGGAACAGCATCACCAATGTTTGTTGAGTTGCTTAATGTTGTGCTTTCGTGCTGATACACAAACCCTGCTGCATCACAGGCAATAGGAAAGTCAAATACACCCTGGTCAATCCAACAACCTCTGTCCATAGATCCTATAGACCAAGTGTTTTCTGCGTAGTTCCATATAACGTATTTATTAGGTGTTGATAATGAGGTTGGAAAGAACCACCAAATTTCATTAAAGTTTGAGTTATGTCCACCACATGAAACCCTGCGGAAGTTATATTGTAAGTTGTCATATACAAAATCGTGAGTTTCGCATGGTATTTCTCTAACATTACCATCGTAAATAAAGAAAGCATTTTCACCCATCCATGCCAAGAAGTTACCAGCCGAGACAACTGCTCTTGGGCCTGTTACACGACAGTTTGTTCCAGCGTCTTGAATACCATAAATAAAAGGTGATCCAGCGTAATAAATTCTAGCAATACCCGTATCGGTAAAGATAACTATGTCTGTTTGCCATTTAATACCACTAAGGATTTTACCGCCTGTTGGTATTTGTAAATCACCAGCAGTATTAGTAGATGCTGCTGTCCATGTTGTTGTAGTTTCTCTTGATGACCAAGCAACCTTTCTTGGATCTCCGCCAGCACCTAATGCGATAACGTGTCGTTCATTACTAACCAATACACCAGCACAATTAATTGGAGCATTCGTTAGAACAATACCTGTTGCATCGGGTGATCCTGAGCCTGAGTCTGGTCTCCATTTATAAATCTTGCCATCACTTGCACAACAAAAGAGTAAGTGTTCGCCAAAGTTATCAAAAGACCAAGACTCTGAATCAAAGAACAATCCTGATGTGCTTCTTGCATCTCCGTAATCTTCTTTTCCATACTGATACGCACCAAAACCAAGCGGATCTTCTGACGCATCTGTTACAAAACCTGATGGCGTGATGTCATACCAAACATTAAAATATAGAACATAAATCTTTTCTCTAGTGCCAACAGCTAAAACTCTTTTACCATCGTTAGTTTTATAAGCATACATTCCTGTTGGAGTACCTGTAAGAGCTGTATCTTTGAGTTTTTCCCAACCACCGATAGGTTTAAGTGAGCCATTTTGAAAACGAATAAGATCGCTGTCTATCCAACGCCCTTTGTTTGAATAATCAGTTCCATTGGTTACGATTCCTGCTGGTGGTGTTACGGGTAATAAAGCCATTTAATTATTATATCTGATTTAAGTTTTAAAGTAAGACGGGAGACCTAGAAACGCCCTGCCATCATATTTATTTTTTTCTGCATCTTTGCCACTAGCATCGTTATAGTGCAAAAACACCTGTCCACAATCTTTGCCTTGGAATGGTTCTCTCCAATGCTCAAGATCACAACCTCTATACATTAACATATCTCCTGCTTCGAGTTTTAACTCTATACCATCCTTGCTTTCTTCTCCTGATGGCTCTAAAAATATAGGCCAATCATCACCACCTAAATTCATGGTGGTAGATATTTCACAAGAGTATCTATCTTTATGTCTTTTTAACTCATCGCCTTTTTTATAAATTCTAGCGTACGAGTATGTTTCAATAAGACTAATTTCTGATTCTTTTTCCATAATAGGTTTTACTTTTTCTAACAAAGTTTCCATGACTATATCGCTATAATGTGAGTAAGTTTCAGGTATTTGAGTGTCGCTCCACACTCCAAAGTATTCAGTAAATTGTGAAATATATTTTTCATCAAACAAATATCTTGCTACTTTTCTTTTATTTAAAAAGTATTGATAACAAAAATCTGCTAACTCTGTTGATATAGCACCTTTAATTACTTGGTATTTATTTTTCTTAAAGCTCATCTGAATGGATATCCTAAATTCCAACACACTAAGGAGTGTCGTATTCCTTTGGTTACTGGTTTGACTCTATGCCAAACAAAAGATGGAAAGATAATCACGCTACCTTTCTTTCTAATTTCTTCACAAATTCTTGGCTGTGAGCCTTCGTCTGTGTTTCTAAAATCAAACTCTAAATCTCCGCCTTCATATTTTTCAGGATCGGTTAAAGATACAGTCATGCTAAGTTTTCTTAACTTGCCATGCACATTTTTATTTTCAGGATTGTTATAAGCTTCTTCGTAGGAATCGCAATGCCAGTCGTAAAACTGACCTTTTTTATATTCTGTAAACTGACAAGATTCACTAAAATCCCAGTCAAAATTCCAAGCAGCGTTTGCATTTGCTAAGTTTATGTAAGGTTGTATTTCTTTGTATATCCATCTTTCTGACATCCATACCACATCTGACTTACGTTTCTTTTGGATGTTTTTAAGCTCTAGCTTAGTTGGTTTTTTATTATCTTTGCCAGCGTTTCCTGTAAGAGCCATTTCTTTATTTTGCTCTTGACCATAACGAACGATTTCATCACATATTCTTTCAGGTATAGCTGACTGAAAGTACCAGTAATAATATTTTAGATTCATCTTCTCTCCCCTGAGATCAGTATAAGTTAGATGCAGTTCAAAAAATAGGTTACTGTTAGCCTAGCCAATTTCCAGCTTTTGTTTCAAGATAGACTGTTCTTAAATCCCAACAGTTTGATGTTTGTGTATTAATTGCTGGTTCTTTAACAATAACGACTCCTGAACCTCCAGCACCACTTTTAAAGACACCGCCCCCGCCGCCGCCTCCACCACCGCCACCAGTATTGACTGAACCAGCAACAGCATTGGCTGTTGCATTGGAAGCACCAGCTCCACCGCCACCTGCTCCACCTGCTGATTGAAAACCAGCATGACCACCTGCGCCTCCGCCTCCTGCGTAAGTGACTGGTGATCCAGTAATTGAACTTGCTGTTCCAGCTCCACCGACACCGCCTACTTGTGCTGATCCACTAGCACCTCCAACAGCACCAGCACCACCGCCACCACCTCCAGCAGAATCACCACCGCCACCACGACCAGCACCGCCAGTATTTCCTTGAGAAGGAGAAACAGGAGGCGTGTTTCCAGCACCGCCTGCATTAGCTGATGGATTACTGTCTTGACCTCCACCGCCACCACCAGAACCACCTGATCGACCAGCAGCAGAAGAATCTCTATCTCCACCTCCACCACCACCTTCTGATGTTATAGATGAAAATACAGAATTATTACCATCATTTCCTACTGTTGAAGATGTTATCTCTGCTCCTCCGCCACCAACTGTTATTGGATAGCTTGTTGCGGAAGAAACAGAAAATCCAGGCGCAGTTCTGAAACCACCTGCTCCGCCACCTCCAGCAGTTCCCCCACCACCACTACCGCCACCTGCTACAACTAAGTAGTCAACAGAGGTTGTTTTTGGGGCTGTTGTAAGCGTACCACTTGAATTAAATGTATTAATTATTTCTGATTGAAATACAGGGTTTAATACTGCTCCGATTAATCTAGGCATGTTAAGTTGTCCAAGTTCCTGCTTTTACATTATCGTAAAGAGCGTTCATATCCCATACACCTGAGCATTTAAATGGTCCTGCAGGTTCTTTAACAATAACAACACCTGAACCACCTGCTCTACCTGGAGATGTAGTAGGTTGTGCTGCTCCACCACCTCCGCCACCACCAGTATTAGCTGTTGCTTCTGTTGAACGAGCAACTGGGGCAGGAAGTCCTAACGGACCAGGAGTAGTGGGCCAGACACCGCCATGTCCGCCTCCGCCTGCTCCACCAGCACCCATTGTTACGATTTGTTGAGTTCCGTCTCTTCTTCCACCACCACCACCGCCTCCTGCTCTAGTGACAGGAGAACCTGTAATAGATGATGCAACGCCTGCTCCACCTGCTCCTGAAATACCTGTGCCTGGAGGTGCTGAACCTGCTGCTGCTGCTCCACCACCACCTGAAGCTGTATTATCATCAGGGGTGTTTGGTCCTCCAGCAAAACCTTGACTAGAGGTTCCTGCACCACCTGTTGTACCGAATCTACCGTTTCCTCCTCCTGATCCACCGATAGAAACAGGTGCAGATATACCTTGAACCATTCCCGCACCTCCACCAACTGTTGAAATAGGACTAGGTGTTCCTAAGGTAGAAACACTTCCTTGCCCACCTGGTAGTAAAGCAGTTGTTCCGCTAGCACCACCTGTTCCTGGTGAGGCTGCTCCGCCTGCACCTACTATAATTGGGTAAGGGCTTGCTGCTGAAACTGGGGTTGTGGATTCTGCTGAAGCACCACCACCTGAAGATTCTCCAGGTACAGAGCTACGATAACCGCCAGCTCCACCACCGCCTCCCATTTGACCTCCACCGCCTCCTCCGCCAGCTACAACAACATATTGAAGCTCAGTTGTATAAGGAGAAGTAGTTAAAGTACCACTAGAGTTAAAGGTGGTTATGATTGCTGGTTGTTCGGTTGGTGGGTTATCTACGCCTACAATTCCGCCATTAGAATTAGCCATGGTTAGACCTCATTCCATTGCAGATTAGTAGCATCCCATTGGTAATTTGTTTTAACTAAAGGATCGCCAGTATGAGTTTCACCTAACCATTTTTGATTATCTTCATCCCAATTTATTGTAACAAGAATAGAGTTTATTTCAGTTACGTTGGGATAAGTTACTGGTGCTTGCCAATCATCATTAGAGTCTAATGACCAAGAAGGATAAGGTTTAGGATCTATAAATTTATTTTTAGAAGCATCATAGCTATATCCAATACCTGCGTATTGTTTTCTAAAATTATTGTTGTATGAGGTTTGTTTCCAAGCAACACCATTTTCTGAGTGTGGAACTATAGTAGATACAAAATTTTCTGCTCCAGTAGATTCATCTCCACCGCTAGCATCAACATCTTCGTTAGATACTACTATTACTCGTAATACTTCGTTGCTGTTATTAAGTTCTGCAAAGTGAGCCATATTTGTACTCCTTACGCGTCATTTAATATTTCGTAATTGATAATGTAGTTCAAGTCGCTGTTAGCACTTGCACCACCTTCAATTAAATCTCCTTCTTCTAAGTAGATACCTGAGTTTTTATCTATTAAAACTAAAGTCGCATCTGCTGGAACAGAGATCGTAGACGCAAAATGAACAACAGATCCACCACTTTTGATGATTCCCATTGTTACTGTAGCTGCGTTAGTTCCGTCAATGTTAGCAACAATAATGCTGTTGACCTTGACTAAAGTATCTGACGCTGCTGTTAAGAGGTCAGTTGTTGTTGTTGTTGTTAATGCTCCACAAACAGATTCACCTGTAATAGAGGAAACATTGACTAAGTTTGGTGCTGCCATAATATTCTCCTAGTTTAACCAAATACCAAGGCCATTGCTATAGCCTTGCCGACTGATGCTTTTGCATCAAGTTGAGTTTGTATCGCTGATGTAACTCCATCAACATAATTTAATTCTGCTGCGGTTGCAGTAATTGCAACTCCACCTATTGAAAGAGTGCTAAAGTTTCCTGTAGAAGCTGTATTTGCGCCTATAGGAGAACTATCAATATTTGCGCCATCAATGTTCATAGCAACGCTAGTTCCACCTGCTGCAAAAATTGCATCTAAACTGTCTAGGTCAGCATTTAATTTTGTTCCCCATGAATCGGTACTTGCTCCGACTTCGGGTTTGGTTAAATTTAAATTACTTGTAAATGTATCTGCCATAAAAAATTACCTGTTTTAAGCTGCTATATCAGTCCAATTCGTCGTTGATGGTGTCTGATTTGTCCAGGTTGTTGTAGCTGGTGTCTGATTTGTATAAGTCGTAGTCGCTACAGTCTGGTTTTCCCATTTTAAACTACCTATCGCAAAAACACCACTTAATTCTGATATTGTAGAAGCTCCGCCATGCGTTTTATTTGCATTCGCACTAAATCCACTTTCTTGTGTAATGGTTGCAAAACCAGCCAAAGAAAATACTGGAGTGCCACTCATACCAGAAGTTTGCGCTATGGTTGAAGATCCTAAATGTATTAAAACACAATCAGCACTAAAGCCACTTGTTTGATTTGCAGATGCAACGCCTTCTTTTACTATTTCTCCAGCACCCGTCATTCCAGAGGTTTGTGCAGATGTTGAAGATCCAAGGTGTAAAATTCGACCTACAGAAGTAAAGTTAGATGTTTGATTTATAGACGCAGAGCCTATATCTATTAACTGAGCATTTGCAGTAACATTAGATGTTTGGCTTATTACAGAAGATCCCTCTTTTACAATAAGAGCTGAAGATGTAAAACCGCTGGTCTGTGCAAGTGTTGATGAAGCAACTAAAACCTTAGTTCCAACAGCGTTAAAACCACTTGTTTGAGATATTGTTGCTTTTTCAACAAAGTATATTCCATACTCATGCTGGCCGTATGAACCCATGCCATAGCCACGCACAGCATAGGTATAAACACCATAGTTTTCTGATCCGTAGTTTACGGACATTGGATTAAGCTAATGTAACGTCTAGGTCGCTAGCATTAAATCTGAAAACATCTCCACTTGTTACTGCTTTTGATGTATCAAGAGCTGCCCATGCAAGTAAGTTTCCACTAGATGCCGCATCAAAGATTCCAACATGAGTTACAGTTCCCCAAGATCCAGTAGCAGTTACAAACTCTACTGCCGCGCCATTGGTTGCTGTTGTTGGAGAAGTTCCTGATACAGTCATTGATGGCATACTTTTACGAGCATAAGAACCACCAGAACATTCTGTTCCGCCACCTGTGTCAGATGGTGCTGCGGTAAATAAACCAACATATAAAGTAGATGGTGCTGTATAAGCAGAACCACCAAATACATGGTCTAATACTTTGTCTTCTAAATAATCTGTAAATCCTGCCATTCTATTCTCCTAATTAATTATTGGCCCAGTAATAAGTTCTTTTACCGGCCTTGCCGTAAGTTTTTCTTCTCTGCATTAACGATCCTTTACCGAATGCAGCTTTTTCTTGTTCTAATCTAATTTCTTCTAACGCTTTCTCAAATTGAGTTGTAAATAATGGAATTCTTTCGTCTTCCATTAAAAATATTGAAGCGTGTTTTAAAGATCCATACAAATAAACATCAGGATGATCATTTGAAACAAAATTAGAAGTATTTGAATCACTTAATGGATCTATCTTACCATAATAAGTTAGTTGTAAGGTATAAGAACTATCAGGAGTTGGTGCTAATTCAATTGAATCATCTACCATTGCATAATAAACAGGTTGACCAACAGCATTATTATTTGATTTTCTATATACATCTAAACTTTCTATTGATTGTTGAAACAATGGTGAAAAGTTATTAGATGTAATTTCTACATTAATGGCTTCTTGCCAATCTGTCGGTACAGTTAAATATTGGCTATCTGCAGTTGCAGTAGCTCTTTTAATCATTTCTTTTGTTCTTAATCTTCTATTGAGTTCAGCTTCGGTGCTGTCAATAAAGGTGTCAATGTATGAAGTTAAATCTGAACGATTTAAATAATTTGCAATATTAGTTTTTAATTCTGCATAAGTCATACTTTACCTTGCCAAGTTCTAAATACATTGTTGTCCGGGTTGTTTAACCACTTTTTCCATGCCGCTCTATCTCTATCCCAACCCTCTCGGACTGCTTTTTGATAAACAACCATTGGAACCTCAGCGATGTGTCGCATATCTTTTCCCGGCTTAGGTGTATTGTCGCGTAGTTTCTTAACATGGTCAATGACGGGATTGACATCTTGAGTTGTGTGATAAATAAACTTGTCATCTTCGGTAATAAACTCTGACTTAAAGCCGGTTTTATTATCTGTAACAGTTTTTTTTAATGACATAAATAAAAAGGCGGGTGGCTTTTACACCACCCTAAATCTAACTAACTTATGTAGTTGTTAAATCAACGACCGCTCCATGAGCAGCTTCGTTGCTCACTTCGAGACCATATTCAACCACTAGTAGTTTAGTAACAGCGTCACCTATTGTGCCGATGTCTATTGCTTCAAAGTCTCTTAGGTAAGAAACTTTTGCAAAGTCAGGATCTACTAATAATAGTGATCTTTCTCTACTAAAGTTAGATGGAACGATTTTTAACTCTCCAAAGTCTGAAGAATAAATAGAAACACTAGCTTCTACTGTAGTAGCGTCGACAAATTGTCTTGCTTGTGATCTACCAGTAAAACCTGAGATTTTTCCTTTATTAACAGGCCCACAGATTGCCATTGATGGTTCTCCACCATTAGTGAAACAAGACTGTAAAGCAGTTTTTAAAAGTGCTTCTGTTAAAGCTCTTTGAGTTCCGTCTGTTGGAGCTGTTCCACCGCCAGTAGGAGTTGATCCTGCCGCGTTGTCAACATTAGACTTTACCCAAGACTCAAAACCACCAGTTAAACGAGCAGTTGTCGCATTACCAGTTGTTTTTCCACCTTTTTGACAGAGAGCTGTTTCCATATCTCTTTTAAGTGCTTTAGACATAATAGCAAGTTGATGAGCCATTTCTGACTTTTTACCTGCTGGATCACTAGCTTGTTGAG
>WLWG01000649.1_pt1 | contig 34769 bp, 56 predicted proteins | sample 6712871 | NCBI WGS metagenome assembly WLWG01 (sample SAMN12718693, study PRJNA515312) | sponge metagenome | isolation source: marine sponge | host: Mycale hentscheli | place: New Zealand: South Island, Marlborough, Capsize Point | collected 2003-05-01
AAGCCATCTGGAAAGGTGTCGGTGTATACATCGGTTTGCTTTGGATTCTGGGTGTTAGTTATTGCCCCGCCAATAGTTGAGGTAAGCAGTACTGCATTTCCAACTGGCAGCTTAACGCCCATCAAAGGAATCATGCTCTAGGCCTCACCGTGACTCTACCAATTTCCCCATCTGTTTTGTCGTAGGTAATTACTTTAGCACCCCTTCGGGAAACCCAGCCACCTCTGGCGGCATAAGCGTCACGACCACTTAGCGTGGGATGCATTTCGGCAATAGCGCCACCGTCCTCTATCAGGCGTTCGTGGTGGTAATGACCTGTATGGATATAGGTGTAGCTAGCTTTGCCCCACATTTCTCTAAAGCGCGGCTCACTGGCAAACAGTTTGTGCAGCTGGGCGAGTTTAACTTTATGACCGTGGTGGAAGGCCAGCATTGTTTCACCATGTAGGTAGGCGTAGTACGGGAACTCATTGTCAATTACCGTCAGCCTTTTTTCGTCAGCAAACAGCTGCTTGATGTGTTTCCGCAGCCATATACTGCCAGAGATATCATGGTTGCCTTCGGCAGATACCACCACCACCTTGTTAAATCTCTTCAGCATCATCTTCACAGCCTCAGACATGACCGACATAGACATTTCAACCAGCTTCCCGTATCGGGTATCGGCATCCAGTATGTGTCCTGACTGTGGCGTTACACTCAAGATTCCATCCCAATGCAGGAAGTCACCCAGCTGGCAGAGAAATCCCGTACCTGACTTTGGCGTTGAGTTAATCATGTCGTTGATTGAGTTGAGGAACACATCCCTGGCTAACTTGACGTTCCAATCGTCGCCTGTCTCTGCCTCGTATGCATACATTCCTAAGTGGAAATCAGTGATGGTTAAGAGTGAAAGCAGGTTATCGTCGTAGGCTTTGGGTGCAGGGGTAGGCTTGAACTTAGGTAGGTTTTCTACCGCAGACTCCATTCGCTCAATGAGGATTTCAAACTGGCGCTGCTCGTCGGTCTGGGACTTTACCCACTGGCGTACTGGCAGGCCAGCTTCATCGTAAAAGGTTGATACCCCTTTGATCTTATGCCCATCGGGTACGGGGTTTTTCCAATCGTGATCTGGGCTATAACCACGCCGAGCCGCTTTATTTTTCACGACATTTAAATGATGCCTTACTGTATCACGGGTTACGTCTAGTTTATCTGCCGCTTGATACTGCGACATACCTTTAATCATGCATAATGTAACGACTTCTAACTGTTTTTCTGTGTCGCAGAATTGCAGTAATGGATGCGTCATAACAACTCCCCCTAGCTTTTAAGCGCCTGATTTTATTCCTGTTTTTTTATAAGATCCAGCAGCATCTGCCGGTATTTCGGAATCGAGTTTTCTTTTTCTACCATTGACTCAACGAACTGGTACAGCTGTTTTTCTATGAGCCTATGTCGCAACAACTCTACTGCAATTGCTCGCTGCTGGCTTGGGATTAGAGACTTCCAGTGGTACTTCTGTTTTACAAACATCTCTAATGCGCGTTCATCTACCTGTTCAACTGTCATTTAGCCACTCCTTTTTAGTTTGCCCAGTTTGCCCAGTTTGCCCAGAAAGTCCAGCCAGCCCATGTTTTACGGGGCTAGTTACCCCTTAACCGCCCCCTAAACTATGGGCATCAGGGGCATTGTGGGCATTCTGGGCATTCTGGGCATTAGATTTCAGAGTTCCAAGAGTAAAACTTTTTGCCATGTTCGCCACGGCGCTCTAGTTTTAGGTGGTTTCCCTTCAAAAGATCAATGCAATTGCGTAATGTCTTGCGTGAGCAGGCGTTAGGATTGATCTCGTCATCATTCAGCATTGAGAACAAATCGCTTTGCGAGTAAGTCTTTCTGTTTTTCATAACGCTACTAAGAAATACAAACTCATCCTCATATCTAGCCAATGCTTTGCCGATATTGATTTGCGCTCGCTGTCTTGACTTCAGATCAGCAATGTCATCGGCGCTCATAAACTGTACAGAATCTACGGATTCCTCGTAGTCAATTAAACCTGACGTCTGCTTGTACTTGAATCCTCCCTCAAAGCTGACCTGACTACGATCTTTCTCATTGATTACTAAAAGCTCTTGATATGCGGAGAACTTGTCATTCAATGGGTCGAGGCCAAACATATTATCTACGTCTGCTTTAAGATCCCCAACGCCCTCGTAAACCAGCCTGCCGTCCATAGTCCGGTGTTTATTGCAGTGGCCCAGCAGGACAACAGTGCCACCAGCTGCGGCAAACTCTCTGAAAACGTGCAGGATTTCTCGCATGTCAGCTTTGTTTAAAACTGGCGCAAACTTTTTGAGGGTGTCGCAGATAACGATCTTGCCGTCAGCTTCTCCCTCTAGCCTGATAGCACTCAGCAATCGTAAAGCATCGCTTGTGTTGCGGAGGTATGGGTCAGGTGAGTTTGCCAAGGTAACCATCGTCATGCCGTGTTTGTTACCCAGCTTTGCTTTTTGAAGCACGCCTTTAGCTCCATCATCCTCGTTGAAATAGATAACATCAGAGCCGCGTATGAGATTGTTGCGTATAGATTGAAACAAGTTGCCAAGTATCCAGACCGTCTTGCCTGCGCCACTTGGGGCGTAGACTAACGTGACTGTACCTGTGGTTATCATGCCAGGAATCACATCTCTTTCTTTTGCCAGCCGACTTTCTAACTCTTTAATCCTGCTGTTGATAGCGGCCTTCTTTAGCCTTTCAAGCGACGATGTAGGCTTTGCATGGGCAACCCCATTGATTTGGTTTTCGTTCGCTACAGGGCCATTGAGAGGCTGTGAGGGGGTGGTGGGTGATTGATTTTCTTGAAGGCAATAAGATGCCCAATCGTCCGACATAGAACACTCCTTTTTTGGGGGGAGAAACCTTACAACTCTGACTTAGGATTGCTTACTTGTCAACAACTATTCCCATCTTTATAATGTTTGTAAAGGTTGACATTGTTTGTGGAGATCAATACAGTAAGCGGAGATCAACAAAGGAGGATCGCAATGTCTGAAGCGAAAAGCAAGCTGTACGAAAACCTGCTGAGCATCCAGCGTGAGCTGTCACACGCCAAGGCATCAGCCACAAACCCGCACTTCAAAAGCCAGTACGTTCCATTTGAAGCGCTGTGGGACTATGCCAAAGAAGCGTTGAATGAGCGTGACATTTTAATTCAACAGATCAGCCATGAATGTGAGGTTGGTGCTTGTATCGAGACTGTTCTTGTTGGTTACGGCGAGACATTTGGTACTGGCAAGATGATTGTCAGAGCAGACAAGCCGACAGCGCAAAGTTTTGGAAGCGCCGTTACCTATGCCAAGCGATACAGTTTATCAATGGCGTTAGGTATTGGTGCTGACAAAGATGACGATGCAAACAAAGCAGAGTCAGGTAACAAAAGGTCATGGTAGAAACCTATGAGGAGTTCCTTGCGTACATGGAATCTGTCCGCGATAACTTTGATTTTGTCAACGATGTAAAAGTCGCAGTAGCAAATGAAGAGTGGGATCTTCTCAGGGCTATCATCGAAGACACACCGAACAGTGTTAAGGAGGCATTAAACTTAGCGCCGTCGAAGGGCGGCATCTTTACGACCTATGAAAATAGGGTGATGAAAACCAATCCGAATAGGAATATGCAATGAGTGAAGAAAAGAATTTTGTTGATGGGTTGCTGGTTAAACTGCCTGATGACAAGGCTCCAGATTTTGTAAAGCTAAAGCTGTCGCTGAAGCTGGATGAGTTGGGCGCGTGGATCTCAACGCAAAAGCGAGAAGATAATTCTCTTGAGTGGATCAACATTGAGATCAAGGAAGGTCGATCTGGCAAGTGGTATGCCGAGCGTAACATGTGGAAGCCATCAGAAGATGCACAGCCTGCGCCATCCGCACCGTCACAAGACATACCTTGGTGAGTGACTGCCCCGCTAGTCGGGGCTTTTTTAAGGAGACACAATGAGCGATCAACCCGAATATCTTTACTACCGTGACCTGTTCAATATCTTCAAGGCATACACCACGCCAAAGCTAATGCGTGTGCTGGATTCACAGGGGATCAAGTACTTTACGGACGCCAAGGGCAAACCATTCACCACCCGCAGCGCCATCGAAGGGGCATTGGGACCGGAGAACATTGAACCAACGCGCGACCATCAAGATCCAGTGGTCACGGCAACATCGCTCAGCTAGACAGGGTGCAAGTGCCAGATCAGGCATCGGGGTAACAATCTGCAGGGTTAGTGCCAGCGGGAGGTGCAGCGATTCCGACCATCGGGGCGCTGCCAACCGACTCAATCAGGGTAGGAGTGCTAACCCTTGGTCTTGTCCAAGTGTACTAACAATCAGGATCGAAGTCATGCCACTCCTGTGACTCGTCCACATCACCCGCGTTCCGTTCAGTCCAGAGTTCCCAGCACACATCACAATATCCATCGTCGTCTATAAACCCAGACTCGACTACCTTGCCGCACTCGTCGCACTCACGGAACTCTTCATCTTTTGTCATAGCGCACCGCCCATTACCAAACATGCCAGGGCAACCACCATTACGCAGATCAAACCAATGACCATTTCGTTATCCATTAGTCTGCTCCATGTTTGTAGGCAATCTCGCGGCGCTCTTCATCTACCACTTCCTCAAAGCACCAAGAGTGATAGCGGCATACGCTGTACTCACGATCAGGAATGTCATCAGGCAAATCGTCAGGCAGGATCTTCTGATCTCCCTCAAGGATATAGTCGTTACAATATTCGCAAGAGCTCATTTGATCCTCCATACTCGCCAGCCACCCTCGACTTTACGAGATGACATTCTTAAACCAATGCGCCTGCCTTGCATTTGAATATTGCAAACATCATTTTGCGTGGTTACTAATATAGAGTCACCCACTTCCATTTGATGTATTACATCACCGAACCTGCCCCAACCTCCGCGCTGCGGCATTGGAACTCCCTTTTCAATTGATATATCAGACATATCAGTAATCTCCTAAGTCAGGTCTGTATTCCCAAAAGTCATCCATGATTGCGTCATGGTCAAACAATCTCTTGATATCCCGTGGTGGGCTAACGCCATCAGCATAGATATTTTCAATCTCCATGTATGGCGGCTCTTCTCTGGTCCCGCGCTCGTAGTACAACTCAACAACTACGCCCAATGCAGGATGGGACCACATAACTCTATTGTTATTCATTACGCATAACCTCCAACTTAATCATGTAATCAAGTGCCTGCAGCGGACTCTTTGAACCCTCCGCAAACCCTTTCATCCAGCAAGTCATTGTGTCTCGCTCACCCCACATCCGCTTGTATTCCCTGTACTGACGCAGGTTGGCTGCTCTGTTTGACCTTAACGAGCTTCTCCACATCAGCAAATCTTGCAGCGGCTGTGAATCACTCGTCATCTGATTGATACGTTTCATCAAAGATCTCCTCAATGGTTCTGTGCTTCGGAATGAAATTGATATGCTTGTCACCCAAGACTTCAGATACAAAGTCATGCATACCATCGTAGTGAGGCTTGATATCATTGGCTGTACACCAATTGAAATAAGCCTTTATTAAAGAACTCGGATAGTAATGATCCGTACTCGACGGCTTAAACATGACTCTCTCCAAGCTCTTCATTTAGGTAATGGATGCAACACTGCACATCCAGTTGGATCTGGGCAAGATTGTCATTCTTAGGCTTCATCCTGCCAAGATCAGCATCAGCCTCTTGCAACTTCTCAATGGCTGTTCGGATATAGTGCCGACTATCAAATGGCACTACGTTACCAATAGGCTTAGCTGAATAAGGAAACAGGTTACGGGCTGCAGCTTGAATCGCATACTCACCTACATCCCCAGAACTTGTGTCGTAGATGTGATCCCGCAGCGCTTCGCACTCTGACTTTGTAAGCTCAGGACAAGCAGCTGCAACCACGGATACAGTTAACAATTTCATTTCTTTTCTCCTTTTGATTGAGGCGGGAAGCTGGCCCCCGCACCTACCGGATCGGGGCCAGTTCCAGCCGAGATCACTCCTCATTAATAAAGGCTTTGACCAATTCACGAACACCATCTTCCAATTTGTCAGGCTCAATGATCGCCCGTTGGATGACGCCAAGTTTTGTTTCGCCGCTGTTGACAACCCAAGTTACCTTGACCTTGCCACACTCAAGCAGCTCCAATTCATATAAGTGCTTGCTCATGCTGCCTCCTTAAAACCTCATAATAAATTCAGCTGCGTTTTTTTTTAACCTTCCTTCTTTGCCAATATAAATAGGCAAAAATGGATAGGTATCCATTTCTTTTTTGCTTTTAAATACAACGTATTTTTTCCCTTCTTCTGCTTGGAAGTCCTTTAATCTTTTAACAACTCTGTACACCACCATTTCTCCAGCTTCGATTAGCTTGTCTGGTGCTGGCCTTATGTAATAACTCATGCTGCCTCCTCGTATTTTCGCTTCATAGTGAATTGAGACATGACATACTCGACCGCTTTTTGTGCAGCAGACGCAGCTTTAAGTATGTATTGGGGATCATCTTTGATTGCTTTCTGCCATGACTGCAGATAACTAGCGTGATGCTTTATGTCATACGTCACGCCAAGTTCTGCACACAAGAACACGCTGCCAAGCTCGGCAATAAGCTCTTCCTTTGCATAGTCCTCGCTGCCGAACATGCCAGTAAGCGGTCTATCTAATCGTTTGCTGTGACCAGTGGCGTGAATACACTCATGGTAAAGCGTCGATTGGTGGGCATCATCAGACTCAAACTGTCCTGGCATCGGCATCTTTACCGTATCAGTAAGAGGTGAGTAGCAAGGGTTGTGATGGGAATGACAGTCCAACTTAACTTGGATTGCCTCTGCTACTTCATAAGGCTGCTCCAATTTGGTCTGTCGCATTTCGACTGGCGGTACTTCAATGCCGATCTGATCCAGATTGAACAGGTTATACAGCTTGGCAAACTTGAACATCTTTTCGGGATCGTCCTTATCAGTGCCAGTGCCAAAGAACACAGCTGGTGTCGCCGTCTGCCCCTTGACTGAACCGCCAAGGTCTTTTGCCTGATTGAACGTCACCCAATATGGACTTTTATAGTCATTAGCCCATGCCGATATCATCGTCGTCAGCTGATTGGTTCCTGTATAAGCACGCTTGCTCAGCCAGTTACAGTGCAGCCGAGATTGAGACTGCCAAGTTTTGTGCCAAGTCAACTCATCTTTCATTGCCTCAGACACAAGCTCAACAATACGATCGTATTTCTTAGACATAACAAACTCCTTGTGATTGAAAATAGGCTGCGAGTTACCCCGCAACCTTGGTTAAACTTTACCAACCTTTGCAAAGTTATGCAAACTTTACCACCAACAATCGTAGTAAACGTAGTCACCTCCTTTAATTGTGTCCCTTGCCCACTGGCAGAACTTCATGTCCTGCTCTTTGTACTCGGCTGCTGCCTCGTCTTGGAACTGGTGACCGTAAAAGAAACCGCCCATTGACTCAGGCATATCGTTATCTTTAAGCAGCCGTTCCAAAGACTTCACAGTATCTAACGTCAACATCACTGGATTGCAGTTGAACTCGCCATCAACCATCGGCTCCAACATCCCCAGATTAATTGACGCCTCAAAGAACGCCTGCAATTTGGCATGCTTTCGCCAGTAAAACTCCTCGCCATGAACACCTTTGATTTCGTATTGACCGTCATTGTTTTTCTCAGCGACTAACTGCTCCGGTGCACTAAATGCATACTGATCTAAACCCATTTTCAATCTCCTTTTTCTGTATCAATTGATGGAACTTCAATAGCAACATCGCTATTAACTCGTAACACTCTGTGATCGTGTTGTGGATTGGCCGCGACCACATTGCCAAGATGAATAACCGCGTCGACGTAGTAAATATATTTGTCAACTGTCAGCCATCGCTTCTCAATCGCGCAATAAAACTGGACGTAATACTTTGTCTTCGGCTCTTCACTGATAAACTCTTTCATCATTACCTCCTAATCAGCGATTAATTGACCAAGCTCAGAAAGCTCGGGTTGTTCTTTAACTGCATACCCTGCAGCCTCCATTGACTCACAAACATCTTGTAAATAAATCGGATGCAGCCCTTCATTGATTGCACTGTGAAACGTAACCTCAGCCATACGCCAGCCAGTAGCATCAATGATCTGATATGTATTGCTATTAACCATTACTAACTCCTAATCAACAATTGATTGAGCGGATGCTTTGAGGCATCACACGCGCGCGCTCACCCGCGCTTTCCAGCGGGTATAATGGCGCGCCGTGGGATCAAAGCTCCGCGTCATCTTCAAACGGACACCAAATCAGTGCCGCAATCATCGTCATTGCCAGGACAAACATCCCAGCGCCATACCACACATCCTGTGGGTCCATCGTCATCAGCCCGTTGACTGCACACACCGTCCCTGCCACCAAATAAATCGGGAACAACAGCTTGAACATCATTGACCACTTCATGTCTCTACTCCTTGCAGAAAGAAAAAAGGGACCCGAAGGCCCCTCGATGATTAAGCTACCTTGCGGCGCTTGTTGGATGGAACTGCCTTCTCTGTGCGATCAGGCTGCTCTGCTACCTCGTCACGAAGCTCAGGCTTCTCTGACTTGTTGCGAAGGTACTCGACTCGCGCCTCCGCTTGAGCAAGCTGTGCCGATACTAGATCGTCTACCTTGAGCCAAGCCATGTCCTTGCCAGCCTTAGACTTTGTGATACCAAGTACTACTTTGATTCGCTGGCCGTTAAGATTTGCCTCACCTTCGTAGTAAATATTGCCCGCTTTGCTAGTTTTGGGAAAAGCGAGCCCAGAGCCGATTTCAAGATTCAGTGCCATGTTGGCCTCCTAGATTGATTGATTGAATCAGTGTCGTTGCCGACATGAGCAGAACTCCACTGGCTGTGCATGGCTGCAAGGGGGAAGTTGAGCGTGAATCGCGGAGGGTCCGCGCGAGGGGGTTTTCGCGTGGAAACCGTTATTCTCGCGGCCCTTGCGGACAGGTGCAGACTGTGGATTCGTCGCGGTTGTCAGGCTACGACGGGTACTGATTCTAGCAAGCGAGATAGGGGGTCAGCAGGGTGCTGGAGCTTGGGATTGGTGGCGGGTTTGATTTTGCCGGAACTAGCTGGCACTCCACTCTAAGCGAAGGTGAGGTGAATCTTGGCGGCTGGTGGATTGTACTCCGCTCGCCCCGATAAGGCTGGTAAGGATATGGATTGGTGGTATTAGTCGCTCCGCTCCAGTAATTAGGAAGGAATATATACCGTAGAGGTTCCCAACCAGACTCTCACACTCGTCCTCACGGATTTCCGCAGCCTCCAGTATTAAACCCAGCCACAATTGACACGGGGGGAGGGGAAACCGCGTAGTTGAATATATAGAGTTCCCACCCAGATACAAAAAAAGCGGAAATTGAAAAGAAGGAATTTGTTGTAGATAATGGTTAAGAGGCGGATCTGTTAGAAGAAAAAGTAATATCGGAGAGATATTTGTATTTCTATGGATTTATCTATAGGATAGGGGGGGTAAGGCGGGCTTAATGGCCCGTTTAGCTTTTAGGAGATTGGGAAATGGCAGAGAAAGACCACACAGTTGAATATACGTCCATTGATTACCACTCAATGTGCCAGAAATCCAAGGACCGGATTAAGAAAATGCAGAAAGAGGGATATCAAACCCCCTATGACCCCAAAAAAACCCCAGAAGAAGTAGGGGAAAGTGGAGGGTATTCAATCATTATGATGGGAAAGCATGGATAATAAGCGTACTCAAGGCTCTGGCAGGCCGTCCAAGAAGGATCTTGCCTCCAATTCAGCTGGAGGAAGAAAGAAGGTTGGTCGCCCAAAGGGTGACGCGGCGATAATTAACGAGTATAAAGCCCGTATGCTGGCCTCTCCGCGCTCAAAGAAGGTAATGGATACCATATTTGAGGCTGCACTGGACCATGACCATCGAAATCAGGCCGCAGCATGGAAGTTAGTGATGGATCGTATACTTCCGGTAGCTGCATTTGAAAAGGATATTGTCAAAGATGCGGGAAGAAGTGCGATACAGATTAACATCACTGGTGTTGGAGCTACGACTATTTCGGATGGAAGTGAAACGTCAATGGAAGAAGAAGATACAGTCATTGCGATCCAAGATCCGAGCGATCAAAGACAGCATTGAGCAGTTTTTCCGTGAGATATTTCGATAAATCCGAGTTTGACTGCCAATACACAGGGGAAAATGAAATGCTCCCTGAGTTTTTGCAGGAACTTGACGAACTTAGAAGTATCTGTAATTTCCCGTTTGTGATTACAAGCGGATATAGAAGCCCTGACCACCCTATCGAAGCTGCAAAAGACAGTCCTGGCACTCACGCCCAAGGCATCGCTGCTGATATTGCCGTAACTGACTCGGCTCGCAGATACACACTAATTAACTACGCTTTTCAACAGGGATTTACGGGGATCGGCATAGCCGACTCGTTTATACACCTTGATCTACGGGACACTACGCCCGTAGTTTGGACGTACTAATGCTATACACGAAGCACACAACACTTACCGACACTACCCTAACAACACTATTTACTGTTCCTGACGGATTCCATGCTATTGTTTCTTATGTATTTATTGCTAATCACGATGGATCTACCAACAATATAGACTTATATTGGGATTTAAGTGGAACGCCACAGGTTTATATTTTTGATGGAACTAATGTAGCGGGTGGTGGTAAAGAAACATTAGGAAATGGAGGAGGTGCGTTGTTTGTCCTCCATGCAAACGAAACGGTTAAGTGCCAAGCTGGGGGATTGGGAAATATGGAGGTTGTTGTGACCTTTGATCTTCTTGATATGCCTCCAGCACTTGTGAACTTTAATGGGAGCTAACATGAAAGCAGCGTTATTGGGTGTACTTTTGATTATGGGCGGTTGCGCGTCAAGCAACTCCCTGTATTACGAGGCAGTTCAGAAAACTGCAGAGGCTAACTCAAAAGCAGCGCAGGCTAAGTTTGATGCGTTGGCTCAGATTGCTTCTAGTGGTGATGGACAGGCTGCTAGTGCCGCTGTAATGGCTTTAGCTCTAACTCAGACCTCTAATGTTCAACCCATTCCGCAAAAGTCTGAGGCGATTCAGTGGGCGTCTATTCTGGCCTCCCCTGTAACTTCACTAGGAATGATGTGGATGCAAGCAGACTCAGCCAAGACTATGGCTCGATATAACGCACAAGTAGATCTTGCTGCTGTTCAGGCTGATGCTCAAACCCAGCAGGCTTTGTATGGGAGCTTTTCTGATATATCTAGCGCAGGCTTTACTGCTGTAGGAAACGTAGACTACACTCCGTTTATTGACGGTATGGTTAACCTTGGCACTACTGGTATGGATAACCTGACTACGCTGGGTACAGCAGGGCTTGACGCTAACGTGGACTTGGGAACCGCAGGCATTACTGGTGTGGTTGACGTAGCGACTACAGGAATAACAGGGGTTGTTGGTCTTGGTACTGTAGGCTACGAAACTATGTTACTCATGGATCAAGACAACAATGCGCTTACTAACAGTGTGTGGAACGACTACGTAACTTCTATTGAAGAAATTATGGGTAATCTACCTAACGTAGTTTGTTCAGCAACAGGCGGAGAAACAAGTAGCTCTGTAACCTGTGACTGATCTTAATGTACAACTGTTGCCGTGGCAGCAGGAAGTCTACTCTGATCCTACTAGGTTCAAGGTAGTAGCGGCAGGGCGGCGTACAGGAAAGTCTCGTCTTGCTGCATGGATGTTGATTATTAATGGCCTTCAGGCAGATAAAGGTCATGTGTTTTACGTTGCGCCCACTCAGGGTCAGGCCAGAGATATTATGTGGCAGACCCTATTGGAGCTAGGACACCCTGTGATTGCGGGTTCGCACATTAACAACCTGCAGATCAAGCTGGTCAACGGGGCCACAATTAGTCTTAAGGGAGCCGACAGACCTGAGACAATGCGTGGTGTGTCCTTGAAGTTTCTTGTGATGGACGAGTACGCGGATATGAAGCCCGATGTATGGGAGCAGATTCTTCGTCCAGCACTAGCCGACCAAAAGGGTCAGGCAATGTTTATAGGTACGCCTATGGGCAGAAATCATTTTTACGAGCTTTACAAGTATGCTGAGCTAGGTGATGACGAAACCTACAAAGGCTGGCACTTTACGAGCTATGACAACCCTTTACTTGATTCAAGTGAAATTGATATTGCTAAAAAGTCTATGTCCTCGTATGCCTTTAGGCAGGAGTTTATGGCTTCGTTTGAAGCTAGAGGCTCTGAAATGTTTAAAGAGGATTGGGTGCAGTTTGGAGAATCGCCAGAGGAAGGTGATTACTACATTGCAATTGACCTAGCAGGCTTTGAGGACGTAAATAAAAAGCGAACAAAAAATACAAAGCTGGACGAAACAGCTATTGCTGTAGTAAAAGTCAATCCAGATGGATGGTATGTAGAAAATATTATTCATGGCAGATGGGATTTAAACGAAACGGCGGTTAAAATTTTTCAGGCTGTTAGAGACTATCGACCTATTAGCGTTGGCATTGAAAAAGGCATTGCAAAGCAAGCTGTTATGTCGCCTTTGATGGATTTGATGAAACGCTATGGAACATTTTTTAGGGTAGAAGAGCTAACTCACGGGAATAAAAAGAAGACCGACCGCGTTATGTGGGCTTTGCAAGGTCGGTTTGAAAACGGATTTGTTAGCCTAAGCAAAGGCGAATGGAATCATCGTTTTTTAGATCAGCTATTTCAGTTCCCTGACGCTTTAACCCATGACGATTTGGTTGATGCTTTAGCGTATATAGATCAGCTTGCTCAAGTCGCATACGACTACGAATACGAAATTGATGACCACGAAATACTTGATGTGGTAGCGGGATACTAATATGGCAGATGAAATCTATAGTCCAGACCCACTTGTAATGGAAGAGTCGCTAGAAGGCTGGGTTATTAATAAATGCGAAAACTGGCGTGATTACTACGAATCGAATTACGAGGGTAAGTTTGAGGAATACTATAGGTTATGGCGAGGTCAATGGGACCCTGCTGACTCGGAAAGAAATTCTGAGCGTTCTAGAATTATCTCTCCTGCGCTTCAACAGGCTGTAGAGTCTAATGTAGCAGAGCTAGAGGAAGCTACATTTGGTCGTGGCAAGTGGTTTGATATTGCTGATGACTTTGGAGATCAGCAAAAACAAGATGTTCTGTATCTTCGGAAAAAATTATCTGAGGATTTTGAAGCCTGTAAAATACGCAAAGCTGTTGCTGAGTGTTTGATTAATGCAGCTGTATTTGGAACAGGCATTGGTGAGGTTGTACTTGAGGAAGTAAATGAAATGGCTCCAGCTACGGAGCCAATTATGGGTGGTGAGTTGCAGGCTGTAGGTGTTCAGATTACTGAGCGCGTAGCAATTAAGCTAAAACCTGTACTTCCGCAAAACTTTTTGATTGATCCTGTTGCTACTTCAATTGAAGACGCAATGGGTGTGGCGATTGACGAGTTTGTATCTAGACATTCTGTAGAGCTTTTGCAAGAGCAAGGCGTGTACAGAGAAGGTTTGATTGAGTCTGCGGCTCCTGATACAGATTTAGAGCCAGATCAAGACCTGACTATTTACAATGACGATAAAGTTCGACTAACCAAGTACTACGGGTTGGTCCCTCGGGAGCTTTTAGAGGCAGAGGGCGTTGATATTGAGGAAGACTCAATGTACGTCGAGGCTATTGTTGTTATTGCAAATGGCGGGACGTTGCTCAAGGCAAGCCGCAACCCTTACATGATGGAAGATCGCCCCGTTGTGGCGTTTCCTTGGGATGTAGTGCCAGGGCGATTCTGGGGCCGTGGCGTATGTGAAAAAGGCTATAACAGCCAAAAAGCATTGGATACAGAGCTTAGAGCAAGAATTGATGCGCTAAGTCTTACGATTCATCCGATGCTTGCTATTGATGCTACCCGACTGCCTAGAGGCGCTAAGCCAGAAGTCAGACCGGGCAAAATGATTTTGACCAATGGAGATCCGCGTGAAGTACTACAACCATTTAACTTTGGGCAAGTGGGGCAAATTACTTTTGCCCAAGCTGCAAGCCTTCAGCAAATGGTGCAACAAGCGACAGGCGCTGTGGACTCCGCAGGGATCGCTGGACAGGTCAATGGTGAAGCTACTGCTGCTGGGATATCTATGTCTCTCGGTGCAATTATTAAGAGACATAAGCGCACCCTTATAAACTTCCAGCAGTCTTTCCTGTTGCCGTTCGTAACTAAGGCGGCTCACAGGTATATGCAGTTTGATCCTGAAAATTATCCAGTAAAAGATTATAAGTTTGTTGCTACTAGTACTTTGGGCATTATTGCTAGGGAGTACGAGGTAACTCAGCTAGTTCAATTGCTGCAGACAATGAGGCAAGACAGTCCTCTTTACCCCGTATTGATTGAAAGCATTATCGACAACATGAACCTTAGCAATCGTGAGCAGCTTATTGCCGCGATGCAGCAAGCCTCACAGCCTAATCCGCAAGCACAGCAAATGGCTATGGCGGCACAGCAGTCGCAGGTTGCGTTGCAACAAGGTCAAGCAGCGGCACTTAACGCTCAAGCAGCTGAGTCTCAGGCTAGAGCAGAGAAGTATTTAGTTGAAGCCACCCTTGCTCCAGAGGAGCTTCAGATTGATAAGATCAATGCCATTACAAGAAATCTTCAGGCTGGCGATCAAGAAGATAAAGAGTTTGATCGACGGCTTAAGGTTGCAGATGCCCTTTTGAAAGAAAAAGCTATAGAAGGAAAACGTCAAAATGTTAATGACTCAAACAGAAATGGAGCGGTTCCTGAGCCAGATCAACCAAGCGTTCAAAGACCAGTTCGACCGATTGGATTGGTTGGAGAGCAGGGTCAAAACGCTGGAGGCCAAGGTCAATGAGCAAGAAACCAGACCCAAGGCTAAAGCGAGCAGGGGTAAGCGGGTACAACAAACCAAAGAGAACCCCGAGTCATCCTAAAAAGTCTCACATTGTTGTAGCTAAGGAAGGCGACCAGATTAAAACCATACGCTTTGGTGAGCAAGGAGCTAAGACTGCTGGCAAGCCTAAAAGCGGAGAAGGTGATAAAATGAAAAAGAAACGAGCATCCTTTAAGGCTCGTCACGCAAAAAATATAGCTAAAGGCAAAATGTCTGCGGCGTATTGGGCAAACAAAGTGAAATGGTAATTTATGTCAGCCCAAAAAATAAACGACGGAACGGAAGTTACCATTCCCTTAAGAAACTTGTTGTCTATTGTTGTTGGTGTTGTCGTTGCAACTTATGCGTATTTTAGCATTGAGTCTCGCATTCAAGCTGTTGAAAACGATATAGCTAAGAACCAAATTGTAATGGACATGAATACAGAGTTTCGTATTCTTTGGCCTAGAGGAGAACTTGGCGCATTACCAGCAGATGCAAGACAAGACATGTTAATTGAGGGTCTTGAAAGAAAGCTAGAAGAAGTAAAAGTAGCGCCCAGCAGAGCGCAACCTGACGTAGATAGAGTTGTTGTTCGTGTTGAAAACATTGAAGATAGACTCAGCAGAATAGAAGATAAGTAATAAGGAGATAGCTATGCCAATGGGACCAGGAACATATGGAAGTAAGGTAGGAAGACCCAAAAAGAAAACAGGCGCGCCGGGGTCTAGAAAAGGACGTGGACCGTCCCCAGAAAAAAAGAAAAAGAAAAAGAAGTAATGCCTAGAAAAAAGAAAAAGGCAAACGATGCTTGTGCAAAGAAGGTTAAGTCTCGCTACAAAGTTTGGCCTTCTGCGTATGCGTCTGGCGCTGTAGCCAAATGCCGTAAGGTAGGCGCTAAGAATTGGGGTAACAAAAGTGGCCGTAAGAAAAAGTAAAAAAGGTGCTGCCCTAAAGAAATGGTTTAAGGAAGAATGGGTAGACGTAAAGACAGGTAAGGCCTGTGGTCGTAAGTCGGCTACAAAATCTAAACGTCCATATCCTTCTTGCAGACCAAAAAAAGTTGCGGCTAAAATGACTGCGGCTGAAAAAAAAGCATCATCTTCTCGAAAAAAAGGGCCAGCTAGAATCAAGCATCCTGTAACAGCTTCAGGTAAAAGACGGAAAAAGTAGTTGACAAAATTTCCGTTTGGATTTAATTAACGCTTATAACTAAAGGTTCTAAGATGGAGCGCGAAACCCAAGAGTATTACGATAAGTATTTTACTCTTTTTGGTTCTGATGGCTGGAAACAGCTTGTAGATGAGTTAAGCAACAATGCTGATCAAATTAACAGCGTTGAAGCAGCAAAAGACGCAAATGACCTTTATTTTAGGAAGGGACAGCTAAACGTATTGGCTTACATTTTAAATATGCAGTCTATTGTTGAAACTAACTATGAGGAGGCCATAAAGCCTTCAGAGCAAAATGATTAAAGTATTTGAATTTCGTTGCGAAAATGGACATATCTTTGAAGAATTTGTAGATGGCAACATAACATCCAGTAGGTGCGGGTGCGGTGCTAATGCTACAAAAATTGTCTCGGCAACTCAGCACATCCTTGACGGTGCTTCTGGGGATTTCCCTGGCAGGCACATGAAATGGGTGCGCGAACATGAGCAGGCGGGACAAACAAACAAGGAATCTCAGTAGAGATAATTCCTAAATTTCACTCCATAACCTAATTAGGCGGGGAACGTAATGTCAAGAGCGACACTTATTGAAGAGCGTCAGGAAGAGGAACAAACAACAGATCAGCTTGAGCAGGACACCGTAGAGACTCCCATTGAGGAGCAATCTCCACAAGAGCCTGAGTCTCAACTTCCAGAAAAATATGAAGGTAAAACTGTTGAAGAGCTTGTGCAGATGCACCAAGAGCTTGAAAAGTTTTCCGGTAAACAAAGCACGGAGGTTGGGGAGCTACGAAGGGTTGTTGATGACTACATCCAGACAGAACTCTCACAACAAGCACCTGTAACACAGCAAAAAATTGACGATGAAACTGATGTTGATTTTTTTGTTGACCCTAAAACTGCTGTAAGTAGGGCTATAGACAATCATCCTAAGATCAAAGAAGCGCAAGCGTACACTGAGCAATACAAAAAACAGACGGCGTTAGCACAACTTCAACAGCGACACCCAGATATGGGTAATATTTTGCAGGATGCAAAGTTCGCTGAATGGATTAAGGGATCAAAAGTCAGAACAAAGTTGTTTGTTCAGGCTGACCAAGCGTATGACTACGAATCTGCAAACGAGTTGTTTAATCTCTGGAAAGAAAAAAATCAGATGGTTAAGCAAACCGCACAAGCAGAAAAAGTAGCCAGGAAAGATTCGGTTAAGTCAGCTAATACAGGCAATGCCCGAGGTACAGGAGAGGGGTCTCGCAAAAAAGTTTATCGTCGTGCTGACATTATTAAACTCATGCAAGACGACCCTGATCGATACATGGCGCTACAGCCTGAAATTATGGCAGCCTATGCAGAGAAGAGGGTCAAATAGCCTAAAGGAGAATTATCATGGCTGGTGAAACCTCTGGAACTTATTTTACAGCTAATGCTGTAGTAGATAAGACAGCAGCGGGTACTTTTATCCCCGAAATTTGGTCGGATGAAATTATTGCTGCATATCAAAAGAACTTGAAAATGGCTCCCCTTGTCAAGCGTCTTTCTATGACAGGCAAGAAGGGTGACGTTATTCATATCCCTAAGCCCGTTCGTGGCTCTGCATCTGCTAAGGCAGAAGCTACCGCAGTTACGATTCAGGCTAACCTTGAGTCAGAGCTGCAGATCACTGTTGATCGGCACTTTGAGTACTCGCGTTTGATTGAAGATATCGTAGAAGTACAGGCTTTGTCCTCTCTGCGACAGTTCTACACTGAAGACGCTGGTTACCAACTGGCTCTGAAGGTTGACACTGACCTTATCAACGCTGCTACTGGTTTCGGTGACGGAACTCGTACTCAGTCTCCTGCCAACACTGGCGCAGATTGGGTAAACAGCAACAGCTACTATGTAGACGCTGCTAATGGCCTTGCTACTTACGCTGCTGACACGGTAACGTCTGGTGACAACTTTACTGACCTTGCTCTCCGTGAAGCTATTAAGCTCATGGACGATGCCGATGTACCGATGGACGGTCGTGTGCTGGTGATCCCGCCTGCGGCTCGTAAGTCAATTATGGGCATTGATCGCTATGTATCTTCTGACTTTGTTGGTGGTCGTGGCGTTGAGTCTGGTTTGATTGGTAACCTGTACGGTGTTGACGTATATGTTTCTAGCAACGCTCCAGTTGTTGAAGACGCTGCTTCAAACAGTGCCTCATCTGTAGATACTCGTGGTTGTCTGTTCTTCCACAAAGACGCCCTTGTAATGGCAGAGCAACTCGCTGTGCGTTCGCAGACCCAGTACAAGCAGGAGTACCTTTCCACGCTGTACACGGCTGACACTCTGTACGGTGTTCAAACCTATCGCCCCGAAGCTGGCTTTATTATTGCCATCGCTGACGAGTGATTGTCTTGGGGGTCGGCAACGGCCCCCGTTTTTTTGTTTATTTTTGTAGGAGCAGTCTATGCCGATTTATCGTGGTGATGGTGGTTCAGGCGATGCCTCGACAGATGCTTATGCGTCACAGGTAGCTACTGATGCACAGACTGCTACTACAAAAGCAAACGAAGCTGCGGCGTCTGCGTCAGAAGCTGCTGGATCAGCAAGTAGTGCGGCTAGTAGTGCAACAACTGCTACAAGCCAAGCATCAGCATCAAGTACTAGCGCAACTAACGCATCAACTTCAGAGACTAACGCAGCAACTAGCGCAACTAACGCCGCTACTTCAGAAACTAATGCTGAAATTAGCGCTACATCTGCTACAGCATCAGCCACTAACGCAGCAGCCAGTAAAGTAGCAGCAGCAGCAAGTGAAACAGCAGCAGCAACATCAGAAACTAACGCAGCTACTAGTGAGACTAACGCAGCTACTAGTGAAACCAACGCTGCTACTAGTGCTACGTCTGCATCAACATCTGCAACCAACGCAGCTACATCAGAGACTAATGCAGCTACGTCAGCTACCAATGCTGCAACTTCTGCTACTAACGCGGCTACGTCAGAAACTAACGCAGCAGCTTCTTATGATTCTTTTGATGATCGTTACTTAGGAGCAAAAAGTTCTGACCCTTCAGTAGATAATGACGGTGATGCTTTAATTACAGGTGCTTTATATTTTAATAGCACTAGCGATGAAATGAAGGTTTATAGCGGATCTTCATGGAGTGCTATTTCTTCTGGTGGTTCTTCTACGCTTGGTGGTCTTACTGATGTAACAATTACAAGTGTATCCAGTGGACAAGTACTAAAATACAACGGAGCAGCTTGGGTTAATGACACAGATGCTGGTGGAATTGCTCTTACGGATTTAAGCGTTACTACTAATGCAGCAGGCACAGCAGCACTTAGTTATAACAATACATCTGGTGTATTTTCTTATACACCTCCAGATTTATCTAGTTACCTCACAAGCTACACAGAAACTGACACGCTTGACTCAGTAACAGGCCGTGGCGCTACGACTACTAATGCTGTGACTGTAGGTGGCCTCACAGTAGACACCAATACCCTTGTTGTTGACTCAACGAATAATCGGGTGGGGATCGGTACTGCGTCTCCCTCATCAGAGCTTGAGGTTAATATTGCTGATGGAAGCTCCATAAAAGTTAGGGGCGGCTCAAATCTCTATACTGAAAGCTCATTTATTAATTTTCAAACGCGTTCAAGATTTGGTTATGACGCCTCTCGCGGAGCTGTTGAAATAAGCGACGTTGGAGAGTCTGGAAGTACTGTTAGCAAGCCTATTGTATTTGATACGCACGGCGCTGAAATAATGCGTATTGATGAAGAGGTTGTTAAATTTGAAGCAGGCATAGAAGAACAGCAGTACAGCTTAACAGGTACAGTGATTGACCCTGCAAACGGAACAATTCAGTACAAGACCCTATCAGCAAATACCACATTTACAGAGTCTCTTTCTGATGGCGAGTTTGTCACCTTGATGATTGATGACGGCTCTGCTTATACAATCACATGGCCTACTACTACTTGGATTGGTGGGTCAGCCCCTACTTTAATTACATCAGGGTACAACGTAATTGAATTGTGGCAGGTTAACGGTACTTTATATGGAGCTTTTGCTGGTGCTGCGTAATCGAATTACAAAATCAACAGGGACAACTCCTTATCAAGCTTCCGGTGCAAGTGGTCTTGAAACATCTTCTTTAATTTCTGGATCAACAAGAGGAGCAACTTTTACGTTACCGTCTTTTAATGCAGATGATTTTATATTCATCTTTAATTATGTACAAGATGATGGCGTGACACTAAATACCCCGACAGGTTATACACAGTTCGGTACTCAACAAACTAATTTTGGTGGTAGTGATTTTGCGCTAGGTGTTTTTTATAGGCGAATGGATGGAACAGAAGGGTCTACAGTAGATTTAACTTTTGAATACTCTACTAATGAAGTTATGAGGCCTCGTATGTGGTCTATAAGAAACGCAAAAGAGTTCGTAGGTCAAGTTAGTACAAGCGGGTATGTAAGCTCTAATTCTTTTGTGTCTGTAGATATTCCTTGGAGTAACTCTAGAGATACTTATCAAATAGCTTACATTGCTGAAAGGCAATCTGGTGTTGATTTTGATAACAATAAATTAACAAACAGTCCTTACAATTGGGTACAAATAACATCAGGCGCATCAATTGATGCGTTTGAAAAAACAGAACGTATTTCTGTAATGCAACCTAGAGGTGGTTCTTTTAACTGGGGCGGTACTACTTTTTGGACACAATGTACATTAGGATTTAGAGGTTAAAAATGAACTACGTCAAAGTAGACAATGGAGTTGCTGTTGAATATAGCATACAACAACTAAAGCTAGACAATCCTAACACTTCTTTTCCTACTGCAATTAAAGAAGAAACTTTAGCTAGTTACAATGTGTATCCTGTATCTGACTTACCTGCTCCTGCTTTTAACACAGCAAACCAAAAGTTAGTACAAAACGATCCAGAAAATATTAATGGGGCTTGGGTACGTTCTTGGTCTGTTGTTGATTTAACTGAAGCAGAAAAAACAAGTGTACGACAAAGAATGAGCGTTTCTATGAGACAGGCTCGTTTAGCGTTACACCAACAAGGTTATCTACAACAAGTAGAAGATGCCTTAGCTTTAATACCAGAGCCTGATAAAACAAATGTTTCTATTGAGTGGGAATATTCTTCTGTTGTTGATAGAACATCAGAATGGGTTTCTATATTACAACCCGCTTTAGGTTTAACTGATGACCAAATGGATGCTTTGTTTGTCTTAGCTAGTGAGTTGTAACGATGTTAGAAGATAGCAGATTAGACAGAATTGAGCTAAAGCTCGACAAGCTAACTGAAGCGGTATCACAGATTGCGCGTGTAGAAGAGCAAATGTTATCTGTGTTTAAACGTATAGATAGACATGAAAAAAGACTAGACGATCAGGAAGACGATATACGAGAACTAACAACAGACGTTTTGGCTAACTCAGGATCTATCAAAAACGCTGAAAGATTCTTCTGGGTAGCTGTTAGTGCCTGTGCGTCTCTTGTTGTTTACATGGTGAGGTAATAATGGCTACAACAATTAAATTAAAGAATGGTTCTGGTGCTCCTTTAGCTTCTGATTTAGTGCAAGGAGAGCCTGCTTTTGATCTTACAAACAAACGGCTGTACACAGAAGATAGCGGTGGTTCTGTAATTGAAATAGGAACAAGCCCAAGCACTATTGATATTAATGCTGGCACTGTAGACAACGCTGTTATTGGAGGGTCTACTCCTGCAGAAGGTACGTTTACTAATGCTACTGCAACAACAGCGTTTAAGGTTGGTTTGTGGGAAATTAAATTAGATACAAATGATTTAAGGTTTGTTTACAACGGAACTGACGTAGCTCGCATTACAACAGCGGGAGAGATTATTGCGTTAGATGACGTTTCTGCATTTGGAGCACCTTAATGGCTTTACCCGCATCAGGTATTTTGACTATAGAAGATATAGCCAATGAGTTTGGTGGAGTAGTTCCGCACGATTTGTCTGAGTACTATGGGGCAGATACAAGCGTTCCTACTACTGGAGAACTAGCTATATCTGATTTTTATGGTACTTCTTCTACAAACGCTGTAGAAAGTATGAGTGGATCTGATTGGACTTTTACAGGAGATTTAAGTTCAGCTACTCAAACATCTACAAGCAGAAGATATTGGGGGCCAGCTGATGCTCCTTTTGTTAGTGGTGCGCCAAACACTCCTAAAGTTTATATTGCAAAAACAATAGGTGAAACATCAGAGGGCAACGCTGCAACTTTAACACCTTCTATTGATACAACTAACAGACCTTTAGAGTATGACGATACAAATTTTAATTTATTACCTTTTCCAGGGCATCGGGGTGAAGACCTAGTTACTATTGGTGCACACTTTCCTGTGCAAAAACTTAGGGTAGGTGATTATGATTACAGCGTTAATATTAGAGTTCCTGCTGTAGTTAATGATTTTTACGATAGTGATTCTAGTTCTAGTATAAGATTATATATAGAAGTATACGATACATGGGTAGATGACGGTGCTGATTCTTATCTTACCGATCAGCTTTCACGTACTAGAATAGTAAACATTCAAAACAATCAAGATGGTGTTTTTGGTACTCAGTATTCAGGAACTATTACAGTAAGCGGGCAGTATGTAATTTTAATTTGCATAATGAGTTCTGGATTGTTTGATCCTAGCGGTGCTTTAGGTTTTAGAAACTTTGGAATGACAAAGGCAACATAATTATGTGGCAAGCACTTATATCGCCAATTACTAGTCTTCTTGGGCAAGTCCTTAAGAACAAGGCTGAAGAAAAAGCTGCTGTGCATACAGCTAAGATGCAGGTAATACAGAACACTGCCTCTTGGGAACAGCTTATGGCGTCTGCTAGTGCTACCTCGTGGAAGGATGAGTGGTTTACTTTGTTGCTTTCAGCTCCCGTGGTTGCGCTTATGTGGGGTATTGGGATGAATGACATAGAGATTATAGACCGCATTGGTCTTGCCTTTGAAGAACTCAACAGGCTCCCTGATTGGTATCAGTACTTGTTATTTATGGCAGTATCCGCATCGTTTGGTATCCGTGGCGCTGATAAGCTGCTCGCGCTAAAGGGTAAGAAGTAATGGACAAGTTAGACATTTTTCAAGATTCTCTAGCTGAAGCAAAACCCCTTGCCAGTACTCTTGACGCTCAAAATTCTGAAGAACAGACATTTTGGGTAATTACGTCTAGAGCCAAGGGCGGGGCTAACAATCCCTTTGGCGGCAGTGCCGAGGCCAATCAAACCTCACAGCTTGTTCAGATGACAGAACAGCAGTTGCGTCAGGAGTATGAAGATTCAGGCCAGCTGCAACAGCAGTTTGGTTCTTTTGATAGCTACTTAGGTTATGTCGGTGAGTCACAGGAGTGGATTCAGACAGCAGACTGGATGCTTACTACACCTGAGTACCGCACTGGCTCTAAGGAATGGGCGTTCCTTAACGGTGAGGATCTAGCTTGGAGGCCAGGAGAGCGAGAGCAAATCCAACAGCAGATCAATCAAGATATAAAGAATGCCAGAACAAGCGGCTACCAGAACTGGATGAATAGCGAGCAGGGCCAAGCCCTGATGCAGAAGTACGGCATTCAAGACACAATCTATAACGATGATGGCGATCAGTTTAAGTGGACTGGATCGGGCTACCAGAAGACCATCAAGATCGATGACCATGCCAGCTTTGCTGACTATGCTACTGCTGTATTGAAATCTGTTGTGGTTAGTTTAGCTACAGGGGCCATGACTCAAGCCGCCCTTGGTGCTTTTAACGTAACCGGATCTGATCTTCTTGCAAAGCTACCATCAGGCGTTAAAGATTTTATTAGGTCAAATGAGATTTTAAGCGGAGCAGTTGGCGCTATTGCCGACCAGCTCCCAGGCATGGTTGCTGGTGGTGTTTCTGGCGGCGGGAGCCTAAACAATCAGATTGACGGAATGTTTGACTCAACATGGAACAACGTCATTGTTAATCTTACAAACGAACTTGGCGATCAAAACGGTGGCGGTCAAAACGGCATTGATAATGAAGACGGCACAAGGCGTTATAGCGACTGGAACCTGCCCGAAGGCTATATTTACAATGAAGCTCGCAATGCCGTTATTCATGTAGCTTCAGGTGAGGAATACCCTGTTACTGTTGGGATGTACAGCTGGTATGTAAACCTGCCAGACCTTGAAGAAGACGATGGCGGCGGCGGTGGCGGCGGTGGAGCTCAGCCAGCAGCGGATACTACGGATGCCGATGGTGATGGCGTACCAGCCTCACAAGACCCTGATGACAATAACCCTAACGTGCCTAATGCTGGCGGTACAGTTGTTAATGACACTGGCGAAGAAGTAACCACTGACGGTAATGAGGTTGATGGTAATAGCGCAGCCGTTGGAGCAGAGCATAACTGGAAGTATTTAGGCGATGGCTGCTTTGTCAAAATTGATGAAAATGGCGCAGAAATCCCTGGCACAAAAGTATGTGACCCTGATTACACCACAGGAGGTTATGGCGCTTACCAAGTAGGCGGCGTATACAGTGCTGGTGATGATCCATTTGGAACTGTTAGTGGTGATGAAGGTGAAACTGTAGATCCAAATAACCCAGAAGCTAGTTATCCAGATGCAGGAACTAACTTGGGTTATGAGTGTTTGCCTAATGGCGACAAGGTTGTTTATACGGCAGATGGTGAAGGCAGCGCAACTACAGAGGTAGTTAAGGGCGGTTGTTTAGAAGGACAAAATGGCGGCTTTGCTGGATCAGTCATTCTTGGCGATGGCGGTGATGACAGCGATAGCGATGGAAACGTCACTGGCGACTCTATTGGTGAAGTCCAGACCACTTCGACAAGCTCCATAGATGGGCTATGTAGTGGAGACCGACCAGAAGAATATGGGTTTGGTCAGATTAATTACGACAAATACTGTGGTGACGCTGACGGCAAAGGCACAGAAGGCACTGACGGCAAAGGCACAGAAGGCACTGACGGCGATGGTACAAAAGGCACTGATGGCGATGGTACAGAAGGCACTGGTGGCAAAGGCACAGAAGGCACTGACGACGAAGGTGAAGGTAAAGAGCTTGCAGCACAAGGACTGCTTTCTGGGGGATATCAAGGATCTCTTCCAGTTGGATTTGATTATGTTCTTCCGCAGATTTCTCCTATTTTTCAGTCATTTCAAGGTGATTGGGCAGCTGCGCTAAAAGGCCTTGAGGATCGTGTTACTCCAATGCGAAGTCCTCTTGGTGGAATGTTTGATGAGGTGATTTAAGCTATGTCGATATTACAAAAACTATATGGGCTTGATCCGCATAATGTTGCGCCTAGTAAAGATGCTGGATTTTCTAATCCCGATTGGAGTGCTGGTGGCTCTGGAGATACTGTTGGCGGCATAGGCAACAAAACAGGAATGGGTGGAGACATTAATTGGACTAACCCTACAAGGCAGACAGCACAGCCTACTTCACCTACTGTTCAGCAATATGGTTATGGGGCAGATCCTGATTTACAGGAATCAAATACTTTAAGAACTCATAAGGGCGATTACCAAGCTGTATGGCATCCAAATACAGGCACATGGTCGCTTCAAACAGTTCCAGGGACAGGCGGCGTAAATGTAGTTGATAATGAGAACAAGTTTTACAACCTGTCTCATGGTGATCTTCATGTGGGGATTAACCCTTACACGGGTGAAATGTGGTATCAGCGTGCTACTAACTTAGGAGATCTTCCTTCTGGGTTTGGTTCTGGCGGGATGATGGCAGGAACTAATGCAGACGTATCTCAAGGTGGCGGTGGAAATAACACTGGAGCAGCAAATCAAGCGGAATCGACTGCTAATAACGTAGATCAAAATGCTACTAGTGAAACTGCTATGGCGGCTCAACAATCAATAGTGCCTGCATCTAGCGGTTATTCAGCTGCGGCTCCTATGCAGCTTGGGTATCAAGCGCAGCCCTTGTCTAGCCTGTCTGCATCTGGAAATGTTGATTACGCAAAACTTATTAACTCTGCTTTAGCGGTTGATGTGCTAGGCGGGATGCTTACTGGCAGAGGTATGGGATGACTTATTTAGACTTAGTAAATAACGTACTTCGCCGTTTGCGTGAAGATGAAGTTACATCTGTAACTGACAATACGTATAGCAAAATGGTTGGTGATTATGTTAACGATGCCAAGCAGTTTGTTGAAGATGCTTGGAGTTGGTCAGCGTTGCGAACTACGTTAACAGCGGTAACGTCTGAAGGTATTTTTAATTACGTATTAACGGGATCTCAAAACAAAATTCAAGTGCTAGATGTTATTAATGATACCTCTAATTTGTTTATGACTTATCAATCTCAACACTGGTTTAACAATCAGTACTTAAACCAAGACCCTGTTTCTGGTTCGCCTGAGTACTACACTTTTAACGGCGTAGATTCAAACGGTGATACTCAAGTAGATATTTATCCAAAACCAGATGGTGTTTATACATTACGCTTTAATTGTATTCAACGTAATGATGTTTTGTCTTCTGATACAGATGATTTGCTTATTCCTAATCAGCCTGTTATTCACATGGCAGTAGCTCTTCTAGCGCGTGAACGCGGTGAAACAGGTGGTACATCTGCTCCTGAGTACTTTGCTATTGCTGATAAGTTTTTGTCTGATGCAATTGCTCTAGACGCGCAGAAGCATCCTGAAGAAGTTATCTGGTATACCCCGTAAGGAATACGTATGGCACAGCCACTACAAAGTATTAACTTAGTTGCTCCTGCGTTTAAGGGCGTCAATACGGAAGATTCTCCGATTGCACAAGATCCGTCTTACGCAGATGTTGCTGACAATGCTGTTATCGATAAACGCGGTCGTATTGCTGCGCGTAAAGGTATCAATGTAGTTACTACAGACAAGACTGCGTTGGGTTCTGATTACGCACACAAGATTCATTACTTCTACGATGATGCTGGTAACGAGGTAGTGTTTACCGCAGGCAACAACAAGATTATGACAGGGACTACTACCCTGACTGACGCAACCCCTGGCTCGTACACGATTACAGCTAACAACTGGAAGATCGTAAACTTTAACGACAAAGCGTATTTTTTCCAGCGCGGTTACGATCCTTTGGTGTACGACAATGCCACTGGTCTTCGTACATTTACTGTAGCTAATGGTACATCTACGGCAGCAACTTTGAAGTGCCATGAGGCTTTGGCTGCGTATGGTCGTTTGTGGGTTGTAGACAATGCAACAGATACCCAGACTATTTATTGGTCAGATCTTTTGCTTGGCAGTGATTTTTCTGGTGGCTCTAGTGGCTCTATAGATGTATCTAAGGCTTGGCCTGATGGATATGATGAAGTAAGAGCATTAGCTGCTCACAATGACTTGCTAGTTATTTTTGGCAAACACAGCATACTTGTTTACTCAGGCGCTTCTAGCCCTGCAAACATGGTGTTAGCCGATACTATTGCAGGCATTGGGTGCATCTGTAGAAACTCTGTGCAGCACATTGGTACGGATGTGTTGTTTATGTCTAACTCGGGGCTTAGAAGCCTTGGGCGTACTATTCAAGAAAAGTCTTTGCCTCTTTCTGACCTAAGCCTAAACATTAAAACGGAGCTTATTGAGGTAATTGGGGCAAGGACTGAGCCTACGGCTTCTGTGTATAGCCCTGAAAACTCTTTTTACTTAATTGCTTTTCCAGATCAATCTGTTGTGTATTGCTTTGACTTGAAAGGCACGCTGGAAAACAAAGCGTATAGGGTTACTCGTTGGCCTTCTGTTGGTCATAAGTCGTTTGAGCGGAAAACTGATGGCACGTTATACGTTGGTACGTCTGATGGTCTGGGTACATACTCAGGGTATCAAGATAATACATCTTCATATCGGTTTAGATACTACAGTCCGGGTTTAACATTTGGTGATCCTTCTAAAATAAAAATATTAAAGAAGCTCAGACCTACCGTTGTAGGGGCAAACGATGCCTCTGTTTCTATGAGGTGGGCTTATGATTTTGACACTAGCTTTAACAGTTATGTCTTTACAGTGGGCACTCAAACGCCTTCTTATTATGGTTTAGGTGAATTTGGCATTGCTGAGTTTACAGGTGGAGAATTTACGACTAGAAATGTAGTTAACACTACAGGTAACGGTACTATTATTACAATAGGTCTTGAATCCGAAATAAATGGATCTGCCCTGTCTCTCCAAGAAATTAACGTATTAGCATTAATAGGTAAAACAGTATGAGCAATTATACAAAGACAACAAACTTTACCGCTAAGGACAGTTTACCTTCTGGAGATAGCGGCAAAATTATTCGTGGTAGTGAATTTGATACTGAGTTCGACGCTATCGAAACAGCAAGCGCAACAAAAGCAAACACAGCTTCTCCTACCTTTACAGGCACTGTGACGATCCCTGCGTTAGCCTTTACGGGAACTCTGTCAACAGGAACCATTGATGGAGGTACTTACTGATGGTTATGAAGTACATAGATAAGGCAATTGATCTAGCAGGCACATTACTTAGCGATCCAACTGTGCAAACTTTAGGTATGGGAGGAGCAGGTGGTCTGCTGACTAAAGCCGCCTATGACCGCTTGCTTGATGTAGGCACAGAGGCAAGAACTGAGGCTGAAAGCATTGCTGAAACGCTGCTTCCTATGACTCAGTTTCGTCCCTTTACTGTTACTTCTGCTACTGGCAGTCAGTTTGGGGCAAGACCTGATGTAGATCCTGTTACGGGGCAAGTGCTTGGAACTGAGGTAGCTATGGGGCTATCTCCTGAAGAGCAAGCAGTACAGGGGATGTTGATGGGGCAGTCTGGTCAGTTTTTTGAGCAGGCTGGTATGCCTACAGGAATGAGAGAAGCTGACGTATACGAGCGTATTCGGGCTACACAGCGCCCAGAAGAGCAGCGTCAGCGGTTAATGCTGGAGGAAAGGCTGGCTAATCAAGGTCGATTAGGTGTACGCACAGGGATGTTTGGCGGCACTCCAGAGGCATTTGCAATGGAGCAAGCACAAGCAGAGGCGCGCAACAGAGCATCGTTGATGTCGCTACAGCAAGCTCAAGTTGAACAGGCACAGCAACAACAATTGGGACTGTCTGCATTGGGCGGAGCATATTTGCCGCAAGCTCAGTTGCTTAATGTCCAATCTGCTACTCAGCTATTCCCACAAATCCAACAGCAAGCACAGCTGTACGGCACTGGCACATACGGTGAAACACTAATGACTGCTCTTGAGGCTCAATTGATTGCAGAGCAAAAGGCTGCAGATCTAATTGGTGCAGCGGGTACTGGTTTGCTTAGTGGTGCTATCAAGTCTATTACATAAGGGTTTAAATCATGCCTAAATTTTCAAGAGAGTATTTGCGACAAGCCACAAGCCCAGGGATGTTTGGCCTTGGGGTTACGGGATTAGGCGAACAACTTGGTACTGGATTGCAGGGCCGACGAGCGCGTGATGCACAAATGCAGATGATGACCCTTGGTAATCAAGCTATTTCTGCATCAGAGCAGGGCGATATGCAGGCGCTTAATATGCGTCGACAGCAGCTAATGGATTTGCTGTCTAAGACCACTAATGAAGCTGCTAGAGAAAACATCATTAATGCTATTAACCAGATTAATGCTGCGCGACCTGCTACTCAGGCAAGGGCGACAACTAACAAGGCGGAGTCAATCATTAAAACTGAGCAGGCGCTCAAAGATATGAAAACTGAGCGTGAGTCTTTGCAGATAACAGATGCTCAAGGCCAAGTACAACTAAGCGGCGTGTTTACATCTGGGCAAGATAGAGCAATGCAGGCTTTAGAAGATCGCCTTGCGGTAATGAAGCAAGACGGTCAGGCTGTTACTGAAGCAGATAGCATTAAATACAACACAAAGTTTCAAAGGCTGCAAAAAGAAAATCAGCTGGCTGAACAACAAGGGGAGCAAGGACGCAGAGTGTTGTCTGCTGCTGGGCCGTTTGGTGGCGAAGCGTATAAAACAGAAGCGCAGCGACTAAAGGATGCAGGCCTTGGCGAAACTGTTGATGCTTACGAAAAAGATCAGTATGACTTGCTAGAAGCGAGAGACAAAGCTGACGATATTAGACGCAGCAGAGAGCCTTTAACGGTAGAAGAAATTAAAACTTTGAAAGACAACGGGTTTGATCCTTCTGACAATATTAAAAATGACAGAATGATTCTAGCTACTATATTTCAAAAAACAGTAGAGCGACAAATTATTCAAGCAAACAGGAACAAGGGTGGCGTAGCTGATGTGCGCGCTCATGTGGATGCTACGCTAGAAACTCTTGCTGAGTATGGTGATTTGCCACTCAACTTTATTAAGTCAGACCTGTACGACAAAGTTAAAGATTTGTCTGACCAAGAGCTAACTTCTTTAGCAGGCCTCTTAGAAAGACCTTCTGGAGAAGAGCTATCTGCATTAGAGATTCAGGATGCAGTTACTCAGTTTATTGCTGATAAATTTCCGAAGCAGTGGGCTGCTGCAACAAAGTATCGTGAAGATCTTGATCTTGATATGCAAGACCTGGCTAAAATTACAAACTCTATTCTTCAAGATGACGGCATTGATCCTGAAACCGCAACAGAAGAACAAACAGAGATTGCAAGACGGCAAGCGGAAATTCAATTAAGAATTGCAGAGCGTGCTGTTGATGCTGAAGATACTCCTGCGCGTGGTGGTCAAGGAAGAAGAGAGCGGCGAGGAGAGTCTGTTCGCATAGAAAATGCCGGCATAGAACGAAGAACTGGAACTGGCGGTCAAATGAGAAGACGGAGACCTTAATGGCAATTTCAGCCTCTACTCAGGATCTTATTGATTCTATTGCTCGTCGTCGGTTAGGTGTTGATGAGGATGTTGTTGAAGCAGCACCGCCGCAGCGCCCTGAGCTGGTAATTTCTCAGGCAACTACAGACCTATCAATTGATATTGCAAGAAGGAGGAAATCTAAGCGGGATGAGCGCACTGCTGGACTTGCAAGAGAGTTTGGAGAAGGCTTGACGTTTGGTTTTCTTGGCGAGCTTTACGCTAACGCTCGGGCCGCAAAAGAAGGAATTGAATACCAGCAAGCAAAAGCTGAGTATGAGGTTGCTCGTCAGCTGTTTATAAAAAACAATCCAGACTTAGAAAGCGCTGCTACTGCGATGGAGTTTTTGGGCGCATTGCCTACAGGACTTGGCATTGGCGCTGGTTTTGCTAAAGCAGGGGTTGGTCTTGCAAAAGCAGGAGCTGCAGAAGGTGCGCTATATGGAGCGGGAACTGGTGAGGTTTTTGAAGATCGCTTAATTAACTCTGCTATTGGCGGTTTTGCTGGTCTTGCCTTGGGGAAAGTAATTGATGTTGCAATTACGCCATCGTCAACGGGAGGTTTAAAAACCCAAGCAGATGATCTTGCTGATGCTGCTGAAGCTATTGATGACCAAGGAGCTTTGAGAGCTATAGAAAAAGCAGAGGATAATGCGGTGTACGTTGAGGTAGACAACCCTCAGTACACTCGTAAGCCGCTTTCAGAAGCTCAGACAGCAGGCGAATTGTGGACAGGACTTACTGGCGCTCTTAAGAATTTTTATAACGATAAACTTACTGGCGTTTCAGACCGCCTTGGGCGGCAAGTTAGTTTAGATGTTATGGGCAGATATCAACGCGCAGACGAAACTGCTCTTCGTATTATTGACAAGGACTTGGGGGAGCTGTCAGAAAGTCTTGTTCCTGTAATTAAAATTATTAATGAAAGCACTAGGGCTAAAGGTGTTTTGCTTGATTTTGCAGCAGGCAAGTTAGGCAAAGGATTTGATGACTCTCTTTTGCGCTTGGAAAAAGAACTAGCAAATGAGTTGAACTCTGAACGCATGGGGTCTTTGAAAAGATATTTAGCTTATAGCGCACAGAAAAATAAAGAGTTGAACAAGACTGTATTTGGCGGTGAGTTTGGCGGTATTGCTTATCTTCATACGCGCAACAGAGGATTCCGTGAGCGATTAAAAGAAGAAGGAAAGACAGACGCAGAAATAGAAAAAATGTTTGACGATCCTGCTTTTGAATCACGGACAAGAGGATCGTATCTTGATGAGGCAGATCCTAAGCGACCTGATCCTCTTGAGTATGAAAACCCTATTGTGTCTGATATGCGGCGAGTTTTTAAAATGCAAAGACTTGCTGAGCTACAAAAAAAGTTTGGCGTCCGTATTGATGACTACAAAGCTGGGCCTCGACGTGAGCGCGCACTTGAGCGATCTTCTGTTGCGTCACAAACAACTGGAGAGCTTGCCACGGATCCTGTTTTGTTGTCTCGCAACCTCCAAAAAGCAGCTGATGATCCTTTGACTCCAGACGAGTTTATGGATGCTTTGCGTTCTACAATTATTAAAAAAGGTATCAGCGAAGACGGCGCAAACCTTGCAGTAAGAGAAATAACTGAAGCAATTATGGGGCAAGCAAAAACGCCTCACCCTTTAATTCAAGCAGCTAATTCTTTGGCTTACTCTTTAACTCTTGCAGGCCCTTTATCTGCTGTATTGAACTTGGCAGACATACCCTTGGTTGGAGCTAAGTATGGCGGTCGTGCTGTGCGTGAGGGTCTTCAGGCTGCAAACCCATTTACAAAAGTTCCTAATGCCGATCTTAAAAAGATGGGCCTTGGCAATCAAACCTTTGGCGAATTTGTAAATATTATTAACGATCAGGTTGGCGATAGCGCAAACTGGATGGTGAGTACAGCTGAGCGTATGCGTAAGTCAGCAGACTTTCTTATGAAAGGATCTGGTTTTGCGGCTATGGATCGGGTTGGTAAAAAAGGTGTAATGCGTGGCGTTTTAAGAAGCGCAGTTGATGACGCTAAAGCTGGAACTTTAAAAGATAATTGGGGGTTTTATTTTAATCAAGCTGAGCTAGACGCTTTAAGCAGCCAGTTGCAACGGCATGGAATGGATTGGACAAAGTATACGGGCAAAGGATCTGAGCTTGTTGAAGAGTTGATGTTTGCTGGTCTTGGTCAACAGCAGTTAATTAGCGCGGCAGGCCGACCTTCGGCATGGGCAAGGCATCCTAACCTTCGCCCTCTTTGGGCGCTTCGTGGTTTTGTTGTCAAGCAGCAAGCCCTGGCATTGCGCGAGGTGGTTGGAAACCTTAAGGCTGGCAGACCAGATAAGGCGGCTGAGTTCCTTGGTCGCTATGCAGCGTATGGCGCAGGTGGTTACGCGGTTATTAATGAGGGTCGGCAGTTTATCTTTGGTGATGGTGAAGCATCGGCTGGCGGTTTAGCTAGAGGTTATGGTGATGCATGGGCCTCATTGTTGACTGCCAATACTTTGGGGTTAAACGACTATCAGTTTGGCAAGATCAAGCAAAATGGAATCATGTTGACGTTTGCTCAAGGGCTAATGCCAATAGCAATAACCAGACCATTTGATATTGCTGGCACAGCGATTGGGGTAATAGATAGGGAGTATCCCGTAGCTCGTCTTGCTTCAGAAGTTCCGATTGTTAGGGATGTTGGTCGAGTATCACGCAACGTTGGAGAGCGTGCGGGCATTGAGCCGCTTGAAACATTTGGCGGCATGATGACGCAAAAAATACTAACGGACAATTAATTCCAACTAACAATATCGTGGTTTGGGTCGGCTTCTGCTTTTCTAAACTCTGCTCTGTAATGATCGCTAATTTCTTTACGCAGTATCTTGTTAGTCTTTAGCAGCGCATTAGCTTTTTCTCTGAGAATGTCCATATGGCCTTCGCCATAGAGCTTTGTCAGCCAATCAGTAAACGCTACAGGGTTAGACGTAAACCACTGGTGATGGTATCGGCATAGGGTAACGGCGTTGTCCATGCTCCAGCGTACAGACTTACGAGCGCGACCATAGATGTGAGCGCAGTCCGTTCCTTCGTTAAAACAATACTGGCAGCGGTGTTGATCTCTATGCCTAACGCACTTGCTGAACCAGTTATCACACGCTTCTCTTTTGATAGCCATTACATTTGATCCTTTAGTGATTGAGGGAATGGGATGTAAACTCCACGATGCTCTGCCAGCCATCGAACCAGTACCTCAGCGGACTCGCTTAGTTCGCGCACCGTCAGCTTGGCGGTAGAGTTCTTGTCATACATAGACTTGATGACAGGTTTGTACAGCACTTCTTTTACCAGTACATCTGTGAATGGAATCTCAAGGGTATCGCTGTAAGGATGTTTAATCCAATCTCCTGCATCATTTAAAGCATCAGCAATCTGCCGAAACCACAGATGCATCGCGCCGTTCTGACGCTCTGTTCTGTTCTCTTCTCTGATTGAGTAGGTTAGTACCGCTCCGCTTTGAAATTGATCTTTGATAAAGGCTATAAAAAAGTCTGCCTTATCCTTGCTGTCTACTATCCAGCGATGTGACATATCACTCCTTTAATGCATATCGTATGTTGTTTTTGTAACCTCGATTTCAGTTACTAAGCTGGCTAGCCAGAGGTCATAGAAGTCCTCCAGCTTCATGTCTATGGTTAAGCCATCTGGAAAGGTGTCGGTGTATACATCGGTTTGCTTTGGATTCTGGGTGTTAGTTATTGCCCCGCCAATAGTTGAGGTAAGCAGTACTGCATTTCCAACTGGCAGCTTAACGCCCATCAAAG
>WLWG01000650.1_pt1 | contig 34738 bp, 40 predicted proteins | sample 6712871 | NCBI WGS metagenome assembly WLWG01 (sample SAMN12718693, study PRJNA515312) | sponge metagenome | isolation source: marine sponge | host: Mycale hentscheli | place: New Zealand: South Island, Marlborough, Capsize Point | collected 2003-05-01
TAAATCGCCACGAGAAGTTTGATGGCAAGAAAGATTTATGCATGGCTGTAGGATTTTCATATCTTTTTATTGACAAAAACAAATCTGACTACGAACCTGTAGCTGCGCCGGATGAGAATGTTTTCTCTATAAGCAGATACATGGGCAAGCGTAGTGCAGGGAACTGGAGTGGATTCTAATGGCATCATCACTTTTAAGCAGAAAAAGAAAAAGACCTCTCAATGTTGACTTACCCGAAGGGTACAGCAATACAGGCAAACTTGAGAGCGCATCTAGAAATACTGCTCTAGCTACTGGGCTAGGCGGTCTTGTCGGTGGTGCGGCAGCACTGGCGATTCCTGGTGCCGGACCTGCTCTGGTTGCACCAATGGCTGGGGCGGGAGCTTCAATATTTGGCGGTGTAGCCGGAGGGATGCAAGCCGAGGCCGAAGCGTCTATGGCAGCAGAGATGGCAGCCCAAGAGTTGGCTTTTGCCAAAATGCAGTTTGAAAGAATGGCACAGAAAGATGATGATGAATATGAAGATGCAATGGAAATGCAAAGAGTAGAAAATACGTTTAACAGACTAGATGATACTGAGCCTTATGCAAGGCCGCCAATATTTCAAGTTGGCAGATAAAGGATATAGATATGGGATCTGAAGGAGCAATGATTATTGTTGAAGCTAAAGATTTAGCTGCAAAGAAAATGTCTGAAGGCAAGGATCATAAAAAGAAAGATCACAAGGAAGACGATGAGCCTATGATAGAAGTCTCAAAAGTTAAAGAGCTTCTTGAAAACTGGGATGATAAAGATCACCAGTACTACAAAGATGTAGTAGAGCTTGTCGGTGAAGATGTCGAAGAAGATGATGACGATCTTTACCAAGAGAGAGGCGCTGAGGTCTATGACGGGTAGTATAGATAGAGAAGTCAAGGTAGGTCCAAACTGTGCAGCGATAACCGTAAGGCAGCTCATTGAAGAGCTTTACGAAAAAGGCGCTATAGCTAGAAACAACTATCTTGTTAAGGCTGATCGCAATGAACGCTTTGTTCATGGCGAGCAGTACACTGACATCAATAGACTTACTGGCGTAATCCAAGATGTCCCCTGGCAGGACTTTGTTCCCAAGGTTACAGTTAATCTTTTGCGAAACCTTGTTCTCACCTGGACATCTAGACTTCTCAGGAATAGACCGTCGGTCGCCGCATACCCTCACAATGCAGAGATAGCCGATGCTCAGTCAGCAGATGCGGCACTAACCATTATTGAGTACCTAGAGCACCAGTACGATATTGATGAAATGATGTTTGATATTGTCAGTAGGGCTTGCGCTCATGGTGTTGGAGGAGTAAAGTTAGTTTATGATCCAGACGATGATAATGTTAGTTGGGACCCCGTTACTATTTTTGATTATGTATTGGACCCGAAAGAACATCTACACGAATCTCAATGGATCATTTTTGAAAAGTTTATTGACGAAAACGAAGCCAACATGCTCCTTAGAGAAAAAGGAATCCCTGAGTCTGCGACCGTCGAAGCTTATTACGTTGGTCCAGATCAAAGAAGAGAAGGCGTCAAGGTTCGTGAGTTATGGTACAGGCCGGGACCAAGAATCCCGGAAGGACTATATTCTTTAGAAGTTTCTGGTTACGTTGTAGATGCAATGGATTACCCATACATCTTTAATACCAGGGAGTATCCTGGAGACACAAGACAGGATTCTTTTCTTCCATTAAGCACGTTTGTTGTCAGCACTGTTCGAGGAACATGTTGGGGTGACACATGGGTTAATGATGCAGTGCCAACCCAAAGACAGATCAATGAAGTTGAATCAACGCTTACAAAGCTTAGGCGTGATACGGCGGCAGCAAAGCTTATTGCACCAGGCAACATAGCAGAGGCCATTGATACAAACAATCAGATCTTAAAGATTGATGATCCAATGCAAGCGCAAATGGTTCGATACATGAACCCCCCTCAGATTAGCCCATTGTTGTTTGCAGATCGCGAAGAGCTTAAGAAAAGACTTTACGATCTTGCTGGACTAAATGAGTTAATGGTTGGCGCAGAGGCCGCCAAAAGCGGCCAAAGCGCAAAGACCATTGCGTACCTAAGTGAGCTTGATGGAATGAAGCAAGCCGGAACTGCTAGATCTATAGAAAGATTCCTGCTTGATGCGTGGAGAAAAACTCTCGTACTCGTAAGAAACTATTACACTGAGCCTCGTATGCTTAGCATTATAGGAGAAAACAATGTTCTTTCTCAAGCAAGTTTTGTTGGTTCGGATATTGATGGTGTGGACATTCGTCTGGAACCACGGGATGGTTCTGCTCGCTATACTGCGACAAAGCGCCAAGACATTATTGATCAAGCTCAGATTGGGATCAGAGATCAAAGCGAAGCTTCTGCTATTATGCAGACTGGCATTGCTGAAAACACTGAAGATCAAAGACAAGATAAAGCAATGGCTGAGCTCATCTCCACAGTGATGAAGGGATCAGATCCATACATTGATGAATCAATAGATCCATTCTTTGCTCATGACTATATAACAGAAGCCATTGCAATCCAAGAGCAGACCAATGGCGACAAAGTTAAAGTAGAGATACTTAAACAAATCAGAGATGTTTACACTCAGTTTAAAGAGCAAATGGCTGCGCAACAGGCGCAGCAGCAAGCACCACAACCGCAAGGCATACCAATGCCAGGTGAAGAACTTATTCAATAGGAGAATACAATGCCATTAATCATAACACCGCCACCCTTAACAGTTCAGTCAACAACAAATGAATCACAGCAACCAGTGGTTGGGCTTCCTGTTGGCGCATCAAGAATATGCCATTTAGATGCAGGGACAACTACGTTTACCGTGCCAGTGCATGAAGATGCAAAATGGGTAAATATTTCTAGTGCTGGTGATTTTGTTGCAGGATTTTTAGGCGGGACTATTCCACCTATGCCAACCGCTGGAAACGAGATTGCTTTTGACGGCTTAACCTTAGAGGTTAATCCTGGCCTTAGATATATTGGTCAAGGAAGTAACCGAAAAGTTTACGTTGAAGGAATCACCGCAGGTCTTTGTTCTATTACTTTTTATTCTTAGGTTAAACTATGACCATTAACTTTAATAATAATAAGGCTTACTCTGGGGTTAGCGGTGCCTATTCCGGCAAGCGAAGACCTGGTGGTGGTGGCCCAGCACCAGGTGCATGTGTTGCTGCTCAAGGGCTAGATCTTGATGTTGGCACTGGAACAAACAACAACTCTAGATTTCCAGCTTATGGTCTTTATGATTACGGTGCATCTATCACACTGCTTAGACAGTCTGATATAGGTGCAGGAGAGAAAAGGATTACGGGCATAGGCGTAGAGGGATCAAATAGTTTTACGCCTGGGTATACCTTTGACAATCAAACAGTTATAATGGCGCACATACCAGCAGCAACAACAGCTATTCCTGGTGGTCAATGGGATATTAGCGGATCAAACATTCCAGGTGTTTCAGATATAACAACAGTGCTGGGTCCGTTTACCTATACACCTCTTCAAGGTTATAATGTTTTAACTCTTGATAATTTCTTTTGTTATAACGGAGTAGATAACATAGTTATAATCTGGGAAAACAGAGATGGGTCTTGGCAGTCTGGGTATGGCGCAACCGAAACAACGTATGTTGGAAGCAACTCGGCTAACTTTAGAGTGGGATACAGGGTTCAAGATAACTCTTATCCGACTGGACAAACATTTCAAAACTACAACTTTGTTCCCAACTGGAGACTAGAGTACTAATGGATTTAAATACACTAAGAACAAGTCTTTCAGCGTTTGGAACAGTTTCGTATTGTGATTGGAATACAGACACGGAACTTGTTTTGATTATATCTATTGATTCTTTTAACGGAGATCTGGATGGCTATAACTCTGTGATTGATTTACAGGTCAAGCCTACACATCCTTATGAATCTGACTTTAGTGTTCAAGAAGACATTGATAGACTTAAGGCAAGCTATCAAACTGAAATAGGAGTATCAAGATGAGAGCACAACGAGAAGCACTTTTAGCAGCTGAAAAAGCTCGAGAAGCCGAAGCAGCAGCCAAAAAACCCAAAGCAAAGAAAAAGAAAAAGAAAGTAACCAAGGAAAAAAAGGAAGAATAACCTATGTCTGATAGTGAAAACGTAGTCGAGGAGTCGTTACCTCAAACAGAAGAGCTAGCTCATAATGATTATGAGGGACGTATGGCCGCATTTGTTGATGAACAAAATGCGGCAGAAGACTCGTCACCTTCCGCTACCCTGAGCGAAGAAGGAGAAACGGAACCTGACTCCGATGAAAGTACAGAGGTTGAGGCAGCGCCAGAAGAGGTTGAAGCTGAGACAGAGGCAGAGAGTAACGAAGATGAAGTCATTGCAAAGTCTGCTTTCCTCAAAAGGGTTAACGGACTTAACGCCGCAAAACGAAAGCTTGAAAAAGAAAACATCGATATTCAGCGAGAAGTTTCTGAGTATCGTGAAGCTTTTCAAATGCTTATGGCGAGAGCTAAACAAGCAGAAGCTGAGCTTGCGGAGTATAAGGAGTTTGACCCAAGAGAGCAAAAGATTCTTGAGTACGAACGTAAAAAAGAAGCTGACGAGATTCGACAAAAGCTTGAAGCCGAACATCAGGAAAGAATAAAAGAGATGGAGCAGAAGGCCGTTATTGATACTCGTGCTGACGAGATCATTCAAACAGCCAATCGTTTAGCGGATAAATATAAAACTGTTACCGCTGAAGAGTTGGTTTACAAGTTTCGCAATAGCGATTCTAGTTTGGAAGATCTTGCAAAAGAAATGCACGACACTCGATACAAGGCCATGAGGACTATGTTTGCAAAAGAAAACAAGCCCTCTGCTCCTAGAAAAATTAAACCACAAGGCAGCATGGGAGTTCTCAAGGGTAACTCTGAGGAAGATATGATGTCTTATTTAGAAAGTATTGGAAGATAAAATGGCAATTACATTAAATCAAATCGGTGGTTTGCTTGCACGTTTCGGTAATGAGATCGTAAATGAACAAGCAAACTTTTCGTGTCCATTCGTTGGGAATGGCCACATTCAAAAAATTAAACATGCACACGAGCAAGGCATTGTTCGTATTCGCGATAGCGATGGTTTGCAGTCAACTGGTCAGCTTGCTGATGGTTCTGCGTTGCCAGATGGCGCTAACGTGTCGTTCCTTTCAGGTTCTTACTTGCCGAAGATCTTCTTCACGCGATTAAGCATTCCTCGTGGTGCGGCACATTTGGCTGCTGGTGGTCGTGACGGCGTTCGTCTTGTTCGTGAAGAACTTGAAGTCGCTGGTCGTCAGCTCGGTAAGGTTCTCGGTCAAGCAGTTTTCCGTGCACCTATTGGCCAGTTGATTCGCGAAAACCCTGCTAACAACGTAGCTTCTGCTACTGGTACTGTTGTTGTTGGTGCTCCTGGTGATCAAGACTTTTTGATTACAAGCATTGCTGGTCTTTATGTTGGTCAGTTTGTTATGTTGACGGATAGTGGTGGTAACGAGCAACTTGCAAGCGTTACAGCTATTAACTACAACATGGACGAAAATGCTGCCGGAACCGCATTGACATATGTCGATGGTCCTTCTGCTGGCTTTGGCGTGTTCGGTATTACGCTTAACGTACCTGCCGCAACTTACAATGTTGGTGGCGTTACCGATAACGCTGTTGCTGGTGCATCAACCCCTGTTGAGTTACCTAACCGTAACACTGAAGCGGCACCTGCATCTGGTTTGCAACCTGCTGATCCAATGGTTTCCCTTGGTGACGCATACGGTGGTGCAGCATTGTACGGTATCGCTAACGATGCTTACACTGGCAACACTAAGGCAGTTAATGGTGCACTCACTGCGAGCTCAATGCGAGCCATGAGTACTACCATTAAGCGTCGTGCTGGGTACGGATGGCACATGTTGGTAATGAACAGCAATCAGCTTCAGAACTATTTTGAAACTACTATTGCTCCTACCGCTGCGCTTAACTACTTGCCTGGTTCAACTACTAAGGATGCTGACGGCGGTGCTACCGTTCCGATGTTCCAAGGTATGCCAATCGTTGTTGATGAGAATGTGCCCGATCACGTCATGTACTTCTTCAACAAGGACGATGTTAAGCTTGCCGAGTTCAAGGCCTTTGGTCCTGACAATGATGGCGGTGCTGATCACGGTATGGTTGATCGCAGTAAATTGATCTACGATACTCAGATCTGGGGTATGTACAACATGCGCGTTCAGCGTCGTAACTCTGGTGGCCAGCTCACTGGATTGCAGCAGAACACCTAGCATGATTGCATCAACCATGTCACTAAAAAGACTGGCTGAGCGTAAGCTACGGCGATGGGGCATAAACCCCATCGTCCGTGGTGATAGCGCCGTAATGCTTTGTCAAACTCAAAAGTACTATATGGCTCTTGGGGATTTCTTCACAGTGTTTAACTTGGAGACTGAAATCTGTGCAGCAGATAAAGGCTTGAGTATTAATACTGTTTTAAACAATAGAATCAAAAAGTTTGATAATGCTTTCGAGAAATACGAAAAGCACTTAAACGAAGTTAAAAAAGAAAAACAAACAAAGAGAGAAGATGCGGCCGGAGAGTTTGAAGACGTGCTTAAGCATATTGATAAAATTCAAGTACAGGTGAAATAATGGCTATGACCACAACAGTATCTTTAACTCTTGATAATGTAAGACGAGCCATACAAAGCTACCTGGATGATGATGGTACTCGTTGGACCGTTGGATCGTCTTCTACTGTTGTAGATACTGGAACCGATGTAGATCTAGCAATTAAGATTGCAATGTTTCAAGCTACCCGTTTCTATATAAAACAAGCAGGAAACTCTATCTGTATCAGTAAAGAGTTTACTACAGATGCAAAAGGACAGCTGGAGCTTGGTGGTGGCAATGTTGCGCCAATCACAGCAGACCCTGGAAGTACTCCTATGCACATAGCCGGGCTGTCTGTTTCTGATGGAAATACATGGGCACATGCAGAATCAACAAGTTGGAATGATATAGAGTACAGTGATATTGCTCCAAGAAAAATCAGACTGTTTTTTATGCCAGAGCCTTCAGTGGACAACACTGGTGTTATCAGATTTTGTGGCGACCTATCGCTAGACATACCTGAGCTTAATCAGTTAAGCATTTTATATGCTGTTAAAAATCTTATACCAAGGGATGCGGAGCAAAACCTGGCTCTTAATGATGCTGTGTTTCAAGCTGAGTCATCAATACAGAACATATGTGAAACACCATTGGCAATAGGTTTTCCTCACTATGGAAGATCTCCAAGCGTGTACTATCAGTACAAATGGAGCTTTGCTCGGTATGACGCAACAACCAATAAAAGGAATGTTATTCAGATTCATAGACCCCTGTATTCATTTTATAACGTGGTTACTTAAAATGTTAAAGCCTGATCAGCCAGCATATAGGTACTATGGAAGACCGACCGAAGGCGTTCCTGATGGAAGGCAGTTTAACCAGAGAACCTTAAAAGCAGTAAACACAACAGCGTATGATGTCACATCATATAGGCAGTTGATTATTGCAATAACTGAATCTAAGTCTGGCGATACTATACATATTACTGAAACAGTATCTGTTCCAAAAACAATCATCATAGAAAAACCGTTAACCATTCTTTGCAGCGGAAGAGGCAAGTTTGTCCCTACGAATGATAACATAAATCTTTTTTCTGTTCTTGGTTACGAAGACACTGTTTCAAAAGGAACAGTGTCTAGAGCAACTGGATGTATATTTGATTCTGTGGTTGTTCGGTATAGCGGCAAGATGAACTTTAACAGGTTTATTGAGTTTAAGATAAAGCCAACGCCAAATATTATTCAGAACACTGACGATGGAATAGGTCTGCAAAACATTACCATTACCGGGTGTCGTGTTCAATCAGCTCATTTTCTTTATGTTGTTTCTTCGGGCTCTCCACCAAACGGACTTGAAAGGCTTACAACAAGCAATGACTTTGCATGGAAGTGGGTTGGACAAAGATCTTACATTGAAAACAATGTACACATTGTTTCTCCTGAAGTTGTATTTACTGACAAGTTCTTCATTGGCCCACAAGCCTACATGTGCACAGTTAAAAACAATGAAACACAGAATAGTCATGTAAGAATACTAAAGGGAACAGGAAACTTTGTGTGTAACAATCTCATTGCTGGCGTTGGTCAAATGCCTTTAATGCCGGGGACGAGTTCTATTATCATTGGGAACCAGTCTACTGAAAATGTTATTACTGAAAACATTGTGTTCGGTGTTGTTCAAGATGATCTTGGAACTTCCCTGGCTCCTGCTGCGTACAGTCCGTATGGTGGAACAACAAACACTGTAGTTAATAATAGGTTGGTACCATGATTGATACTTCTTTTTGGATTAATAGAAATACTTGGATCAATAGCTTTGGTGAAAGAGTTGTTAGAGAAGGACTTCAAAAGCAAACGAATGTTGCCTTTAAGGCAAAAGGCAACTTCGCAGGTGGCTTCAGCTTAAAGAATCCCAGGACAGGGGATGTATGTCACTACGTATTAATAACCGGAGAAGAAGCATGTGTATGTCTTCTTGATGAAGAGTTTCAGGTCAGACAAAAGTATGATCTAGGAAAAGGGTTTAATCCACAAGGCCCATTTCAAGGCGCATCACTTGGTAACGGGCAACTGTTAATGGGTGCTCCTGGTATGCAAATGCTTTGGGGATTCATAGGCAGCGGCTTCAAGGCCGCTGTCAAACAAGAATCAAGCCTTAGTTTAGATTTTAATACCGTAAGTATCCCTGATGGTATATGTGTATCATGGCAAGGTCGGGTAGTCATAGCAGCACGAGATGCGTTATTCTTTTCCGATGTGTTATCTCCCCGAGCATTTTTGGCGGCGAATACGCACAGGACTCCCGGCCTTGTTTACTTTATGAAGGTATCTCAAGCAGGACAGTTGTTTATTGGCACAAGCACTGGAATGTACACTGTTGCTGCTGACTCAGTGTACTCAGGAGAAATACTTCAACCAATCTTTCAAAAGGTTTCCGAAGTTCCTACTCATAACTTTTTTAAGTCAGCAATGACTTCTCGCGGTCCCGTAACGCTAAGTGAAAAAGGTATAATCAACACATCCAGCTTACAGCCAGATGAGCTTTTACTGGGTGATCCAACAATGCCTAGAAGTATTGGAGAACCTAATCATTACGTAAACTTTAAAAATGCAAAGATACTTGAGACAAAAGAAGGCCCTCTTGTAGTCATGACGCCTGACTCAAGATCTTTTATTGATTCAGCAACAAGAAACTCAAGCGTTCTCGCTGTGAGAGTAAACGAAAAGCAGGGCTTCTTTAGCTGGTGGGAGCCATCTAAAACAAGACCATCAGCAAGCCAGTATACCTTTAGCAAGTTTACAAATGGTTTTGATTTTCAGGGAACATTGTACGATGAAGATGGTCGAGAGTTTGTTATGACTGGAGATATGATTCTTACATCATATGGAAACCTTGATGAGTTTGCCAGCTCTCCAGTAGATCCCGATGAAGAAGTAGAGCAGGAAGGTAGCAGAGGCGGAGCATTTGTTCTTGGCTCTATCTATGGCGCCATGACGATTCCGCCTCCAGGAAATCCTGTTGTTAGATATGTTGTAACAGCAAGCGATAATGTTGGCTCATATCAATACGTTGCAGTCAGAGGAACAATAAAAAGGTCTGCACCCCTACCCAAAAACATCCCAACGTGTGATGATAATATAGATTGGTTTGATGTGGCACCATCAGTTGCCACATCAAGATACTATGAGAAAACATTGCAAAGTATTAAACATAACTTTTCAATAAGAACTCAAGACCCAACGATTGAGATAGGTGTAGAGGGCAGTGGCTTCAGGCTTGGACTGTCCGAGGTTGTCAGCAAAGGCCCAGGCAAATTTAGATATGTTGATGGTAAAACTTATGATTACATGCCAGTGAGTAAAGTTTAATGAAATATATAAGAGCAGGAAAAGAAATCACTATATCCGTAACAGGGCTTTTTGGCCTTCCTACGCTTGACGTGTTAAACGAACCAGAGTTTTGGAACAATGTTAAACTTGATCTATCTGGTGGGGATACCCTTAAAATATACGGAGTGAACCCAGTAATCTCTGGAGGCGCACCGCCAAACTTTACTGTTAACGGTTTTGATATTGTAATAAAACTTCCGTCTGACGCAAAGTCTGGATTGCGTGATTTACTTATAGGTAACGGCGAAAACAATGCGCAACCATTAATACTTAAAGATTTTATTACGGTGCTGCCCGCTGGATACAAGGGAGCTCAGCTTTGGTTTTTTCATAAGTACGCTACAAAAATCTACACCGCAGGAGAGATAGTCTATATCAATAGACCAGGAGACTACCCAGGAATAAACATTCAAGATACCTATGATGATAATCTGCCTATAAATAAAGCCCTTGTTTATGATACGTACCTATCTCAAAACACCAACACGCCAAGACTTTATATGTATGACTGCATAGCAGATGCAAATAAAATACAGCCATCTGTAGACCCAATGATAACAGGGACAACTCCAATGTCTCTTTCTAGTGGGCCAGATGGAACAATGAATCATGCAGACCTACACGTAGAAAGACTTGTGGACGGACAGGAGACTGGCGAAGGAGATGTCAGAGGATACCTAGACCAGAATGAGTTTACCAAGGAATGGACAAAGCCCAGTGAGCTTTTATGTAATCCAACGGATACAGTACATCAATCAAACTTGCCAGCAGTATGGAGAGCAAATGGCGCAGCCGCCATTGCTCCTGATGAATTTCAAAATGGAGAGTACTTGATACAGCCGGATGGTGCGCTTGATGCTGGTCGAAGACCTGGAACAAGTCCTGCTGGTCCAGCCTTTAGCTTGTATCGCGGAGTAATGGGATTCCCCAGCACCAATGCAGCGTCGCCAAACATGGCGTTCTACAGGAACCTGCCAGCTCCGGCAACGCTTCCTGGTTACTATATTCCGGCAAAGTCTTCAAATAGAAAGCAGTACTTTTATTTAAGCACTGCTCACTGGTTTTATTCTAAGGAGAAACTAGCTGATCAAAAAAGTAAGATTGACCCAGGTTTATGGAGTCAGTCAACTGTAATACCTGGGACAATACCAGTAAATGATTACTACACTTCCTTTATGATACATCAGTTACCATTGCTAGGATTGCCTCTGTACTACAGAACTCATGATAATGTTTCTGGAAACAATGACTTTAAACTTGCTCAGGCTGCACAGCCTGTTGAGAATAAGTTTGAACCATTTGGTGGCCTGTTAAACTCAGATATTAAATCTTTCTGGTATCACACGAATGCAAATGCACCTGAGTCTAGAAGTGTTTTATATATAACGATTGACCCTATCGAGGTAGTTCTTCCCGGTCCAAGGTTTGCTGATGGACCTGCAAACGAATGCACCTATAAAAGAAATCATGAATCATTTACAAAGCATTCTAAGATAAAAGTTTGGTATCAAGATCTATTTGCTTTTTCAGATCAGGACAAACTAACCGGGCTGGGAACTGATACTGCTGTCCCGCATACACTATCTGAGCCAGTATGCTTGATGGAAGCATACTGCCCCAGAATGGATATGAATGTTAACTATCTTGGCTGGACTCAAAATGATTTCGAGTACATGGATCAAGGCGGAGCTGGCACTAAAACAATAATGGGTCCAGCTGGAACAGAAGAGCTAAACGATAAGAGAGGACAGTTCCCGTCTACCGTTTTTACTTCTCAGCCTTTTGAGTGGACTCTTGTCTGTGACTCCTTGGCTAAAGCAAGATCAGGTCTTGGCAATACTGGTGCCGGAACTGGAACCTATGACGTAAACGGAGAGACTGCATTAAAGGTTGCAGAGCAATTGTTTGCTGAGTTTACTGGGTTAAAATGCAAGCTAAGTGTTCATGCATCATACTGGCCAACTGCATGGACAGAGGCACTTGATGGATCTCCGGCTGGATATACGATTACACCAAATCAATATAACCTTAAAGCTGGATCTTTTACTTTTAGAGATGCAGCTGGCCCTGCCTACAATGCTTTGTATGAGCAAACATATGAAGGAAGAGAAGGTACATATATTTGCACAAGTGGATTCTTGGAGGTTGTAGATGACGACGATTAGTCTTAATAATAAAATAGAATCACAGGATCTCAATAGGGCCTTCGGTAAAGCAAACAAGTTTTATAGACTAGCAAACCTTGCTGACTCAGGTTACTTCAATATAAGAATGAGTTTTCAGGGAATAGTTCTGGACGAATCAGATAACCGTCAGACAGATATTGATGCTTACCAGAAGTTTTTCAGGGCACCTGATGACATTGATATTGTTGCAGCCATTGTAGACCTATGGGGAATAAATAGAATGGGATACAATACTAACAACAATATTCAACCAGACAGCTCAAGTGGAACAAACTTTAGCATTAAGGTTCTTGGAAACTTTACAGAAATAGATGAAGAGACAGGGTATCCGCAAACGTATAAAAGTTCTGAGTTTAACATTGTTAGCGATATAGATGTTCACTTTGACAGTAGAGATTGTTTACATGCTGTATCAGCCGGAACTCCATTAACTCCGGTGCTTCCGCTAAGTAGTTATCCAAGCTACCTTCTTTCCCAGTCAGGGCTTCAGTACCCAGGGATTATCCAGAAATCTCTTGGAGGAGCTGATCGCGACATGTATTATCCGATTGAAGAGACAAAGCCACTTGTATCCCTGCTGAGAGGGGCTCAGTATATTTTTGACATAAGTCATACAAATAAAGATAGCACTGGCGCACCATACACTGGATCTCTCACTGGAAATCAAATGGACTCAGCTCAGGATGTAACATCAGCAGATATTGTTCTGGTATGCAGAACAACTAGAAGAAGGTATTCATAATGAAAAGTTTAAAGATACCGCATACATTTAAGCCACAAGCTGGCCTGTCTGCTGAAGATGTAAATAGAAACTTGCATCATCTTGTAAAAGAAAAAGAAAACTCTAACAGAAAAAGATACGGGTATGGAAACATCAAGATTCCCTTTTCTGTTTTTGCTTCAGGTCAGGTTATAGGATTAAATCCAAATACGGATACAGTATCAAGACCAGGCGGAGCTGCTCCGGGAACAAGACCTCAAGGCCAACCTCTTTGGAATCCACGAAGACTTCACAAGAGAAACCATGAGGCTCTTAGGTCTTTCTCTTTTGTCCCACCTGAAGACTTGAGAGTCGTAAGTACTGAGTTGTTTTGCAAGGCAGACTTTGTATTAGCTGAGGGTACAGGCGAGCCACTATCACCTACTGCGTCAACAGACGTTACGGTTTCTTTTTATGTTAATGATGGAGGCGAGGGGTATCCTGCAAGACCAGCATCCGTGTTGCCTGTTGGGTTTGAGACAGATTTGGATGCAGCTTTAGAGGAGCTGCATCCAATCTTAACAATGTCCTTTACGACAGACGAGCTTGGCGCAACAAAGATATTGTCATCAAACGCAGAGTATTTATTAAAAAAAGATAAATGCTACAGAGTTATGATTTCTTCACCGAGCGAGCAGACTTACTATAAGAGTTGTTACTTTGATATAAGGTATCAGTATGACAGGTTCCAAGGAGCTGATCCAGTAATACCAAACCTAGACTTCGTTAACAGTACTGACAAAGTGGAGAAGGGCAAGCTCGTCACCAATCTTCAGGGTGTTGTTGACGATGCAGAGGCTGAGCTTGGAGAACTAAGAACTGTTAAGTCTGAGCTCTTCTACTTTGGCATTGGAGAAATGAATGGCAGATTTAAAAGATCTGCAAAGCGCAATACTGGAGGAGTGGCTTACCAGTCTACAATGCAATCATTCACCAACATTACTGCCGGAGCAAATGTTACCGATCAGATATGGGATGCAAACGAACTCTTTAACTTCATATGTGATTTTGAGCAGTTTTGGTTTAATGATGCAGCCTATGACTGGGACAAGGTTAACAAAAGAACACTGTTAACGGAAATGGCCTTTGAGTTTTTTGATAGCTTTACATGTAGAACTCCGATGGCTCCAAGAGAAAACTTCTTTGATGAGGCAGCATCTAGCCCTCAAGACTCAAGAGGAAACCTTGGCAACTTTGCTGGGCTAAGGGAGAAGGTTATACTTGGATACTCTCTAGGTATACTTCACAACTCAAGCTTTCATCACTGCATGTTTCAGCAGCCGGAAAAAGGCTATCACTACGGACTTGCTTATGACAGCACGATTGGTCACGGTCTTCGAGGAGATGCCACGGTACTTCCAAAACCTCACTTCTGGGCAAATGCTGGCCTGTTCTATCCCAGTGATTACCCTGGAAGATATGTAGCAGTTAAAGGAAATGACTACGATCCAACTGCGCCAGATCCCTCAAGAAGAAACTTCAGAGCGATCCATCTCCAGGAAACTGCTGGCGATACAACTACTGGTCAGCAACCAGGCTTTGAGACAACTCCAGATGTTACAATGCAATGGAGAAAAAACAGTACCCCATTTGCTAGCACGATGGTCCCAAACTGTAATCATCAAAAAGATATACTTAATACTGGTGTTGTAGCATCTGATAGTACGTATGCTCAAACAGGTCATGCATCAGGGATTCCTGGAACATACCTTGCGGAGCTGCACAACAGAACTCCGTTTAGCATTAACAGTTATGGTACAGATGCCAGTCAGCCTTCCTACTTGAAAAGCAGCATGTCTACAGATATAGAAAACTTTAGAAGCACAGGCAGAGCCGATGGTAATATTTCGAGCTTGCCAAGAACAAATGATATAATGATAGATTTATTTTTAACGGTAGCAACCTACTTGTCGAACAGTGGTCGAGATAAGATCACGAACACAAGAGATGCTTCCACTATGTACAGACATATGCAGAAGATGTATATGTTACTTTGGGTTGGATAGGAGCGTACAATGGCGCAAGATATTGCAGGGTTTAGAAGATCACATAAAAGAATACCTACTTCCGTAAAGCTACAGGGAGATCAAGAGGAAATGCTTGCCAAGCAAGCTGCTCTTGGAAGGATGGGGCAAACTGGTTCGGCATCAGCAACTGAGAGTGGGCCTAAGAAATCCCTAGCCTCCTATCAGGGAAACGCAAACGTGCAACGCAGAGAGTCTGGACCTGTTGGTCAGCCTAACTTGCCAGGTCCTGTTAACAATAGAATGAGAGGCGATGCGATTGCTGGTGCAAAAAAATTTATTCCGCAGAACGAACCTTATGATGGACCAATCACTGTTACTGGTCGAGAGATAGTTGAGGAAGACGCAGTGGTTGACGCAGGAGATCCCTACAGCCTACGACAGAGCCTTCAGGATACATACACCAGACTTGATGACCAGAAAGCTGCGGAAGAAAGAATAGCTCGGCAGACAGCCGCACAGCAAGCGACAGTCCGTGCTGCTATGGGATCAGGAGAAGCTGGTATGTCTGGGGCGGCAGCTCTCCTTGAAGGAGATGCTGGCCGCATGGCAGAGTCACAAGCAAGAGCAAATGAAGTTGCACAAGATCTTCAGACAGCAGCTCTTGGCAGTGCTCTTCTTGGTTTTGATCTTACTAAGGATAGGTACGACAAAGCAGAGAAGCAGCAAGCAGCCGCTGCTGCAATGAGCTGGATGCTGGCATACGATGTTGATTATGATGAAGCATTTGAAATGTTGAATCTTCCAGATGCTGCAAAGTCTGAAGATCAGAAAAAGATAGTCAATGATTGGAACGAAGCGAATAAGGCAGCGGATCAAGACGAAGAAGACAAGGCCAAGAAGAAAGCAGAGAAGGACAAAAAAGAAAAAAAGAAAGATGATGATAAGTTACCTGGATCGGATAACTCTGGAACCTTAGATTTCATCATGGATCTTTTTGACACAACAGGCATGGCTGGAGTTTCGGCGGATGTTATTGGTGGGCTTCAAAGAGGCGAGATAAATTCTTTTGATGACTTTATTGGTGTAGTTGGAAACTCCTACCGTAACAGTTTAGGCATGACGATTTGGCGCACGATAGTCGATAACATTAACACTGCACCCGATGACAGGTAACAGGAGATAGCAATGGCAACACCAGGATACATTCCATACGGATTAGATAGAAGCTCAAGATTGCTTGATGACATTTCAAGCGCAAGATCAAAACTTCGTAACGCTAGAATAAGAGAGGCGACAGCAGGTGGTGACGCCATATCTGTTGCTATCTCTGATACTATAGATACTGCGGGTAAAGCAAGAAATGCTGTTGAGAACAGAGCTGCTGCTGATGCAGCAATGAAATCAGAGAGAGAAGCGAAAAGAAGGACTGCTATCATAAAAAGAGATCAAGCGGTTGAGCAGTTAAAAGTTTACGATCAAGCCTTTAAGAACATGTCACCAAGCGCTAGGCTTCCGTATATGGATTCTTATCTGAGCATACAGTCAGAGGCTGCTGGCTATCAACAGGCTGTAGATTCTTATAGTGCTCTTAATATAGAAAAAGTCAAAGCAGAATCAAATAAGAGTATGTTCGATAAGCTGATGGAAAAAATGCCATCGGTGTCAACGCCGTCGTTTTCAGGAATACTAGGGACACCGGACAAGGCTGAGGCCGTAAAGCCTATGGATATAGTCGAGGAGACAGCAGCCTTGTTTGAAGAAAGAAAGTCTACTAATCCTGAGTCAAACAAGTTTGCTCCAGAAAAAGACTTTACTGGGGAATCAAGATATAAACCATTAGGTGCAGCAAGCAACAGCTTAATCATGAGAAAGGGTAAGTAATGTCCTTTAAGAAACCAAAAGAAAAAGATCTTCTTTCCAAGGTTACTGAGCTTGGAAACGAATACTATGACACCATTGATGAGATGGTAGGTGATGAAGTAAAGGAGAATTTTAACAGACAGATAGTAACGCCTCTCTCAGAAGGAAGGCTGCCAGATTTTCCAATGCCTCCTAAGCTTCCTCCTTTAAGGTTTCCAAGTGTGCTTACAAAAGAACAAATAGATTTTCTAGAGCAAGAAGATAAGTTTGATTTTAAAACAGGAAACTACAGGCGAGCCCCTGAAGGCTCGCCCTGGAGACACGGCGTTGACGACATAAGACGTGAGGCTTCAAGAAGAGGTATGAGCCCTAATCAGTTTGCTGATCAGTATGAGTACTTTGATGAAAAAGGCTACGACTTAAAAGGAACAAATCCTATCCTAAGAGAGGACTACAATCTTCCAGGAGATGAAGGTTTCGATACTAATGTCTTTCGTGATGGACAATCTTTTGTTGACCCTGAGCAGCAAACCATTTCTGCAATGGACCAGGTAGAAAGATTGGGCGCAGACGCTCAAAGGTTCTCAGACGTAAGACGGCGTGATAACACATATAACTACACTCGTCCAATGTGGGCAGAGCGAAAAGCAAGAATAATAGAAAAAGAAAAAGAAGCGCTTCGTGATCAAGGACAAGTAATGTCTATCGAGACTGACATTGACGGAACCTCCTATGAGCCAGAAAGCGAAGAGGTAACTGAAGAAGCAAGCCTCGACGGTGGTACGTCTGAAAGTATTGATGGCATGAGCATGGAAGTGCAATCGGTCGAAGAAGAAAAGGCTGCACCAAGAAAACCTGTTGCTCCAAAATCTATTACAAGAAACCCTGAAGCAATGCTTAAGAGAAGCCAAGAAACTGGTGAGAACTGGCAAGACTTACTTGTTGATGCTTACACGGCAGACAATCCGTGGATAGATAGAGTTGTAATAGAGAAGGCAGTTTACAGAGCAGCCGATAAACACTTGAACAGATTCAAGCAGTCCGGCGGTCGGGGCAACTATATGTCTAGCCTTGCAAAGTCTTTGCGTGGTCGAGGCGGCAGCAAGAAATCTGATAAGTCTAACTATGACAGCTTTATGACTGACAACATAAAAGAAAAAGCACAAGTTCTTAGAGGCGCAAGAAAGACCCAGCTAGAGTTTGTTGATGAACAAAGATCAAAAGTAAAAGAGTCTAACCCTACAATCGTTGGCGAAGACGGGCTCGTAAAAAATCAACAAGCTCTTAATGATTACATGGCAGATGTTCAAAGCAATAGCTTCTATGCTAGAGATGGTGAAGTCGAAGCTGCGTATAGATCCCTACCTCAAAGCTTTGAAAAAGGGAAAAGTGAAAACGTAGGCAAGGTTGGATATTATGGCTTACAGGTACAAGTCATTCAAGATCTTGAAAAAGAACTAGCTCGTAGGGCAAAAGAAAACGATCCTGAAACATTGAGGCTGTTAAGTAAGTATACCTCAAAAGGAAAGAAGCCAGGAAAGCAAGCATTTACCCAGGCAGCAAAAGAAATATTTAAAGGTGTTGGCCTTTATGATTCAGCTGCTGATCGTGGCAAGAGAGGAATACAGAGAAAAGCTGAGAAGAAAAGAGGAAAAAAGAAATACTCTAAACGATCTAGGTACACAGGATAAATAATGTACGACGATATAGCAGATGAAATACTGGCGCAGCAGAACATTGATCAAGGACTAACAGAGTCCTCGTTTGATTTTCTTGTTAGTGATGAGTTTGCTCGAATCACTGAGGAGCAGCAAGCAAATCAGAAGATACTTGAGCCTGTATCTTCAAGCTTTGATGTTGATCCAAATACACAATCCGAATACATGCAAGCACCAGGCGAAGCCATTAAGACAGAGTATGAAAGATTTCAGCGTGATGGTTTTGAGTTTGATATCCTAGGAGAGATTCAAAAAGAAATAGCTACAACAGCGATGGCTGACCCAAGCAGTCTTAGTGCAGACATGCTTGAGTTTGCAGGAGTTAGCCCGGAAGACGCATTTGAAAAAGCAACTGGTAGAAAATGGATACCTGAACCTATTCTAAAAGACATGGCTGATAGAAAAGAAATATCAGACAGAGAGCGTCAAGCTAAAGTAAGAGAGCAGAAAACATTTCTTCAGAATATGACAACTCAGTTTACTGAGCTTAGAGAAGCTATACCTAAACTAATAACTGGAACCTTTGGATATGGGGCTGACGTTGTTACCGATCTGGCAACAGGAGACATAGAAGGTCTTGGTAAAAGTTTAGATAAGGCAGACAACACTGCTGGTGTTATGCTTGACGAGATTGCTGCAAGCGCAATGGCTATGCTTACTAGACCTGTATCATACGCAAGAGAACAGCCCGTTGATTTTGCTGGGTGGATTCCAATAGCTGCTCCTGTTAAGTTTGCTAAGGGCGGCGCTGCTGCTGCCAAAGCAGCTCGCGCCGGAAAGACAGCCAAAGAGGTGGGCACTGCTGGCGTTGATGCATTCAGAAAAGCAAACACTCTTGACACGATCAGAGGCGCTGGAGCTATGGCGGCCAAGGCAATCGAGTCTCTTCCTGGTGGAGAGATTGTTGCTCAGTACACTTACGATCTGTACGCTGGCGCACCTGAAAAGTTTAAGTCTATTAGAGATAGATATACGAAAGATAAAAACTACAAGTCTCAGTTTATTGAAGAAGCAATACTTCAACCAATGCAAAAGATAGGCAAAGACTTAGATGATGCTCAAAAGATAGATCTCTACAAAGCACTGGTTGGAAATCTTAAGAATGTTCCCAAAAGAAAAGAAGCATTAAGATTGTATAACTCTCTTCCTGGAGGCAGAGCAGAAAAGAAAATCACCAGGGCAGGAAAGCCCATAAAGAAGACAAGAAAGAAAGAAGTTATAGAAGAGGTAGATGAGCTTAAATCTCAGCCCGTCTTTGATGAAATAGAGGTTTACGAAGATAGAGTGGTTATTGGGGACACTGGCCTTGCCGGGATGGAAGAAACGCTAACGTATGGCAACAAGGCAAAAAGCGGGGACAGCCTTACGCTAGAAGAAATGAATCGGTTTGTTGGCAAGAACTGGGAAGAAAGGGGCTACAGTCCTAAACTAGAAGGCATGGGTGACGGCAGGGCTTACGTTAAAAGATTTGAAATAAAAGAAGTTGGAACAGAGATGGTCCCGACTGGTAAAAAGATTAAGCAGAAAAGATTTATAGATGAAGCTTACGAAGAACCAGGCAAGCCAATTGTAACAATGGTTTACAAAGATCTAGGCAACAAAGCCAGAGCAAAGAAGATTATAGATTCTCTTGACGAATCAGATACTGGCATGATCTGGACTTATGATGGCATACCTATGACATCATCTGAGTTTATATTTGATACACACATAGGACAGTGGGATCCAAACAAGATAAGCTACAACATATCTTCGAATGTTCCAGAGATAGTAACTCAGCAAGCTGATAGGTTGCTTGAGATCAAGAAGCATTTATTTGAGAGCGGCCTGGAGCAGGGGCGTATTAGGGTTAACAATAACCCCAATGCTATAAACCCCGTGTTTCTTCCAGAGGATTACTTTAAAGCAATGGTTGCAAACTATGCACCCATTGCCAGGATTGCAAACAATGACCTGTTAGATCTCAACACTTTCTTTAAGAATACAGCAGACTTTGATAAGCAAGTAGATTCGCTTGGATCTCTTGGTAGGTTTAGAGATGAGTCTGCTTACTTCATGGATAAGGCCAAGGCGGCAGACCCGTTAGACCAGTCAATACTTTTAAACAATGAAAGATTTATAGACGCTATGGAGTTGTCTCTTCCGAGAACAACTGATGCCGTAAAAAGATATAAGTTTTATGATGACATTGCTAAGGGTGGAGATGAGCTGTCGATCACTAAGAATAAGTTTGATGCCTTAAGTGAAGCGGATCAAAAGAAATGGGCCGCTATGGATGGCGGTGTTGTCGTAGCCAAGGATGCAGACCTTGGTGGTGACATCATGAGGTACGGTGCGCTCGATGGGATGTACGTTCCCAAGAACGTAAAGAGAATCATAACCTCAACTGAAAGACACATTAGAGATAACTATACTGCATGGGATAAAGTATCTTCTCAGTACAGAAGAACATTGAACATGCTTAAGCACAACAAGCTTATTGGTAACGTGTCTACTCATGTGCATAACGTAATAGGCATATGGTCCATATTAAATATGGAAGGCATATCTTTTACTGAATACATTAAAAACATTAAAGAGTTTAATAAGAAGTTTGATAACAAAGCATACGAAGCGTTTGCTGAAACAGGTCAGATGCCTAAGTCTGCTCGTGGCTTTGGTGATCTTAGCGATGTAACAAACTCAATCAGTAAAGTTAAAAACCCTACAGAGTTCTTCAAGATCTTGATGAGAGATCTTGGAAAGAAAGATGTAACCACCAAGACAAAGCTTAAGGGTATTGGTGAGCTTGGTATGCAGGTAGCTGAAGATTTTAGCTATAAGAAGTTTGGTCTTAATGGAAAGATGGCAAAGTTCTTTACTGCAACCGATAGGCTTTCTAGGTACACGCTGTTTAAAAAGCAGATGGAAAAACTTGCTAAGTCCAACAAGCTTAGCTTCGATGATGCACTAAAGAATAAATCTCTTGTTGATGAGGCAGCGCAGTTTGCCACTGATGCCATGCTTGACTATGGTGATCTACCTGTTGGTGTTCAGTTCCTTAGAGAGTCTGGCTTATCTCCATTTGTTGCGTATCCATACAGAGCTATGAGATATTTTGCAGAGTACCCAATCAGAAAACCTAAGTCATACATTGCGCTGCAAGGTTTACGTAGAGGCATAGAGGGCAGCGATACTGTGGATGAAAGACAGATCAGAAGATCTATTTATCCTGATGATCAGTTAGATCCTGTACCTGAATCTCTTCAAGGATTACTTGGCGAAGGTTCCGGTATCAGTACAAGATACTGGTCGCCATCTACTACACCCATAGAAACATATGGCTTTGGCATGGACCCAAGCAGAGAAGGTTTCCTTATGGGCGGTGCAGACTCTCAGTTCTATGAAGACAAGATGTCATCTCTAGTAGGTCTTCAAAGATCTTTCGGTGTTGAAGATCCTATACCTATGCCTGAGCCTATGCCCTTGGCTGGCCCTATCGATATGCTCACCGCTGCGTCTTACGGGACGCAGGCGCTGTTTGGTGAGAACGAGAAGGATAGCTTTGGTAAGTCAGATGGTCAGCGTTCTGCCGACGCTGCCATCAGTGCTGCTGAAGAGTTTCTTCCTCCATACTTTAAGAAGACATCAGCTGTACCCAGAGCTGCCAGTGCTTTTGGTTTTGAGTTTGAAGGCGATAAGCAATGGGGCAATAAGATACCATTTAAGTATAAAGCAATGCAGTCTGTTGGCTTAAGAGTTCTACCTCAGACACATCAATCTCACGCCAGAAAAAGAGGCGAGAAGAATATTAAAAAACTTAGCGGATCTCCAAAGGTTAGCAACCTCCCAGTTCGAGAGCGAATGGAGAGAGAGTCTTCTGTATTAAGACAGGCAAGCAGAAACACACTTTACTAGGAATGAATAATGGAAGAGACATTAGCGGTAGTTGAAAGATTCGGGTTTACATTGGTAGCTGCTGTGGCAATGGCCATAGCCCTGTATAAGATTGTTATGTTTATGCTTGTTGGGAAAGCTCAGCAGTTTGCTGATTCGCATAAAGAATTACATGAGATGCAAATCAAAACCCTTGAGAGGTTAACTGGGTTGGAGAACGAGTTCTCTAACATGCAAGGTCAGCTTGAGGTCATAGGTGACTTTGTAAAAAAAAAGATGATGGAGTAAGCGATGACGGATTCAATGAAGCCAGGTGGCGGTGGGCGATTCAAGAAACTTACAAAGAAGTTAAAGAAGGATGGAGTGAAAGATCCGGAGGCTTTAGCTGCATCGATTGGCCGCAAGAAATATGGCAAGAAGAAATATCAAAAGTTTTCCCAGGCAGCTAAGAACAGAGCAGCTCAAAAGGTAAGCCAATGACTGACGCAGAAAAAGCAAAGCTTAAGAAGCATGGACTATCCGGGTTAAATAAACCTAAGAGAACTCCTGGTCACGACACGAAGAAGGGTGTTGTTGCAATCAGGGATGGTGATAGCATTAGGATTATTAGGTTTGGTGATCAAAGCATGGGGCACAACTACAGCCCTGAAGCGCGTAAGGCTTTTAAATCTAGACATGCAAAGAACATTGCCAAAGGTCCTACGTCTGCTGCATACTGGGCAGATAAACTTTTTTGGTCTGGGCCAAGTGGGTCTAAGAAGAGTCCACCTAAGAACCAGAAAAAGAAATACTCACAAGCTGCTAAGAATAAAGCAGCAGAAAAGGTTAGCTAATAATGACACTTGAACTATTAGGAATGGTTGGCAACATCGGATTGCCATTAGTTATAACGATGGCTCTGCCGTGGCTGATCAAACTGCTACGCGCAAAGTTAAACAATGAGCAAGAGCTTACCCTTTCCAGGATAGCAGAAGGGGCATACTTCGCAATCGAGAACCTGGCTCGCAAGTCAGAGAATAAGATCGATGACAAAGTAGCTGAGGCGCTAAAGGTTGTTGCTGAAGAGCTAGGTCGAGAGCCCAAGCCCAAGGAAAAGAACTTGATACTCAGAGCATTCAATGTTCTCCATGAGAAAAAAAAGGGATCATTAAGGCTGAGAAACAAATGAGTGTTAAGTCTGTAGATAAGGATACATCGAAGTTACATCCTGCATTTCTTCCCTTATGGGAGAAAGTGCAGGATAGTATTACTAAATACAACCTACCGTTTGTTATCTTTGAAGCGTATCGTTCTCCCGAGAGACAGACGTATTTGTTTGAAGGTGGAAGGTCTAAGCTTAAAGGTAGACAGGGTGCGCATACTCATGGGATGGCTGTTGATGTCATACTAGACACTGATGGCTTTACCGATCTTGCTGGCTTTTCTCCCTGGGAGACAGGGGTAAAAGGAAACCAAGTTGTTTTTCCTGACGTGCTTGCCGCTTGGCTTTACCTTGGGCGAGTGCTTCACGACGAGCATCCTGAGATTCGATGGGGTGGTGACTGGCGTAAGGGTCGGAAGGTTCCGCTAGGATGGGACCCATATCATATCGAGTTAAACGATTGGGCGTCTCGTGCTCTCGCAGAACAGCCACACTAGAAACAGTTCCGTTAAACAATCCTTTAGTAAAGGCGATGACACGCCTCGCACTTGGCGAGGCGTTCACCGAATCAAGCATCATGCTTTCTTCTTTACTAAAAGAAACCTTCATGCTTCTGCTGGCTCCATCATAAACTTATAGTTTTCTGTTGGAACGATATACTTCTTGGCCATAATGTTGCCCATAGATTTCTTGTAACTGCTTATGAAATCTTTGTCATCTTTAATGGCATTGATCATTTTCTTATGCATATCTTGATTAGCAATCCTAGATGCTGCATCAACACATGACTGAGATACTACCTCTAATGTCATGGCATAATCTAAAAAGATTCCAATGACAGCATCAGTATCTTGGCAATCATCTGTCAGCATAGCGTCTTCACATTCTTGTGATATTGCTTTGTGTATTTCAAATCTAACTTTCTCCCATTGGGATACATTGCTTTTCCGTGTCTCGTGATAAGATCTCTTCGTAGTCATTTAATGCCTCCTTGCATTCTTGTTTGTTTTGTTCTTCTAAAAACTTATGGTACTTCGTTGCTTCTTCTATCATCTCGTCTTGCAGTAATAGGTCTTGCTCTATAACAAACTCAAGATAAGTCCTGTTGCCTATGAGCGCACAGATCCTCCACTCCTCCAAGCCTGTAACCATCATATAGGTTTGACACTGAATCTGGTAGTACTTAGGTACTTCTTTCTTCCAGGCTTTAAGTGTCCACTCAAAAGCTGTTTTGATTTCAATGCCTTCGATTATCTCAAACGTATCCTTGTCAACTATAAGTCTATCTGGACTGCCTACTATGAACGGATAATCTTTGTGCTCAACCTGATGACCTCCTCTGTCAACATGGCTTTTGCCCTGCTCCTCTGGATCGTAAAGCATATGCTCTGGTTGCAAGTTGTTTGCTATGTGCTTAGCGATCATTGGCTCAGCCATAGTTCCCCAGTACATACCATCATTCATCTCAACCTTTTTATCGTTAAGCTTTTGATCTGTAAGTTCGTCAATGGTTTTCCATTTGTTCATACCAAGAAGAACGCTCATGTCTGTTCCTCCGATAATGTTGTTTCGATCTACTGTTGTCCAGTTTAAGTCTTGTATCTTTACCATCTTATCCTCGCTTTCACTCGTTGTTGTTTTTCAATAAACTCTTTTACATCTTCATAGATAACGTAAACCCTTCCACCTTTCTTTGTTCTGGGTGAACCCCATTCGTTGTAAGCTTTTACATATCCCATGACCACTGCCTTTCTAAGCATTGGCCCACTGATTCCTGTTTGATGATCGCAGTGCTCACATCTTATATCAAAAAGTTTCTCGGCTTCTGGTATGCTTATCAGATCAGAGTGTACCTGTAGTTTTCTTTTATCCAAATCTAATACGTCCAGCTCTGATAAGTCTTTCATCAGTACAGCTCCGTGCATAACCACGTTGCCCTGATTGCTCTGCCTGTTACTTCGTCATCTTCTACATGAAGCTCAAGTCCAAACGGTGAAGCTTGTGGTCCAGCTTTGACTTGAGTGTACACGTTGTTTCTCCAAGTGTTGTTTGATTCTGTCTCTACTTTCTGCATACCGATGATACCATCTACTGCACCATAGATACTTGATGATCCGCGTATGGCATTGCCTGGAGATTCCTGATCACCCTTCTTCATCTTCTTGAAGTGGTGATTAACTATGAGAGAGTATCCGGTTTCATTTGTTATATGAAGACAGTTTTCAAGAACTGTCTTCATTGAACCTGAATCGTTCTCATCTTCAACGTGTGCGTTTCTTAGTGGATCTATTACTATCAGTCCTGGTCTTTCATCTGGGTGTTCGACCTTAAAGCACTTGATCATGTGTATGATTTCTTGAACTTCGTCTACAATATTTATCGGCTTCCTGCACCGAAGATATAATGGAACCCTTCTCATCCTGTCCTCATCAATACCTTTTGACTCGGCCAGTGCTTTCATTCTTGCGACTACATTCCAATGGTTATCTTCTAATAGAAACATAAACACTGGTCTGCCTTGCGCTACAGTTTTAAAGTATGTGTTACCAAAGCATGATCTGCCTGATGCTACCGACAGTGCGATCTCTATGCCAGCCCATGTCTTACTGGTCTTTGGTTCTCCACCTAGTATTACAAACGTACCCTGCTCAACAAGAGATGATACGGTCCAATCTATCTTGGGCATTTGCTTTCCGAAGTAATCTCCTGCCCGTACGAAGTCTTGACTCATTGACATTAATAGTTCTCCTCATGTTATCATAGGCCCTGGCAAGTCTTTGATCTATTGATTGTCTTGATACTCCCCAGTCGTTTCCTATTTCGTTACTTGTTTGTCCTGATAAAAATCTTAACACAGCGTCCTTGTCTTTAGGAATCTTAATCATGTTTATTAGCTGCATGATTAAAACATTATCCTTAAAAGGAACCTTGTCTTCATCATAGTATTTTATTTGTTTTACGTTTCTACTGATCTCACTTCTGATCTCACTTCTAATCCAGTACCATGCCCATGTACTAAACCTTGATTTGTCTGGGTCATGTGTCTTGACTGCTTTCATTAGACCGATAAGGCCGACCTGAAATAGGTCAGCCTTATCGCCTGGATATCCGTTAGGCACTTCAAAGCCACGCAGATATTTTTTAATCAGATTAAAATGGTGTACCGTAATCGTCTCCGAAGTCATACGACTCACCACTTTCTTCTTGTTTCTTTTTACCTTCGCCTGTTCCAACGAACACAACTCTTTCACCGATACACTTGGTAGAGTATTTGGTTGTGCCATCTTTGGCTTGGTACTTGTCAGTCTGCTGTCGCCCTTCGACATATACAGTGCTGCCTTTCTGTAAGAACTTCTTGCAGTTAAGTGCAGTCTTACCGAAGGTAGTTATCTTAATCCATTCGACTTGTTGATCACCATCAACAACTCTTCCTGGAGTAGCGATACTCAATGCGCAGACTGGTGTCTTTGCTTTCTCATTTAACTCAGGATCTACTCCGAGTCGGCCCATTACTATTTGTTTGTTTACACCACGTACACTCATGATGATTCTCCTTTCATCTCCGCGATCTTAGAATCGTGAAGTTTCTTGATGCGGTTTCTCTCCGCAACTGGTAAGTCCCTCAGTTCCTGCCGATGTCCCTTTACAATCTGCTGAACCTGAGAGCCGTTAGTTGCTTCCTGGATTAAGACTTTAATCCGATCAGCAAATCCTTTTTGATTTCCGTTTACTGGTTTCTGTTTGAAGTCATCAGCTTCCTCTGTTGAATACACACCGTGCTCTCGTAACCTGGCTAGGTGAATGATAGCTTTATCCTCAGCTCTCTTCACTGCCATTGCTACTGGGTATGCGTTCTTGTTATTAGCTGGTGTTGCTTCACCAATCTCGAATCTAGTTTCTCCGCCCTTGCTACCCATGCACTGAGCGAATACCTGAATGACTACTTGCTTCTTGTCCATATCCATATGCAATACCTTGGGCTCACCAAAGACAATGCCTAGTTTATGTTGAATGGTTTGACATGCCTTGTGATACAAGATCCATGTACCGTGACAATCCCATAATGAATCTCTTGGGTTGAGCCCAAAGGATTCTAAGATCTTCTTAACTTCTGGTTTAACTGTTGCCATTGTTTGTTCTCCTTTAAAGTGGGCACGACCAGCAGTTGTCAAATGACCATTAAGCCCACACGGTTAATAGTTAATACTGGTCGTACCCAAAAATTATTCTCGTTCTATTTTTGCGCAGATGTCTTCTACATCTACGATGCCTGTTGTTGGATCATCAGGATCAATGCCATCAATAGCTGGCTTTAAGATCACGATATGATCACCCTTCTCTACACCCTTTACTCCGTCTGATAGCTTGATGAGCTCCCATACTTTGCAGTGTGCTACTTCGTTGTTCATGTCAGTACCAATGATCTGATCATAGTCTGAAGGTAGGATTGCTTTAATGACAGCTCTCCCTCCCTTGAGGGATAGCGGTTGCCACTTACTTAAATCGAAACCTTGTCTGTAATAGTTACGTCCTAGTCTTGTCATGTTATTCTCCTTTGATTAAATCGTGCTCACCCTTGAGCACATATTGATAAGCCTTCTCTGCCTGGTCACATGCCTTATGTAGACACGATGGATCTTCTTTGAGTCTTGACATCCAGCCATCTATGTATGCTGCTGACTGCTCAATGTTTAAAGATGTTTCAGTGTGTCCACATAAGTAAGCACTACACATCTCAGCAACAAGTTCTTCTTGGCTGTATAGATGTTGGTCGCCCATGCTCTTGAGTGTGTCTCTGTTGAGTCTGGATGTATGCCCAGTGCTGTGACCCATCTCATGGAAGAGTGCGCTATAGTAAGCATCAGGATCACTGAGTGCTGTGGTTACTGGCACGTTGATGTAGTCCTTGCTTACACTATAGTATGCTACCCTTGAGTTATGAGTTAGGCTTATGTCTTCTCTTTGGAAGTAATCGCGAACAACCTTGTCTGCCCTGTCTGAAGTATTAACTTCTTCATGATCCCATGTATCAGGTAGATCTAGCTGTGACTGATTAAACACATTGAAGTACTTGAATACTGGGAACCATGTTGGCTTACCATCATCGTCAAGCTGCTTGGATTTCTGATGTCCATAGTACACAATCCTTGTAGCCTTCTCACCCTTGCGTACTGTTGCACCTCTAAACCTTGCGGCATTAAAGGTCCACCATACTGGGCTTTCGTATTGGTTGACGTGTGTCTTTAGATTTAGAATCATCCTGTTGATCCCTCTATACACATGACCCTTTGAACTTTGTTGTGGTTTGTATGGACTACGCCACGGTACTACACCTTGTTCAAGTGCCTGTAATATATCAGTATTTATTTGTTCTATTATTTCTTTACGTTTCATTTGTTTGTTCTCCCTATTATATGCCCTTGCACTTTCAGTGTCCAGCAAATATAATTATATAAACACAGTTGATTCTTCTCATCTGCGTTTACTTGTTTGTTTGTTATTTAATATGGACCACACCCCTTCAGGTGTGGTCCATATTATTTTTCAACAACAACAAGAAGTGATCGAGTGGCATTGTTACCCAATCCCTTTCTCGATCCTGCCTTGAAACTACAAGAGGAACCTTGTCTTTCTGCGTAGCATCTGGTGTCTCATTGAGATCTCTCAGTGCTTGCTTGATCTTGGCATTGATACGAGGACTCTTACCGTGAGTGCATTCAACCCAGTAGTCTGGAATAACTACGTCTGGTTGAAACGCTGCGAACCTTTGGTTGCCACGTACTACAGTCTCATCCTCATACACTTCTTGGAATACCTTTACTATGTGTCTCTCATACCTTGCTCCTTTGTCTCGTTGTGCTTTGCTCATAGTCTCCACCTTACATGCATAACATTGTCGTACACTTCTACTCTGTACTCTGTGTAGTTCTCTGTGTTGTAGTTGCAATGTTCACACATTAGATCTTCTATCCAGGAGTACAGCATCCAGTTAATCTTCTGCTCTTCTGTTGGATCTTTAGATACCTTGATTGCTTTAATGTAAAACATGTCTGAGTTGAAGTGATGTATAAGCAGTGCTTGTTCCATGTCTGTTATGTCACCCATGTACAATGCATCTAAGCTTTCATCGCTGCAATAAAACTTATAGTTCTCTGGTACTATATCGTTTATAGAATCTGCTACCTGATAGTCTGTTAACTCCATGACTTCTCCTTCGCAGCATATTGATTGTTCGTACTTCTCTGTTCTCCGTACGGTTGTTTCACCGTACGGTTCCCAGTTAACTTCTTCCCATGTATGAACTCTCGTTGGTGTCATACAGTCTAAGCATAGTGTTACCATATCTTACCTCCGTCTATGTATCCGATCAGTCTGCTTATACGTTCGATGCTATCAGTGCATAGTATGCTGCTATACTTTCTAGTCATCGAGTCTTCTGTTAGACTTACAAGTACCAGGTCTAACTCCTTGCGTAAGATGTCACGATACCTATCCATATCTTCTGCCATCTCTTGTTCGTCTTGTTGCTGTTGCTGCTCTTCCCATTCGAATCGCTTGAGCTCTTCTTCTGTGAAAGGGTTGCCTTCACCTATGCTTGGGTACACTAGGTCGTATACGTCTATTGCCATTTGCTTTATCTTTCCCATGTTGTTTCTCCTTGTTGGTTTAGAATCGAAAAGGAACCTTGTCTTACTCTTGCTCTATTGTTCTTATTAGTGTGGTCAGCTTTTGTCGAACCTCTTTAAGGTTAGACAAAAGTTCTGCTGTGTCAGATACATGATGATCATTTCTTCTCAGTGCTTCGAGTACTTCTCCTGTGTGTTCGTTAACTATCTCGTCTATGTCTACTTCGATTGCTATGTACATTTGTTTCTCCTTGTTTGTTGTTGACTTAGAATCGAAAAAGAACCTTGTCTTATTCTGTCATCCTATCATCCTTGCAACTGTGTACTCTTATCATCCTCGCCCCGTGCCCTGTGCACCGTGCGCGGAGCGCATAGTCAGGACAGCTTGCTGGCCTGGGACTGGTAGTGCAGGCGAAGCCAAGCTACGTAGTTAGCTAAGCTTGCTTAGCGTAAGACAGCTGATGCCGTCAGGCATTAGCATCGTAGGCTGAGCTTGCTCAGGCTAGACTAAGCAATGCCGACAGGCTTTGCTTTGGTTAGCTAAGCTTGCTTAGCGTAGAGCTATGACTAACCTTGGTTAGTTATGATAGTTCGTAGCTTTAGCTATGAACATTAGGTTGCTAGCTTTAGCTAGTAACCATGACATGCGACCGTGCGAAGCACAGCATTGTTGTACAACTGTTGCTCATCTGTAAGATGAGTAACGCTTTACCTTTAAGATTCTTGACGGAGTTAAGAATCATTAACTAGGTTATGCATCGGAAGATGCTTAACGCTTTACATTTATATTGCTAACGTAAGTTAGTAATATATAAATAGGTTGTGCATCGGAAGATGCATAACACCATGTACATTTAGAATCTATGCTAAGCTTTGTAGCGAAGCGCAAAGCTTAACCTTCATGCCGAGCGAAGCGAGGCCGCCGATGATGGCGACCCCGTGACGCTATGCGTTATAGCTTCAAGCGTTCAAACTGAGACACCCAATAGGATTGAGCGTCCCTTAGTTTGCCGTTTGAAAAGCTGGCAGATTTCCCATAGCGGTCAGGCAGTGGACCACATGAGCTAGTGGGCTCGATGTCTTCACGAAGATAGACAGCGAGCAGAACGTAAAGAAAATGCTCTTGTACTTTTTGGTAAACCTCATGAGAGTTGACGGGAATGGGTTTCATTCGCATCATGTTAATGTGTTCTTGTTTTAATGGCACAGCCTTAGCCATTGTTCGGTGATAGTACTGCTTTGGGTTGGACCTAAATAACTTGGCCAGGTGGTGAAGCGTTGCGGCTAACCCTGGTGTTAGGTATTCCTTTGCTTGTGGTTCCTCTACTTCTTGGGAGAAGTCGGGAAGATAGACAGACTCTGCGACGGGCAACAACTCTTCGCGGTTTAGGTCTGGCATTTCTGCTGCAAACTCAACCCAGCATTCTTGCGCATAGCTGATAACGTCTGAAGGGTTGACCGGGTAATGGTCCGCTACTGCTTCGCAGGCAAGGTTAAGGTCTTCGGGTGTGCCTCTGACATTTAGGATATTTCGGGTAAGCTCTTCGATTGTTTCTCGTGCTGCTCCGTTGCCGGATAGTGCTTGATAGATTGTCATTGTTTATCTCCTTGTTTGTTGTTGTTGATAATACGGTAAAGCACAGAGCGATAAAACGCAAGCCCTTTTCTTTGACGGGGTGACGCACTGCGACATGGGCATAGCCTTAATGAAAGAGTTGCGTAGCGTTAGCTAGCGACATCCATAGGTAAGGGGCTTGCCGCTTGCGGCATCCGAAGGATCCCCGTAGCTGTGTTCGCTTATGAGCTTAGACGTATGAGTGTAGTGAAGGAGGTGCCTTGAAGGGCACGTCCTTCTCAAGTCAAAGCATAGCTGTGCATATGCAATATGCTGGGGTGTGCTGGCAGCAGCACGAGTGTGCACCGCGATAGGTGCTGCGGATCCAAGGGGACCAGGTTCCCTTGGTGCGGGTTCGGGGGACCAGGTTCCCCGATGGGATTGTTAAGGGCTAGCCCTTAACTTTAATAGGTAGTGACCTTTACTTTGTTGAGCGAGCGACAGCGAGTCGAGGCACAGTCAAGGCACAGTAACCTTGTGTCTAGACGAACGGTCAGAGACTGAACGAAGTTAAACCGATGTGGCAGAGCGTAAGCGAAGCCGTAGGTTTCGAGCGTTTAGCGAGCAGTCGGCAGGACGTGTACGCTTAGATCAGACTGTGCTGAGGCTTGCCGAAAGCAGAGGCTAGAGATAAGTGGCGGCCCCATATAAAACAGACAGATAGAAATAAACGACAGCACGTAAAGCTTTGAAGACTTGCGAAAAGCCGCTGGGAAATTTATAAATAGTTTAGATGAATTAATTATTAGGTGGGTAGAGCAAATACCTGTTAGTGGAATTATGAATTAAGAATATATACAATTGTAATATAGTAAGTAATAATGATAAGTAATAAAGTAAAAATACAAAAAGCGTAAAACAAAAAACAATATATATTATATATAAATAATAATATAAGTAATACGATTAGTTATGATTAATGATATTAGATTAGTATTGGATTCTCTCTCTCACTCTGTAGTGGATATGGGGTGTATGGGTGGTAGGGTCTGGGTATATTGGTGGTATGGGTGTAGGTTATGTGCAACAAGGATGGTACTATTAAACAATTGTATCTTCTTAAAATAACTTCCCCTGTGTGGGGGTGTCGGGATTGTCAAGGATTGGAGGCCATGATGTCTACCAACCAAGCAATTTACACCCCGGTTAAATTTTGAAAACGAGTGTAGTATTATGTCTTACATGTATCCTCCTTTAGAAAAGAAAAAAAGAAACCCACGTTCGGTTCCCGAACCTGATAAGAGATGTGGGTTCAATCATGATAACGGTGAACCTTGTAGGGTTCACCGTATGAATGGATATGACTTTTGTTATTTTCATGAGCCAAGTATAAAGGAGCAGAGGCTCGCGAACTCACAGCGAGGGGGCAAGACTAAGTCGGTTCCCCTAGATGTTGAACCTCCCACAATGGAGTCGCTCGAAGATGTAAGACAGTTTGCAGTGGAAACACTACACCAAGTCAGGACAGGAGACTTGGAGCCAAGAACGGCAGCGGTGCTTAGCTCGTTAATGGCACACGTTTTAAAAACTTTACCGGAGGTGGATGTGGGATCACAGACTGCTTCAGAGAAACTAAGGGATCTGTTAAGCGATGAGCTTTCCGAAATATCAGAAGCTAGTTAAGCTGGCCAGCCTATGTAAGGTTACAGATCAGGTGACTGGTTCCACCATACCTTTCCAGGTATTCGAGGAACAGCGCAAGATCTTGCAAGCGGCTAGCGGTAGCAGGAACATCCTGATCTTAAAGAGTAGACAGATAGGTTGCTCACAGATCTGTTGCTTCCTAGATGCAGTGTACGCAGTTCTGAATCCTGGGGCTAAGGTGGCCGTGGTTGCTGATACTGAGCAGAAGGTGCATGGACTTCTTGATAGAGTTAGATCTGTATTCAGAGATATGGGCATCCCACTTCGCATATCCAATAGAAGTAAGATCGTAACAGAGGAGGGGTCAGAGGTACACGCAGTCACAGCCAACGCTGCCAAGGGGCAATCGGAATCGAAGGCTGGACGATCCATGTCCTTTCAAATGCTCCACCTTTCAGAACTCGCGTTCTGGCCCGATCAGAATGCGTTCGGGGCGCTCACTAGCTCGGCAGGTTTGTCGGCACCCATACTCATCGAATCAACAAGCTCAGGTCCGGGCGATCTAATGTGGAGCCTGTGGAATGAAAGCAATGACTTCAAGAAGTTATTCTTCTCAGTAGAAGATCATAGCGCGTACACGGACTCTACCCCCTTACCAGAAGAACAGTGGCAGGAAATGAAAGATCTTGGTTTCACCAAGCAGGACTCCGCCTCTTGGTTCTCAAAGGTTTTGCAGAACAGGTTTCAGGGACAACTGGTTAAAGCTCTTAGAGAGTATCCTCAGAAGCCTGAGCATGCATTCATGAGCAGTGAGGGTAGATGGATCAACTCAACACCACCAGTGCTTGCACATGTGATGAATAAAGATATTAAAATCTTTATTCCTCGTAAGACAAATGAGAAGTATGTCATAGGTGTGGACACTGCCGGAGGCTTAGGTAAGGACGCCAGCGCAATAGCCATCATAGAAAAATCGACCGGATCCCTTGCGGGATCATGGGTTTGCGCAGATGCAACAGTGGATATTCTCTCTGACAAAGTTAGAGATGTATATCAGATGTTTGGCGGCAACGTAGTAATCGAAAGCAATGGGATTGGACTGGCAACAGTTCAGGCCTGTAGAGCAAGAGGTGTTCCGGTCATAGATGTAAATACATCTAATGCGAAGCAATACCAGGGACTACTTCTTGTAAAAAGAAAAGTAGAGGATGGCACCCTTGCGGGTCCATCCGAACTGGCAGAAGAGTGTGATAGTCTCCATGTAAATCGCCACGAGAAGTTTGATGGCAAGAAAGATTTATGCATGGCTGTAGGATTTTCATATCTTTTTATTGACAAAAACAAATCTGACTACGAACCTGTAGCTGCGCCGGATGAGAATGTTTTCTC
>WLWG01000652.1_pt1 | contig 34599 bp, 47 predicted proteins | sample 6712871 | NCBI WGS metagenome assembly WLWG01 (sample SAMN12718693, study PRJNA515312) | sponge metagenome | isolation source: marine sponge | host: Mycale hentscheli | place: New Zealand: South Island, Marlborough, Capsize Point | collected 2003-05-01
GGGTGGAAACAGCGTCAGGCGATGGCCGACTACTATGTTAAAGACTATACTCTCCGTGGCTATGAAGGCCCACAGCCAAATATTGCTGACTTCTACACCGCGCTGTCTGGTTTGAGTGTAGGTCAGGTCGTTAATGGGTACGAGTACCTTGGGGGTGACCGCATGATTGAAAGCAACTGGAAAAAAGTAGGCCCATAATATGACTGATCAAAAACCGTGGACAATCCAGAATCCGGATGAGAGGTTGCCTTGGACCATTCCTGAAGATGAAGCGGACACCTCTGTTGATCTGTCAGCATTTACCAATACAATCATGGAGCTACCAGACGGAACGCGATTCCTGCAAGATATAAAGGGCAAGAGAGTTGCGGTTGTCGATCCTGAAGGCAATGTCAATGTCGATCAACAACAAGCTCGATCATTACTTGCACAGCAGTTTCAAAAAAGTGCAGACATACAGCGTGCAACACAAAGTCCATTAACAGCAGGCGCTGTAAAGTCTTTGATGAGCATTCCTTATGCAGGCGAAGGGCTTGATGAGTTGGTGGGCCTTGCAGGAGGTGATCCAGAAGCCATCAGGTCTTTAAAGCGTGGTGTAGAGGAGGGTTACCCAATTCCATCTGCGCTTGGCAAAACAGCGGGCATTATGACTGGTATTGCTGGCGCATCTAGACTGCCTGTGATGAACACAACTAGCAAAACAGAGGCGGCTGTTAAATATGGCGGCACTGGCTTGCTGTTTGGCGCATCAGAAGGCGGGTCGTCTGGCTACTTGTCCGGAACGGGTGGCCCCGCTGATCAAAGCAGAATGCAGGGATTACAGTCAGGCGCAACATGGGGCGCGGCACTGGGCTTGCCTCTGGGTATGCTGGGCGGGACTATACAACAGGCGGTATCAGAGAAAGGTCTACGGGCGTTTGGCAATGACGTAGCGCAACAACTAGGAGTTAGTCCAAACGCAGGCGTAATTATTGCGCAAAGCTTAAACCTTGGCGTTACTCTGGAGGAGGCAATTGCTAACATTAGGCGGGCGGGCGATCAGGGCATGATTGCAGACGCAGATATTGCCGTACAGCGACTGTTAGGGGCCGCTAGCAATCTAGGGTCACCGCAGGCCGCAAGAAATGTACAGGTTGTTCCAGAGCGCGTTGTAGAGCGTCAGCAGGGACTTGCAACATATATGGATGAGGCGCTAGGGCCACCCCCAGTAGGTCAGCAGACAGCAATGGAGGCCGCTAGACGAAGGACCGCGCAACCAAGAAAGCAGGCATATGATGAGGCCTTTAATACGCCTATTGATTACGCCTCGCCTTCCGGAATGAAACTTGAAACCGTGCTTAGCCGTGTATCAAGCATTGAGCCTAAAGTGATGAGTGAGGCGATCGAGCAGGCCAATAAGAATATGCTGACAGAAGGAATATCTAATCAGCAGATCATGGCAGACCTTGCAGAAGATGGAACCGTGACATTTAGAGAAATGCCCAACTTAATACAGGTTGATGCGATTAAAAAGGCACTGCAGGCCATTTCCAAAAACTCAGTAGATAATATTGGACAAGTTACACAGCAGGGAAGGCGCACTGCACTGTTAGCTACTGAATTAAGGGATGCGGCTGTAGAGGCGGTGCCAACATATGCCAGAGCTCTGGAACTGGGTCAGTCCACCATTAGAGAGCAGGGTGCATTAGCAACTAGCGGGGCATTGCTCAGACGAACAACCAGTGTCGAAGATGTGATACAGTTGACTCGCGGAGCGGATCTAGAAACTCGCACAGCTTTGCAAACTAGCCTGCGCATGGAAATTGACAACTTGATTGGCGAAATTAGAACAAGCTTTTTACAAGGTGGCGATACACAGATTAAGCAGGCCAACAAATTATTAACTGAATTATTTGTGCCCAATAACATTAAAAAGATAAAACTTATTTTGGGCGATGAGGGCTACAATGCATTGAGGCCTAAGCTAGATGAGGTTGCATCCGCTTTAAAACTGCAAGGGCAAATTAAAGAGGGTTCACCGACAGCGCCAAGAATCGAGCTTGCGGATAGAGTGAAAACTGCTGTGCGTGATAGCGTTGTTGAATCTATGAAGCGAGGCGAGGTGCCTACTTCTCTCAAAGGCGTAATACAAAACGTCACAGGCGCAACAGAGGAAGCATATCAAGCAAAGCAAAACGAGCTGTTAGGTGAGATTGTGCGAGGGCTTACACAAAAGCGTGGTGCTGACGCAGAAGCCGCATTAAGATATATACAGGAAGCGCTAACCGGTCAACAGCTAAGCGAGGCCAAGGTTGCATTCATTGCTAACACTGCAAGGCGAGCACTGGTTGGCACGGGCAGAGAATTAGAGTCAGAGTAAAAATAGGTATATATGATGGAATTAAAACCATTAGAGCAAGATGAAATTCAAAACATTGCCAGAACAGCCGTTGAGGACTGCGTTGACTTTGTTGAGTCTGAGATTGCATTTGATCGATTAAAGGCACAGCGTTATTACGAAGGCGCTGTTGATATCGGTGAAGAAGAAGGCCGCTCGACTGTCGTATCTACCAAGGTGCGTGACGTTATACGGGCAATCAAACCTAGCTTAATGCGCGTGTTTTTGCAGACTGATAATGCGGTTGAGTACATACCCCGCAAGCCGCAAGATGTTAAATTTGCAGAGCAGGCTACCAAATATGTAAATCATAAATTCAACGAGCTAAAAGGCTATCAGGTGCTGTACGATGCATTCCATGATGCCCTGCTCAAGAAGAACGGCATTGTCAAAGGATACTGGGATACCAGTTATGACGCTGAGACTTACAAATTTGATAACCTGAACGACATGGAGTTTACTGCCATTGTCAATGATGAGGGTGTTGAGGTATTAGAGCATACGACTCGCATCGAGATTGAAGTTGATCAGATGGGCATGGAGATGGAAGCGCCTCGCCATGACCTGAAAATTATGCGCACCAAGCAGATGGGCAATCTCAAAATAGAGAGCGTGCCTCCAGAGGAGTTTTTTGTAGACTCTAACGCCAGAAGCTTGGAGGATGCATACGCTGTTTGTCACCGCACGGATATCCGTGTTGGCGATCTTGTAGAGATGGGCTTTGACTTTGATGATGTAATTGACTTAGCAGACACAAGCGATGATTCGTTTACAGACTTAGAGGATTTTGAGCGCACCGGCTACATGGATGATTACGATGACGATGAGGGCATGGACCCGTCTATGCGCAAGGTCATGATCACTGAGTTGTACATGAAGATCGATGTCGATGGCACTGGTATCCCGCAGATGCATAAATTAACTCTTGCGGGTGACAACTACAAGCTACTCGACAAGGAGCTCTGGGGCCATTTGCCGTTTGCCGTGTTTGAGATTGATCCTGAACCGCATACGTTTTATGGGACCTCTATTGCTGACTTAATTGTTAACGATCAGGACAGCGCCACAGCGTTGCTTAGAGGCGTGCTTGATAACATCGCCCTGACCAACAATCCGCGCACTGAGATTGTGGATGGCATGGTTAACATCGATGATCTGCTGAACAACGAGATTGGTGGTATTATCAGAACCAAGCAGGCAGGAGCAGTTACTCCGCAGGCTATCCCGTTTGTTGCCGGCCAGACGTTATCTGCTATCCAGTATTACGATCAAGAGATTGAGAATAAGACTGGCATCTCCAAAGCGAGCTTAGGTCTAAACCCTGACGCACTGCAGGCTAAAACAGCGACAGCGGTAGCGGCTACGGTCCAAGGCGCGGCTATGCAGACAGAGATCATGGCACGCAATCTTGCAGAGGGCGGCATGACCCAACTGTTTAAGTTGATGCTCAAGCTGATCATTGAGAATTGCGATGAGGCCACCATGATGCGAGTCACTGGCGGCAACTATGAGCCCATTGATCCAAGGTCATGGGACAAGTCGATGGATATCTCAGTCAATGTAGGACTGGGCACAAATCACGAAGATCAAAAGCAGGCGGCACTACAGCAGACCCTGCAGATACAAATGCAGATCTTCCAAGCATACGGTATGGGTAACGGCATGGTAGGTATGACGCAGATCAGAAATACCCTAGCCGATATGTTGTCGATGAACGGAATGCCAAACGCAGAGCGCTACTTCTTGCCTATGGATATGCAACAAGAGCAAATGCTTATGCAACAGCAACAACAGCAGGCCGCACAACAACAGCAGGCACTTACACAGCCAGAGGCATACGTGCAGGCTGAGCAGATTAAAGCTCAGGCCAAGGCACAGTCTGATATGGCTAAGTTGCAGATCGATGCGCAAAAGGCAATTGCCGCAGATGACCGTGACCGTGATCAAATGGATCAGGACTTACTAGTCGATGCCGCAGAGATTTTGGGTAAGTATGGTACAGCCGTAGATGTTGCGCAGATTAAGGCAGATCAGGCGGCACCGCGATACCCAGATAGCACCCCCGTGCAAGCTGTTACAGGCGGTAGATTTTGAACATAAAAGACAAGGCCGCACTTGCAAAAAATTTATGGCGAGATGACACCTTTCAGGAAATCTTGCAAAGCATTCGGGATAGGCAAACAAGCGTATTCCTGAACAGCCAGTCTCAACTAGAGACTATTAAAGACGCGCATGATATAATCAAGGCGCTTAACTTGATCGAAGGTCAATTCAACACTGTATTTGCAGACGAGGCGATCTACGACAAAAAGCAGAAGGATTAGTACCGTGGAAACGACTGAAACTTTAGGTAGTACAGACGGCTCTATTGAGGGAGCCATTGAATCATTAATACAGCCAGAAGGAGAACCAACAACTGAAGCGGAGGCCCCACAAGACGAGACAGCAGTTGAGTCAGAGCTTGAGGAGGCTACACCAGACGAGGTTGAAGGCGAACCAGAGGATGTGGAAGATGAGCAACCAGAACCCGCAGGTGAAGAACCAGTAGAGGGTGATGATGAGGAGGCAGGAGACTCCGATGAGGATGAGCAAGACACTGAAGAAGCAGAAACCGAACAAGAACAGCAACTGTTCACCGTCAAAGTTGATGGCAAGAACGAGGCTGTAACCCTTGACGATTTGAAGCGAGGATACAGTGGTCAGAAGTACATCCAAAAGGGTATGCAGGAAGTCTCTGAGGCTAGAAAGGCCACAGAGGATGTCTATAATGCCCTATTGCATGAGCGTAAGCAGATTGCAGAGGTTTATGAGCAGGCCAAAACAGGTCAGCTATTAACGCCCCCAGTAGAGCCTACAAGGGAGCTATTTGAAACCGATCCTATTGGTTACATGGATGCAAAGCTCAAGTATGACGAGCAGGTTGCTTCATACAATGACCAGATGCAAAAAATGGAAGCGGTAACAGAACAGCAAACTCAGGCGACTCAGGCGGCTCAGCAGGCGTATATACAGCATGAACTGGCTACTTTGCAAAAGGTAATCCCAGACTTTGCTGATGCCAAAAAAGCCGGTGCTATCAGGGAGCAGTTAATGACAGTAGGTTCATCCGTTTACGGATATGAGCCTGCAGAGATAGGGCAAGTTATGGACCACCGCGCTATACGGGTGTTGCATGACGCTATGCGCTATCAAGAGCTGATGAACGGCAAGAAGGCCGCAGAGGTAAAGGCTGATCCGGCAAACCGCAGAAAGCGGCCCGTGAAGTCTGGAGCCAAGAAAGCTGATAGCAACAAAACCTTACGCAAAAAGCAACGACAAACTTTATCCAGAACCGGCTCCGTAGAGGATGCTATAGCTTTATTAATTGATTAAGGAATTTTAAAATGGCACAACCAACTAATACTTTCGATACTTACGATGCAGTGGGCTTGCGTGAGGACCTCGCTGACGTTATCTATTCGGTGACCCCCAGTGATACGCCCCTGTACACTGCTTGTAAGAAAACCAAAGCAACCAACACTTTGCATGAATGGCAGACAGACACCCTGCGTAGCTCAGAAGTAAATGCGCACGTTGAGGGTGGTGATACTACTGCAGATGCAATCACTCCAACTACTCGTTTGGGTAACTACACTCAGATCTTCAAAAACGCTGTTGTTATTGCAGACACTGAGGAAGGCGTAGACAAGGCAGGGCGCAAGCAGGAAATGGCTTACCAAATGCTTAAAGAAGCGCGTCAGCAGAAGCTCGATATTGAAAAAGCTCTGTTTGCTAACCAAGAGCGAGTTGCAGGCAACAGCACTACTGCTCGTAAGCTTGCAGGTCTGGGCGCTTGGATTGCAACTAACCAACACGTTGGCACAGGCGGTGCGGCACCTACTGGTGACGGCACTGATGCTCGTACCGATGGTACTCAGGAAAACTTCACTCAGACTCGTTTTGATGATGTGATGGAGTCAATTTGGACCAACGGTGGCGATCCTGACCGTGTTTATCTTTCACCCTTCCAGATGAACAAAGCTCTTGGCTTTACTGGTAACAACAATCAGCGTTCTACTGTTCAGGCAGGAGATCAGAAGGTTGTTAAGTCTCTTGACGTTTACGTTACCCCTTGGGGCACTGTTGAGTTTGTTCCTAGCCGTGAGAACCGTTCACGCGATGTTTACATCCTGCAGAACGATATGTTCGATGTTGCGGTATTGCGCCCAACTAAGAGCGTTGCATTGGCAAAAACTGGTGACTCTACTATGCGTCAAATTCTTACTGAGCTGACTCTTTGCTCTAAGAATGAGAAAGCAAGTGGTATCGTTGCCGATAACTCTACTAGCTAAACCGGTAGAGTTAGTTAAAATTAAGGGGGGCTACGGCCTCCCTTTTTTTGTTTGGAGAGAATGATGGAAGATAAGTTTAAAGAAACGGTGCACTATGACTCAGATGGCCGCACGTTTACCGTACAGCGCCAGTACGATGTTAACCCTACACTGGAGCAGGCTAAAATTATCAGAGACTCAGGAGCCGGTGTGACAGGCGAGAATCGATTGGTGGGTCGCATACCTATGTTTATGGTTGACCAGTGGATGAAAGAGGCGGGCGTTGCGCATAATGACAACGAAGCCAGAAAAGAGATCATACGCAAAAAAATGCTGTCTGGTGACTTTGATAAATTCAGAGTCTGGGGAGGCACGTTCTAGTGGACCTTAAATACTTTACGGTTGAGGAGTTTGATTGTCAGGAGACTGGCGAGAATGAAATGCAGGAGGCCTTCCTGTTAAAGCTAGATCACCTGCGAGAAGTTTGCGGATTTCCGTTTACAATCACTAGCGGCTACAGGTCGCCCAATCACTCGCTAGAGCGGAAAAAACCGAATGGTGGTGGCACGCATACTCGCGGGATTGCCGCAGACATAGCTGTATCTGGTGGAGCTCAGCGCTATCAAATACAAAAGCACGCATATGCTTTAGGGTTTACTGGAATAGGTGTGCACCGTAAATTTGTGCACGTTGATATACGGGATGACAACCCAGTGGCTTGGCCTTACTAGTATCGCTTTTTGCGAGTGACTTTCTTGCCTTTTTTCTTGGCGGCTTTTTTAGCTTCTTCTATTCCCTTCTTGGTGTAAGGGTAATGCTTTTTACCTACTCTTGGCATGGTGGACTCCAAAGTGCTTATTAATGTTTACAATGTACATTTAAACGTACATTAAAATGTATATAAGTCTACACACATTCACCATATTGGCGAAAATGTGGTTACCATTTGGTTTTGTTCGCCCAATATGCCGCAGACATTTTGCCCTTGGCAATATTCTTGGCATGACGGGCTTTAAAGGATTTGCGTCTAGCGGAAGATGACTTTGATTCGCCCTTTTTCTTAGGCGAGCCGCTGACCCCCTGCTGTCCAAATCTAATTGTTTTGGTTTTGCTACCTTCTTTGGCTACAACCACATGACTCTTAGTTTTATGGTTAGGGGTGCGCTTAGGTTTGTTGTACCCAGAAACGCCTGCTCTCGATAGTTTGCTGTCTTTCTTTTTCATGGTCCGATTATACCAAAAAAGGCCCCTAGAAGGAGCCCTTTAAATCGTCTTTCGCTATTGCCGCCAAACCCGCCAACACCACTATCGTACAAAATACCACAACTACCTCCACTGATTGATTGAGGCGGCATTGTACAGAGGTAAGCGAGTAGTGGGTAATGATTTAAAAGCATATGCGGTATACAGCCCGTTGTGACCACAGGTGGGCTAAACCTGTCACTAACCAAACCTGAAGGGGAAAAAGATCTGGCGGTCGAGGGGGAAAATTAGTTACAGCGCATTGTGCCTAATGCATCAGTGCGGCAGGTATTTCCATTGTTAGATCGCCAAGTGCCAAGCGCGTCTTTGCGCCAAGTGGTACCGTCTGATCCTCGCACGGTCCCTAGAGCGTCTGTACGCCACGTTGTGCCATTTGATGACCTAGTGTTGCCCAACACATCAGTGCGATACGTTGTGCCTGTACGAGAGTCTCTGGTGGTCCCTAGAGCATCTGTTCGATAGGTGCCGCTAATTCCTGCATCACAGCTATATCGAGTATTGCCCAGTGCGTCAGTGCGATAGGTGCAAGCCGCCTCTGACTTTGAGCTCATAACCAAGATGCCAATGATCAACAAACAGGCCAGAATAAACTGGCCGTAGCTGACAGTGAGTGGCGTATAAATAAAGTCTTTGATCGACTTCAATGCGTCAGGTGTGTTGGCGTTTTGGATGGCCTTGTCTGCCATTTTGTTTGCCTCTTTCACCTTCTTTTTACGTTGCTTGCTAGTCATAGCTATCTCCCTAGAAAGGTATATCGGATTCATCGAATCCATTGGTTGCAGGTGGAGTCACTGCCTGCTGAGCAGGTGCCTGACTCTCTTGAGGGCCTGACGAGTGGACCTTGATGTCGTTAATCACCAAGCAGGCCTTACTATAGTTTTTCCCTTCATGCTCCCAAGTATCAAGCGAAAACTCGCCCTGCACTGTCACAGGTGCGCCCTTCTTGAGCAGGTTTGCAAGCGATGGTACTCGTTTTTCGCCAAACACCTTACAGGTTACCCAAGTGGTTTTTTCATTATCGCCCCAACCTGATTTGCACGCAACAGGTACAGACCCAATAACTTTGCCATTAGGCGTGTGACGCACTTCCATGTCTGCCCCGCAGTTACCAGTAAAAATTAAAACATTCATATTTATTCTCCAGTTTTAGTAGTGTAGTTTTTCGCAAGTTGCCAGTAAGTTAACAAGGCCTTAAACATTGCCAAGTGTCTCTGATGGCTATCACGGTCCCAAACGTGATGCTTAACGATAGTAGGGTCATCCCTATCAATGAAGATAGAGATTCTCTCTGGGTTAATGTATCGCATACCTTCCGCATAGGCGCTCAACTGCATCCCGTGCTCATCGTATACAAGCTTGCTGACCTCTTTATCAGCTAAGTTATCTTTGGTCTTAAAGTCCACAAACACGCCACTCAGAGAGCCAAGGTCTATCTTGCCGCCATAACCTAAACGGCTACAAAAGCTAGTTTCTGCGCTCCAAACGGCTAGAGGGTGTAGCTCATCAAGAATCTCTCTGACCGCAGTGTAAGCAGGTGTGCTTGAACGCCCTTTAAAGCCGCTCTCAACCATTCCATGTATTTCCGTGCCCCTTTCTGCCGCCTCACGCCCAACACGCTTAGATTCGCGTAGAACGGCCTTCAGGTGGCTTGCATCATCCTCGTAATCGGATCGCCTGACAGTAAATGTTGCATCGATGGCCTGCAGTATTTTCCAGTGCGTTAAGGCCGGCTTATCGGCAATGCCTAGAATGGATGTCACTGAAGGGACCAGATCAAGCTTTCTGGCCTCTCGCAGTGTCGTATTTTTGGTTTTGCCGCAACCGGTCTCATAGGTATATGCGGGGGCACCTGATCGCGTGTACCAGTGCCCAGACTCAGCTACATATTTCATTTTGGCACCGCCCATGATGGTATGTTGTTAACGGTAGTGCCGGCAGGCAAGTAATACAAGTAGCGGCCTACTCCAAACAATACAGCGGCACGCTTCAGAGCGTCAGATATACCGCCCTTCTCACCTTCAATCTTGGTGTCACCTGCGCCATCGCACTTGGTAATCCACTCGCCATCTACACGAATAGACAGCCGGCAAATAACACGGCCACCCAGATCTTCATAGTGGCACTGCCAGTTTTCCATGCCAACAACATCATCAAGACGTTTCATGACAGCGCGGGCATCGATGTAAGCTAACTGCTTGCCGCCACCACCTGCACGGAATTTAAGTACGCTCAGGGCGAAAGGAGCTTTAAGCTCCTCCCTGATTTGATCCCAGTTCTTCATAGTAGTCTCCCCAACTCAGATATGTGATTGTTGATTTGCTCAGACGCATACTGATTGCCATAGCCGTTATAGTAATCGTCAGACTGGTTCTCTAGCGCATCGTAACCCTGCAGGCAGTCATACTCGCCCTTGGCATAGTCGTCAAACTCAACGTGCTCCTCAACCTCGTCTGCCTTGACCCACCAAGCCATCTGCCAACCGATAGCGCCCTTTGGGTTGCGCTCTGTTCTGCGCACTTTGGTAAGAGACTTAACTTGTATGCAAGTCTCGCCCTTATCGTTAGTGTTAAGAACATCCCAGATCAGCCACAAGTGGCCGTTGATTTTTACAGTTTTGCCTTCTTCTAATTTCATAGTGGTTCCCCTTGGTTAGTTTTGCCAATATACCACAGTAAACCGCAATTGCAACACATTTAGTAAAATTAATTTTTAAGTGCTACTGTTGCAATAGATCGAAACAAGTCGTATACTTGGCGAAAATTCACTAACTAGGAAAAAAGATGTTTGACATAAAACGAGCGATCAATATTGGCATGGCGCTGTACAACTTGAGTCACGGTGAGTTGTCAGAACGGTCTGGTATTACCGCAAGCGCATTAAGCAACTTAAAGGGGAAAGGCAATCCAACTCTGCAGACTATGCAAAAACTGTCAGAGACTTTTGGTGTGCCTTTATCAGTATTTATAGGGTGGGGGGAGTATGGACAATAAACCATTATTCGCAGTCATACCTGCGGCAGTATTTTACGACACAAACCTGAGCGCAAACGCTAGGCTGTTATTTGGCGAGCTATCTGGACTGACGAGCTCTCAAGGTTACTGTTGGGCAAGCAACCAGTATTTTCAAAAGCGTCACAATGTAAGCAGGCGATCAATAACTAAATGGATTGGCGAGTTAGCAGATGCCGGCTACATCAACGTGCAGTGCTTTCTAGATGAGAACCAGATTCAGCGCAGGCATATCTACATCACTGAAACTGGGTTAGGTATGGAAGATAACTGCATGGGGGGTGGAAGAAATGTTCATGGGGGGGATGAAGAAATGTTCCATACCCCCGTGAAGAAAAGTGCCACATTAATAGAAAAGGGTAATAATAAATCTAATAATAAAACTATTAGAGGCGCACGCCCAACTGTTGATGAGGTTCAGGACTATTGTGATCAGAGAGGTAATGGCATAGATGGTCAGTATTTTTGTGATTACTATGGAGCAAGAGGGTGGAAAACGAAGGGAGGCACACCGGTACAAGATTGGCAGGCGTGCGTTAGGACTTGGGAGAAGGGTGACCAAAAGCGTAAACAGGCCAAAGGCAAGGATAGTATTAAGGCATCCTCGATTGAGGATAAAATCACTGATAGATCATGGGCGATGTAAAATGGTAAAAAATAATTCAAACAATGAAATGCGTATGGTGGAGTTTAAGGGTGTTCACCCTTACTTCATCGAGGGTGAGTGTTATGGTATTACTGAGTATGCTGAGTGGACTCGTAAGTTTAGTCAGCATGGTCGAGTAGCCAGAGCGTGCTTAAAGGGCAGGTTAGCCGGCAGGACATATTGCGAGCCGCACTGCCTGTTACCTAAAGACGAGTACGTTGCAGAGAACCAGAGGCGCAGGGAAAAGGAGGGGCCAAAGTCAGAAGTGGCAAAACGATTCCTGCGGCTAGAGACTAAAGCCATGCGATTGGCAGATAAATTTTTGAGGGTATCACTATGAAAGATGTAATTGTTAGCACTGAGATGGATTTTATTAATGCGTTCAATACGCTTAGCAGTTTGTGGCGAGACAAGAAGTGGCTACGGATTAATGTAAGCACCAAGCGCACCCGCAGTGGTCCGCAGAATAATGCACTGCATTTGTTTTTCCGGAATCTTGCGGAGGATTTAAATAATGCCGGCTACCCGTCACAGATTGGATTCGCAGGCAGGCCTAACACCATCGAGGTGGACTGGACAGAGCAGAGTGTTAAGGAGCTGTGGAAGGCGATACAGAATGCCATGTTCCCTGAGACTGCAGGAAGGACTAGTCACCTTGAGCGCGGGCAAATCAACATGGTGTACGATGTGCTGTATGCGCACCTAACCAAAATTACTGATGGCACGGTACGGACAGCATTCCCTAGTTGTGAGGGACCCATGCTTGCAAACACGGAGAAGCGAGGTGGCTAAAAAAACATTGCGGGCTCAGTGCTTGGAGAAACTGCAGAAACTGGCCCGCATGAAGTCGGCAGATGACAATGGATATTGCCAGTGCGTGAGTTGCGGCAAAAGTGTCCACTGGAAGGAGTGCGATGGTGGGCACTATATCCCAAAGGGTAGCTCAAGCTATTGGAGCTTAGAGGAGTGCAATGTCTGGCCGCAGTGCAAAGGGTGCAATGGGTTTGGTATGCGCTACGGTTCTGCAGAGTCAGAGTACACGCTCTGGATGATAGATTATTTTGGCAGAGACTTTGTTGATGAGATGCATCGAGATAAGCGCAAGGTCAAAAAAATGTATGCGGCTGACTATCGAGATTTACTGGATGATTTCAATGAGCAAATTAAATTCCATGAGGAGAGATTGAAATGAAAACTATCACAATTGGCGAGCTAATAGATTTAGCTGATCAGTATGGTTTTGATGATTTAAAGAAGCGCATCCACACGGTGTGCGATAGTGTCATGGTAGGTGGCGCTAACAGCACTACTGCATTGGCAGAGATTGAGGAGGTTGCTGATATCATGCACGACAAAATATTGGAGGCGCAAATACCTCCAGACGAGGAGCAATTAACCTTGATGAATCCAACCTTTGATGTAGAATAACTGGTGTTGGAATAACCCAACAAATTAACCTATTCGTTTTTTATTTGTTTATTTCCCCTATTGGCCTCGCACTTGCGGGGTCTTTTTTTTGCCCTGAAAAAGTAGCGGACAAAAACCGTGAAAATTTGTCCGGAAGGTACTTCCCTGGTTATTCCAAAAAGTTATAAGCATATGCAAAATGGTTATTAGACAGTAACTGTTACTAATGTATAATGGGCACATCAAGACAAGAGATACACTAACTTAACCAAGGGGAAACAATATGTTGGGATCAGGTAGCTTACCAAATACAAGTCGCAAGGCAGTGCGCCACGGTCATAAGGGTAACGTCAAGAAGTATCAGGTTTGGAGCAGAGTAAAATGTGCTGAAGAACGTGCAGAAATGAAAGAGTTTGGTATTACAGATGCCGATGAATGGACTCTGGCTCACGAAGGCAAGCTAACGGCAAATAAAGCCGATGACCTTGCACTGCGACTAGAGCGTATCGGTCACGAAACCAAAACCATCAACCTTAACTTAGTCAAATAATCTAACCGCCCCCGCAAGGGGGCACAACGAAGGGGAAACAAAATGAAAAATGAAATAGATTTTTGGGATTGCAAAAACTCACTTCAAACTCGATATGCTGAGCTTGAAATTGAGCTTGAATATGCTAGAAAGTCATTCCACAACTGTGTCGATCAGCTAGTTGATTGCAAGCACAAGAAGATAGAAAGACTGGAAGAAAGCTGTGAGTTTTGGTCAGGAGACATTGCTCAGTTACGCGCAATGATGTTCGACATGGCAGAGCGCATTAGTGAATTGGAGGCAGGGCAGTAAGGCCTTTATAAATCAACCGCCCCCTACGGGGGGCAATCAAAGGGGAATTAAAATGGAAAAAATATTTATGGGTTATAACCCGAAACTACCAGAGTACTGCAACATCGCTGACCGGCTTGCCGCGCAATGTTTGATCTCTGAGTTGTTGGCCGCAGAATGCACGGTGACCATCAATGACGGTGAGGATGATTGCCTTGAGAAGTCTGCAGACTACACTGAGATCCTGCAGGCCATGTCGAGCTCTGGTGAAGATGTTGTGGTGCCATTCGACAAAGACGGTAACAGCATGGGTTGGTTTTACCTGATCTACGATAACGGTTCAGAGCACAACCCGATGATCCTGATCAGCGACTACACCGCCAATAGTTTTTGCGAGTTGATCTGGAATAAAGTAGACGAGCAATTAAGTGTTTAACTCAACTGACGAGCTAGGGTGGTTCCCTAGCGAAACCTAGCGTTGACTTGACGATAACGGGTCATGCGGGAATCACGCCCAGAAGCTACAAGGGTGCCCCATGACCTCTAGGTCTTGAGAAACCAACTGAAAGGGGAAGTACAATGAAAGCAATAACTTTATGCAAGCATATCAACAAGGCGTTTCCTAATGCGAATGCGGTCACCTACAACGAGTGGACCGGTGAGGAGAAGGTTGATAAGTACCGTATCTGGTTCCGGCAGGAGGGCGAGTGTGCCCCTGATGGGATGCCGCTACACGACTACTGGCAGGAATGGCACCCTGATGGGTTTCACCCTGATCTAAAGCGCTTGGTTGAGAAGCACGGGTTTTACCTTGAGAATCACGATGCCGGCACGATGATGGCCTGCAGTCTGGACTGGTAAAATTATTTGTTAAAAGGGGTTGCACGGTAACCGTTACTCGATTACAATGTAACCTCATTAACGAGATAGGCAAGGGGAAAAACATGAAATACAATTTTGAAAATGTAATTGCACTGGCACCGGCTGATTGGGACAATGACCTGATGAGCCTGTCTGATGATCTCAAAGACTTGGCAGTATATTCTTGGCTGAGAGCGCACCCATCATGGATTGAGGACTACATCCCAGAGGCGTGCTTTGAGTCCGGTGAGCTTTTTATCGAGGTGCTGTACCGCAATGCTAAGAGCTTCCGTGGACTATTCGAGTCACTGCAATTGATATACGCTGATAAAGAAAATATTAGCATGGAGGACCATGAGGATGTCTTTTATCACTGTGCGGCTTTTGGTGATACTAAACGCCTGCATTTTAATGCTGTGGTTGGTAGTGATAGTGACAGTCTGTCTTTTGCAGATTGGTACCGTGACGCTATATACCTTAGCATTGAAGATACGCTCCGCGACAAGTTACTCAGTGCGCAGGGTTTGTGTGAAGCTTAATCAATTAATCACTAGGAGGATGTATGGAAAATCTAAGTCAAAGTGAGCGAGTAGCTCAATATTTAAGCGGGGGTGGTAAGCTAACCACCCTTAACGCTTGGCAAGAGCTAGGTATCAGCCGTTTAGCGGCTAGGGTTTATGACCTGAAGTGCATGGGTTATAAAGTAAAATCAACTCAGGTGCCGGTGTACAATAGATTTGGCGAGAAGTGCATGGTGGCTGAATATGAATTGGAGAGTGACAATGGGTAAGGGTTCAGCTCCGCGCCCCATTCCTGACCGGACTGGGTTTGCAGAGAAGTATGATGCAATATTCCGCAAAGAGGGAAAGCCAAAGCCAAAGGCGCAGATCATGCGAGAGATGCGAGAAAGGCGCAGAGAGGAGGGTTTGGTTGAATTTCATGCGTGGGTAAAGCCACAGCAAAAAAAGGCAATTGAGGCGATTCTGCAGGCCGATAGCTACTAATTGCTCAACTCACCAAAGGGTGTATACTGGCGTTAGGAGGTTTTGGATTTATGTGGCAAGTATTCAAACTTTTTAATCGTCAGGTACGCCCAAGGCATATGGTGATTCCTGATACGCAGACAAAGCCGAACCAGAATTGGGACCACCTGAGATGGGCAGGCGAATATGCTGTAAAAATCAAACCCGATGTAATCGTACACATTGGAGACCATTGGGACTTCCCTTCCCTATCTAGCCATGACGCTAAAGGCAGTAAATCTTTTGAAGGCCGCAGGTATGTCGAGGATGTACAAGCCGGCATAGAGGCAATGGAAGCGCTCTTAGGGCCAATCAGGGCAGAGCAGGCCAAACTTAAACACGACAAGAAAAAGCAGTGGAATCCCAGACTGGTGTTCACTATCGGCAACCATGAGTATCGCATTGAGAGAGCTCTGGAGGCTGACGCAAAACTGGATGGCCTAATATCTTATGATGACCTCAAGCTCAAAGAGATGGGTTGGGAGGTGCATGATTTTCTCAAGCCGGTTGTGATCGATGGTATTTGCTACGCTCACTATCACTGCAGTGGCGTTATGGGCAGGCCGGTATCGAGCCCAGAGCTGATGCTTAAAAAGCTTCATATGAGCACGGTAATGGGTCACGTTCAGGATAGGGCCATAGCGTTTAACAAGAGGGCTGATGGCAAGCGGCTGACCGGTATATTTGCCGGCATATTCTACACGCATGACGAGGACTACCTTAACTACCAGACCAATAACAGTTGGCGCGGTATCTGGGTGCTCAATGAGGTGCAGGATGGAGAGTTTGATGAGATGCCTATTAGCCTAGATTACCTGTACAGAACCTTTGGAGAAAAAGAGGAGGTGGCGCTTGAATCCGTTGGATAAACAAGAGGGCGGCAATCACTATAAGATGGCTATACAGCCTATCGAGTATATTGCGGCAAATGAGCTAGATTACTTTCAGGCCAACATCGTTAAGTACGTTACTCGACACAAGGGTAAAAACGGTGCTGAGGATATCAAAAAGGCCATGCATTACTGCGAGCTGTTGTTGTACTACCAGTACCCAGAGGAGTCAGCAGACTGATGGCTAAGGTGATTACTCTCAACCGGAAGGGTAATGAGTCACCTAAAAGCATGACGCTTACAAAGCTATTCTGTGATGACTGTGGGTTCGAGCTCAAATACTGGTTAAGTGTCGAGGAGGATGTGGCCTATGGCATTTGCGATCAGTGCCATCTCAATATGCCAAGCGAGGTTGCTTGGAGTGAATCGATACAAGACTCTCAGCTAGAGTGATATAATCGGGCCATGATTCGCGTAACGATAGATGATGATATGCATGAGGCAGACGTAGAGTTGGTGAACGACTTTGCTCAAGCCCTTAATGACCGCGATCCCCTGCTACTAGATGAGGTGATCTACTTAGCGCATCAGCGTCTAGAGAAATCATGTCGATGTTATCAAAACCCTTGTATATGTGAAGAACGATGAGCAGACCAACAATATTTAATGATGAACTAGCGAGCACCATCTGCAGGCGATTGGCTCTGGGCGAGAGTGCCCGTCAAATCTGCCGTGATGACTCAATGCCGGCACTCAGCACCTTAATGAAGTGGGTAACAGACGCAGACAAGATTGGATTTTCGGAGCAGTACGCGAGAGCCCGTGATTGTCAGGCTGATTTCTATGCTGACGAGATTGTAGACATTGCAGACGAGCTTGCTGAGGATGCTGACTCTAATGCAATCCAACGTGCTAGGCTCCGTGTTGATTCCCGCAAGTGGAAGGTAGCGCGAATGTCTCCAAGAAAGTATGGCGACAAACAGCAGGTGGACCATGTGAGCAGTGATTTTTCAATGCAACCCACTACGGTGACGTTGATAGCTGAGCCCATGCCTGATGAAGAAGAAATGCACTAAAGCAGAGATACGACTGCCCCCCAAGATAGTCTCGATATTTCATGGTGAAGCTCGCTATCGAGGTGCCTATGGTGGGCGAGGGTCAGGCAAGACCAGATCGTTTGCCCTGATGACCGCAGTCAAAGGATATCAGTGGGGCATGAGTGGAGGCACCGGCCAGATACTCTGTGCCCGTGAGCACTTAAACTCTCTCGATGAGTCTAGTCTAGAAGAAATCAAATCAGCTATCCGTAGCGTTGACTGGCTCAGCTCTTATTACGAGATTGGCGAGAAGTTTGTCAGGTCCCGTGATGGCAGAATCAACTATGTGTTTTCTGGACTGCGCAGGAACCTCGACAGCATTAAGTCAAAGGCCCGCATTATCCTTGCATGGGTAGATGAGGCAGAGGGGGTGTCAGACAGCGCATGGCAGAAGCTAATCCCTACAGTGCGCGAGGAGGGCTCTGAGATATGGGTCACATGGAACCCTGAGACAAAGCGTTCAGCTACGCACAGACGCTTCAGAATCGATCCTCCGACAGACAGCAAGATAGTCCAGATAAACTGGCAGGACAATCCGTATTTCCCGACAGTGCTGAATAACGAGCGCCTAGAGGACAAGGCCAAGCGCCCTGACCTTTATGATCACATCTGGAATGGCGATATGCTGATCCATGCAGACGGTGCTTATTACGCTGAAGAAATGCGCTCAGCAAACAACGAAGGCCGGCTTACTGTGGTCCCATACGAGCGCTCTATTGGCGTTGTAACGGCTTGGGATTTAGGGGTAGGCGATAGCACTGCTATTTGGTTTGCGCAGATGGTAGGGCAAGAGGTGCGCCTGATAGACTACTATGAGTGCAGTGGCGTGGGTCTGGATCATTACGCCAAGGTACTTGCAGACAAGGGGTACCATTACGAGAGCCATATCCTGCCGCACGATGTCAGGGTCCGTGAGATGGGCACAGGCAAGTCTAGGCTAGAGACTCTCGATACACTCGCAGTAAGGCCGGTTACCATTGCCCCACAGCTAGGCGTTGATGATGGCATACAGGCGGCTAGAACCATGATAGGCCGCTGTTGGTTTGACCTGCAGAAATGCGAGCGTGGCGTTGATGCGCTCAGGCAGTACCGCAGAGATTACGATGATAAGAACATGGTCTGGCGCGGCAAGCCATTGCATGATTGGACCTCGCACTGTGCAGACGCTTTTAGGTATCTGGCAGTGGGTTACAGGCCAACAAATGACTGGGGAGAACCTATCAGGCGTAACCTTCAGGGCATCGTTTAAACGTGGTATAATCGGCCCCATTCACGCATAACCTGAGTAGTTACGATGGCAAGAGATAGAATCGATGGCATTCTAAACATGATTGGCTTGGACAAGCTTTTGGATCAGCCAATAATCCCTGCAGAGAATGTTAACTACCGCTTCAGCAACAGCACTGGCAAAAACATAGAACCTTTTTTCGCCCCCAATTACATTAACGATGTGAGGACTGAGCAACCTACCTTCAAGCTGTCTGATCTGGAAGGCCGTGGTGTATTGTTTCCTGAGTCTGATCCTACTGCTCACGGTGTGACGCTTGCAGGCATAGGCAATAAGCCGCTCGCCAGACCCATAGATTTAAACACCGGTATCGATCACATATTCTATGGTGACAGCCTATGGAAAAGTGACGAGGGCGTTGTAAACAAATTTATACAGCGTGCTGAAAAGCTCAAGAAAAATACTGGCGGGCAAGATGTCTTTTTGTTGCCGTACAGCGGGTTTGGAAAGTCTAGTGATTTTTATACCGGCATTGGCAAGGCCATGATCAACTACAACCTCGCTAATGCTCCGCAGAGCACCGTCAACCAAATGGACAAGATGATTGCGAGCAGAATACCTGCATGGCGTGGCAGTGACCATCCTGATGCTATGGCTATCTGGGAGGCTACCCCTGCGGGCGTAAGGATGGAGCTAACCAATGCTATTGACCGTGAGTTGCGCAATCAGGGAAGCCTAAGTGCAGGTCAGGCACGGGTGGCGACAGCGCGTCAGGGGCAGTTAGGTGCAAATCAGCACGCGCAGTTACGCAATGTAGGGCTGTTGGATGTGGGTGCAAAGTTTGCCTTAAACAACAACCCTGACTATAACGCATCTATGTTTGGTGAGGGCGTGGGCGTTTTAGATCAGCCTATTACAGCGTATGACTTATTGCAGGACAGGCGCACTGGCTCTGGCAGACCGCTAACCAGTCGATCACTACAATGGTCTGACACATCTAAAATAATCACCCCAGAGGACTTGGGCAGGGTTGTTACTGACAAAGATCTGCGTGCCGCAGAGGATAGAGGCATTAAGATCGACACCCCTTCAACTGGTCCCAGACCTCCCACAAAACCAAATCCATTGGCTATGTTTATAGGAAGCATGGTTACGATGGCAGGCATGGGTTACAGCGGTGAGGAGGCAGAAGCCGCAGTGCTAAAAGGTGTGGTTGAAAACACTGCAGACATAGCCGGCAAAATTAAAAAGGTTGAGAAGAAGAAAGAAACAGGTGAGCCGCTGACAGAAGGTGATATAATGTCGGGCAGAGGGGGTCAGACATTCCTGACCTTGGAGCAAGAATCTAGGGCTAGAGTTTATGACGAATTTAGACGACAAATCAGCGAGTTTGACACACCATTATTCGACACCTCCAAAGCAGGAACGGTCACGATTGGAGATCGAGGAGGAGTTGAAGGAGTTTCACGGTATACCTTCCCAGAGGAGTATCAAGGCGCTACGACAGAAGTTGGCGTTGAAACGCCAGACCTCATCGAGATAAAGCCAACCGATGAAGGCGCACAATTATTTAGAGAGAAAATACTAGCAGGCAAAGAGTCAAGCAAGTACGGTGACTCTGTTTTTGATTACAGCGTAGACGAATATAAGGATATGCGCTTATTCCTGACTGAGGATGGCAGTGCAGGCTACGCTCTCAAGCCAGACGGTGACATTGTTTCAGCATTCTCAACAGGTCAGTACATTGGTGTTGGCCCGCATCTGATTATGCATAGCATCGAGCAAGGCGGCAAAAAGCTAGACGCATTCGACACAGTGCTACCCAATATGTACGCCACAATGGGTATGCGCGAAACCTCAAGACTGCCATTCGATCCAACACAAGCGCCATCAACTTGGGATGAGGCCGTGTATAGCAAGTATCAGGGTGGTCGCCCTGACGTTTCGTTTATGGCCTTAGACCGTGATTTTGCTACCCCTGTATCGCCCAATATGGTTGATGACTACGGGGAGGCGGTTGACCTGCAGAACCTAGCAGTTGGGTTGCTAGACTCACCGACTGTCAGGGGCAGTGATCCTCTTTCGATCATGCCTGCACCACAGCGATTCTTTGATCCTGAGAGCAAGGCATACAAGCCGTTCTTGCAGGGTGACTTTGAGCGTGGCGGCAGATACCTCAGCATGGGCGAGGGACAACGTGATGTCTCTGGTATGTACCCTGACAGCGCATCGATATCGATCTCACCAGATGGCAAGCCTAGCTTCCAAGTGTCTGGTCAGTCTGCTACAGGTTTGCCTTCTACCAAAGGCCGGCAAATCAAATCTAACCTATTTAAAAAGTCAGCGGGTTGGGAGTGGACTGAGGTGCCCAAAGGGTTTGACCCGAACCCAGATAAAAGCTTCAGCCTAGTATCTGTTGAGGATGGCAGTAAGCATTACTATTCTCTTGGATCTACCTACCCTGAAGGCGTAAACCTGAAGCGCTATCCTATGTCCAAAGATGAGCCTAGACTGCGGCCCACCATGAAAGGTGAGGTTGTGCTAGGTAATGTTGTTGGGCAGATCGAGGTGCGAGGCAAAACGCATCCCGTATATGACAATGTGACCGTGCAACCAAAAGGCACTAGCGGTGCAGGCAAAGCGGTTACAGGTGTTGCTACAGGAATATTGGCGGCAGGCGCAAGCGGAGAAAGTGACGCAAGCATTGTAGGCCAGATGTCTAAGTTAGGCGCAAGTCGCGCAGACCTAAAAGGCATGGCAGTCAAAATGGCGGCAGAGGGATTGTCTCCAGAAGAAATTATCCAAAAGACTGGTTGGTATCAAGGCCCGCTAGATGGCAAGTGGCGCACAGAAATACCTAACACTAAAACGAAGATGGCGTTCCCAGAGATTCCTGCAGGCAAGTCATTTATTGAGACAAGCGTAGGCAATGTTATCGATGATGATGAGCTCTTACTGCAATATGACCTAGACCCGAAAATGAAAGAGGCAAGAGAACGGGATCTAATGTATCAATTTGATGAGGGCGCAATACTAGACGGTGAACAAACGACAGGAGGCAGTCTTTCAAACATTAAGGTAACCCTAGACAACAACGTCAGAGAAGGTGAGGGATACTACTGGCAGGGCGGTGTTGACAAAGATAGTTTGGAGTATAGACCAGAAGAAATTGTTATTTCTGGGCTGAGCTCACCGTCTGAACAGCGAGCAACTTTACTGCATGAATTACAGCACGCAATACAGGCTAGAGAAAACTTTGCTCGCGGAGGTGGTCCAGAGCAGTTTAAAGAGATGGCGCAGTTGGATCTTCAATTCATCGGGAATGGCAAAAAAGGCAAGCGCCTTGCAGAGCTCGAAGAAGCATACCTGCAGAAAGACTCAATGGGCTACCCTGCAATCATGTTGTCAGAGATGAATGAGTTGCAACAACTGCGCGGTGAAAAGGCTCAGGTTGATCGCTACAGGGCTGAAATTGAAAAGGTGGGCAACAATGCGCCAATGGATATGTACAGGAATCTTGGCGGTGAGGTAGAGGCTCGCAACGTAGAGAACAGGGATGCAGTGCTCAGTGAGACTGGCTACCGCGATATCTCGCCATTAGAGACAGAAAGCGTCTTACCTGAGCGTCAACTCTTGCGGACTACGCCTGACCCATTAGATACCCTTGATGATGACTTTTATCGAGTCGGGCAAGACACCGGATTGATCAACAGGGTAATGGCTGAGAATGCGCGGGGAGATGCCCTGTCGAGCTATGGCCGTGCAATCGACAAAAGGCGCAAGCAGTTAGGATCTGTTAGCAAGATGATTAACAAGCGCCTCGATAGTCAAGGTCCACTGGTAGGAGAAATCATTGCAAGAGAAACTGAAAACTTCACCAAACTAATTGTTGGATTGGTACCGATGATTGCCAATCCGGACTCAACCTTTTACCAAGACGTTACGCAAAGCAAGAGTCTGTTAGGCGATCCATCAGAAGGCTACAACACGGTCATGGATACAATAGCCAAAGGGATGCAAACCTATGTACTTGAGCCGGCTAAAAAAGCACTGGAGTATAAAGGGTCAGACGATAAAAGCGTGAAGCAGGAAATCGCAGAAACTATACAACCGGCCATCGATGCGTACAAGCAACTGCCTGAACCGGTGCAGGAAGAAGTGATGCCGCGACTAGGGTATCTGGGCGCTCTCGTTGGTAGCCTATACGGGTTTGGCCTTGCAGACAAAGCTAAGCGTGCAGTAGGCACAAGAGGCGAGGAAGGACTGCTAGGCAGGATGTATCCGCTTGAAGGTGAGCTCGTAGACATACCGCCCCCTGCAATTGATGTTAGACAGCCTGTAGGACTATTGCAGTAAAAATGTTAAAATCGGCCCTTAACCGGAGTAGATAATGGCACTAACAAATTACACAGAATTGAAGTCTAGCATTGCTGACTTTCTAAACCGTCAAGACCTGACCGCTGTCATACCAACTTTTATCAGTTTGGCAGAGGCGCAAATGGCGCGTGATATCCGTCACTGGCAAATGGAGAACCGCGCAACGGCTACTCTGAACGATCAGTACCTGACTCGCCCTGCAGATTGGGTTGAGACAATTCGATTTACAGTGCTAGGCAACGGGACCAGACCTCTGCAGTTTTTAAGCACAGCGGCAATGGACCAGAGAAGATCGAACAGCAATGATGTTGCAGGAGAGCCCAGATACTACAGCAACGTAGAGGACCAGTTTGAGGTTTGGCCTTCACCATCTAGCAGTGTTACGACTGAGCTTGTATACATACAGAAGATTCCTGCGCTATCTGATACTGACCTGACCAACTGGGTTATATCTACTGCGCCAGACGTTTACTTGTACGGCAGTCTGCTACACTCTGCGCCCTACTTGGCAGAAGATCCTAGAGTCACCGTGTGGGCTCAGTTATATGGCGCGGCAGTACAGCGACTCAATCAAGAGTCTGATAACTCTAAGTATTCTGGCACTGGCTTGGCTACCCGCATTAGAGGTTTAGATACTAGCCACTCTGCAACCTTCCGGAGAGAGAGATGAGCTTTACCCCGTATTTAGAAAATAAATTGTTGGACCATGTGCTGACTAACACGGCATACACGGCACCTACTACATTGTATGTCTCGCTGTGGAACGGTGATCCATTGAGCGGTGGCTCTGAGATTACAGGCTCCGGTTACTCCCGTCAGTCTGCGGCATTTTCTGTAACGGCCTCTGCAGGTGCGAACACAAATAACGTAGAGTTTCAGGCAACAGCGGATTGGGGCACAGTAAACTACGCAGGAATACATGACGCATTAACCGGTGGCAATATGTTGATTTCTGCAAACCTACAGCAGACGCGCACAATCGTAGATGAAGATATTGTTCGTTTCTCGATAGGCGATATAGATGTGACGCTTACATGAAGTATGGGCAGTTTTATTACAGCTATGGAGTATACGGTACTGAGGGATCGCCCAATATGTACTTGGCTTCTAACAGCGTTAGTGCGACAACGGCATTTTTACGCAAGCTGAAATTAATTGCGTTGGAGTCTGTCACGCAATCTTTAATGACAGCCAACTTAATTAACATTTGGGATAACACGCCCACCAATCCCGCAACGTGGCAAGACGCAACATTAATACCATCAGTATGGACTGATCAAACAGTGTCAGATGCAGACTGGCAAGATACGAGGACTTGAGGACCACTTAAATGGCTACAACAAATTATTCTTTAATCACGCCAACGGTAGGCGCTGACCTAAATACATGGGGTGGCGATTTAAACTCCAACACAGAGAAGCTCGATGACCTGTTGGGCGGTGATCAGCCCATTACTGGCATTGATATAAACAGCGGCTCAATTGACGGTACGCCCGTTGGAGCTAACAGCGCATCAACAGGTGCCTTTACCACCGTATCGGCTTCAGGGGGCATTACAGGAAACCTGACAGGTAATGTGACTGGCACCGTTACCGGCAACGTGACTGGTAGCGCCTCAAGTGCTACGACAGCTACGACTGCTACTCAGGCTAATAAATGGACTACCGCACGCACTATTTCTCTGACAGGGACAATAACTGGCAGTACGAGCATGGATGGCTCAGGCAACGTCTCAATAGCAACTAGTGGCGGGCTAACAAATGCTCAGGTTGCAAACATTGTTTATCCTGCAGGCTGTTTGTACGAAACCACAAGCACGGAAAACCCTGCAACCACATTTGGCGTTGGCACATGGTCTTTATTTGGGCAGGGGCGCGTAACCGTTTGTATTGACACAGGTCAGACTGAGTTTAACGTCAACGGTGAAACTGGCGGTGCCAAGACTCACACATTGACTGAGGCAGAAATGCCAAGTCACAGGCACAGCATGACAACGGGTGTTAGCACTACCGGTGAGGGTAAACCCGCTGACACGCAAAACACAGGTAATACAGCCTATACAAATTACACAGGCGGTGATCAGGCTCACAATAACCTACAGCCATATATCGTTGTTTATCGTTGGAAAAGGGTCTCTTAATGGCTGACACTACTACTCCCGTATATAGCTTTGTACTGCCCGAAGTAGACGGTTCTGACGGAACATGGGGCACTAAGCTCAATGCTAACTTAACGGCCTTAGACGGTCTGTTAAGCGGCTCTACGAACCTGCAAAATGCATCTTTCACCGGCACTGTTAGTTTTGGCGGTTCCACCGGTACAGCAGGTCAGGTATTAAAGTCTCAAGGTGCAGGCGCTAACGCCATTTGGACCGATGACACAGATACTACTTACACGGCAGGATCAGGACTCAGCCTGACAGGCACGGAGTTTGCCAATACAGCACCTGACCAGACGGTTGTGCTGACTGCAGGCACATCGATAAGCGTGTCAGGTACTTATCCTAGCTTTACTATCACCAATGACGCACCGGATCAAACTGTGGCGTTAACGGGCACTGGCGCAACAACAGTTACCGGAACCTACCCCAACTTTACTATCGATAGCACTGATAACAACAACACCTATACTGCAGGCACAGGCCTGACCTTAACGACTAATGAGTTTAGCGTTACAGATAATGGTATTGGCGCGTTGCAACTCAATGTATCTGGTAACGGCAGTGCCGGCCAAGTATTGCAGTCAGATGGTGATGGCACATTTACTTGGGCAAATGCAGGTGCGGGCGGTAATGAAACCTTGGCGCAGACACTGGCCTTGGGCGCTGTGACTGGCGGGACCAGTATATCTGTATCGTCAGGCGACAACATTATTATGGCCGCGAGCTCTACCGTAGATGGCAGAGATGTGTCTGTTGACGGTACGAAGCTAGACGGCATCGAGGCCCTTGCAGATGTAACCGACACTGCCAACGTCACTGCCGCAGGCGCTTTAATGGATTCTGAGCTGACTAATGAAGCCGCTGTTAAAGCAATTAATCAGGGGTTAGCTACAACGGATAATGTTGAGTTTGTTGATCTGTTAGCCACTGGCAGAATCGCGGTCGGAAATGTAACCAACAACTCTACTCGATCCGCTGTTATTGGAGACAACTGTACAAACGCAGGTTATGGCGCTTTGGTAGTTGGAATGGAGCATCAGAACGATGGCGATCTGAATTTTATCTCTGGCTACGACAATGACTGTGGAAGCGGTGCTACCCTAAACGCAATCAGCGGTGCTAACCATACCGTCACAGGAGATAACAACTTGGTTGGGGGTAACCTCAACTCTGCGCTTTCAAGTTTTGGATTGGTCTCTGGATATAGCACTAGCATACAAGCAAGTGCAGACAACTCATTTGTGGGGGGATATGAGTGCGAGGCGCGTGGCACAAACTCTTTTGCGTTTGGATCAACATGGGCAAATGTTAGAACCCGCGCATATGGCACCAACTCTTTTGCATTGGGTGGCGGCAACACTACCCATACAAATGCCAACAACAGCATGGCTATTGGTGCGCTCTGTGAGGTAGGTCAAACATCGCCACCTGCGGGGAGGTCTGCAAACCAAGGTTTTGCGATGGGGTATGATTGTAAGGTCTATGAAAATAACGGCATGGCGGGAGGCAACGATTCTCTGTGCTTCAGTGATGGAGGCATGGCATTTGGTTATGGTGCTACCGCCAGTGATGCGGAGGCAAACTTTGCATTTGGCAAGGGTGTTACTACACCTGTAACTTCAGGTACCGGTAATGCTGTTGGGCAGGTTGTGGTTGGGCAATGGAATCAATGGCAAAACACTATACCGCACCTGTTTGCTGTTGGCTGTGGACAAAGTGATACTAACAGAGCAACTGCGTTTGTCGTCAAAAAAAATATGGGGGCTACGACTGCGCTAGTTGGCGTAAATATGCTTAACCCAGTGTACAACCTTCAAGTAAACGGCAATGCCGCAAAGTCGAGTGGTATCTACTGGACTAACACCTCCGATGAGCGCACCAAAGAAAATATTAGAGAATACGACAAAGGCTTGGATGAAATCTGTCAGCTAAACACAAAGCTATATGATTTTAACGGTAAGGGGCAGACTGAAGTTAGCCAAGACAATGTTGGTGTAATTGCACAGGATGTACTGCCAATTTTCCCTGAAGCTATCGGAACGTATGAAGCAAAATTAAATGAGGAAGATGCTGAAGATACTGAGATTTACAACATTGATATGCAACCGATTACGTTTGCTATGATCAATGCTATCAAAGACCTGAAGGCAGAGAACGATGCACTGAAGGCTAGATTGGATGCGGCAGGACTATGATTGATCCGGTCACTGCAATAAGTATTGCAACTAATGCGTTTGGCACAATCAAGCGCATGGTTGAAGCAGGGCGCGATGTAGAAGATACCTTGACGCAAGTAGGGCGTTGGTACGGAGCAGTAAGTGATTTAAATGAATGTCAGAGAAGGGCAGAAAACCCACCCCTATTTAAGAAAATTGTTGCATCACAATCTGTTGAGCAGGAAGCAATGCAGATATATGCTCACCAGAAAAAAATTCAGGCCCAAGAAAAAGAGCTCCGCACTTTGCTTATGTACCAGTACGGACCAGAGGGCTATAACGAGCTTACGGCTCTCAGGCGAAGTATCAGAGAGAAGCGAGAGAAAACTATTTACGCGCAAGAGAGAAAGCGCAAAGCATTGTTTTGGAATAGCGTGCAAGTAGGTGGAATTATTGTATTGGCTTACGCAAGCTATCAAATTTTTGCGACACTGCTAGGAGCGATCAATGGCAACAGTTAAGGAGGCAATATTGAGGTTGGAGGCGCATGAACGAGAGTGCTCTGTACGCATGGAGATGATCAGTGATCGGTGCCAAGGCATAGAAAAAAGACTGGATCAAGGCAGTGAGCGGTTTAAAAAAACTGAGGTTATGCTCTGGGGTATGTACCCTTTAATTATTGGGTTATTTTTAATTGAGAAAGGCGTACTGTGATGTTGAAATTATTAATCGGCCCTATTGCAGATTTAGCAGGCGGCTTTTTGAAAAATAAAGCAGAGCAGGCTAAGGCAAAGCATGAAGCCAAAATGAATGTGATTCAGAATGATGCTGACTGGGAAGCAAAGATGGCAGACGCTTCCGCTTCATCATGGAAAGACGAATTTTTTTCGATTATTCTAAGCTTGCCCCTGTTCTTTATTGGCTATGCAATAGTTGTAGATGACATGACTATAATACATAGAGTTGAGCAGGCATTTGCCGCATTAAATAATCTGCCTGATTGGTATCAATATTTATTGTTTATCGCAGTGTCTGCCAGTTTTGGTATTAAGGGCGCTGACAAGATAATGAACATGAGGAAGTAAAATGCCTTTAATTAGCTTAAAAATTCCTGCGGGAGTTTACAGGCACGGTACTGATCTAGAGTCAGCTAATCGATGGCGAGATGCCAACTTTATACGTTGGGAGAATAATGCCGTGCGCCCTATTGGCGGGTGGCAAAAGCGTCAGGATATTACCGACAGCGCGAATCCAGTTGATATTAACATAGCGGCTCCGGCCAGAGGATCAGTTAGTTGGATAGACAATAGCTCTAACCCCCACATTGCCGCAGGCACATATAACAAGTTGTGGCACATTTCCGGTGTGGGCGTAAAAACCGATATTACCCCTGCCGGCTATACTGTTGGCACAATCGACTCTGAACCTAACATTGGTTTTGGCGGTTATTATTTTGGGTTAGGTTTGTTTGGTGTTGAGCGCCCTAGCAACAATATTGGCCTAGAGGCTACAACATGGGCGGTAGATACTTGGGGCGAATACTTAGTAGCGTGCGCTAATAGTGATGGCAAGTTATACGAGTGGACCCTAAACACCGCGAATCCTGCCGCAGTCATTGCAAATGCTCCGGTAGATAACAGTGCTTTGGTGGTGACTGAGGAGCGCTTTTTGTTTGCTCTGGCCGCAGGGGGTAATCCTCGCAAGGTGCAGTGGTGTGACCGTGAGGATAATACTGACTGGGCCCCAACAGCACTAAACCAAGCAGGCGACATCGAGCTACAGTCAAGCGGTGAAATACAGTTAGGCATAAACACCAGAGGTAGGACACTAATCCTGACCACCACAGACGCTCATGCGGCAACGTACAGCGGTCCTCCCGTAGTTTACGGATTTGAGAGGGTAGGCACAGCCTGTGGAGCGATAAGCCGGCACTGCGCAATAGCTATCGATGAGGGCGCGTTCTGGATGGGCTATAATGGGTTTTTTGCATACAACGGCTCAGCCGTAGTTGAGATGCCCTGCGATGTACATGATTACGTATTTAAGGACATAAACAAGGCAGAGCAGTCTAAGGTAACCTGTGTCGATAACAGCCAGTTTAATGAGCTGTGGTGGTTCTATCCCAGTGGGTCGAGCAATGAGAATGACCGATACGTTGTTTACGACTACAAAGAACGGCACTGGAATATCGGTACGTTATCCCGTACGTCTGCAATAGATTTGGGCGTGTTTACAACCCCAATATGGTTTGCGCCAAATGGCGATGTATATAATCACGAGTTAAATTATGCGCATGATGGTGAGCTTCCATTTGTAGAGAGCGGGCCTATATCTATAGGCGATGGCGCTCAAATTATGAAGGTCAACGAGATTATTCCTGATGAAAGCAACTTAGGTGATATCACGTTAACCTTTAAAACCAGATTTTACCCAACATCGACAGAATACTCTCACGGTCCATTTACCATGCTAAACCCAACTGGCGTTAGATTCCAAGGCAGGCAAGTGCGAATGCGTATTACTGGTGTTGAGCTCAATGATTGGAAGGCAGGAACCATGCGCATAAATGCGACAGCAGGAGGCGAGCGATGAGCTTAGCGGAACGGCCACCGTCAGCCGGTAGGACTGAATATCGCAGATGGGCTGAGAGACTTAATGACTTTTTGACCCGCACAAAAAGCAAACTGGCTACCTTGGTCGCGGGTGACAATGCTAGTGAAAACGGAACGATCTTATGGGACCGCGATGGCTACCCCGTAGTGGCAAAAGAGGGAGAGTGGCGGCAGGTTGTTTTAAGTAATGGTTTTGGTAGCTTTACATCAGCGCCAACTATTAACGTGGGACTTTCAAACACGGAATTGGCGGTTCCGTGGTCAAGGGCTGTCTCGACTTTTGGTGGCATTTCACTGGACCCAATAGATAACACAAAAATTAAAATTTCAGAAGCAGGCGTTTACAATTTTGCAGGGCACGCTCAACTATATTCAAACAGCACTACCGATAAAACAGTGTGGTTGTGGTATCAGGTAAATGGCACCGATGATAAGTATGCTAGGCGGTTTACCATTCACGACAACAATCGCGCTAAGATAATAGATTTGAACGAGCAAATTGAACTGCCATCAAACTGCTATGTTCAATTACGATTTGCCGCAACCCACACAGATGTATATCTGACTTTACAACCTTCCGGCACGTTCCATCCGGCATCGGAGGCGGTGTACATAACAGTAACTCGCGTACTCCAATAATGGTATAATCAGCGCTTCTAAGGAGCAGGTTTAGCAAATGGCCGCAACTATCAATGATGAACTAGAACGCTGTCAGGATTGGATTGAGAGCGCCCTAGAATACTCTGGGGGCACGCACAACTGGAACGATATTGTTGAGGGAATACACAACCTCAGATATCAATTTTGGCCTGCTGAAAAAGGCTGTGCGGTTACAGAGATAATTGTTTTTCCGCAGAAAAAGATATTCCATGTTTTTTTAGCGGGTGGAGAGATGGAGCAGATTGTCGATATGAACGACTCTGCAGTGCAGTTTGCAAAGTCTCAGGGTTGCTCAGGAATGAGTATAGCGGGCCGCAAAGGGTGGTCTAGAGTTTTAAAAGATAAAGGGTGGAAGGAATCTTTCACTACATTAGCGCAGGAGATTTAGAATGAGTGGCGGCAAAGGCGGTAGCCAAACAACGGAAGCAAGCATTCCAGACTGGGCAAAAGAGCCCACAATCAGAAATTTAGCACGGGCAGAAGAAGCTCAGCAGATAGGCTATATGCCTTACATGGGCCCTGACCTAGCGGCATTTAATCCTACGCAGACGCAAGCCATGCAACAAAACATCAATGCGGCCCAAGCGTTTGGTTTGGCGGCACCATCCTCGCCTTTAGAGGGTATGCCTGAAGCACAACAGTTTGCAGGCGGCATGATGGGCTACTCTGCGTTTCCAATGTTTGAGCAGGCTCAGCAAGAGCTCGCGGCACGAAACCCACAACAGCAGGCGGCATACGATGCATTGTTTGGCGGTGGGGCTCAATCAACGAGCTCGCCTAATATGCCATATGGCCGGCCACCACTTAATCTTGGGAGGTTCAGCTAATGGGTATGGCACAAGCACAGGGTCCAAACACGATGGCTCAGGCTCAAGGGCCTAATACTATGACAGCGCCCGCACCGGCAGGTCCTAACGTCAATCAACTAGCAATGCAGGGTATTCAGGGCGGTATGCAGGGCACGATGGCGGCAGGAGCCTATCAGCCTATGCAGGTGCAGGCAGGACAGTTAGCCGGCACAGACTTAGCGGCATACGAGAATCCCTATACGCAGTCTGTAGTGGATGCTCAGGCGGCAGACGTTATGCGCAATGCTCAGATCGGGTTAAACCAGTTAGGCGCTCAGATGGGCTCAGCAGGAGCATTTGGCGGCTCTCGACATGGCGTTGCTATGGGTGAGCTAGGCCGTGGTGCGCTAAGCACTATTGGTCAGCAGTCAGCGTCTTTGCGTCAGGCCGGATTCAACCAAGCACAGCAGGCGGCTCAGGCAGATATCGCTAGGACCATGCAGGCAGACTTGGCTAATCAGGCGGCAGGACAGCAACAGGCCAACAGAATGCTTGGAGCGTCACAGCAACTGGCTAACATTGGTAACTTAGGATTTGGCATGGGCCAGACCATACAGCAGAACCTGATGAACCAAGGAAATATGCAACAGCTAGCACAACAGCAGTTGATCGATGCGGCTAAGCAACAATTTGCCGGCTACACTGGAGCACCCGCAGAGACTATCAATTATGTGTCTCAGGCACTGGGCGCATCACCGATTCCTCAGTCTCAAACCACTAGCTCAAATCCTGGCCTCTTTGACTATTTATCGCTTGGAGCCAGTACGGCAGGGGCGTTTGCAGGTATGTCAGATATGCGCCTAAAGACAAACATTGAGCGCGTTGGTGAATTGCCCAACGGATTAGGTTTATACACTTGGGACTGGACCGATGAGGCAAACGATAAGGGTCTAAGCAACAGCATGACCTTGGGGGCCATCGCTCAGGAAGTGGAGGCATTTGACCCATCTTTGACTGTAACTACTCCGTCTGGATACTTGGCTGTTAAATATAACGAACTGTATCGAGGCCTGTAAGATGGATATGACTAGAGAGGATATGCTCCGCAAAATCATGCAGAGCGCCCAGATGGTAAAGCCAGAGGATATGGCAGGCATGACTGCGACAGCAGGACCAATTGAAAACCTGCAGATTACAGCAAAAATGTCAGGCACAACTCCAGATGGGGGTGTTAACAATGTAGCGCAGGCTATTGCTGATGCCGGCACATCTCCAGAAGGTCTTGCTATGGTTCAAGAGGGCATGAGCGGAGAGGGTATGTCGTTTGACCCTGCTAAGTTTGCTGAGATGTATGCGGCAATGCCATCAGCCGGTCCGGTGGCCCCAGAGATGCTTGGATTGATTCAGGGCGCAGGCTTTACACCAATGCAGGCGGCACCAACAAATTATTTAACGCCTGTGAACGCAGGGCTTATGGATTTATTGAGAGCTCAGCAACAAGGCAGAATGTGAGGATATAATGGCTAACGGTATTTTGAGTGTAGACGCTCTAATCGAGCAGGAAAGGTTAAAGCGTGCAAACCAAGCGCTGTTAACAAACCCCAATCAATCAGCTAACCCGATTACTGCGGGAGATGTCCCTGCGCTAATACAGCAGGGCCAAAACTCTGTGCAACCACAGCCAATGATGTCACCTGCAATTCCAAGTGCGCCTTTTAATCCTCCGCAGGCACAGACAAAACCAAACTTTTTACAGCGCATCGGGCAGGGGCTAAAAGACCCCACTACGCTAACAGCATTAGGCGCGGCCTTTGATCAGATGACGCTCAACCCAAATGCACAGCTACAACAGCGTGCTAGCGATATGCTTGCAGTCAGAGCGTTAAAGGATCAGTCCAATCAAACAGTAAAAATGTTAATGGAAAGCGGTGATCCACAGGCTATAGAAGTGGCCAAGCTAATCGAAGCCGATCCTGCAAATGCAAAATCATATGTGCAGGCATATATGACCTCTAGGCTAAGAGCGCCAAAAGAGACTTACACGCAAATGACTGGCGCACAAATCAACAAGATGACGGGCGTGGATGCTTACGAGCCAAATGCAGTCTTTAATGTAGCGTCAGACTCAGGCAAGGTGTCTCAGGTTGGCGGTGGCGGTGTTGCGATTGATCTGGGTGGCGATCAGCCGGAAGGTCTGGTGGCACTAGATAAGGCCTACGCAAAAGATCATCTGGATTGGACTAGAGGCGGGGGCCCAAATATGGGCGCTGAAATAGCACAAATTAATACCGTGCTACAGAATCTAGAGAGGGGCGATCAGCTAACAGGCCCTACCGTTGGCTTGATTAATAATGTTGGGTTGCTTGGGCTCGTTAACCCAGATGCTGAGGATGCCAAACAGCAAGTTGAACAAGTGGTGCAGAGCAACTTGAAGCTAGTGCTTGGCGCACAGTTTACAGAGAAGGAAGGTCAGCAATTAATTGCACGCGCTTACAACCCAATGTTAAGTCCAGAGAAAAATATTGCACGCCTAAGAAAGCTATACCTTCAGATGCAGACTGCGTGGAAACAGCGTCAGGCGATGGCCGACTACTATGTTAAAGACTATACTCTCCGTGGCTATGAAGGCCCACAGCCAAATATGGCTGACTTCTACACCGCGCTGTCTGGTTTGAGTGTAGGTCAGGTCGTTAATGGGTACGAGTACCTTGGGGGTGACCGCATGGTTGAAAGCAACTGGCAAAAAGTAGGCCCATAATATGACTGATAAAAAACCGTGGACAATCCAGAATCCGGATGAGAGGTTGCCTTGGACCATTCCTGAAGATGAAGCGGACACCTCTGTCGATCTGTCAGCGTTTACCAATACAATCATGGAGCTACCAGACGGAACTCGCTTCCTGCAAGATATAAAGGGCAAGAGAGTTGCGGTTGTCGATCCTGAAGGCAATGTCAATGTCGATCAACAACAAGCTC